>JADMIO011602853.1_pt1 | contig 63981 bp, 73 predicted proteins | sample 8958161 | NCBI WGS metagenome assembly JADMIO01 (sample SAMN16585339, study PRJNA669376) | soil metagenome | isolation source: Crop rotation soil | place: USA: Cullars Rotation, Alabama | collected 2011
GCCGCGACTTCAAGTCACGTGAATTCCAAGCTTCGGATCCCACTGTGCTGGAAAGCACGAATGGTGAGCTGTCCGGAGACACGGCCTATAAATTCAACGCTTGCAAGATTGAAGGCTGTCCGAAGTGTAAGCTGCCCTGGGGCGACGAAATCTCGCATGGTGAAAGCGCAACCGCTTACGAAAAGCCAAATGTGACTTGCGCCGATCAGTGTAAGTCGGCCGTCTTAAAGTGCGAGCGCGGAGTTCTTCAAGGCGACACTTCGGTATATAAAGCCAAGGCGTGCGCCTTTGCCAAGCCCAAATGCAATTGCGAATTTGCCGGGGTTATTATTCCCGACGGAGGATCGAAAAGCGTATATGCCAAGTCCGCACCTCTCTGCGGAGAATCCTGCACGCCGGGAAGTGTGAAATGCACCGAGGGCACGCTCTCGGGAGACATGGCGATGACCAACCTCACTTGCAATCCCAAGGAGTGCAAATGCACGACCGCTTGGGGACAAAAACTCGAATTGAATCAGGAAGTGGAGGCCTACAAAGCGGACACGCTAACCTGCACTCAAACCATGGGCTGCCAAGACGCTGCCAACATGATCAAGATCAAATGCGCCGACATCACGAACAACACGTTCACGATTACACAAGGTGCGGGCAACATCGCCGATTTTAAAAAGTCCGCGTGCAGTTCCCCGGTTTGTGCCTGCACGTATTTGGGAATCGTCTTCAAACCCAGCGATCCCGATCTGAAAGTATATAAGTTTGAGAAATCCTCTCCACCCGCAACCTGCGAAGGCCAAGGCAATTACGGCCTCGTTAAGTGCGTGCAAAATGGCAATAGCTTTACCGTGCAAGGGGATACCAACGCTTCCGTTTACAAATACACGAGGTGTGAAGACCCACCGGGAGGCGGGAAAAGCACCGAAACCGTCGGCCCCGGAACCGGCGGCGGCACGGGAGGCGGTGTCGGAAACGACGTCGGTGAAGGCGAAGGGTTCCGGCGGCGCTTCACCGGAGGAGGCAGTGGCGGCGGCTGTGACGTCAACGTCTATCCGTTCGTTTGCGCAAATCACGGCGTCTATATCGCACAAAAAGTAAGCGGGGGATGCTACTTGCCGGGGCCGGACGGTCCATTGACGGTGCCGGCCGACATCAAAGACATCACGCGACGGGTGGCGAATGGAAGCTACATCGCTTCGTACTCGCGCAAAACGGTCGCGTGTAACGATTCCTGTTCGAAATATATAAGTTTTATTTACTGCGCGCGCGATGGTTGGCAAAACCTCGATAAGTATCCGTACCAAGAATGCAAGGAGGTCTGCCCATGATCGTCCGGCATGTCCTACTTACCGTTTTGTTGGTTCTCGTACTGAATGGCTGCACCTCGAAGGTCGATGAGGGTATGGCGGCGCCCCCTGCTCAAACCGAATCTAAACAGGGCTGCGAAGGTAAAGCCTGTGCGACCTGCGATCTTCCTTGGGGTGGAACGCTGGCCGCGGGCGAGTCGACCGAAGAATCGTACAGCAAATCGCTCGTCGAATGCACCGAAGAGTGCTCGGCGTTTAAAATCAAACTGACTTGTGTCGAGGGTAAACTCGAGGCCAAGGATCTTAGAGGACAACCGTTCCGGATGCTTCCTTCTCTCAGCAAAACTTGCCACGTCAAACGCTGCGACTGCACGTACGGTGGCACGGTGGTCGAAGACGGCAACGCTCGTGACTTCTATCGCATGGCCGCGCCAAGTTGCGGAAGAAAATGCGAGCCTCGATCGTTCACCTGCAAGGCCGGGAAGCTGTTAGACACCGACGCCCCCAGAGGCGCCTCGACGATCTCAAGCTATCCGCAAAGTTCTTGTACCGAAGTGGCCTGCAAGGCATGTCCGGCGCCTTGGGGTGCGATGATCGCACACGGTGCGACCACTCCAGCCTATAAAGCTGATGTCGCCGGCTGCAATACCTCCTGTGCACAGAACAAAGTCACGCTTAGATGCAACGATGGAAATTTAAGCGGCGGCGATACATCCGTTTACAAATTCGCAGGCTGCACCGCCCGCGCCTGCCAAAATTGCCAATTGCCTTCCGGCGACCTCTTGGCGCACAACGCGACCGCTCCGGCTTATGAAATCGACAGTGCCGCTTGTGGAACGTCTTGCTCCGCCATGAGCACCACTTTGAAATGCGAAGACGGCAACATCACGGGCGGTGACGTCACCAAGTACAAATACAACTCATGCAATCCCGTCCAATGCAAGACCTGCACTCTGCCCTGCGGCCGCGTTTTAGCTTCGGGCGGAGAAGGTTTCTGCTTTAAGGCTGCGGCGCCCTCCGCATGCGGCAACACCTGCTTGGCCGATCGCAAGAAATACTCATGCCTTGATGGAATCACTAAACCTGAGGACGGCAGCTCTGCCGCGGCCAACGCGCCTTTCACGTTTTCAACTTGTAATGAAGGCGGCGCCTGCTCCTCCTGCTACCTGCCGGACGGACGCAAAGTTCTCGATGGCACGAAAATGACCTTTTTCAAGGAAGCGAGTCTCGGCTGCGGGAAGTCTTGTCTCACGACGGCCAACGCGATCACGCTCACCTGTTCCAACGGCACATTCGCTAACCAAGCTTTGTATCCGGACTTTAAGCAGACGACTTGCGCGGTCGACTGCCGGACGGTTGAAGGAGATATGGGCCTTGGCCGCGTCGAAGGCGACGGCGGAGGCGCTCCGGTGGTGTGGTGCCAGATTCCTTGGACGGGAACTTGGGCGACCCACAACTCGGATATGAATGCATTTTCCGTATCAAAGCCCGCCACCGGCCACAAGTGTAGCGAGTACAAGTCGAAGATCACTTGCAACGCCTACCGCGGCCTTTGGAGCGGCGGCGGCACTTACGTCTACGGAATGTGCAAAGAGTAAATTAGAATGTGAGTGTCGCTCCGAGCGACATTTGTCCGAACGTGGAAGTGCCCGCGGGTGCGCTCGCCGATTGGCTACCGTATCCTAAGACCAATCCCCATGGCTGATTGAAATAAAATAATCCTTCATAGGCGATCTGAATTCCAATCGACGTCGAATCCCCACCGAGCCCGCTGTAACGCGCAAGAATCTTCAATTCCGATTTCAACATCGTCTTTGCGTATAGCGCGCTGACGCCGAATTGGTTGTGCTGGAAGGTGACGGTTTTGTCGTCGGCTTCTTGGCTCTGCCCGACGGCATCGTATTCGGCGAATAGGCCGAACGTCGAAGTCCCGGGTTGGAATTTTCCGAACGCTTTGCCGAGTCCACCGGTGAATTCATAAAAGTTGCCGCCCGAGAGCGGAAACACGTATTTCGCCGACAGGAGGCTACGGAGTTTCCAAAATAATTCCTTAGATATCAACTCGGCCCCCGCATAAGGCCCAAATCCAGAAGCGCTCACTGCCGGAGTTTTCGTTTCAAACTGAGTTCCACCGAAGTCGACCCGGAACTTCGTGCGATTGCCCTTGTCTTTCGCGGCCGCTGCGGTCGAACCGATTTTTCCGCGATCCTGAAGGATCGTGAAAGTCGAATGGCCGTCGTTCCAGCGAAATCCGAGAGTCGCCACCGTGTCGTTACCGGCGACCAAGTTGTTGCGGGCGATTTCGAAAATCTTCCAGCGTTCGCCCTTACCCTCGGTTTCGAAAATCGAAGTGACGTCCCACTCGAGATCGCCCGGCACCGAAGCGTTGAACAAAATGCGGTCTTCTTTCACGCTACATTCGGCTGCGAAAAACACCGGCGGAATATTCGATTTCGACTGTTCGACTTTCAATCCCGCCTCTTTGCAGCCTTTCAACACAACGATCGGTTTTGCGAGTTTGATTTCGGACTGCCAGGTCTCTTTGCTGCCGTCGGTGTATTCGACTTCAATCGGGCCTTTTAGATTTCCGAGTGCGATCATCACTTTCTTGGGCTTAATCCATTTGTCCCTAACCAATACTCCCGGTCCCGAAACGCTGCGGATGCTTTTCCCGCCTGGAACTTCGACGATCACGCGCCCGAAATAAGCCTTCGCTCCGGGCGCTACGGATAGAAAATTCCATTTCAATTTTCCGGATTGCGGAAGTGGTTGGCCGTTTCTAGAGATGACCGCGGTTTGCGCCTGAGTTTGAGCGCAAACCAAAATCAAAACGCCGGCCAAAAAAGACTTAAACAAAGAAGGCATACCCCAAAATCATCTAACGCTTTAACCTTCGGAGCAAGTAAATCGCCGCACCGACGGTGATCAAATTCGGCCCCCAGGCCGCGACAATCGGCGGGAGAACGGCGTGTTCACCCAACGTCAGTCCTGAGCTGTAACCGACCCAATAGAGGAACGCGAGCAGCAAGCAGATGCCGATGCTCATAAAAGTGCCACCTGAACGCTGCTTACTCACACTGAACGGAACCCCGACCAGCGACATCACCACGGCGGCAAAAGCGAAGCTGAATTTCGCGTGATAGTCCACCTCATACCTCAATGTATCGAGCCCGGCCTCTTTGTTGCGGTCGATAAACCGGCCCAATTCACGAAGTGACATGATCTCCGACGAATTCGACGTCGACTGAATGTCCTTTAAGTCTTCGTTCATCGTGATGGTCTTCGTAGCGAAGGACTTCGTTAACGGAAAACTGCTCTCGCTTGCAAACAACGTGACCAAGCCGTCCTTAAGCTCCCACAAATTGTCTTTCATTTCGACTCGGGCGGCGGCGATCAATTGGGTCAGCTGCCAAGCCGGATCGAAGTAATACAGCGTGATCCCTTGCGCGCTCGCCGTTTCGGGACTCAGAGTTTTGATATTGAACAGGATGTTCTCGGTGCGAAACCAAATCTTGTTGGTTTTGACTGTCGAATACAAACCCGGGCGCTTTTTGATCTCCACGAACTCCACATAATTGCGCTTTTGAATCAGGCGCGGAAGCACCTGATCGCCGACAAAAAACACGACGATCGAAACGACGACGACCGAAATCAGGATCGGCGCAGCGATTCGGCGCAAAGACATCCCCATACTGAACAGAGCCGTAAGCTCGTTGGTCTTATTGAGGGTCGAAAGCGTGAACAGCGTGGCCATCAAACAGGCGACCGGCATCAACTGATAAATGATCCACGGGGTGTGATAGGAATAATATTTAATCAAAGAGCTCGTATCGGCGTCGCTGTAGCGCATGGCAAACGACATCACGTCCACCGCCAAATACAACGTCACGAAGATGAGAATCCCGGCTGCCAGAAATACGAGGAATAATTTGAGGATATACCGGTCGATGAGCTGCATAGGCTAGGGCCACTTTAGCCCCTTGACGGGATCTAATAAAACGATTTTACTTAAAGCATGGCTTTGCGCGTCTTACTTGCCGATGAGAGCTCAACGATTAAAAAAGTTTTTCAACTTGCGCTGCAAGACTTCGCCGTCGAAGTGCGCTCGGTGAATATCGGCGTCGACGTGGCCACGGTCGCGTTGTCCTTTAAACCCGATATCATTTTCGCGGACGTTCTCTTGCAAAAGAAGAACGGTTACGAAGTCACCCTCGAACTCAAACAGAATCCCAGTTTGAAAAAGATCCCCGTCGTGCTGATGTGGAGCGGATTCATGGAGCTCGACGAAGACAAGTTTCAAGCGAGCCTTGCCAACGCTTCGCTGGAAAAGCCGTTCGATGTCGCAGCACTCAGAAAACTCGTCAACGACCTCGTTCCGCGCACGCAAAGTCAGCGTCTCTCGCAGTTCTTGAGCTTTCCTCCGATGCCGGAACTCGAAGACGGCCCGCCGCCCAGTTTGGATGCCGGTGGAGGAGAGGATTTCCAGCAAGTTCCCATGGCTAAAATGAAGGGCGCTCAGAACGATAAGTTCCGCTTGAACCTGAAGCCTGAGGAAATGGACCCGAATCATGTGCCGGTCGAATACGAACTTCCGTCGGAAAAAATCGCTCTCGACGACGTTTTCAAGAAACCGGGGGCCAAATCGCCCGCCAAGCCTCAACCTTCGGCTGCGACTCCGGTGAATGCGAAACGTCCGGCAATGCCGTTGCCCGATGACATGGAACTCATGGAAGAAGATCTCGTCGACGAACCGCCGCGCGCCACGCAAGTGCGCTCGGCTGCGGTGAAAGCTCCGGGCGGCGCAAGCCTCAGCGAGGGGCAGCTCGAGGAAATCATTCGCGCGCAAAGCGCGGAGGTCATCGAGTCGGTGGTGTGGAAAATCGTTCCCGATCTCGCCAAGCAAATCATCGAACGCGAACTCAACAAGCTTCTGAAAGAACGCGACTCGCACCCGTAGGAGCTCGCGCATGACTCTCAAACAAATGATCGTTGAAGCCTTCGCCGAGGACATCCCTCGCGGCGACGTCACGACCGAAGGCCTAGGGCTCAAAGAGCGCATCGGTGACGCCAAACTCGTCGCCAAAGAAGATCTCGTACTTGCCGGCCGTTACGTCTTTGAAGACTGCGTAAAACACATCGTTCCCGAGATGCAATTCAAGTGGCAGTTCAAAGACAGCGACTTCATTCTCAAAGGACAAGTCGTATGCTGGCTTAAGGGCGATTTGCTCAAGCTTTTGAAAGCCGAGCGTGTGAGTTTGAATTTCCTTGGGCGCCTGAGCGGCATCGCCTCACTCACCCGCTGTTTCGTTCAGGAAGTGCAAGGAACGAAGTGCAAGATATTGGACACGCGTAAGACCACGCCCCTTTGGCGTGAGCTTGAAAAGGAAGCCGTGCGCGCCGGAGGCGGAACGAATCACCGCATGAATCTCTCGGCCGCGATTCTGATCAAAGAAAATCACATTCGTGCGGCCGGTGGGATGAGTCAGGCGATTCAAGCGATCCGGAAAAAGACGAGCGAGCCGATTGAAGTCGAGTGTTCGACGCTCGCTGAAGTGCAAAACGCGTTGAATGAGCGCGTTCAACGCATTCTTCTCGACAACATGTCCACCGATGACATCCGCAAAGCGCGCGAGATGATTCCGGCCGCGATTTCCGTCGAAGCCAGCGGCAACATGAGCTTACAACGCGTGAAAGAAGTCGCTAAAACCGGCGTCGACTTCATCAGCGTGGGTGCGCTCACGCACTCCGCGCCCTGTGCCGACTACTCAATGCTTTTCGAATGGCCGGTTATCGAATGAGTCAGATCCTCTCAACGGCCGACACGACGGCCACGTGGGCGCTGCAACGGAAGTTCGCCCTCTCAAGCGACGCGACGACCGGATCCACGAACGACAACGCCAAAGCGAATGCGCTCGATGAAGATTCCGAATTCATCCTTTACTTGGCCGCCCATCAATCGAAGGGCCGCGGGCGCGGTACGAATCATTGGCTCGACACCGGCGCCGGCGAAAGTCTTTTGAGCACTTGGTCGTTTCGAATGCCCTCACCTCCGCAGGCCATCACGGGTCCGCGCGTGGGACTTGCGTTATTTACCGCCGCCCACCGGACTTGGCCGTCACTGGCGTTTTCTCTTAAAGCTCCGAACGATCTTTTTTTAAACGGACTTAAAGTCGCGGGCCTTCTTGTTGAAACGGTTTCCAACGGAAGCGAACACCGCATTCTGATCGGACTCGGGTTCAACGTTTTGAATCATCCGCGCAGTTTCACCGAGGCCACCCATCTGGCCGGCCACCTGGAAGCAAGGCCCCAAGAAAGCGAATGGTTTCGGTTTTTGGATGAGCTTTGCACGCAGTTTAAGATCGCACTATTCGAAGTAACTAAACCAGAGTTGAATGGGTCGTCGCGTCTTGAACTGACTCGCGCCCTCAATGCGAATCCCAAACGTCCCTTTGAAGTGAAAGAAGTTTCCGCACACGGCGATTTGATTTTCGCCGCTGGCCAAATCAAATGGACTGATCTATAACTCCAACCTCATGGCACTGATGTACACGCCGGCCGTCGAATCCGGCTTTCTCTGTCCGGACTTCAAACTTCCATCCGTCGATGGAAAGACATTTGCGCGTGCGGATTTCGCCGGGCAAAAAGCGCTCGTGATCATGTTCATCTGCAATCACTGCCCCTACGTGCAGGCGATCGAGGCACGCTTGATCGAACTCGCACATGCGTACGGCAAAAAGGGTGTGGCTTTTGTCGGAATCTGTTCGAACGACGATCAGGAATATCCTGAAGATGCACCGGGCGAACTCTTCAAGCGCTGGCGCGAGAAGAATTACGGCTTTCCCTACCTCATCGATGAAACCCAAAAGGTCGCCAAGGACTTCGGCGCGGTCTGCACTCCGGATCTCTACGTTTTCGATTCTCACCAGCGCCTGGCCTACCGGGGCCGGCTCGACGATTCATGGAAGAACCCCAAGCTCGTGCAAAAGCAGGAACTTAAAGCCGCGATAGACGCCATCCTCTCCGGTAAACCTATAAATTCATTACAAAATCCGTCCATGGGCTGCTCGATTAAGTGGAAATCGGGTGACGGGTCCTAAGGAATTTGATACGCCGCATCTGATGGTGCGGGCTCTCTCCCTTTTCCTCCTCATTTTAATAGGTACACGGGCAGGTGCTTTGATTCCGACTCGTTCGTATTGGACGTGTTCGGGGACGTTTCGCGTGAGCGTTGGAACCGAGCCCAACGGGGTGCCGGAGCACTTTGTGATTTATGGAAGGGACTCGTGGAGTGGAGTTTCGACTCTCTTTTGCCAGCTCGGCCAGACGACGAAGACCCGCAAGGTGAAGCTGACTTTTAACGGCTTTGTCGATGGCTTCGGCGCCGACAAAAATTCCGACCTCACTCTCACCGTTTCTCTGACGACGGCCGCCAATCCCGACAATTTGCAAGTGCGCGTGTTCGTCGTGAATTCGGAGCCGCCCGGCCCGCAAGGATTGATCCGTTGGAATTTCTCGACGGGAATGACCAGCGGCACTGTGCTCACGAATCGGGTGGATGAGGCCAAAGTCATTCGCTCCCTGCAGCGCGGAACCCTTTACCTGCGCGAGTCTCTCGAGTAGCTTTCCCGAATGGTTAAGAAGCTCCTCCTTGTAGCCGTTCTCGCTCTGATCGCATTTTCGATTTATCTCTACAATTATTTGGGCGCCTACAAAAACGTCACGTTTGCGGTTGAGGAAATCGGACCCTTGTATCTGCTCTCGCAAACGCATACCGGTGCGTATCATCTGATCGGGCCGAAAATTTCCGAAGTTGAGAAATGGGCGCAGTCGCAAGGCATCCCCTGCCGCAGAACTTTTGGAGAATATCTCGACGATCCCGCCGGCACCGACCAAGACCGGTTGCATTCGCGCGGAGGCTGCGTCCTCGAACGGAAGCCCACGGCCGCTCTGCCCGAAGGGTATGAATTCGAAGAGCGAGCGAAGCGCCGCTATGTCGTCGCCACCTATGACGGCTCACCTGCGATCGGGCCATTTACGGTTTATCCGCGAGCCAAGGAATATCTTGAGACGCAGAGGCTAAAAAGCGACGGTCCTGTGATGGAAATCTACACCATTAATGGCGATTCCGTGGTGACTCAGTACCACTTTCCCATTGCGCCACCTGCCGCGCCTTGACCATTTTCCTCTCTAGGAGGACGGTGAAGGCTCCTTTGTGAGGAGGTTTTCACAATGAAAAAGATCGCTTTAATTTTGGCATTTATCTTGGCGGCGCCCGTCGCTCAAGCGGACATATTGCTTGAACCGTACATCGGTTATTACACCGGTAAAAATGACGACGGTTCTTCCGAGACGAAATTCAAAGGCGTGGGCCTTGGTGGCCGTGTCGGCTATCAATCGATGGGCTTTATGGTTGGTGGTGAATATATGACCGGCAAATGGTCCGATGACGACGATCCGTCAAACGATATCACTCCCTCCGTGCTCGGCGTGTTTGTCGGTTACAACTTCCCTGTTCTACTACGTGTGTGGGGAACTTACGGTCTGAGCGTGAAATCGAAAGTCGATGACGGAACGAATTCGTTCGATCTCAAAGGCGATGCGATTAAGCTCGGTGTGGGTTGCACGGTTTTGCCGCTTGTGAGCATCAACCTCGAGTACATGAGTTCGTCGTTTGACGAAATGGACGGCCAATCTCTTTCGACGGACGTCACTCAAAAGACTTACGGTTTGAGTGTCAGCTTGCCGCTGACATTCTAGGTGCCTGGAGGTTTTTCCGGGTCACGGTGCGCTATGGAATATCAAAAATTGGGCCGTTACGGCCTCAAAGTTTCCAGGTTGTCTTTTGGTTCGTGGATCACATTCTCGAACCAACTCGACACGCGTCAGGCGCTCGACTGTATGGCGGCGGCTTATGACAGTGGCGTGAACTTCTTCGATAACGCCGAGGTTTACGCCGGAGGGCGCTCTGAGGAAGTGATGGGCCAAGTTTTTAAGAAACTCGACTGGCCGCGCCTGAACTATATCGTATCCACGAAATTTTTCTGGGGTCTTTCCAAAGGCCCCAATTCCCGCAATACCTTGAACCGCAAATATCTCATGCAGGGAATCGACGGATCTCTGAAGCGTCTGCAAATGGACTTCGTCGATTTGATTTATTGCCACCGGCCCGATCCGGAAACTCCGATTGAGGAAACCGTGTGGGCCATGCATGACATCATTTCGTCGGGGAAGGCACTTTACTGGGGCACGTCCGAATGGGGCGCCCGCGAGATCATCGAGGCCTACGACATCTGTGAGAAGTACGGGCTTCGTAAACCGGTTGTCGAGCAGCCACAGTACAACCTGTTTGCGCGGCATAAAGTCGAAACGGAATTCACTCCGGTTTACGAAAAATGCGGCATAGGATTGACCACTTGGTCGCCGCTGGCTTCGGGAATTCTGACCGGCAAATACATCGATGGGATTCCCGCAGGATCGCGTTTGGCAATGGATTCCAATAAATGGCTGCGCGAAGAATTGACCGACGAGAGGCAATCTCAGGTACGCAAATTCGTGGACGTGGCGAAAGAATATAGATGTACTCCCGCTCAGTTGGCCATTGCTTGGTGTTTGAAGAACCCGCACGTTTCGACGGTCATCACGGGAGCAACGACGGTCGAACAGGTGCAAGAGAACATGAAAGCGATGTCCGTGTTCCAGCGTTTGGATAAGTCCGCTTGGGCGGCTGTGTCCTCGGTATTTGGCGCGAAGTAGTCCCGAATCTATAGATTTTATTGGCTTTTCCGGAATTCTTCCCCATCATTAATTTATGGAACCATCTTCACTTTATTGGAGCATTCTCAACCGCAACGATCTAAGGCAAATTAACGGCTTAACTTTCGATCAAGCCCGCTTCGTCGTTTCGTTGCTCGACAAGAACAGTCTTACCGCCTGGTTGGCGTGGCACGAAGGCCTGTCGAAGTGGACACCCCTTAAGGATTTCAAGGAGTTGTTCACTCCGAGCAGTACTCCGGCGAGACAGTTGCCTCCGACACCGCCGGCAAAGGTCGAAGAAAAAGAGCTCACCTTGGATTCCAATCCGGCCAATATCGATAAACGAATGAACCGGAGGATTCTAAAGAATTTTAAGGTCGAGGTTGTCGATCCCCGCGGCGTGAAGTTTGAAACGAGAACGACCAACGTTTCCACGGGAGGAATGGCACTTCAAAACGGAGTTCCCGAAGACTTCGGCAAGAGTTTCCAATGCAAGATTTCACGTGCCGACGGGAGCTCGATTCTCGCCTATTGTTCCATTGCCAAAGATACCGGCGAAAGAGACCGGATCAAATTCATGGACGTCGCTCAGATCAAGATCCTGATGAGCTGGCTGATCGACTCTTCGATCGTTTAACTCCGCCCGGTCTTTAGCCAACAAAGGAATAAATTCAGGACGGCTTGTGCCGGGATATCCCTTAATGTACAAGTCTTCGTCGCTGGAGACTTGTATGAAGTTCGTGTTGTTGCCGTTGTTGCTGTTCTCGTCGCTTGCGTTCGCGGCCGTCGAAGGCCTCACTCCCGAATCTTTCGTGCCCGCCAGTTTCCGCTATGACAAAGGATCTTACGCCGCTATCGATTTCAAATACCCGGATTTCGCGCAGCTTGTGGATGTGGCCGAAAAAATGGCCGGACGCGAACTGATAACTCGCGGCGAGGCTCACCTCACCGTTTTGACTCCGCAGGAATATCAGCGCCTAGGTTCGCAAATGCGCGATCTTTTCATTCAAGAATTACGAAATCTCGAGTGGGCTCAGGACACGGTCGAAGCGCTGTGCATTGCGAGCGGCTCGATCGAGATCAAAGGCCGCACCGAAAGCACTTACTTCGTCGTGGTCAGCGCGCCGCAAATCGATCGCATCCGCCGCCGCTATGGACTGACGACCTACTATCCGCATGTGACTTTGGGATTTACTCAGAGAGATCTGCATCTTGAGGACGGAGTCGTAAAACTCTGCCCCAAGCACTGAGCGATTAAACGTAAACGCCTTTTTTAATTTTCTCGACGATCACTTTCTCTAAGACCTGAGGGTCTTTCGGATTGATCGAGAACACCGCTTGTTGTTCGCAACGTTTCTTCTCTTTCACGAGCCAGCGCAAGATGTCCGCCAGATCCTTGTTCTTCTTATCTTGGAAGAACGGATCGTTGTCGAGGGCGTCTTTCGCTTTCTTCAACGAGCGCGCTTCAGCAACATCGCGTTCATTCACGTTGTAGCAAAGCAAATCGTACTTCTTCACGTCTTCCGGCAACACGCCGAGGAAGCGAACTTCCGGCGCCGAGAAATCGGAGTTACGGATCAATGAAGCCGCCGAACCCGCTTTCAAGGTGCGGAAGATGTTTTGCAAAGTGTACGCGTCCAGATCTCCGTAGAAGTAGATCGGAATCTTGAGTTGATCTTGAATCGTTTTGCACCAGCCACGAACGCCGTTCGACGGGACACCTTGAGCGCCCATCACGATGCAGTTGTGCCGCATGTGCATTCCGTTGGCGACCAGCGTGTTCGCCGTACCTTCCGACTCGACGACCAGACAAAAATCGATTTTGCCCTTTTTGGGTTTCAATTTGAATTGCTGAGGTTTGTTTTTCGGCTGGAACGGTGTCGTTCCAAGGCCCGAGAGATCCACGACCGCGGTGTCGCCGTCGGGCAAAGTTTCAGTAACGACTAGGTTCTTCGAATACGTCTGGCCGCCGCGATCGTTGGCGAAGCAGTTCATCTCCTCGCGGTAAACTTCAAGCATGTCGCAAATGAAATCGATAACCGCGTCCGATTCGGGCTGATCGTCAAAATCCATCGGTTTATATGTCGGGTTCGTTTTCACCAAGCCTTTGGCGATGTAATACAATTCACGCTTTGTGTTTACGGCGCCGGAATCGATGTTTCCGAGCATAACTTCGAGCATAAAAATAGTACGCGCCATTTTTTGCACGGACGAGACGTTGAGTTCAGTCTTAACGACTTTATTTCCGGGAGTGAGGTAACCCACTTTCGGAGAGTAAAAGGAGTTGTCGAGAGCGCACTTCACGGCTTCCAGAACCGGGCGCTTGGCCTTTTCGAGATCGGCCAACATAGTGTCGCAAAGAATTTTGGCCTCTTTGGGAATGTCTTTCTTCAACTCACGAATGCGAATCGGTTTTGCCATATTTATGTCCTATTTCTTTGAGCGCGCGTCGGCTTCTTTTTTGGTTCCGGCTTGCTTTTTAGTCGATGCGGGCATTTCGTCGGCAGCTTTCTTAGTGCTTACGGGCTCGGCTGCCTTTTTAGTGCCGGCGGCTTTTTTAGTTCCTTTTTTTCCGCCGGTTTCGACTTCATTCGCGGCAGCTTCCTCATGCGCTTCGACGGCGGCTTCACTGGGCGCTCCATTTTCGGATTCAGCGCCGGCTTCTTCCTCTTCAATTCCAAACTTCTTGCGCTCACGCGCTTTCAAGGCCTGCAGTTTGTTGGCGGCCTCTTCCATATCCGCTTCCGCGGCGCTTGCATCACGGCCGAGGAGCTTCTTCAAACCTTCTTCGGCTCTGGCCACGCGAGCCTTGTTCGCACCGGCGATGAGCGCGAGCTTTTCGACCAGGATGGGTCCGAATTTTTCGATGTGTGAAATCTTGCGCTCAAGATCGGCGGCTTTACCTTCGGCGCGAATGTGGCGCGAGAGCTTTTGGCCGGCTTGCATCAGGGCGCGGCGGATCTCTTCGATCAGATCGTCGCCACCGTCGATGGTCTCCTTCGAAGCGTTCTTAAATTTAATGAACGGAGACGTCACCGACACCGCGAACACGTAGGGACCGGTCGGCAGGCTGTCTTTCGGTTGATTCAAACCGTACGAGCGCCAGTTGACCGACTCAACCGCGCGAGTGATCGCGCACGAGCCTTTGTCGAACTGCAAGGGCACACGGTTCGCAAAGCGGAGCAACTGAACTTGGTCTTCGTTTTCCAACATACTGGTCTTAAAACGAGCGATCGCCACTTCCACCACTACGGGTTTGAAATCGCAGATCGTCGGCTTGCGCGTTTGAACGCTGAAGAAGTCGACTTCCCCAAGGCGTTGAATGCTTTTCGACAGACCTTCTTCTCCCACGGTTAAAACCGAGCGAGTCGACGGCGCGATCATTTCAACGCTGTTAATGGCTTGATAAGCTTTCTTGTAATCTTCTTCGCTGATCGTGGTCAGAGTTTTTCCGAGCAGCGCTTTCGGCATGCCCTTTGCCGTCATCTCTTTCAACGTCGCATCGGTCACGCGCGAGAAACCTTTTTTTAGGAAATTCTCGAGGGTGATTTTTCCGTAAAGGCCTGCGTGAGTCATGAACTCGCCGAGTTTCATCGTGTGAGGATGGGGCAAAGTCGCTTCCGGAATATCCGGAACTTCGTTCGCCACCCGCTCGATCGCCACCGGCTCTTGATCGACCAATTTATAAGAGATTTTCAAATGTGGATTAACGAGAGTCGTGCCTTCCAAATAAGTCAGCAGTCCGCCGTCGCCGTTCAACACGATACGGCCGTCGATGCGGAAATCGACTTTCAAGCCGTGCGGCTTATCCCAATCCACGGTTTCTTTTTTCTTCAAGATTCCGCGGTTGCCTTTGATGTCGACATCGATAATCGCGCTGACGGCTTTGCGCATGCCTTTGGTTTTCGAAACGACACGAACGCCGGAAGCGTTGGTGAGCTGCGCCCAAGTGGTCGCCGCCGAAATACCGATCCCCTGTTGTCCGCGCGAGCAACGGCCGCGGCCGAATTTCGAAGACGCCAAATACTCTCCAAACACCTTTGCGAGATCGTCGGCTTCCAAGCCCGGACCGTTATCTTCCACAGTGATTTGAACGAGATCGGTATTTTTCGATGCGCCGGAACCGGCTTTTTGAATATCAATATTGATGTCAGGAAGAATTCCCGCCTCTTCGCAAGCGTCCAAAGAGTTGTCCACGGCTTCTTTCAAAGTCGTAAGCACAGCTTTGGCCGGCGAAGAAAAACCCACCTGTTGCAGGTTCTTAGCGAAATATTCTGCGGTACTGCTAGATGTAATCTTGGACACTAACGGGCTCCTCAACTTACCGGAACTTTAAACTATTACTTGGTTTCGCCGGACTTCAACTCACGCAGTCGTAAGTCAGCGACAGTCAGGTTTTTTTTGAGAGAATTACACGGCTTACAAGCGACGACAATATTTTTCTTGGACGAAGTCCCGCCACGCGAGAGTGGAATAAGGTGATCCATCGTCAGTTCGTCACGCGAAAATTTCTGCTCACAGTGATAGCAAATTCCCTTTCCGATCTGTTGTTTCCACCACGAAGAATTGCGCAATTCACGGGCTTTAGCCTTTTCTCGCTTGATGTGCTCCGGGCTTGCGGTTTCTATGGCTTCATAAAGTGAGGAACTCATGTGTGGAATATCGTTAACGCAATCGGTCACGAGGGTCAAGTCGCACGTTGGCGTCGCCCGCGCTTGTACGATATGAGTGGCAGCATGTCGCCTGAACAGATGGAGCAAAGACTGAAGGACTTTTTCCCCGATGGAGAGATTCGCGTTGTGGATCTCACGGGTGGAGGAGACCATTACGAAGTTTTTGTGCGATCATCCGCTTTCACTGGAATGTCCCGCATCGAGCAGCAACGCAAAGTCATGGCGGCATTTGCAGCAGAATTGAAAACCGGTGAGGTACATGCTCTCGCCATCAAGACACAGACGTGAAGGAGTCGCCACAATGGATGCAGACGTGAAGGGCAAGATCGATAAGATGTTAACGGACTCTCGCATTTTCTTGTTTATGAAAGGTTCGCCTTCGTTTCCGCAGTGTGGATTTTCGGCGCGTGCGGTGGCGATCTTGAATGAGGTCGGCGCGAAGTTTGGATCATTCGATGTGTTGGAGGATCCCGTGGTTCGCGAAGGCATCAAAGAATACGGTAATTGGCCCACGATTCCACAGTTGTACATCGACAAGAAGCTGGTCGGCGGCTCGGACATCATGATGGAGATGTATGAGGCCGGCGAACTGCAAGAACTCGTGAAGAACTAAAAAGCGCGGTTCGAGCCGCGCTTTCCAAAATAAAAAAGGCGCCTTGCGGGCGCCTTTTCTCAAATCTCGAATTCTACTTATTAATTACTTTTTGCCTTCAGCTGCACCGCCGAGGTCCATCACCGCACCTTCGGGAATGATGATCGAGCAGCCTTTCGAAACGCTTTTTACGCCCCAAGAAGTTGTGTACGCCGAGTAAGCGATAGTCGTTCCGCCGAAGATGATATCCGGAACTGGAGTCATTTCGATATAGACGTCGGTTTCTTCATCGATCACGCCGTGAAGAACGTCGAGATCTTCGCCGGATTTCTTCACGTCTTTTTCCAATTTCACGGAATTGCCGTTACCAAAGACGGCGTACTCAGTGAGGGTGTGCTCAACGACGTTGTTATCGAGAGGAGCGTTGCAAACCGTGCTCATGATTTTGAAGCTGCCGCAATCGTGGTGTTCGTTGTCGGAACAGTTGGCGTAAGCGAGCGATCCGGTCATCAGCGTTGCCGCAAGGACGGCGAAAAAAGAAGTCTTCATATTAGATATGCCTTTCATAAGTTTTTAGAGTTCTCGGCTTTGATGGTTTGCAAGCGTGCCACGGGGGTTTTGAGGGGGTAAAAACGTCGATTTCCTAAACGAATTTTCCGGGTGATCCACTAACCTATTGAAATTAGGCCATTAAATCCGTCGTTTTACACACGGCTAAGTTCCCGCTGAGGCCGGAAATTGCACGGTTTAAGAGGTGTTGAAGGAGGCCGTTATGCGCGCTCTAGTATTGTTTCTGGGTTTACTCTTCGTACCCGGAGTGGTCGTGGCTCAGGTTCCACCGCCGACTCCGCCGGAAGATTTCCCTCAGCCGGTTCCGCCTGAAGGGAATAAACGAAAAGTCGTGCCGAAGAAAAATTTAAGAGATATCGATTCGCGGGATCGCGAGGGATTTAAGCCTCCGATGCCGGTGATGCCGCCGACTCCAGAGCCGACGGCACCCCGATGAACCTTAGTTACTGATTCCAGTTACTGGGGGAAGCAGCCCGAAGCATCGAGATGCGCGTAGGCGATCTCAACTTCTTTGGTCGCGATTTCGGATTCCGGCTTTTTGTTGTCGCCGAAAAGATCCGCATATTCATAGAGGCTTGTCGCGGCACATGCGGCGGTTACGTTGCCGATAAACTTCGCATTGATTTTGGTTTCAGTCATCGATTTCAAAGTTTCAACGGGAAACCACATGCGGAGTTCGCCGGCTGAGTTTTTCCAGCAAACCGCTTGAACGCGATAAGTGGCGTCGGTCACTTGCGCTTGGCACTGACGAACGGTGCTAGTGACAGGAGTCAAAACGGCTGCGTGAGCCGAGACCGCAAAGCAAAATCCGGCGATCGCAATAACTGCTTTCATAGTTCTTTCCCCCTTAGAAAAGATAGTTGGTTGAAAATTAGTACCGGGATTTTTTTTAAAACCCAAACTCCGATGCAGAATAACGCGCGTCAATTTTTTAACAAGCCATGCCGGAATCGTAAGTCAGTTCGCAATCGAGAAACTGAGAGTCGAACTGAATATAGGTTCCGCCGTCGTCGACATAGCCTTTAAAGGTGCCTTGAAAAACGGCTTTGCCGTTCGAGTCGTAACACTCGTCCTGGTCGTCTTTTATATTCCAGATGACTTTATTGCCGTCGGTATCGAACGCCTGCACCGTGCTCGGAATCGCGGTGATGCGAAAAGAACTTTGCATAACGGCGTTCGGTTCTTCGTAATTGTTGGCGCTGATGTTGATCACGCCAAGCGGAGAATTATGAAATGTATCGCCGTAGCTGAAGTTCGGATCGGTGCCTTTGAATTCATAGAGTTTCCCGTTGAGCGTGACGGAGTACTCCGGCTCGACCCAGCCCGTCCCGTTGAAGCGAGCCAATTTGAATTCCACTTGTTGCGGTGAACCCGAACGAGTGGCCGATTTGCATGTGAGCGAGTGACCGCCCGGATGTGCGAAAGCTGCAGTGGACACGAATGCGAATGTAAGTGCGATAAGTTTCATAATTTCCCCCCGGAAGATGATGGGAGCATTCTGCTCCCGATTAAGTGCGCGAGAAAATGGAAATGCGTCGCATGACCGGGACATGGGGAAATTTTCCGCGAAACACTTCGTTTCGTTTGGTTAATTGCTCGTCGCGGCGGCTTTGGATTTGCAGAAAGTGGCTGATAGAGAAGGAGATTCGCCATGAAAACTCAAATTCCCTTACGTGAGAAGCTGAAGAGCATTCCTGCATTTGTCGGCATCCGGTTAGATTATGAACCTGAGTATGTTGTGCAACACGAGTTCGGGAATATTGAGATTCGCGAGTACCGCCGGATGGTGACCGCACGTTTCAGTATGAAAGCGTCGCACGACGACTTCGAAGAGCCGGCATTCAAAGCTCTTGCCGACTACATTTTCAGCCACGGCATCGAAATGACGATCCCTGTTTTCAAAGAGCGTGAGGACGACGTTTGGACGATGTCCTTTGTGCTTCCGCATGAAACGAAGGTGGAGCGAGCGCCTTCGCCGGATCACAAATCGGTTACGTTATTGGAAATCCCTCGCCAGAAGGTGGCGGTGTTGAGATATTCGGGAAACAACACTCTCGAGAAAATGCTGGATGCGGAATTGGAATTGCGCCAGTGGCTTCGCGCGCGTCCCGAATACAACATTCTCGATGGACCGTTCTGGGCACAGTACGATCAGCCCGCAACGCTGCCATTCATGAAACGCAATGAAGTGATGTTTAAAATTGAAGGTTAATGACGCAGTTCGCTTCCGCTGCGGAAGCGGTTCGCGTCAATTGAACGACTTCGGAGTTTCGCCTTGAACGGCACCGGGCAATTTTTCAGGTGGGGCGTCTTTCGTCTCAAGCAAGCCATCGGCGTGCATCTCGATTTCGACTTGCGAGCCGACTTTCACGGATTTCGCGAGTGCCGCTTTCGATTTGATGGAGGACTTTTTTATCACATACAGGTGATTTCCGTCGGAAACTTCCATCGTGGTCGCGGTGATTTTCTTCACTTCACCGGCGAGCTTCATCGTCCCATCGGCCCAAGCGCCGATCCCTAAGAACAACACAGTACTCAACAACGCAAAGATCATCACCAACGCACGCATGAAGTTACCTCTCGAAAGGTTGATAATTTAAAAGTGAATAGATCGGGCAATAGCCCCAAGAGCCCGTCGCTAAAAAGTACAAACCCAAGTAGGCCCACGCCGGTCCACCGGCAATACCCCAGGCCGACATGAACACGCCCAGGAAAAAACGAATCAATCGATCCCACCACAAAATATTCTTTTTCATCGCGGATAACACTCGTAGATATAGCCGTTGAAGTAAAGGCCTCTTGGGCCTTTCTCAATCAAATAACATCCGCTCCGGCGAATCAAGCGCTTGCCATCGGCATAAATGTCCAAATGCGCCTCCCACAGCTCGATGTCTCCGTCCTTTGAACGAAAACTCGGCTGAGAACGCATACGCACGCTGCAGGCTTTACCGGCGCACTTTTTAAATTCAGAAGTGTCTTCAGCCAGGCGGTGAGCAAAGTCGGGACGCGAATTGATTCCGCTTGTCCGGCCCTCGACCAAACTCTTCAAGTATCCATCGAGGAACAGATCCATCTCTCCCGCGTAAGCACTTGTCGAAATCAGAAATAAAAATAAAAAGCGCATCGTCATCCCCCGTCTATCGCTCACAATGATTGCACATAATCGAGCGGCCGTTCAAATCGTTGATTGGAACCGTCCCTGCCGGAATTCTTGAGACCGCTTGAGTCTTGTCAAAGCCCATTGTCTTAACGAAGTTGTGTTGCATATCGGAAGTCAGCGCGTTCCCTCCGTTGGCTGCATTGACCAGATTCGCGAGCGAGTGGGCGTCCGAATCGCTGCCGCCCTCGAACTTCATCCCCATTTCGGCCCCAAGGTTCCGATTCATCCATGACTTGATGTGATCGCCGGGGCACTCGGTACCGTCTCCATCCATTTTGTAGTGACCATGGCCGCCGATCTTGTCGATTCCGAAAGTCGTGTGCAGGCTTGAGATCAACCGCTTCAGTTTACCACCGCAGGCGGCTGTGGGATCGCTGATGTCGGAATTGCCTTCCATAACGATACCGATCGCCTTGAAATCGAAATCGTTCGTGATGTCGTACGCGGATTCTCCACTGCGCTCACACTGGCCGACTCTCAAAGGCATGTGTCCCGCATGGGTTCCCATCATGTGAAGAGGGCGGCCCTCTAAAATGGTGCAGTCTTTCTTGATGTAAAAGTGGTAACCCATATCGCCCCATTTTTGCTGCTGGTGATTTCGCAAAACGTCTTGCGGACCATCCAACTCGGAAGCCGTATGGTGGAGAATAATCCGGCCGCCTCTATACACGGACTGCATCGCCTTGACGTAGTTGACCGAGTCTTTCGGAGAGACCTTACTTAGGCCGAAGGAATTAAAATAATTGTAGCAGTCGTCGTCAGGAAGCTTTTGCGCCGGTGTCTTCGTCCAATCCCAGCGGCGGGTGATTCCATTCGCGGCGTAAATATCCGTTGCATCCGAAACCGCCGGCGTCGCCTGCTCGTCGGGTGCCGAAGGTTCGGAGTTCGTGCCCACCGGTGGTTTAACGTCTTCGATGTCGTTGTGCGAATCGGTAAAGAGGAAAAATGGATCGGGGTCCGCGGTCTCGCTTCCTGCGACAGCGACTCGTCCTATGAGCGCAATAATGAGAACTAAAAACAACCGCATAACTTCATTGCAACCGGTGCAAGCCGGGGTCGCAAGGCCCGCCGTTTTAGGCCAGGCCTTCGGCTAGTCCATGGCGGCTGTCAAAGGACTAGACGCTTTTTAAAACATTCCTTGGAAGCCTCTCCCATAGAGGTTCTCCCCTTAGGTCCATAGGGTCCGGCTTCGATTCAACCGATATTATAGATATGGCAAGAATCTTGGTCGTGGACGACGACACCGACATTTTGAAAATGGCCGAAGCCGTATTGGCTTCCGCAGGTCACGTCGTTTTCACGGCAGAGGACGCTATGCGCGCCATGGACTGGTTGAACCACATCGGCTTCGACCTTCTCCTCAGCGACGCCAATATGCCCCACTATTCGGGATTCGAACTCGTTAAAACCGTCCGTGGCGACGCCAAATTCGGCGATCTCGCAATTGCGATGCTGACGGGCCTTCGTGAACGCAAAGACGTCGAAAAGGCCGTCAACGCGGGTGTTGACGATTACATCGTCAAACCTCTCGATCCGCTGATTCTCGTGCAAAAGGTAAATTCGCTATTTGAAAAACGTCCTCCCGGTAAATATCCGGAAATCAACTTGATGGGCACCTCGCTCTCGCAGGGTTCTCTGCAACGGCCGGTGACCGTGGAAAGCGTTTCCGAACTCGGTGTGCGCGTGGCGACCGAAGTTCAGCTGCATCCTGGAATGATGATCGACATCGCCTCCGACTTCTTCAAAGAACTCGAAGTGACTCCTCCTCCGATGAAGGTTTTGTCTGTGGAATTCGATCCGAATCTGAAAGTCTATCGCGCTCAATTGATTTTCTTAGGGGCTCGCGAAGCCGTCTTACAAAAAATCCGCCGCTGGCTCTATCAAAACGGGTCCAGCCAACGAAACGCAGCTTAAGGATGACCACCATGAAAGTGCTTCTGGCCGAGGATGATCCGAATATCTCCGTGATCGCGAAAATCTGCTTAGAAAAAATGGCAGGTCACGACGTCACCGTCGTCGCCGACGGCGAGAGTGCATTGCGGGAAGCTCTGACTCAAAAATACGACGTCATCCTGCTCGACGAGATGATGCCCAAGATGAACGGCCTAAGAGTTTGCCAAGCTTACAAACAGCAATGTGCGGCTCCGAAGCCCGTGATCTTTTTGAGTGCGAAGTCGCAAGACGCCGACATCCGTGAGTTCATGACGACTGGAACGGGTTTTATTCCGAAGCCTTTCGATCCCATGAAGCTCAATGCGCAGATCGAAGAGCTTTTAAAGGGAGCCGCATGAGTTCAATCCGGTTCCGTCTCTTCTTTTTGCTGACTCTGTTCTCAGGCACGACGCTCGCTCTGACGTACGTGACATACGACAGCTTCAAGCAATTGACGGAATCGCGCCGCCAGCTCGAATTCTCCTATTCGCTACGCGACGACTATCAGGATCTAGAGAAATTAAAGCCCGGCAATGAACTACACCGCAAGATGCCGGCGATTCGAGCGAAGCTTCAGCCGAAGCACCGCATGGAGGAGTTCTCAAGCCTCATCCAGTCGGTTAGCGAAGGCCACACCTACCAGCTGCGTGAGCGCCATAAGACGTTCCTAAAGAACGAAGCGGAATTTCAGCGCTACACCCGCGATCAGCTGAACTACCTTGAAAAGAAGCTTTTGTATTACGGCTCACTCGCGATGTTCATCATGGCTTTGGGTTTCATTGGGCTTCAACTTTTCGTTCAGCGGGCGATTATCCGTCCCATTCACGATCTTGGCCGCAAGATGACCGATTTCTTGAACGACCGCTACACGTACCAGTTTAGCGTTCCTTCAAATGACGAAGTCGGGCGCATGCAATCGACGTTCAACTCGCTTGCACAACGCGTGATCTCCAACATGGAGCAGCTGCGCTCTCTCGATCAGGCCAAATCCGAGTTTTTGAACATCGCTTCCCACGAATTGCGCACGCCGCTGACGTCCATCAAAGGATCTTTGAGCTTGATGCGCTCGGGAGTCGTTGGCAAAATGAACGAGATGGCTGACAATCTTCTCACCATTGCCGAAAACGAAACCGATCGCTTAATCCGTCTGATTAACGACATTCTCGATCTCGCGAAAATTGAAGCTCGGAAATTGCCGTTGCATCAGGATTGGCACTCGTTCAATTCGCTTGTCGAAACTTCGTTGAAGTCGCTGCAAGGGCTTGCGGGCCAGGCAGAAGTGAAGCTCGTCGCCGAAGCGATGCCGCCGATGGATGTGTACATGGATTCCGACCGCGTTCAGCAGGTTCTGACGAATTTGCTTTCGAATGCGATTAAGTTTTCCCCGAAGGAAGGCGTCGTCGTTGTCCGTGCCGAGATCACGGCGAAGAATCAACTTCTGGTTGAAGTTCGCGACTCCGGCCGCGGAATCGCGCCCGAAGATCAAGAAGCGATTTTCCAAAAATTCCGTCAAGCCACGAATTCGCGTAACCCTCTTGTGAAGGGAACGGGTCTCGGTTTGGCGATTGCAAAAGCGTTGGTCGATCAGCATGGCGGAGAAATCGGCGTGAAGTCGATTCCCGGCGAAGGCAGCACATTTTATTTTACATTGCCGGAATGGCGCTACGGCGCTCCCCGTTCTGCTGAGGCCGCGGCATGAATTTCGACGAACTCCTTAAGAACTTGCAATCCGAATACGTCGCCGCCCTTCCCAACAAGATTGCCATAATCAAATCGCAAATCAAAGCGGGCGATCTGAAGGCTTTGCGTGAGTCGTTCCATAAGTTCAAGGGTACCGGCCGCACCTATGGGCTGCCTGAGATCAGCGAACTTTCCGAGTTGGTTGAGCGGCTGTGTATGGATGAGCATTCTGGTGCCCTTTCGGCGGCGACGCATGCAGTGGCCGTTCTAGCCGATATCCACAAGGCGCGCACGGCGAAGCAGCAGTATTCCATGCACCACGATCCTCGATACCTCGAGATTCGAAACCTCTTGCATAAGTGATCCTCCGCTCGATAAATTTACGGGATGGAGGTCCCCATGGACCATACTCCCGAACTCTCTAAAATTTTCGATTCTTCCCGTATACTGACCGACGATGCCAACCTGGTCGAATATGGCCGCGATTGGACGAAATATCTGCAGCCGAAGCCGTCGGCGGTGGTGTTTCCGAAGTCGACGGAAGAGGTTGTGAAGCTCGTGCAGTGGGCGCGCAAAGCCAAAGTGGCACTGGTTCCATCCGGGGGCCGTACGGGGTTGAGTGGAGGAGCGGCGGCTCTGAACGGAGAGGTCGTCGTTTCGTTTCAGAAGATGAATCGCATTTTGGAGTTCGATGAATTCGATCAGACCGTGACGGTTGAGGCCGGAGTGGTGACTGAGACTCTGCAAGAGTATGCGGTGGAGAAGGGTTTGTATTTCCCGGTGGACTTCGCTTCGCGCGGCTCTTCGCATATCGGCGGCAATGTTGCGACGAATGCGGGTGGGATTAAGGTTTTGCGTTTTGGTTTGATTCGCCAGTGGGTGGCGGCTTTGGAAGTCGTGACGGGCGCCGGTGAAGTTTTGAATTTGAACAATTCGCTGGTGAAGAATGCGACCGGCTACGATTTGCGCCATTTGATGATCGGTAGCGAAGGTACTTTGGGTTTTGTGACCAAGGTGACGTTGTCGCTCACGCGTCCGACGGAGCGTCCGGCGTTGTTTGTATTTGGTGTGAGCGATCTTGCGAATGTGATGAAGATCTATCACAAGTTCAAAAAAGAATTGCCGATCCTTGCCTTTGAAATGTTCACGGACTTGGCTTTGAAGCACGTACTTGCACACCACAAAGATTTGAAGCAGCCGTTCGGCGATCGTTGTCCGTACTACGTATTGGCGGAATTAGAAGTGACTTCGCCGCGAGTGGAAGAGCGCGCGATGGAGTTGTTTGAGAGCGGAGTGGAGCAAGGTTGGATTCTCGATGGAATCCAAGCGCAGACTCCTCAGCAGGCGAAGGACTTATGGCGTCTGCGTGAGGACATTTCAGAGGCGACGTCGCCGTTTACGCCGTACAAGAATGACATTTCGGTGCGTGTGTCGCGTGTGCCTGAGTTTTTGACCGACATGGATAATATCTTGAAAAAGGAATATCCTTCGTTCGAGGCCGTTTGGTTCGGTCACATCGGCGACGGCAATTTGCACATCAACATTTTGAAACCGAAGGATATGAAGACCGAGGATTTCCTAAAGCAGTGTAAAGTCGTCGATCAAAAGATGTTTGCGATGATCGAACGTCTGCAAGGATCGGTGTCTGCCGAACATGGAGTGGGTTTGACGAAGAAGCCGTATCTCGCGCATACCCGTAGCGATGCGGAGATCCGCCTCATGCAAGGGATCAAGAAGGTCTTCGATCCCGATGGGATTATGAATCCAGGTAAGATTTTTTAGATCTTGATGGTTTAGATCGTACTGGCCTCGACGCGGCCGTCTTCAAGGCGCCCATCTCGGTAGCGCCTGCGTTTGTCCATCCATGAGAGTGCGATTCCGCCGCCGTCCGCGGCGTCGGAAGCGTAATTCATTCGGAGAGAAATTTTTTGGAGAGAGAGATTTCGAAGAGAGAATGCGTGACGCAGTTATTCTTGCCCGGGCAAGAAACATCGCATTGATGATGACTTTTGAATGACCGCCATAAAATTTACGCGAAGCCTCGAGATCAGGATCGAAACTCCGCGTTAACCGGAGAGCGCAAAGACATCTTCAATTTTCTTCTTTCCTTAAATTTCCGAATGAATTTCTCTCACGCCGCCCGGATGGCGGCGGGACAAGCCCTCTCGCATGGACGGACTTGCTTCTGCACAACCGGCCGGGGCGCCTCTTCAAAAACGTGAACTGCATGGCCGGCACGATTCAAATGCGAGATTCGAGCGAGATCTAGATTTGCTTAAGCTTGATACGGTCGACACGCGACTGCAACGCCTTGACCGAGTTATTCACCCAGTCTTGTGTCTTCGCATCGACGGGCTCCAAAGCAATCGCCTCGGACATCTTCTTAATCTGCGATTCCATTAAAGGAATCAAATCCATTTTCGCTTGAATGAAGAGCTTGCGCTCATTCTCACGCAATTGCTGAATTTCTGCATCGGTCTTGGCTTTCGGGTTCACACTCTGGGGAGCCGTCAACTTCTCAAGCGGAATCAAAATGCTATCCAATAACATCGACAAAACGACTTCTTGTTTCAAAGCGGAATTCTGGCGATCGAGTTTTGCGATGTCGGCTGCGGTGGCGCTGAGCTGTACGACCTGCGTAGAAAAACCTATCGGTTGTGACTTCACCCACTCGCGAAAGCATTCCAACTTATAACCGGTCTTCGCATTCGGGCAAAGATCCGAGCTTGCACCCTTTATGAATGCGGTCTTCACTTTAGAAGCGACACACACGCGTACGCTTTCTTCATGAAGGTAACGCTCCTTGGGTTTCGCAATCAGTCGAACGGCATAGTCTTTGGCCGTCTCGCCAGTCTTAAGGGCCTCGTTTTTTACAAGAGTCTCACACTCCTGAGTCACGCTGTCGGCTTGGGCTGTAAAAGAGATGAAAAACGCGAGTAGTAATGTCATAAGAAACCTATCGGCACCGGAGCTCGCGCGATCAATAGACAAACGTCCAAGTCCCGTTGCCTCATTCTCCCCGTGACTTAAACTGGTCATATGTGGGTATTCCTGTTTTCAGCTTTCGCCGCCGCAGCACCGCCGTCAACCGTTTTGCGGTTTGAACAAGGCCTCACGCGCTACGCCGTCGAGAAAACGAAAAAAGAACTCGTCATGTACGGCAGCCCCGCAACATTAAGAATTCCAATTCAGCCGTGCAATCGCGAAGTCGTCGACAATCTGTGGAAGCACATCGAAACGCGGATTAAATTCCTTCCGAAGCTTCACAAACGTGAAATCGCTATAGCCAACGAAACCGTAGAACTCGGCGGAAAGAAGCGCGCGCTCGTCAATTTCAATCCACTGCAAATCAAAGCCACCCGGTTCTTCAGAACCATGCCCACCGAATTTCTATTCGCACAAATGACGAGCCAGCGCCGATGCAAACGATAATTCTCGCGTTCTTTTTAGCACAAACGGCAGTCGCCGATCCGCTCTTCGACGCGATACAATCGATCAACGAAGCCAATCGCGCCGCGAAGAAAGCCGGAACTCCTCCTTGCGATGCCTGCGAAGTCACACTCGTGGGGCTGGAGGATCCGCCTTGGAAACAGTGCTTGGCAGAACTTTGTCCGAACGGCGCCGGACTTTATCAATCGCAAATGAAAACCGCCGGACAACTAGAACTTACCGATCCGAAAGAAAAAGAAATTTTAGATTTGGCGAAGGTCGCCTTTCGCAAAGAACTTCAAAATAGCCTCACGTTGAATGAAATCGCCAGCGAAGCATTGAAGGCAGGAAAGCCGATAAATAGTCCCCGAGCCAGAATCTTCGCGCATGCCATGGGCTTAGTTAGCGACATATCTTTACTCGTCAAAAAGCCCGATGGAAGCGTCGACCTTGGAGCCTCTAAACAAAAAGCTTATGACTATGCGCTTAGCATCGGAAAAACGCCGATATCCGATGCCCGACTTCAGACCGTTGCTTCGGTCTACAACAAATATCTTGAGAGCGATAATAAGGTGGCACTGCTCAATGAGCCGTACGATTTTTACGTTCAACATCACAGCGCGGAAGAAATTCAGTCTCAAGTCAACGAGGCGCTCGACTCATTGATTTCATCTTCGAATGAGTCGGCGGCCGCCTATGGCGCGCCCCCACATACTCTCTACCGGACACTTGCGCCGGATCTTATTGAACGATACCGCTCCGGAAACTACTCCCGCGAAGATCTTGAAGCGCTTCAGGCAGATACAACGAATTCTTTGGCGATAGAAGGCATCGTTAAAGACAAATTATTACTTGCAAAACTGATGCAAGAACCAGTCGTCCCGGCTGAATATTTGGATAAAAATACTCAAGATCTTTTGCCCACATTCATCTCATCCATAAAAAAATATCAGAATAATGACGGAAGACCGCTCCTTAACGTTCCAGGGTTTGAGAAAGACGTGACTGACGCTTGCACGAACACTCTTGCGCTCGCGAAACTTACGCTTCCGACCGAGGCTCAAATCAAAGCCTTTCCTGCCAGCCTTGAGAATTATAAATCCGAATTCAGATCCGCCATGTCTAAGCGTATGTCCGCTCACTCGATGGGGACCCTAAATACGGCAATGACAAATTTTAAATTCGCTATTCCGCCGACCTATGAGGAATTTAAAGCCGGACTCAAACGTAAAATTGAGGCCGAAATCCTTGGGGACCAAGCAGATTCGGAACTATACGAAACGATGAAAACATCCAATCCCGGTATGTTGTCGGTCATGGCGATGTATGTGTCCAATCAGAGCTTGAAAGATCTGAACTGGGGCGACGGCGTCAAAAAAATTTGCGAAAACGCAAAGGTCAATCCGATTCGCGATGCCGCATACTCCGCCAGAGACAACCTTCTTGTTGGTTCGGATACCGTGACCACGTCTTGGATGGCAGGTACGGTCACAAAGCATGAACTGGGGCACAAACTTTCCGATCTCTTCAGTGAAGGAAAGATGAGCGAGATTTCGAAAGGTTGGTACGATTCGGTTCGCACCTGCTTGCAAAAGCCCTATCCGTTCGACAGCTACGTTGAGGAGGACTGGGCCGATCTCATGTCGGCGATTGCCGGTGGATCCGGAGTCGCTTGTTCGTTTACCGAGGACAGCGCGGACGCAGTGACCTTGGCACCCCCGATCCGAATTACTCATTCGGCCGCTCTTTATCGCTCACTCCACCAATACATGTACCGCCATGGAAAAATTCCCGATGTCTGTACGCAGGTATTGGCCGCCAAGGGCGAAACATTCACTCTCACAAACTGCGATCTGCCGGGCGCCCCTGCCGGGAATTAGACGAACGTCCAAGTCCCGTTGCCTCATTCGCACCGTCACTTAAACTGGTATTATGTTGATACTTCTCCTCTCAGCTTTCGCCGCCTCCGCTGCGCCATCCTCGACGATTTTACGTTATGAAAAAGGGACCGCGCGCTACGCAATCGAAAAGTCCGCAAGTGACGTCGTTATGTACGGTGCGGAAGTTCCTATGCGAATTGCCATCAAACCTTGCAGCCAAGAAGCCGTAAAGGACCTGTGGCGAGACATTGAAACTAACTACAAATTCCTCCCTGAACTCTCAAAACGCAGTACTGTTTCGCAATCTAAAGATGGCGTAACTTTGGGCGGAAAAAAACGTGCGCTCTTACCGCTCAACGTGCGGACGAGAAGCGCGACGGAATATTTCCGCTACATGGAACGCACCTTTTTCTATGCCAAAATGAAGATTGATGACCAATGCAGATAGCTGCGATCGCATTCCTATTTTCAATTGCAGCACATGCCGACGGCGGTCGCGACGCCATTCGCGCTTACGATCGCGCCACCGAAGCTCTTAAAAGACTCGGAAATCAAGAGTGTCAGACCTGCAATATCGCGGTTGCCGGTCAAGACGATCCACCTTGGAAACAGTGTATGGACGCTCTTTGTCCCGATGGATACGCAAAATACGGTACCGACCTGTTGGCCGGACTACTTGTCGATTTGACCGACCCTGCGGATAAGGAAATTCTCGACCTTCAAGAAAAGGCATTCGAGGAAGACCTCAAAGATACTTTGGAATCTTACCAACGCGCGCTCGATCTATTGAAAAGTGGAAAAAAGATTACAGACCGAAACGCCACAGTTTTTGCCAATACAATGATTTCCCTTAGTAGCGCCGGCGATTTCGTTTACGGCGCGGACGGAAAAGTCGATGAGGACGCTAGCCGGAAAAAGCTTATAGCGATGTCTCAACGCGATTTTGACAATGCACTCCGCTTGATTAGGATCATTCAAAGCGAACAGCGGCAAGATCCGGTCATTGAAGGCGATTACGAATTTTTCGTTCAAACCCACACTTCGGCTGAAATTCAAACGCGGATTAACGAAGCTCTTTCGACCCTCGAAGCGAGTCGCTCGAAATTTGAATTCGCGTACGGGTTGCCTCCGGAGCAAGCTTTGGACTCCTTAAAACTCGAAAAAAAGGACGCTCTTCGCTCGGGAATTTATACGCGCGAAGATCTGGAACAACTTCAAGAGGATATCGAAAGCGCCGGCGCGCTCAATTCGCTGTTGAGCCACCCACTGATGTTGATGAACCTATCGAGCGCATCCGTCGATCCGGCAAAAATGGTTCCCGCGAATGCGATTAAAGTACTGAGTGAACGAATCGCAGCTATCAAAAAATATTTAGCCGATCCGGAAAAAGTCCCGGGTGACGATCCGATCAAAAAACGTCATGAGGACTCAACATGGACATGCAGAGTGGCACTCCAGACGGCCAAAAAATTCTATCCGACTCAGGACGAAGTCAACTCATTCAGGAACAGACTAACTACGTATAAGAATCGGTTTTACGATGCGATGTCCTCTAGGATGTCGTCACACTCAAAGGGCGTTCTTAAATCCGAAATGGACAACTGGAAATTTGCAATTCCCGAAACGTACGAGCAATACCGTGCAGGTCTTAAAAGACGGATCAATAGTTCGATTGATTTCACGCATGTGGAGGACGAACCATTCAAAAAGATGCAAAAAGAAAGACCTGGTCTGTTCAACGCCTTTATCATGATGTCCGTGGACGACCTCGATGAAGATCCGAAATACGGTAAAGATCTAGAAGAAGCCTGCCAGAACCAGGCTCCAGAGCCACTTCGTGACGCCGCCCTTTTGGGCTCGGATAAGATGTGGGTTGGCGCCGTCAGCGTTCGCAATGACAGTATCGGCAGCGGAATCTTCAAACATGAAATGGGACATCTCACTTCCGGAATCTTTCAAAATGGAAAAATGAGCGAGCCATCGAAGGGTTGGTATGACTCGGTTCGCGCTTGCCTTCAGAAACCGAAAGCTAAGAATCAATGGGTTGAAGAAGACTGGGGAGACTTTGCCTCCGGAATCTCCGGCGGCGGCGCCAAAGGCTGCTATTATTTCGGCGGTACTGAGCAAGAATTCTCAATCAAAGATCCCGAAGACGACGTTCACTCCGCGGGACTTTACCGCATCCTCAACCGGCACCAACTTGTGAACGGTTCAATCCCGGATATCTGTACGGAAGCTCTCAAAACCAAAGGCGAATCGTTCTCTCTCACCAATTGCGACAAAGAATCCGCTCCCGTCGCACGTTAAAATTTATACCAACCGGGTTTTAATCGAAGTCGTGAGTTTCGCCACTTGCTCGAAGATTCCTTCGGGCTTATCGAGTTCGACGTCCATCACCAAATAGCCGATGCTCATATCGGTTGAAAGATACTGCGCTCGAACGTTTGCCTTCGCACCCGACACGATTCCGTTGATCGCCGACAAGACGCCCGGCACGTTTCTGTGCACATTGATCAATCGTGAGCCAACGGTCTTCGCCGGCACACTGACTTGCGGAAAATTCACGGCACCCAATGTAGCACCGCTCTTCAAAAACATCGTCAACGATGCCGCCACTTCACGGCCGATCGCCTCTTGCGCTTCCTCAGTCGACCCACCGATGTGAGGCGTAAGGATCACGTTGCGCATCCCTTGAAGCTCACTCACGAATTTCTCATCGTTGTTCTGGGGCTCATCCGGAAATACGTCGACTGCAGCTCCAGCGATATGACCACTCTTCAAATTCGCCGTTAGTGCCGCAATATCCACCACGGTTCCGCGTGAAGCATTGATCAGAAAAGTTCCCGGGCGCATCGCCTTCATCTCGCTTGAGCCTATCATATTCTGAGTCATCGGAGTCTCGGGCACGTGCAACGTCACAAAGTCGCTATCTTTCAACAATTGCCCCAACGAATCCACCGAACGCGCATTCCCGAGAGGCAGCTTCTTGATGATGTCATAGAAAATCACCCGAAGCCCCATCGACTCGGCCAAAATGCTCACCTGAGAACCGATATGCCCGTAACCGACGATCCCTAAAGTTTTACCACGCACTTCTTTCGCACCCTTGGCCGACTTCAGCCACTCACCCCGGTGAGCCGCCGAATTGACGTCACCAAGCTGCCTCGACAGTGCAATCATTTCAGCCAAAACGAGCTCAGCCACCGAACGCGTGTTCGAATAAGGCGCATTGAAGACCGCAATCCCCTGCTTATTGGCCTCACTCAACGAAATTTGATTAGTTCCGATACAAAAAGCGCCGATGACTTGCAGATGCGGATGGCGCGAGAGCAACCCGGAAGACAACTGCGTCTTCGATCGGATGCCAAGAGCCTGGTAATTCGGTAAAAGTTTATCGAGTTGGTCTTCCGAGAGCGCGCCCTTCTCGACGTCGACTGTAAAACCTTCCTCAACCAGCGCTTCACGAGCGCAGGGATGCACATTTTCGAGGAGCAAAATCTTTGTAGCCATGGAATGAATCTACTGTACTTCCAATTCGTTGTCACATTCGGAATCTCACAGTATGAATTCAAAAACCCTAAAACTTAGGCGATTTGGTGAGAGATCCGGTTCTGTTGGTTGTGGATGACGATGAGTTGGTGATCGGCGCGGTAAAACTGGCCCTCCCCGCTCATTGGCGCATGCTGGCCTCCCAAAGTGAAACCGCCCCGGAGCGCGGCTACCACGCCGCCCTCGTCGACATGCACCTGCGCGACTCCCATAACGACGGCCTCCAGGTTATCCGGGCCCTAAGAGCGAAACACCCTCAACTTGAAATCGCCGCCATGTCGGGAAATCTCGATCGCGAACTCATGGAAAGCGCGCTCAATGCGGGCGCCACACGCTTTCTCGCCAAACCCTTGAGCCTTGAAGAAGTCCAACTCACGCTCGGCAAAATGGAAGCCTATTTGGACTTACGCGATTCGAAATGGGTGGGATCGGGTAAGGCGAGCAAAACCGTAAAACGCGAGATCGCTCAAATGCGCGGCGAGGACGGTCCGATTCTGATTGAAGGAGAATCGGGTACCGGAAAAGAAATCTGCGCCCAGCTTATCCACGCCCAAGAAAAAGAAGGACCGCTCGTCGTCATCAACGTCGCCTCAGTTCCCGAAAATCTTTTCGAATCGGAATTCTTCGGCCACGTCAAAGGCGCTTTCACCGGCGCCGATCAAAACAAAATGGGACTCGCCGAAGCCGCACAAGGCGGAGACCTTTTCCTCGACGAAGTCGAAGCTCTAAGTCCCGCACTTCAAGCCAAGCTTTTACGCTTTCTTGAAAGCGGCGAGGTTCGACGCATCGGCGGAAAAGAAACCGTCATCATTCAAACGCGCGTGATCGCGGCAACCAACCGCAATCTCACGCAGCTCGTACGCGAAGGAAAATTCCGCGAAGACCTCCTGTGGCGCCTCAACGGAAAAAAGATTTCATTGCTCCCACTCAGAGAGCGCCGCGAAGACATCCCTGAACTCGTCAGGCACTTCCTCTCGCTCGATAAATCGCGCCGCAAAGACGTCAGCGATGACGCCATGCAGACTCTGACCGAGTATTCCTGGCCCGGAAACGTTCGTGAACTCAAGCGTGTGTGCGAGCAGCTCTTGCTCTCATGTCCCTTACCCGTAATTCGCGAATCCGACGTACGCGCGCTCGTGGCGCCGCCGGCACCCTCTCAAGCCGCTCCTGAAAACATCGACCTAAGCCGTGGTATCGGCGATCTCGTGAATGAATTTGAGGCCCAGATCATTCAGAAGGCCATTGAGAGCAAGAATGACATCGACGACGTCGCTCGGCTCTTGAAAATCTCCCGCTCTAGCTTGTATAAGAAGATCAAAGACCACGATCTCCAATGGCGTAGTTAGCCCCCGAGGGAATAGACATCATGATTTACGGACTGTGGAACGACCCCCGCTACGTAGAAGCCGCCGGCGTCATTATGGCCGTGCTGATTCTGCTCTCGATCGGCGTATTCTTCCTGAAAAGAAAAGGCGCACCCTACACGTCCGCATGGGCGAGTTTAAAAAGTTGGTTGTTCGTCGCGCCCGTCTTGTTCGCAGTCTTCGCCATTCCAAAACCCTTTCCACTCATCTTTTTGACTTTCATGGGCGTGTTAAGCGCCAAGTCGTTTTTCCAAATGGTCGGCATGTACCACCGCTCGTGGTTCGTGTGGATCACGTACATCTTCATCTTCGCGCTCGGCTACTTCACTTACGCCGATCAATTTGAATTTTACAATTTGAGCCCGATGATTTTCTTGTTTGTGGCCGCGCTGATTCCATTGCTGCGCAATTCGGCGACTCACATGATCCAGTACATTTCTCTCTCGCTCGTCGCGTTTATCTTCTGGGGCTGGTCGTACATGCACATGGCCCGCTTGCTGACGTTTGAAGGCGGCGCTCTCATGGTGATTTACTTGTATCTTCTCACCGAAGTGAGCGAGAACACCACGTGGGCGATCTCGATCCTTTTCGGTAAGATCAAACCGTTCAGCCGGATTTCGACTAAAGTTTCGCTCGAAGGAATGATCGCCGCCTTGATCGTGACGATGCTCACCGCTTGGGGCTTGAGACACTTGCTTCCCAATCGCAGCGAAATCTACTGGATCGGCGCAGGCCTGGTCGCAACCGTGTTCGGCCGCATGGGAGATCTGACGATCGCGATGATCCGCAGAGATCTCGGCATTAAGAATACGGGGATCTTCATCATCGGCCGCGACGGCATTCTCACACGGGTTGAGAAACTGATCTTCATCGGTCCAATGTACTTTTACCTCTTCATCTACTTACCGCAATTCACAATTCCGCGATGAAAGACTGGGATTACGAAAACGAACAATGGACGCAGTTGCCGGCTCACTTGAAGCACTTGCCGCTCTTTACGCGTCACTTCGACTTCACCTCGATGATCTTCCGCACGCTGTGGGGAATCGTGATGAAGGGAATCGCATTTCGTTTCTATATCCGGCTGCAGGTCGTCGGCGATTTCAAAAAGGTCTACGCGGAACACAAACGTCTGATCTTGATTTCGAACCACTCTTCGCACTTGGACGCCGTCTCAATCGCGGCGGCGGTCCCCTACCAGTACTGGCTGGATCTCTACATCACGGCGGCCAAAGACTACTGGTTCCGTAACCCCGTGTTCACTTACTTTTCCAAGCATTGCCTCGGCGCAATCCCCATCGATCGCAAGGACCGCAAAGGTGAGGCGATCAAACTCTGTACGTCGCTCCTCGAGAATCTCGAGCGCATCTGGCTGATCCTCTTCCCCGAGGGCACGCGCTCCAAAGACGGCTACATCAACATGTTTAAGCGCGGCGTAAGTCTCTTCGCGATTAAGACCGAGACGCCGATCCTGTTCCTCTACCTGGAAGGTAACAATGAGCTGTGGCCGAAAGGACGCCCCATCCCATTTCCAGGTGTGCTTAAGGTTCACGTTGGTCCCGTACACCCTCCCGCGCCGATCGAAGATATCTATGAGGCCTACCGAACGTGGGTCATGAGCATCAATCCCAATGCCTATCGCCCCGGCGAGCTCGGTGAAGAGGACGAAGACGATCTGCTTGAAAATATTCCAGATGGGGAACTTGAAGACGAATAGGACTGTGGTAAGACAATTACCATGTCCCGAGTCAACGATTTCGTCATAACGGTGGCCACAGCCAACGGAAGCGGCAGCCAATCTTCGAATAACATTCTGGTGCGCACGCTGTTCCGCATGGGTATTCCCGTGGGCGGAAAGAATTTATTTCCGTCGAACATCGCGGGCCTTCCGACTTGGTTCACCATCCGCGCCAACGATGCCGGCTTCACCGCGCGCAAGCGCCTCGCCGACATCGTCGTGTGCATGAATCCGCAGACGGCGGTGGAGGATTTGAAACTCGTGCGTCCCGGCGGCCACGTGTTCGTGAATTCCGAAATCAAAATCGCACCCGAGTCCATGCCTAATGACATTCAACTGATTCCGATTCCGTTCCGCGAAATCGTCACTCCCCTTTCGGATTCGGTGAAGCTACGCAAGCTGCTCGCGAATATGATTTACGTGGGAGTCCTGGCGGAGCTATTGAAGATCCCCCAAGATGTGATCGACGGCGTCGTCCGCCACCAATTCGGCGACAAAGAATCCGTCATCGCATCGAACTTAAAGACATTGCTCGCCGGACGCGAATGGGCGAAGGCGAATCTTTCAAACGTCGCTTTTCCTTATGAAGCCCGCATCAATCCCGGGCAAAACGAAAATCGCGTTTTGATCGACGGCAACACTTCGGCCGCGATGGGATTGGTCTTTGGAGGGTGCACGTTCGTTTCGTGGTATCCGATCACTCCGTCCTCGTCGCTTGTCGAAAATTTCATCGACCTCGCAGAGAAATACAGGATCGATAAAGACGGAAAGAAAACCTTCGCCGTCGTTCAGGCCGAAGACGAACTCGCATCGATCGCGATGGTCGTCGGCGCCGGCTGGGCCGGTGCGCGCGCGATGACCGCGACCAGTGGCCCGGGTTTGTCTCTGATGGGCGAAGCCGCGGGACTTTCCTATTACGCCGAGATCCCTTCCGTGATTTGGGACGTTCAACGTGTCGGTCCTTCGACGGGTCTTCCGACTCGTACGATGCAAGGCGATCTCGAAGCCGCCTACACCCTTTCTCATGGCGACAAAAAGCATGTCGTTCTATTGCCCGGTACCGCCAGCGAATGCTTCGCTTTCGCACAATGTGCGTTCGACTTGGCCGAAGAGCTGCAGACTTTGGTGATCGTCTTGAGCGATCTCGATATCGGAATGAATTTGCATTCTTCTCATCGCTTCAATTACTCCACGGATCCCTTTATACGGGGAAAGGTTTTGGATGCGCCGGCGCTTGAGAAGCTCGGCGGTTTTCACCGCTACAAGGACATCGACAACGATGGAATTCCGTACCGTACCTTGACCGGCACTCACCACAAAAACGCCGCCTACTTCACGCGCGGCACGGGTCACGATGAGAGCGGCTACTACTCTGAAAATCCGGAAGTTTACAAAAAGAATATGGACCGCCTCGCGAAGAAGTTTGAAACCGCGAAGAAACTCGTGCCGAAACCGGTCACGGATCAGAAGTCGGGCGTCAAGATCGGCCTTTTGATCTATGGAAGCTCGCATGAGGCGACAGCCGAAGCGCGCTTTCTCTTACAAGAAAAGAATATTGAAACGAACTGCATGCGCATTCGCGCGCTTCCCTTGTCCGCCGAGGTAGAAGAATTCATCGATTCGCACGAGCGCGTTTATGTGATCGAGCAGAATCGCGACGCACAGTTGTTCAACGTCATCCGCAGCGAGATGCCGCAGTATTGGCAAAAGTGCCGGTGCGTTCTTCATTACGACGGCCTTCCGATGGACGCCGAAGGCGTGGTCGAACAGATTTTGAAAAGCGAGGGCGAACGTGGACACTAATCGCATCGGCCTTCAGAAAAACGACTATGTGGGCTCGAAGTCCACGCTGTGCACCGGCTGCGGCCATGACAGCATCACGGGCCATATCATCACGGCGTTCTATCAATCGAGCGTGGACCCTTACTCCGTCACCAAGCTCAGCGGAATCGGTTGTTCATCGAAAACTCCGGCGTATTTCTTAAATAAATCGCACGGCTTCAATACGATTCACGGGAGAATGGCGCCGGTGGCGACCGGCGTACACTTAGCGAACCGCAAGCAGATCTTGATCGGCGTGAGCGGCGACGGAGATACGGCGTCGATTGGGCTCGGCTCGTTCGCGCACATGCTGCGCAGAAACGTCCCGATGATTTACATCGTCGAGAACAACGGCGTGTACGGATTGACGAAGGGTCAGTTCTCGGCGACGGCGGACAAAGGTTCAACGCAAAAATCCGGCTCGGTGAATCCCTATACGAGCATCGATCTCTGCGCGTTAGCACTGGAGATGGGCTGCACATTCGTCGCGCGTTCGTTCTCAGGCGATGCGAAGCAACTCGTGCCGTTGTTGAACTTGGCGATTCGCCACAAAGGTACGGCGATGATCGATGTGATCTCCCCGTGCATTACATTTGCGAATCATGAAGGTTCCACGAAGTCGTTCGATGCGGTGAAAGCGAACAATCGCTCGTTGCAAGAATTGGGTTTCATCCAGCCGCAAGCTGAAATCAAAGTCGATTATGCCGAAGGCACGACTCAAGTGGTGGAAATGCATGACGGTTCGAAGCTGACTCTCAAAAAACTCCTAAGTTCCGATCATGACATTTCGGATATAAATTTAGCGTTCAAACATCTGCATGAAGCACGTGCGAAGGGCGAATTCCTGACGGGACTCTTCTATTGGGATCAGAAGTCGGTGCCGCTGGCGGATGCCGCGGGCATTGTCGATCAACCGCTCGCCCAGCTCGGCGAAAAAGAAACGCGCCCGAATGAGCGCGTCTTGGATGAAATTCTCTCTCGCTTTGCTTAGAACGTGAAGTCTCGTAACGAGACCTCGCGCCTTAGTCGATCGGGCCCGTGAGAAAGCGGCAAGTTTGGCAGGTATATCCGTCCGGCACTTGGCGAGTTTGCATCAAGTAGTACCAGCGTTCAGATTGAGCGACGATTTGATCTTCGAGGCGCCGAACACTAGGGTCGGGCAATACGTCTTCCATACCGGCACTCACGAGTTGCAGATTCACTCGCAGCGCGAGCTTCGCTTCTCCCATGTTGAGAAGATCCAATGCGATCGCTTCACGGCGTTGTTGTTCTGTAAGTCCGTCTTGAAAAGAAATTCCGGACGTACCCGGGCGCACCGGGAACTTTGCAAGTTCCGAGTTATAGGTCAGTACATCGGCATAGAGGCCGAACATTTTTTGCTTTTTGGCTTCGACTTTATTCACCGGAAGTTCGGCTACAAAAGCAGGCATAAAAACCGTTCTCGCTCTAACGAAGTCGACCATGCTCATCGGCTTCACTTCTTTTGTTGAGGGAGGAGACAATAGGCCTCGGCTGTAGTTCACCATTTCGGTTTTCTTCAAGGGTGGCATTACGTTCTTAGTCTTAGGCGGAGTCTTCGACACCACTTTGGTGGTCACGACTTTGGGTTTCGGTTTGTCTTTAGTTACGGTTTTTGAAGTCGCCGGTTTCGTTTTCGGCTTTGTCTTGGTTTCCGTCTTCGACTTTTTTTGAGTTACATTTTTGATTTTAGCCGGGCTCGGCTTCGATTTCGGCTTGCTCGCCGGCTTTGACTTTGTCGATGACGGCTTCTTTTGCTCGGATTGTTTTTTGTTCGAAGGTTTGGATTTAGGTTTATCTTTGCTTGAAGATTTCGATGAAGACTTGCTTGAAGAGGACGACTTCGAATTCTTGCTTTTTGCTTCCGCGGTCACCGTGAAGAAGATAGTCAGAGCAAATACCAATAAGATCTTAATATAAGACATACCCCAATACCCCCGATTCCCAGGGATAGGTCATTGCAAGCGCTGGGCGAGCCGCTAAGGGCATTAGGTTTCAATGAGGTGACACAGTTTGAGCAGCGATCAGAAGTTCATCAATGTGTCTCGAATTGAGATACTCTCAGGCTTGCGATTGCATCGTTCGAGAATGCAAGAATAATATTCGGCAACATCAATCTTATCCTCAGTCGGTTCCTTCATTTAAAAGCAACAGTAGCGCCGTCGTATTGATCGGCTGGCAGTTCACAACTTCAGGCTTATTGATATTTTGGCTGGGGTAAACGACGTAATCCCCCGGCCGCAAAGTGGGGCTAGCATTCTGAAGCGCACTGCAGTCCTTAGCCATGACGGTTACCGAAATCAAATTGTCGACCATTTGCTTTTGCTTAAGAATTGTCGAAAACGCGGCTTCTCCGTACTTAGCGGCGGCAAGTGCCTCATCAAATTTTTTGGACGTCGCTTGGTAAGTACTAAGCTTTTCAGTACTCGTTGCCGATGCCGCTATTGCGATAAAGAACAAAATGGCGCTGCTTAGATTAACGATTTTAAAATCCTTCATATTCAACCTCACTTATTGATGTAATAGCCGACCGCTTGATTCAGCGTTTTCATGATTTCCTTCATCGTCGGATCGGATTCCATATCAGAAATTATTTTCGCGGCCGCATCGGTTGACACTCCGTTTTCCACCAGTTTCGCTGCATAGTATTTTTTGTACGTGGAGCAATAGTCTCCTCCTTCACTGCACGCCGCCAAAAATTCTACGGGTTCGTCATAATAAGAATCACCCAACGCAACTGGAAAACTATCTTTGAATTGGTCCGACGTCGTGCTGTCATTACTTGGTGAGGTGCTTACAAGGATAGCCAAAGCTTGAGCCTTCACATCTCCGCTGTCGCCGCTCAAAGTGCCGGCCTTCTTCTCTTCATAAAGCTCTTGCCAAAGGGCATTGCAGCCCGCATGAAACATTTCGTGCATAGCCGTGTCTTGAAGATACTGGTCACCGGTTACATCGGACGCAATGAGCACAAGACTGGTTCCGGGAGCTCCATATTCGTTTGGAATTGTCAGCCCCGCGTAAGATTTTCCTTCCAAATCTGACTCCGCACCCGATTCAAAATCAGTGAGGATCTGGGAGCTGGCCACGACTGTCGTCGAATTCGCGACTCCCATCTTTTGCACATCGGAAAGTTCCGACCAATCCACTCCCTCCGGCAGTTCACCTGAATAGACTTTCACGTCATCCGGCTTTGAATTCGCATCGGCGATATCCAACTCCCGGGCCTTTAACGCCTTCGTCAAATCGAAGTTTTCCTCCGTTTGACCATTCGCGGTCATCATTGCGAGAAAACCATCGCCTCCGGCTTTAATTGCGGCTCTTGTATAGGCATCGATTTCTTTCTCCGAGGCGCCGCCATTCAGCAGGGATTCAAATGAACCCATCGGATCTCCGGCGCAATATCCTCCATCGCTTCCGGTATTCGGGGTCGCGCCAGCGCCGCCTTCTCCAGTGCCGCCACTGGTTCCACCGCCCGCTCCTCCTTCTTGTGTACCGGCGCCGCCTTCATTCGCGGAATAATCCGGATTGCAATAGGGATAGCAATAGTCTGCGGAATTTGAATCGTCATCACCGGCCGTATCGTTACCGGTCGCGGTGCTTGTCGTACCGGTCACCGTAGTTCCCTCCGGTGAATAAGCCAAGGCTTGTGCGGATATCAGAACCGAGATTCCAAAGACTAAGAGTTGCTTTTTCATATGTACTCCTGTCCTTCGAATTACCGTGAAATCATGACGTAGTAGGAGGCCGGAGCCTGATTGTAAGCCGGGATTGTCGCACAGCTTGTCATATTCGCCGGAGCGGGCTTCGAAACGATGTAATACATCTGCGCTTCGAACCCTGTCTTTTGAGCGGCGAGCGCCGTCGTAAGCATCGCCGCGCATGTCGCGGTCGATATTCCCTTCCAGGTTGAATTCACGTTGCAAAGAGTGAGGTAGCCATTGCGGAAACTAGCATAAACCACGACATATCCACTGTTGTCCGTATAAACTTGCGTGAATTTGCCTCTGCACCAAAGATCGGCCTTAGCTTGAAAAGGCATCATGACAATAAGAGCGAGAGCGATAAAGAGATGTTTCATAAATTACTCCTGTTGGATTGAGATTGCTACCGATAGGTCATAACGTAGAGAGGACTTGGTGCACTGTTATAAGTAGGAATTGTCGCACAGGTTTTATTTATAACCGTAGGCGCCAGATAAACGATTTGTGCTGTAGAGTTTGTTTTATATACGGTAAGAGCCGTCGTAAACATACCTGCGCAAGCGGAAGTTGAGATGCTCTTCCATGCCGAATTCAGATTACAAAGCATAATATAATCGCCGCGAAAGGTGGCGTAGACGATAACGTTGCCGTCCTTGTCGACATACACTTGAGTAAAGTTACCCCGGCACCAAAGATCGCCCGCGGCGTGCGCTTGAAATGAAGTCGTCACTACCAAAGCGACCGCGAAAATAACCTGTTTCATAAGTTCCCCCTGTTGGATCCAGATTATCGAATCGGGGGTCGAGGATGGCCTGATACTAGCGAGCAGCGATGCCCCCTATTGAGACATCGCTCGCTCCGTTGCACCTCAATGCATCTTAATGACCACTTTGATACACTCGTCTTTCTTCTCGTGAAAATCCTTATAGGCTTGCGGACCTTCATCGATGGAAATCCGGTGTGTGATTACGAACGACGGATCGATCTCGCCGTTTTCGATGCGCTCCAAAAGCGGCTTCATGTAGCGTTGCGTGTGTGTCTGGCCCATTTTTAAAGTCAGGCCTTTCGCAAACGCTGCACCAAATGGAATTTTGTCGAGTAATCCGCCGTACACACCCGGAATCGAAACGTAACCGCCTTTGCGGCAGGCCTGAATCGCTTGGCGAAGAGCATCCGGCCGGTCGGTGGCCATAAATGCCGCTGCTTTCACGCGGTCGAGCGCTGCCGTCACCGTGTGTCCGTGCGCTTCGAGGCCAACGGCATCGATGCACGCGTCGGGACCGACGCCACCCGTGCGATAGCTGATTTCATCAAGTATACCGTCGACTTCATCGAAGTCGATGACCTCCGCACCCGCGGCGCGGGCCATATCGAGGCGGCCTTTGTAATGATCGATGCAAAGTACACGTTCCGCACCGAGCATGAAGGCGCTACGAATCGCCATCTGCCCGACGGGACCCGCACCCCAAACCGCAACGGTGTCCCCCGGGCGGATGAAGCAGTTTTCGGCGGCCATCCAGCCGGTCGGAAAAATATCGCTCAAAAATAAAACCTGTTCGTCCGGCAAGTGCGCCGGGACGACGAGAGAGTTCGTATCGACGAACGGAACGCGAATAAATTCGGCTTGTCCTCCGGCATAGCCCCCGAACAAGTGCGAGTAACCGAACAGCGCTGCACCCGAATAGCCGTAGAGTTTATCGGCTGCGACCGAGTTCGGATTCGTGTTGTCGCAAAGTGAGTACTCTTGTTCTCCGCAGTGGTGGCAACGGCCACAGCTGATGTCGAACGGAATGACAATGCGATCGCCGACTTTCACGCGGCCAACGGCGGGGCCGACATCGACGACTTCGCCCATCGTCTCGTGTCCGAGAATATCGCCTTTTTGCATCGACGGAATGTAGCCGTCGTATAAGTGCAAGTCCGATCCGCAGATCGCTGCGGTTGTGACTTTGACGATGGCGTCGTGCGGATTTAAGATTTTCGGTTCGCGTACGTTCATCACGCTGATCGAGTGCTTGCCTTCCCAAGTTAATGCTTTCATTTTTGATCCTTAATGGCGCAAGACGGGAGTTGCATCCTCGTCGCGTCCGCTGGGTTGTCCTTCGATGGTCGGAATTTCGCCGGTCTCCATGAGTGCTTTAAAGCGTTTGAGATTGGTGATGGTGAGAGTGTCCGGGTCTTCTCCGCGGAAAAAAGTCGCCCATTCGGTGAGCTTGCCGCCGGGGATCGAGTAGTCCATCGAGAGTCTGACGACCGTGCCTCTTCCATCCGGAGAGTCTTCGAAAATCACGCGTCCCGAGGTGGTGACGCTAGAACCTTTGAGGCTCTGCCACGCGATGAGCTCGCCGTAAGCTTCTTCGGTGATTTCGGCATCCCACTCGGCGGATTGGCCGGATTTGAGTTCAATTTCCCAGTGGCTTCGTTCGGGGGAAATCGATTGGATCCGTTTGACGTCTTTCATGAAGGTTGCGAGATTTTCGAAGTTGCGCCAGAAAGCGAAGACTTGTTCTCGCGATCTCAGGATGGTAATGGCGTGGCGGGATTTGTTTTTGTCGAGAGTGCCGGTCTCGAATTTTCTAGGTTGTTGAATCGTACTTTGCATGGTTCCTCCTCACGCCCGGAGGCTTCAGCAATGAAAGTGCCACAGTGAGAAGGATGGAGTGCGATTTGTGCGGGGAAATCGGCCTCTCGCTGCGATTTCTGGGGCGATTCGGCCGCTGCCGCATCGCGACGCGGCTCACCTCACGGGCAAAGCCCATGCTAGTTTGAAAACCGAAATCTCTTCTCGCGGTCCCGTAGCTCAGCTGGATAGAGCAACTGCCTTCTAAGCAGTAGGTCGCACGTTCGAGTCGTGCCGGGATCGCCAAATCAAATCAACCCAGGCAAAAACGCTCAAACATACGTCCGGCAGCATTGCTCGCTCCGCGAGCACTGCACCAAGCCGAACTCGGTTTTTGCCTGTGTTGATTTGAAAGTGAGTAGCCGGAATCAAAGACAAGAATTTAACAGCCGTTCGATCAGGCGATTTCTTACGCCGGGACTCGATACAATGTGTGAAATCCGGCGCCGAATTTTTCTATATGGCCGTGTTGAGTCGCCCATGAAAGAAAGCGTCCAACCGAACCGCCTTCCAAATTCAAATGAGCTCCGATCTCACGCGCTTTACACCAGCGGCCGCCCGTATCGGCTTTCAATCTAGCTAGCCGAACGGCATTGGGATTTGTCGGAGCGCTTTCAAGCCCGACCGTGAACGCAAATCCTTTACCGACTTTGAGTGAGTATGCGCCCCTCGACTCCACGATCGAAGCCGGAATCGACGCTTCCTCGAGCCAACGGCGGGTTTGCATCAAAGCCTGATGAACACGCAACGGAGAAGATCCGATATCGAAATAATCGTTTCTATATAACTCACTAAAAAGCCCCGGAATCGTCCAAGGTTTATAAAAGTCGCGCGCGAGAATCGCAAGTACCTGATGCACTTGCGCACCCGGCTTTAAAAGTTCCTCGCCAGTGCCCTCACCCGTTCGCAAATCGAAAGTTCTTTTTGCCCTAGGGTCGCCGAGCTTATAGCTGTCCCGCTCAATAAAGCGATTCAACTTGCGATGGATTCTTGCCCGGTAATTCGGGAATCGCGTTCCAAAAACCAGATGCTCGAATGTCTTCTGATCGAAATCGATTCTTAAGCGGTGCAAATCGGTATCGCGAACGCTTTCCCAAGCGCGTTGTTTGATGGCTCGCTCACGAAATTCTAGCAATGCCTTTGGATCCCGACTCTCCATCGAATCCAATACCGCTTGCCAGCGATCGACAAGGAGTAGATCGACCGAAGTGTCTCCCGAAAGCAACCGGGCGGCGTTCAAAAGATCGGCGCGCGCGGCCGCAAAATCTCCTCGCTCCATATAGACCTGAGCGCGAAGTTCGAGAATGTTACCGTGGAGACGCGTGAAGTTGTTGGCGCGGCAAACTTCCAAACATTCCGCAGCCAGCGTCAGCACCTGATCGAAGCGTTCAGTCACGACATAGACCGCAATGAGGTTCACATTGGCGATCATCCGGGGATAAAGCGCCAGATCCCCCTTCAAGTAGCGTTCAAGCAGAGGAACGGCGGATTCATATTCCCAGCGCGTGAAATGGCAAAAGGCACGATAGAGCAATGAGGCCGGCATGTCCTCGGGCCGGATGGACTCGAGCAAAGTCAAAGCTTCGAAGACGCAACCCTTGCGCTGCAAGAGAACTCCGTATTCGGCTTTTTCATTCGCAGTTGCGGGGCCACCAGCGGCAACCTGCTTTCTCTCTTGTCTTACGACCGGCGCCAGAAGGCGAAGCCCGGCACTGATCGCACCGGCGCGGCGGCAAATCGAAGCGATGGAAGTGAGATGCACACGCGGAACGTCGACACCGTTCAACTTAAGCATGCGCTCCGTAATGGCGCGCGTGTTTCCGGTACGCAGGTCATTTTCGCAATCTTCGATGAATTTTAAAAAGTCCATACGTTGTCATCCATTATGGCGAATAGCAAGTTAAGCGAGAGGCGACCCCACTCACGGTTTCCGGTTTTCCGGTGCCAAAGGTGTAGCTGTAGTTCACGCTCGCCGCTCCCGACGTAGGAACCGAAAACTCAATTTGGTCGGAAGCCTTAGCGCCTGGACCGGCTCCCGAATAAACCGTTTGCTGTGCACCGGAAACCGCAGACGCATCGACGGAGCAGGAAGAACCTTCCACGGACGAATAGACAAAATAAGGAAGCCTACTGCTGTCTAAGTTCATGCGAACGGTGACGGAGACGGATGCACATGTTCCTGCACAATCCGGAAAAACTCCATTCACCGCTTCGATTCGCGGCTGAGTACAAGCCATCAAGAGAAGCGAATCGCCGGCACTCCGGTAGAGCAGACCGCCATGGATTATGACGTGGCCTGCGTCGGGAATGATTTGAACCGCGGTCATCGGGATTGCGATCTCCGGTGAAAGATCCCGGCAATCTTTACGAATCATCGTCGCCGTCAAGGGCTGAAAAGGCTCTCCCTTCACGTGAATCGATGCCACGATATCCATTCCGTCCGCACACTTCGCGCCGTTCGCGAGAAATCGGCTTACGACAAAGTCGGTCTTGCCGGGAATTCCGTTGTAACCACCCTCGCCACCGTGAGGCGTAAAATAGCTTGAGCTTTTGGGAGGCGAACCGGAGTTGGAACTGTTTCCGCTGATGCTGCCGCTTGCGGATGGATTGCCGGCCGTGAAGGTACCCTGAGAACAGTTCTGGAAAGACGTAACCAGAAACAATCCGGCCAGGGACATGGCCAAAATCAGATTGGTTTTCGGGCGAAACATTGAGACTACCCCTTACACAAAGTCTACCGCACAAACCCGGGCGGCCCTCTCAAAAAAGCCGCCCTTAACACACTCTAAGAATATCCGTTTCCCAATTCGAACTGACCTGAGAAAATCGGTAAGTGCGAATCAGAATGAATGAACCGGATTGAGACGAGTGCACGCGAGATTTTCAGCCATGCCCGCTCGGCCGCGAATACTCCAAGTCGCTTGCGCTGCTGGAACCGACAACGGCTTCGGAACCGGAAAACCAAGCGCTATCGTCGTGTGGCCTAAATAATCCCGCTCACCTGCGTACGCATAATATCCGTCACTGCGGCGAACGAGTTGCGCATAAACGCTTTCGCCGAATCTTACCGTGTCGGAGCCGCGAGAAACCTCCTCCATCAGACTCAACTGAAATTGCACCACACCTTTGGTCATTTCATATTCGCGCAACGAGACATGGACCGATGAGCAACCGCCAAAACTGCATGTCGTCGAAGAAAATTGTTTATAGCAATATATCGAAAGACGTTTGTATTCAGGTGTGGCCTCTTGAAAGAGTACACCGTTCAGCGCGGCCGCATTCTCAGACGGGTGAATCACAATCTCCCCCGATTTTAATAGGCGAGGCTGTACCTCTTTACAGGCCAACCGAGTGATGAACCAACCGCCACGGTGATGCTCAATGCGAGAGCGAATGTCGCTTCCGTCGCTGCATTTTTCATTTTTCATATAGTTGAACATCACCCAATCCCGCGGTTGCTCGGGCGTCAGCGAAATACTCTTACCTCCCGAAATGCCCTGCGAATCTACAGACGACCGATCGGACGAAGTAAATTCCTGAGGTGCACAGGCACCCAGAGTCCCGACAGCCAAAATTCCCGCGATAAAATTTAATACCCGTTTCATAAATTCCCCCATGAAAGCGTTTGATGAATACAGAATACGGGAGACCCTCTTCAGCTTGGACTGAGGAGAATGGGAAGAGCCGATCGAATTGAGACACCTTATCTCTTTGAAAGCGCTCGACATCTTACATATGGCGATTCATTTTTGCATTGGAAGTGCATCGTTTCCGCTGCATGCGAACTTCGTTTTTTCCAAATGGATTTTGGGACACGGCTCCCTCTTCCCACTGAGTGATAGGTAAAGACGCTCAACCAAAGGGGAAAAAAACATGACCAAATTTTTGCTTAGCTTTGTAATGCTCGCTTCCACGTCCACGGCGTTTGCATCGATCTCGGACGATCTTGCGCAGCTTCAAGGCAAATCCACATACGAACAATTCTACTCGCGCCTCGAAGGAACTTGGGTTTCAGGCGAATCGCACGTCAACTACACGCGTGAAAAAGACGGCGATATTGCGATCAACGGCGAAATCGTTACGACCGACGAAGACGGAAACACTTACCACGGCTTGGTTGTCGGCGGCCTTCGCATTTCGGGCCAGGAACTCTTCGCGCTTCGCACCGATGAAAACGGCAACGAAGTCGCCGAAAAGATAAACGTCATCGCGACAACTCCGAGTGACATCGAAACTCGCTACGATGTCACTGAAAACTCCTACTATATTATTCACTCTGAACTCCTCGACGAAAACACCTACGTCAGCTCGTACCAGTTTTTCGAAAAGAACGCGGACGGCACCGTTACTGTGACCGATTCCGGGCGCATGGTCTACACACGCCTTTTTTAGTCACGAATTTAAAGGGGTTACGGAATATGCAATAAAATGGTTGCATATTCCAGTAACTCCCGTAATATGCAACTTGGAGGTTGCATATGGAAAAGATCGAAAAACAAATTGAGATAAACGCTCCGGTCGCAAAAGTCTGGCAAGCGTTGACGGACTCTAAACTCTACGGCCAATGGTTTAAGGCCAGCTTCGAGGGTCCGTTCGTACCCGGCAAAACGACTCTCGGGCGCAATCAGTATCCGGGTTACGAATTCCCGCTGGAATTTCACATCAAGGAAATGAAACCGCAGACGTATTTCTCGTATGCGTGGCGTCCCTACCCCATCGATCAGAAATTCGATTACAGCAAAGAGCAGCCGACTCTCGTCGAATTCTTTTTAGAACCGACGAAGACCGGAACGCTGCTACGGGTGACGGAAAGCGGTTGGGATAAAATCACGGCCCAGCGCCGCGCAGAGGCTTACAAAATGCACACCGGCGGTTGGGAAGCTCAACTGCAAAACATCGAGAAATTCGTTGTCCGCTAGAGCCAGCGTCTTACAAAAGCACGCCGATATGTTTGCGGCCCTTGGCGACCCTACGCGGTTGTCATTGGTCGCGAAGCTCAACACCGGCAAATCGCGGTCGATTTCCGAACTCACCGAAGGTACACGAGTCACCCGCCAAGCGGTCACGAAGCATCTTCGCGTTCTGGAAGACGTGGGAGTCGTCCACAGCGTGAAGCTAGGCCGTGAGAGTTTGTACGAACTCGACGCCAAGCCGATCGCGGAGATGCAAAAGTATCTCGGAGTGATCGCCACGCAGTGGGAAGACACGCTGGGAAGCTTGAAAGCGTTCGTCGAAGGTCGGGAATAACGGCAGCTGGACTTACATCCGCCCAGACTCTTGCCGATACCTATATATGGTTTGGCTTTGGTTCATTTTGATTTCCTCGGCGCATGCCGAGGGCACTCTCGATGCGAGTGGTCTCGTCAACCTCATCGATCAAGCGAATCAAGAAGTCACACGCGGCACTAAATCCGGCTGCAATCTTCAAGACACGGCCCAAGTGTTCACTCCCGGCGAATGCCTTGAGCTCGAGCGCCGCACGATTGAAGATTACAACGGAAGAGAACTTCCCATCAGCGTGGTTTCCGACCAGAAGCTGCAAAGCTTAAAGAATGTCTACTACGATTTTTATATGCGCGTCGATGACCCGGAGGTCTGCGCTCAACGCGCTCATAAGATCGGCGAAGCGCTCGCGCTGAAGGGAATTGAAACGGTTAAAGTTTATCTCGAACCCGGTGAGTTTTGGCCATTTTGGAAAGGTGAAATCATTCCGGACAACAAAACTTGCGCGAAGCCGGACGGCGGCGGCAGATGCTACGTTCCGCGCTGGCCCGACTATCATGTCGCGAATATGATTTTGGTTCAGACCCCAACGGGCGTCGAAGAGTACATCATCGATCCATTTATGGAGGAGCAGCCGGTTCCGCGTGCGAAATGGGAAGCGCGTCTGCGTACAAACCCGAGTAGTTCGATCGGATCCGAAAGAATCATCAGCCGCTTCAACTTCGGGCCGGGTGACTACTATGTGCCCATGACCGAATATGACAAAGCGGTGCTCCAGCGGTCGAAAGACATAATGAGCGGCCAGGAGAAACAGCGATGAAAGCGCTACTCTCCGTTCTTCTCTTAAGCTTCTGGGCCTCGGCTTCAGGTCTTGAGTGTTCGGGCCCGGCAAAGCAATTCGTTTGGAACGTTCCGGGATTGATCATCGACAGTGAGAACACCGTCGTGGGACTCGCCCACAACTCTGATGGCATCGGCTACGGCTACGAGATTCAAAAGATGAGCGGTCCAGCGGGCCAACTCTATAAAGCGATGGGATTAAAAAAAGGCGATGTCATTATCGCCATGAACGGTGTCGACTTCGACAGTCCGTTCCGGGCAATCACCGATTTGGCTTCGGCCGAACCAAGGAAACGTTTTTGCTTGGTCTATGAACGCTCGGGTAAAAAGATCGCCCGTTCATTCATTCGTATCGAAAAAAAAGGGCCCTAAGCTTTCGCTCCGGGCCCCCAAGGGGGAATCAATTTCTCACCAACACTCGGCGAATGGACTCTCCGGACAGTTTCGTACCGACCAGAATTCCTCGGGAGTAGAAGGAAGCTCTGCCGGTAACGGGAACGGTACTGTATTCCGTATATCCAACGGAACTGTGAGAGCCACCGATCACGGTACCTACGAGACGGTAACCGCAAGCGGCTTTGAATTCGTCTGAACGCTTCATACACGTTCCGAAATCGCCGTTCGCCTTCGCGTTGTGATCTTGAAATATCCCCGCAAGCTCAGGATGATTCGGGCAATAGTCGAGAGTGATGACGCATTTCGTGCCTCTCGCAAACGATTTCTTGAGTTCACCGCTCTCATAATGTGCGGCCGTCATGTCTCCGCCTCCACACGACTCGTAAGTCTCGTCCAGCTTCGCTTCACACTGAGTCTCACCCGTCACGGCGATGAGTTTTTGCGTGCGATTCAGCTCCGCTTTGCGCGTGCAAGAGCGGATGCTCACTTCGCACGTTTTGCCGGCAATGGTCGACACCACGGAGTTCTCGCCGGCGACGCTATTCTTGAAGTCACGGATTTGCTGCGCGATTTGGCGGGCATAGTCCGCATTTTGCGCTTTTTCTGCCGGAGATACCGCAAGTCTCGCCTTCTCTTCAAAATCCTTAAGCAGGACCAAAGCGTTTAACAATTTCTCGCGGTCTTCAGCGGAGATAGCGGGACGCGCGCCCTCGACAGGTTGATCCTGCCACAAGAAGTCCGCTTTGCCATCGCCGGTAAGGTCCGCTGTCACAGCCAGTTTATTCGGATGATAGCTGGCTTCAGAGCCGGGAACGGTGCCGGAACCGATGAATTGAAAGCGGTTGAGAATCCAATAAACCACGATCCCGTTGGCCGAGTTTTGCCACAAGAGATCGGCTTTGCGATCGCCGTTCACGTCCACCGCGCTCACCAGTTTATAAAGTTTCAGGCCCTCACCGGTTTCCGCGCGCGGAAGTCCGCCCGAGCCGATCACTTGCGCCCCGTTCATCAACCAATAGATAACGGCGCCCGATTCTCTATTTTGAAAAAGCAGTTCCGGTTTGCCGTCGCCGCTCAAGTCGGCCGCGGCCGCCAATCTCCAAGAAACGAGGCCGTCGGCCGGTCCCGCGCCCGGCAATCCCGCGGATGCTTTCGAAACCAAGCCTTTCATGATCCAGTACACGACTTGACCGGTGGGTCCGTATTGCCATAGGAGATCGGCTTGCCCGTCGCTATTCAAGTCGGCTGCGGCAACCAGTTTCCAACCGGCAAGTCCGGCGTTTGCGTCCGCATACGGAAGAGTTCCGCTTCCGATTTTGCGGTTGCCGTCCATGAGCCAGTAGGCGACCGAGCCGTCGGTAACATTTTGCCAAAGTAAGTCCGGTTTACGATCGCCGTTCATATCCGCGGAAGCGGCCAAACGCCACTTGCGCAATCCCGAACCTAGGCCCGCTCCGGGAAGAAATCCGGCATCGTCACTTCTCAACCCATTCATGTTCCATACGGACACGGCACCGGAATGCGAATTCGAGAGAGAGGTGTTCGCATCCACCGATTCCGTATTTTGAAAAAGAACGAACAAGCTGCTCACCAACAGCACACACGAAGTAAAGTACATTTTCGATTTTTTAATTCCCAAGTTTTTCATAAATAACCCCCTTAAAAATTTAAATTTCAGAATCGCTTAGTAACAAGTGCGGATCGTCTGCTTGCGAACCTCTTCGCAAAACCGGCTGTTGCCCACACAGTCGAAAAGTCCGTCCAAACCACCACCGCCGGGACCGCATTCGTTTGCGATGAAGTCGTTAAACACTCGATCGTTGTATTGTTCGGCACCGTATCGCATCGGTAAATCTACAGTGATAAACGAAGTCCCATTGGCCGTTTGGCGTCTAAGAACCGCGGCCACTTGCGTGAGAAACAAAACGTCGTCCGCAGCTTGTTGATAGCTTTGGCTTGCGCCAAAATCTTTCAGCACCGGAGGCAATTCCTCAGCCGGCATAAATTCGGGTGTAACGACAACGCAGTCATATCTGTTGGTGCAAACGACTTGGCCATCATAGGCTTCGCCTGTCCGAGTATTGACCACGCGAGGAACCGGATCTGAATTCGCAGCAGGGCCCGCTTCGCCGGTCGTTGTTGCCGGAGCCGTAGTCACGATTCGAGCCGGCCACCAGGTTTGCGGATGGCGAACGGTCCCCGGAGCTTGCCCCGGTCCTTGAGTTTGTCCGTTGCCATCGTTATCCGCCTGCGGAGATTGGCCCGGAGGTGTCGAATCGCCGCCGTTGTTTCCGTTACCGGTTCCATTCCCATTGCCGCCGGTGATCACCTCCATCAAATCGCGCGGCGGCCGCACGGGACCGGGACCGGGATTTGTCGGATGAGTCGTCGTGCCGTTTGTATTTCCGGTGCCGTTATTCGTTTGCGGATGTTGGCCCGGAGGACTCGGATGGGGCCGAGGACCGCCATCGTTGTTCGTTTGCGGATGCTGACCCGGAGGAGTCGGACGTGGTCCGCCGCCGGGATTATCGCCACCGTTGTTTGTCTGAGGACGTGGACCCGGGCCCGGACGCGGACCGCCGCCGTTGTTATTTCCATTGCCGCCCGCCGTCTGCGCCAACGCCGGTAAAGTCAGACTCACGACGGAAATTAAAACCAATAATTTAAAGAATCTATTTACACCCATTGAATCCCCCTATCTGAATTCAGAATACGGGGTCAGGCGTGAGATTTAAGCTGAGAAGAATGGTAGGAAGGCTTCGTTTTGAGACAACTCAAAATCGCTAAAAATCTAGTGAATCCTCGCTCCGAGCTGATTCATCAGGGCCAGCGTTCCATGAAAAGTTTTATGAAGCATCGTGAACTCGGCTGAAAATCCTTTAAGTCTCGGGTGAAAAGCCTGCGCGAGCAACGTGGCCCGAAGATCGCGCGCGAGAGTACTTTCTGTAGAGAATTCCTGTGCAAGCAATATCTCACGCATCTTTTCTTGGAACGGACGAATCACTTTGCCGTAAAACTCGAGGCGGTCATCTTCGGTCATGCCTTCGAGATCGGCACCGAGCCGGCCATAGAGCTCAATCGTTTCCGGCGTCGCTTCCGCTTTCATCAACATGCCGAAGAGCTTCAGCACATCCGGCGTAAAATCCTTCTTCACCGAACCGAAATCCACCAACCCCAAACAGCGGCGCTCTCTTAACCAAATGAAATTTCCCGGATGCGGATCCGTATGCAGCACGCCCGTTCCGAACACGCTGATTTTGAAGAGACCCAAAATCCCGCGACCCATCAGATCTCTCTGCTCTTGAGGAATTTCTTCGAGGTTCATCCGGCTGATGGGCTCACCTTCCAAATACTCCAGCGTCAAAACGTGCGGCGAACACAAATCTTCAAACACCTTCGGCGTCACAATGCCGTCGGCCCGCAAGTTCTCGCGGAACCACATGGCGTTCTCACGTTCTAAAACGTAGTCCGCTTCATTCAAAATGCGCACGCGCAGTTCTTCGAGGCTTGCCGAAAGCAACTGCTTCTCAGGCAAAGTCGACAACACCGACTGGAGGATCTTAAAATCGGACTCCAAAGACTTCTTGATTCCCGGATACAAGACCTTAACGGCAACGCGCTCACCGCTTTTCGTCGTCGCCAAGTGCACTTGCCCGAGGCTTGCCGCCGCAAACGCGACCGGCTCAAAAGACTCAAACAGCTGTTCGGGATATTTTCCGAGATCGGCAAGAATCACTTTACGTACGGCCGCATATGACAATGCCGGCACCGACGACTGCGTGGCCTCCAACCGCTTACGCATGCGTTCCGGGATCAATCCATGCTCCATCGACAAGGTCTGACCGAGCTTTAACGCCGTTCCACGCAGGCGCACCATGCTCTGAAAGAGCGTCTCCGCCATATCGTCTTCCATGCGCTCAAAGGAACGCATCCGCTCTTCTTCACTCGAGAATACCGAACGCGTCCAATGCCCGACTCTCTCCCAACCCAACTTAAAGGCCAATGCTCCATATTCGCCAAGACGATCAACCATGATCCAACTCGCTTGCGCCGTTAAAGCGCTGTAAGAAATCCGATTTCTTTTTCTCCGGAGCCGCCGCAGCCGCCTGGAACGGCGTCGCAATCAAATGCGTGCGAATCAAAAAGTAAGCAAGGTCCACCAAACGCGGCAAGAATCCGCTCTTCAGCACTTCCGAAATCACACCCATCGAACGCTGCATGAGTTCGCTGGTCGCTGAAGACATTTCGGACTTGTCGTTGAGCCAGTAGCTCAACACACCGGCGTGAAAATCCCAGAACATCGATGCGATCGTGTCTTGAAACGGCGGGGTTTGAAACTCGCCGGCAGCAATCGCCGCTCCCAAGGCTTCATTCACAAAGTCCTTAAATAAATTCCGGCACGGCTGTAACGCCTCTTGCGCCGTCGCTAACCCGGTCACGAATATCATCGGGAAGATTTCGGCGACGAACTTCTTATCGGCCTCAAGCACTTCTAAGTGCGATTCCATCAAGAGCTGAATCTGCTCGGCAAAACCCATTTTCTCAAACGAAGGGATTTTCACCAGTTTTTCAAACGCGAGCTCCAACGAATGCTCAAGGTATCCGTAGAGCAAAGCCTGCTTGTTCGGAAAGTACGAATACACAACGGGATCGCTCATGCCAGCGCGCGCACTCACCTGGCGAAGGCTCGCCTCTTGATAGCCATGCTCCGAAAACACTTCAACCGCCGCCTTCAAAAGGCTAAGGCGGTTGAGTTGTTTCTGTTTTGCGGAAATTTTCATTTATTACCACACCGTTAAATATTGCGGAGACGCTTGATACACCGAACTCAAGCGCGCTTTGTTGTCGCCCGGGCCGATCACCGAACGGGTCACGCGACGCTCGAGTTGCATTTTCGCGGGACCCGAATGAAGTTTTGCAAGATCGGTCGAATCGAAAGTCACGCTCGAAGCGCCGCTATAGCTGCGTGCCGAAACGTACACCGAAGGATTTTCCTGTGAAATAGAGACCACGAAATCGTCGTCTGAACTCGCAGAAGTCGCCGCCACTTGCACAGTGAATCCACCGGAACGCGAAACGGTCGTCGAGCTGACATAGGCATGCGCCGGATACACTTGCAGATCGTCGACGATCAAGTGGCCGAGCTGATCGGTCCACTCAATATGCGCCGACTGTGCGCCGCCGAGACCGACGTGATAGTTGGTGCCGGTCGAGAGATAAAAGAAGGGAGAAAAAATCGGAAGCAAGATTCCTAGAGTCACCGCCGACTCTTTCGACATCAGTTCTTTGTCCTGACCTTGAACGCCGTTCACTACGATTTTCGACGGAGCCACAAGACGGACAGTCGTGTTCCAAGTGTCACGCGCCAGGAAGGTCGCGAGCAGCGACGAACGCCCTTCGCTCTCCGAATAAGTCAGCGTGTATTCGCGATCGATGTTGTTCGTTTGAACGCCGTTTTTCCAGCTGCCGCCGGCGATCGTGGACGAGTCCACGGTGTCTCTCGCGCAGGCCGTTGCGAGAAGGCTTAAGCTCATCATCAGTCCGAACAACACTTGCTTCTTCATCTTCAAATCCTCTATCAATTGAGTAATAGTTATTTACATGTGATTATTAACGTAAATGGTCACTTTAATAAATAGTAATTAAGTATTGATGAAAAAGATCAAAGGGCTGTCATGTAATATCTACATACACCACTCTCCGGCAGCTAATCTAAGCCATGCTTACGCTGATCACCCTCCTTATATATGGAAGCTCCTCGCACGCGATGTGCGTGCACAAAACTTATCAAACCGTAGCTTGGAATAAGCCGGGAACGGCCGCACTCATTCGCGAGACGGCGTCCGGACCTGAAGGCGGAGGAGCGACGATTTTTTACGTTTTCGATTTCGCTAAAAAGACTTCCGAGAGTTTTTCGGTTTCTTCAACGTTCAGCCCCGGCGACGGCACCGAACCGCAAAGCGTTTCTCCCGACGAATGTACGAAGACGGCGGCGGCCGGAAATCAAACGCTGAACAAACTCGGATTCAAAATTAAATTCAATGCGGATATGTGCAAATCGAAAAGCCGCTCGTTGATTCCATCGTCGACGACAACCGGAATGTCCAATGGACCGCACACGCTCACCTATTCCGAGAACGCCTCTTGCCAGGCCGCTTGCCGCTGGTCATTCGCCGGTCACGCAGGCGCCTGCTTCTAAACCCGGTACGAAGCATGCAGTGTTCCACCTCCTATGGACACTCGAGCTTTCATTCGCACCTTAGCTATAACGGTTTCACTTCTCTGGGGCATTTGCGGACGTGCGGACGTTTCCACTGAAGGCAGTCTAGTTCAAACGCCCGAGAAAATCGAAGACGTCGACAAAGAAGACGGCCGTATCTTGCAGCGCCACTTACCCTTCTATTTCGCCTATGGACGTCCCGACTCGAAGATGCAGATCTCTCTGAAAACTCCGGTGTTGAGAACGACACCGCTTTATTTTGCGTACACGCAACTGATGTTTTGGAATCTTGAGGCCGAATCGAAACCGTTTCACGACCTCACTTACAATCCGGAATTCTTTTATCGCCATTCTCCAAAAAGTTGGGGCGCCATCAAGTCGATCGATTTTGGTTTATGGAGTCACACGTCGAACGGCAAAAAAGGCCCCGATTCCCGATCACTCAACAAGAACTTCATTCGCGCCAACACCGAGTGGAAAGGCCATAAATGGACCACGCGCGGAGGCATTCAGCTCTCCTACCTGCATGGTTTCGATCCGACCAATACCGACATTCAAAAGTACATCGGTCCGCTCAGCCTCAGCATTTCGTTCATTCAGCTTTTCGATTCGTGGGTCGATAAGAGCGAAGTTTCGTTTCAAGCTTCGCCCGGAGGAAAATTCGCCGATCGCTGGGACCGGGGCGGCTATCAGCTGTCATGGTCATTCCGCCTGGGAAGACTGCAGCTGGTGCCCGCATTCTACTTGCAGTACTACCGCGGTTTCGCCGAAACGCTGTTAAATTATAGCGACAAAGTCAGCGAGTTCCGCGGTGGAGTTATTTTTTAATGACACCCATTTCGCGGCCGACTTTGACGAACTTCGAAAGCGCCTCTTCAAGCTGCGCCGGCGTATGAGCGGCGGAAACCTGCGTGCGAATACGCGCTTGTTCTTTAGGTACAACCGGATAAAAGAATCCGACGGCGAAAACCCCCTCTTGGTAGAGTCTGCGGCTCATCTCTTGAGCGATTTTTGCATCGTAGAGCATGACCGGAACGATCGGGGTGTTGCCGTCTTTTAAGTCGAAGCCTGCATCGCTCAGTCCTTTGCGCCAAAACTTCGTGAGCTTTTCAAGGTTGTCCCGGCGTTCGGTGGATTCCGACAGTAACTGCAAGGCTTTGAGAGTCGCTGTAACCACGGCCGGCATCAATGCGTTCGAAAACAAATATGGGCGTGCGCGCTGTTTGAATAAAGCGATGATTTCCGAATGAGCGGCAATACATCCGCCGGTGGCGCCACCGAGAGCTTTTCCAAAGGTCGTGGTGATAATGTCGACTTTGTTCATGACGCCGAAGTGCTCGTGAACGCCGCGGCCCGTTTTACCGATAAATCCGGTCGCATGCGAATCGTCGACCGCAACTAAGGCTTTATACTTCTCAGCCAGCGCACAGATCTCGTCGAGCTTGGCCATATCCCCGTCCATCGAAAACACACCGTCGGTGATGATCAGCTTTATCCGGCCGGTCGAGGCTTTCAGCTTTTCTTCGAGCTCCTGCGTATTCGAATGTTCGAACAGATTGCGCTGAGCTTTGCACAGGCGAACGCCGTCGATCAAAGACGCATGCACGAGTTTGTCCGAGAAAATCGCGTCTTGTTCTCCCAAGAGAGTTTCAAACAACGCGGCATTCGCGTCGAAGCAGGAGCCGAACAGGATCGCGTCCTGCATTCCAAGGAACTTCGCCATCTGAGTTTCTAACTCGCGGTGAATGTCTTGTGTGCCGCAAATAAAGCGGACCGAGGACATACCAAAACCGCGTTCATCGAGGCCTGCGTGTGCTGCGCGGATCAAATCCGGATGCGACGACAAGCCCAGATAATTGTTCGCGCACATGTTGATAATTTCTTTGGCCGGTGCGCCCTCAGGAAAGCTGACTTCGATCTTTCCATCTTGCGGCGATTTGATGATGCGTTCTTCCTTAAAAAGGCCGTCGGCTTTGATCTGAGCGAGTGTCCCTTGGTAAATCTCTTTCGCGTTTCCGTACATCTTAGACCTTGCTCCAATCGAGAACGACTTTTCCGGAGTTGCCGCTCGACATGATCTCGAAGCCTTCTTTGTAGTCTTTTACGTCGAAACGATGAGTGAAAATCGGTTTGATGTCGAGCCCGCTTTGCAGCAAGGCTGTCATCTTGTACCAGGTTTCGAACATTTCGCGGCCGTAAACGCCCTTCAGGAACAAACCTTTGAAAATGACTTTGCCCCAATCGATACCGGTACCGTCAGGCAAAATGCCGAGCATGGCGACTTTTCCGCCCGCGCGCATGGTGGTCATCATCGAATTGAAGGCCGCCGGATTTCCGGACATCTCGAGACCCACGTCGAAACCCTCGCTCATGCCGAGGTCGTGCATAACTTTTTCGAGAGGAGTTGAGCGCACGTCGACGACGTGAGTGGTCCCCTCCATTTTCTTAGCCAGCTCGAGACGGTACGGATTCACGTCGGTGATCACCACATTGCGGGCACCCACAAAGTGTGCGACTTTCGAAGCCATGATTCCGATCGGGCCCGCGCCGGTGATCAGCACGTCTTCACCGATCAAATCGAAAGACAGTGCGGTATGAACCGCGTTGCCGAATGGATCCAAAATGGAAGCTTCATCGTCGGTGATCGAATCCGGAAGCGGAAATACGTTGACCGCAGGAATCGATAAGAATTCCGCGAAACAGCCCGGGCGATTTACTCCAACGCCGACGGTGTTGATGCACAAGTGGCGAGTGCCGGCGCGGCAGTTGCGGCAGTGTCCACAGACGATGTGACCCTCACCCGAAACGCGCTGCCCGACTTGCAATCCCGTGACCGCTTTTCCCAGTTCCGCGATGGTTCCTACGAATTCGTGCCCGACGTGCATCGGAACCGGGATCGTCGCCTTCGCCCAATGATCCCATTTGTAAATGTGAACGTCGGTCCCGCAGATCGCGGTCTTCTTAATCTTGATCAGCACATCATTGGCGCCGATCGTGGGTTCAGGGACATCATCCATCCAAATTCCGGGCTCGGCCCGCTTCTTGACTAGTGCTTTCATAATGCACGGAGGTTAGGGTATTTTTTGCCTTCGGTCACCAGAGATTTGAACCACGTCGGGTAAACGCATATTCCATAGGGCAATAGGGGGATATATGAAGCGCTTTTTACTCATTGGATTGACGATTTCGGCATCCGCATCGGCCAAAGAACTTAGCTGCTATGGTGAGTACATTTGGAACGGCGACCAAGGCACGGATAAGGCCGCGGTCGTAGCGACGATCGTAGATTCGGGGCACTTGAGCGCGGTGACCGAAACTCAAGAATCGGCCGGTGACGACGAACCCATGGTCAATACCTATGAAGACCTGCTTGCAAATCCGAAATATAAGCCCACCGCCAAGAAGTACAAAGGCTATGACCGCTATGCTCTCAAAGGCGGATCGGGCTGGACTGAATATTACCTGCTGATTCCGAAAAACATTGCCGAGGTTGAGACCGCTAAGGGCTACATCCAACGCACCGGCCACGACTCGTATCCCACGATCGAAATGGACTGCGACGTCACGGAATAACGGGCCCGCGGCATTTAAAAGGTTTAATGTGATTTCATACACCCATTCACTTTAGAGTGGGTGTATGAGTGCAAATCTGAAATTCGCCATCCGCCGTGTCACCTTCATCTTCATCCTTCTCGCCGCCACGATCGGCTGCGATCAATCGACCAAAGTGCTCGCGCGCGACGTTTTGCCTTCCTTCGGCGTTCTAAAATATGCCGGTGGTACCGTTCAACTCGAGCACGCGCAAAATCCCGGCGCGTTCATGAGCTTCGGCGCGAATCTCGATTCCGCGACGAGGTTTTGGTTTTTCAGCGTGATCACCGGCATTTTTCTTACGGCGGTAGCCGTCGTTTTGTTCCGCAGACGCGATCTCAGCACACCGTTGATTGTCGCGATGACTTTGATTTTGGGTGGAGGGTTGGGCAATTTGATCGATCGCCTTCTCTTCGGCTCCGTAACGGATTTTATGATCGTAGGAATCGGCCCCTTAAGAACCGGCATTTTCAATTTCGCCGATACGGCGGTCGTCGCCGGTACCGCGATGCTGATCATCTATCAGCACACAAAAAAACGGGCTCCGTCTAAGACAGAGCCCTAAGATTTATTCGCCTTTGAGGTAACGTGTGCAAACGACATCCGTGCGAATGACTTCGCCGTTGCGTTGCTTGAGGATGAACTCACCGTCAACGATGGCGCCGTTTTCAACCGGATAGTTAAACGAATAATCGATATCGAGGATCATGAACTTCACTTCGCCGAGTTTCGTGCCGAGAAGGAGTTCACCTTTGCGCTCCGAACCCGAGAAACGCAGATCCACTTTCGAAGTGTAAGTTGCGCCGTCATTGGTGAGCAAAGAATCGCTCTCTTCGAAAGTTGCGATCGTCTTGCGGCCGCTTTTAACGGTGAGGTCGGATACGATCATGATCGATGCGTTGCGAGTGCCTTCGTCAGCTTGCGTGTGGTTGTAAACTTTTACACGGAGACCCTGTTGAAGGTTTTCGCATACGAAACCGTCCGCAAAAGCTTGGCTGCCGAACAAAACTGCGATCATCGCTACTACTGCTTTCATTTTAATTCTCCTTAAGAATTAGGAGTTCCCCCCCTTAGGGTCCCTCCGGTTTAAAAACTAAATCGTGACAACGAAACGGAAACTAGGCCCGGCCTCAAAATTTGTAAAATGAATGGTGCACAACTTAATATTCATGCTATGCATGATGCCCATGATAGGAATGACCTACCCTCTTTCAGTCCTGGCGAAGGCTGTGGCTTTCCGCAACCTCAGTGCGGCTTCGATGCATGTAGGACTCTCTCAGCCGCAGCTGTCGCGGCTCGTAGCGAGTTTGGAATCCGAGCTTGAGATGGAGCTTCTCGACCGCCGCGTGAAACGAAAGTCCACATGGACACCGCAAGCGCTGAGGCTTGCCGAACTTTATCAAGATACGAACCGCAGACTCGATCTTTCGATCCGGGCACTACAAAGCGATCATCACGCCAAAGAAATTCATATCGCCTCGCTCGAGGGTTTGGCCGACGAAGCGATTCGCGCCGCGAAGAAACTCTTAGAGCAGCAAGCGGTCGAAACCGTATTCCTGGACATCTACGATCGCAGCGAACTCGAAGCGAAATTTCTCGCGGGCGATATGGACATCATCGTGAACACGCGCGTTCCGCGCCAAGCCAAGCCGCGGTTCCTGAAGATCCTCGGTTTTCAGTCGCTCGACCGCATCGATTCCGCGGAAAGCCCCTATGAACTCTTCAGCTCCTACGAATTCAACAAGCGGCCTCGCACGAAGAAACGCGGCCCTCAGGAAAAATCGTACTTGGTTTCGAACTCTCTCTATGTCCGGCGCACATGGATTGAAAAGTTCGGTGGCTCGGGCTCACTCCCCTCATCTCTCACCGACAAAAATAAAAAAGGGCTCGACGAAGTGATGCTCATCGGCGGCGATTGGCTGGAGCCGCGTCTGTGGAGCCTGGTCACTGCCTAATTTAATGCAGCGATGAGATCTTTTGATCGAGGGTTCTCAGTAAGGTCGAGCGGTTGATCGGCTTCGTCAAGTATTCGGAAAATCCATTGGCAAACGCCCGTTCTCGATCCTCTTTAAAAGCGTGCGCCGTCAAAGCGATGATCGGCTTTTGAAATCCGCCGGCTCGCAAAGTGCGAGCGGCCTCATGTCCATCCATGCCGGGCATTTGAATGTCCATGACCACGAGATCGAAATCTTGAGAGCGCGCCTTCTCGATTCCCTCGCGGCCGTCACGCGCCAGTTCAACATTCAATCCTGCAGCCGCAAGATATCTTGAAATCAAAACTTGATTGTCCTCGGAATCCTCAACGACCAGGACTCGCTTTCCTCTTAAGTGACAGATCCCTTCGCTCTCGCACGGAATGTCCATCGAAGGCATCACGATTTCCGATTCCATTTCTCCGCAAGTCATGCAGAAAACGAAAGTGCTGCCTTCGCCGCTGGCACTTTGCGAGAGTGAGAGCGAGCCACCCAAAATGAAGGCCAATTCCCGCGACAGGCTTAATCCCAAGCCCGTGCCGCCGTATTTACGCGAGATGGAGGCTTCGGCCTGCACGAACGGCTGAAACAGCCGCTCTTTGAGTTCATCCGAAATTCCGATACCCGTATCGACGACTGAAAATTCAAGTTGTACCGGGATTCCTGCGACCGCTTCGGAAAGCATGCGAACGCCTAGGGTAACGCTTCCATGCTCCGTAAATTTAATCGCGTTACTCAAAAGATTCACCAAAACCTGGCGCAGTTTGGTGGGATCCGTCTTTATATATTTAGGAAGCGGTCCATGCCGTTCAACTTTCAGAAGCAAACCCTTTTCACGTGCGCTGACGCCCATCGAGGCGATGATCTCCCTCAAAAAAGGTCCCAACGCGAAGCGAATGTTTTCGATTTCCATGCGGCTCGCCTCAATTTTCGACATGTCGAGAACCTCGCCGAGCAATTCCGCAAGCTGGCGGCCGTTACGGCGGATCGCTTGAATGTATCCTCGCGCCTCTTTCGGCAAGTCCTTACAATCGAGCGCAAGATCTGCGAATCCCAGAATCACGCCGAGGGGCGTACGGATTTCATGACTGACATTGGCAAGAAACCGGCTCTTATTGCGGCTGGCTTCGCTGGCCTCATCTGCAGTGGCCTTCAATTTATTTTCCAGCTCACGGAATTCCGAAATGTCGCGCTGGGTTCCCCAAGCTCCTTCAAGTTTTCCATCGTGGACTACGCCAACCAAGTTGTTCATGAAGTAGCAAATCGCCCCATGACGATCGCGCTCCACGGACTCGGCGTTTTGCAGGCGGTAGCCCGATTGAATAAAGGCCGCCAACATTTCCCGATTTTTTGGATCTTCCGGAATCAGAATTTGGTGGAGAGGAATGCCAAGCAGGTCGTCCGGATTTTCAAAGCCGTACATTTTAGCCATAGAGGCATTGCATTCGGCCATCAAGCCGTGCTGAAAACAGAGCCTTATCTGGTCTTCCACGGGCAAATCCGTTGGGATCGCTTCGCGCAATTCCAAGCGCCAAACGCCCTCTGAAATTTCAGATACAAAGTCTCTGTATTTTGCGAGCGTTTTATTGAGGTCCTGAATATTTTGTTCTTGCGTCGTCATTGGCACCACAGTTGTAAAATCAGGCCGAATATCCACTGTTGTATAAACTTTTTTGATTTGGATCAAGTAGGTAACGCCGCCAGTTAGAAATAGCGTTGCTTGAAGCCCCCACTAGATGTACACCTGTTCACGGAGGTCTGAAGTGAGATTGCACAAACAGGTGGAGAAATTTTTCGAAAAATTTTTCCAGGACCAAACGACATCACTCGCGGCGTCGCTCTCCTTCTACACTGCGTTGTCGCTGGCTCCGCTGTTAATTCTTTTCATTTCTATAGCCGCGCAGTTTACTTTCCAGCACATTGGGATCCTAAGCTTAGAATTCCACGTGGACAAGTT
>JADMIO010909282.1_pt1 | contig 63980 bp, 49 predicted proteins | sample 8958161 | NCBI WGS metagenome assembly JADMIO01 (sample SAMN16585339, study PRJNA669376) | soil metagenome | isolation source: Crop rotation soil | place: USA: Cullars Rotation, Alabama | collected 2011
GGCGACGCAAAAGTCATCGGCCGCGCAGTGCAATTGAATGGCGAGAGCTACACTGTCATCGGAGTTGCTCCGCCGAAATTCGGGCAGGCCAGCAAAGTGGATGTCTGGATGCCGATGGCTTTTGGCCCGGAAGACCGCGACAACAAGAATCGGGGCGCGCACTACGTCAACGTCGCAGGCCGCCTCAAACCGGGCGTGACATTCGCTCAGGCCGACGCCGAATTGAAGCTGCTCGCCGCGCAACTCGCCAAACAATATCCCGATTCGAACAAAGGCTGGAGCGCGTTCGTCATGCCGATGCTCGACTACAGCGTGCGCGATGTCCGCGCCGTGCTGTTCACATTGCTCGGAGCGGTCGGGTGCGTGCTTCTCATCGCTTGCGCGAATATCGCCAATCTTCTTCTCGCGCGCGCGACTGCGCGGCATCGCGAGATTTCGGTGCGAGCTGCGCTCGGCGCGAGCCGTTTTCAACTCGTTAGGCAACTTCTGACCGAAAGCGTGATCCTCGCGTTATTTGGCGGCGCGGCCGGTTTGCTTGCCGCTAACTGGGGACTCAAAGCTCTGCTCGCTCTCGCCCCAGCCGATCTCCCGCGCACGAGTGACATTCATCTCGATCTCACCGTTCTCGTTTTCTCCCTTCTTCTCAGCGTCATCACCGGGATTGTCTTCGGTATTGCTCCCGCGTGGCTCGCGGCGCACACCGACATGAACGAGTCGCTGAAACAAGGCGCGCGCGGATCGACTGACGCGCGCGGACGGTTGCGCGGTGCGCTCGTTGTCATCGAAGTCGCCTTTGCGCTGGTCTTGTTAGGCGGTGCCGGATTGCTTGCGCGCAGTTTCATGCGCCTCACGCATGTCAATCCCGGCTTCAACCCGGCGAATGCCACAGTGCTTCGGCTTTCGCTGCCGGAGAAAAAGTACGGCAAAGAAGAACAACAGGTTGCCTTCGTCGATTCGCTAATCGAGCGACTGCGCGCGTTGCCGGGCGTGCAACGAGTCGGCCTTACTCACACGTTGCCGTTGTTAGGCGATTGGGTTCTTGGTTTCAACATCGCAGGCCGGCCGCCCATTGCCCCGGCCGATCTGCCGAGCACGAATTATTACGCCGTCACGCCCGATTATTTCGGAGCCATGGGCATCCCGCTCATTCGCGGCCGTCTTTTCACTGCGCACGATAACGCGAAATCGCCACGAGTCGCGCTCATCAACGAAACGCTGGCCAAACAATTTTTCCCTAACGAGGATCCGATCGGCAAACAGATCAACATCACCAACGGTCCGGACACCTGGCGACAGATCGTTGGCATCGTCGGCGACGTGAAGCAATACGGAGTTGATAAGGAAACGACGAGTCAGGCCTACGAACCATTCGCGCAAAAACCGTTTCGCTCGCTCAACATCGTGTTGCGCACGACCGGTTCAACTGCGGCGTTGATTGGCGCGCTGCGCCCTGCGGTTTATTCCGTGGACAAGGATCAACCGGTGGGCGCCATTCGGCCGCTGGAGGAAATCGTAGGCGAAACGATCGCGAAACAACGTTTTGCCATGACGCTGCTGACTGTTTTCTCGCTCGTCGCCCTGCTCATTGCGTCGGTCGGGATTTACGGCGTGATGTCGTACAGCGTGGCGCAGCGCCGGGGCGAGATCGGCATTCGCATGGCGCTCGGCGCGCAAACGCGCGATGTGCTGCGACTCGTTCTAAGTAGCGGCGGCAAACTCGTCGGCCTCGGTTTGCTCGTTGGCTTGATTGCAACTTTCGTCGCGACCCGCGCGATGGGGTCGATCCTGTTTCAAACGAGCGCGTACGATCCGTTCACGCTTGGCGCCATCACGCTGCTCCTGGCCAGTGTCGCATTTATCGCCTGCCTCCTTCCCGCGCAACGCGCCACCAGAGTCAATCCCATCGAGGCGTTACGCACCGAATAATCGTTAGGCAAAACATATGAATGATTTCCGCTTCGCTCTTCGCTCCATCCTGAAATCTCCTGCCTTTTCCCTGCTTGCGATCATCACGCTCGCCATCGGCATCGGGATGAACACTGCGATCTTTAGTCTGATCAACGACCTGTTTCTGCGCGGACTGCCGTTCGAGAATCCGTCGCGCATCGTTCGCATTTACGGCGAAGCGAAGGAGCGCAATCTCCAACAACTGCCGTTTTCGATCCCGCGTTACTGGCATTACCGCGATGCGCAGACGGTCTTCTCGGAAACCGCTGCCGACACCGGCACGGGATTCATTCTCACCGGCATGGGCGACCCGATTCAACTCAATGGCGACAATGTCACCGCCAATTATTTTCACCTGCTCGGCGTGAAGCCAATTCTCGGCCGGCTCTTTATGCCGGAAGAAGAGATGAAGGCGGACGTCGCGGTCATCAGCGAGCATTTCTGGCGGAGCAAACTGGCCGGCGATCCGAATGTGCTCGGTCGCAGTCTGACTTTGAATGGCGTGCCGACCACGATCGTTGGCGTGATTCCGACGATGCCGATTTCGTGGTTCGGACCTGATCTGGAAATTTGGACGGTGAAGCCGTTCGATCTGCCCGGAACGCCCAGGGAGCTGTTGATGCGCGGCGTCAGTTTCATGCGCGGGATCGGCCGGCTAAAACCGGGCGTCACGCTTGAACAGGCGAAAGCAAACCTTGTTGCCGTTCAAGAAAGTTATCACCGGCAAAACGCGGAAAAGGCAGATAACTCATGGCAACCGGTGCTGGTGACGGCCCCGGAAGATGCGACCGGCCAGCTGCGTCCCGCGTTTCTCACTCTGCTCGGCGCGGTCGCTTTCGTCTTGCTCATCGCTTGCAGCAATGTCGCGAATCTTTTGCTCGTGCGTTTTACCGGACGCCGAAGAGAGATTGCCTTGCGCGTTGCTCTCGGAGCATCGCGCGGCAGCATCGTGCGTTTGTTTGTCATCGAAAGCACGCTGCTCAGTCTCATCGCCGCCGTCCTCGGTGTTTTGTTAGCGCTCTGGGCTTTGCCGCTTGTGCCGAAACTTGCCGGCCAAAACGTACCCTTCGAATCCGCGACCGGGCTTCATCTTCCGGTCCTCGCCTTCACGCTTGTCGTCTCGCTCGCCGTCGGTCTGCTCATGGGGATGTATCCGGCGTTTCAAAGTTCGCGTTCGGATCTCGTCAACGGTTTGAAGGAAGGCGGTCGCGCTGTCAGCGGGGGTGCCGCACAACATCGCTTCCGGCGTGGGCTGGTCGCGGTCCAGGTCTGTCTTTCTGTCGTGCTGCTGGCCGGCGCCGGATTGCTCGTAACAAGTTTTCTGCGCCTAACGAGAGAAAATGCCGGTATTCGTGTCGACCGCATTTGGATCGCCGGGATCGGCCTGCCGCCCGCGCGATATCCGGACAACGCTTCGTATGCACGTTTCGCGAAACGGCTTCAGGACGAATTGCAAAATGCACCCGGAGTGGAAGCAGTCGCGATCAGCGACAGCGTCGCCTTAACCGGCAATTTCTCGCAGTCGCCTTACGCGCGCGCCGATCGCGATCCGGTTCCGATGAACCAGCGGCCGCTCGGTTTGATGCATAGCATCTCGCCTGACTATCTGCGCACATTCGGCATGTCGCTCATCGCCGGACGCAATGTCGATGAGCGCGACAAAACGGATGGGCCGCCCGTTGTGCTCATCAGTCAGGCTACAGCGAAACGTTTGTTTCCCGGAGAAAATCCAATCGGTCATCAGATGTATTTTGGGACTAATAACGGGACGGGGCTACTCACGGAAATTGTCGGCATCGTCTCGGATGTGCGATTCCGGCAATTGGACAGGACGGACGAAGTCGAGTTTTACCGGCCGCTCGCGCAGCGAAATTTTCCATTCGTTAACCTCTGCATCCGCACGTCGATCCGGCCCGATGCCATCGCCGGAACCGCCCGCGCCGCACTCGATAAGATCGATCGCGAGCTTCCGATCATTCAACCAACTACCATGACACAAGTGGTGAACACTTCGCTCGGCCCTCGGCGCCTAACGACTACGTTGCTAGGAGTTTTTGCCGGCATCGCGCTCTTGCTCGCCGTCATTGGAATTTACGGCGCCGTTGCCTACACCGTCGCGCAACGCACCAGCGAAATTGGCGTGCGCATGGCGCTCGGCGCGCAAACGCGCGACGTCCTCGAGCTCGTTCTTTCTCAAGGAATGAAACCGGTCCTGTTTGGATTGGTCGCGGGCGTAATTGCGGCGCTCGGCCTCGGCTGGCTGCTTACCTCGCAATTGTATCAGGTGTCCGCCTACAATCCTGCGCTGCTCGGCGCGACAACCGTCATTCTCGCAATAGCCGCCCTTGCCGCCTGCCTCATTCCTGCCCGCCGCGCTACTCAGGTGAACCCGATCGTCGCCCTTCGTTATGAATGAGCAGCTAATACATCGCTATGTTAAATGATTTTCGTTATGCGCTCAGAGTTCTAAGCAAGGCGCCAGGGTTTAGTCTCATCGCGATCTTAACGCTGGCGTTCGGGATCGGAGCGAACAGCGCCATTTTCACTTTGGTGGATCAGCTTTTTCTGCGCGGTCTGCCGTTCAACGAGCAGGACCGCGTCATCCGCGTTTACGGCGAAGCGAAGGATCGCAACATGCAGCAGATGCCTTTTTCGGTGCCGCGCTTTTGGTTTTATCGCGACGGACAGACCGTTTTCTCCAGCTTCGCGGCGGATAGCGGCATGGGATTCATCCTCACCGGCATGGGCGAGCCTGTGCAGCTCAATGGCGCGATCGTGACCGCAAATTATTTCGATCTCCTCGGCGTGCGGCCAGTGCGCGGCCGTCTCTTTTTGCCTAACGAGGAAGACAAGGCCGATGTCGCGCTCGTGAGCGAACATTTCTGGCGCAGCCAGCTCGGGTCGGATCCGCAGGTGCTCGGCCGTAGTCTGACGCTCAACGGCGTTGCGACCACGATTGTCGGCGTGATCCCGACGATGCCGGTCGCATGGTTCGGCGCGAACTGCGAAGTCTGGACACCAAAACCATTCCAACTTCCGGGAATGACGCGCGAGCAGTTGATGCGCGGCGTCGGTTATTTGCGCGGCATCGGTCGCTTGAAACCTGGTGTGAGCATCGAGCAGGCGAAGGCAGCGCTGTCCACATTGCAGGCAAATTATCGCGCGCGCGATCCGGCCTTCTTCGATGCAAGCTGGACTGTTGCCGCTGTTCCGATCGGCGACGATGCGCTTGGAAATCTGCGTCCCGCGTTTCTCACTTTGCTCGCAGCCGTCGCGGTGGTGTTGCTCATCGCATGCAGTAACGTCGCCAATCTTCTGCTCGTTCGCTTCACCGCGCGCCGGCGCGAAATTGCGTTGCGGGTTGCGCTCGGCGCTTCGCGGCGCGGACTCGTGCGTCTCTTCATTTTCGAAAGCACGCTGCTTAGTCTTCTCGCTGGTGCTCTCGGATTAGTCCTGGCGTCGTGGATTATTTCGCTCGCGCCAAAGTTGGCTGGAAATAATGTCCCGATCGATCCCGGGCTCAGTCTGCGCTGGCCAGTCTTCGCGTTTACTTTCGCTATTTCGATCCTGACCGGCTTGGCAATTGGTCTTTATCCGGCGTTTCAAAGTTCGCAGACGAATTTAGTTGGCGGATTAAAAGATGGTGGACGTGCGATCAGTGGAAGTCTCAGTCAACATCGTGTTCGGCGCGGCCTTGTCGCGGCGCAGGTAGCGCTCTCTGTTCTCCTGCTCGCGGGCGCGGCTCTTCTGCTCGCGAGTTTCTTCCGGCTCAGTCACGAGCAGATGGGTTTCCAGTCGGAGAAAATTTGGATTGGTGGCATTGGTCTGCCGTCGGCGCATTATTCCGATGATGCTTCCCGCGTTCGCTTCGCCGAGCGTCTCCAGACCGAACTGAAAAACTCGCCCGGCGTCGAATCAGTCGCGGTCACCGATAGCGTTCCGTTAAGCGGCGCATTCTCACGTACGCTCTACGCGAAGGCCGACGGCACCGCGCCGCCGGTGACGGAGCGATCGATCGGATACAATCATTACGTTTCGCCCGGGTATTTTCGCACTTTCGGAATCGCACTGCTGGCCGGTCGCGATTTTGACGAACGCGATGTCGACAACCATCCGTTGGTCGCTGTCATCAGTCGCTCCACCGCCGAGAAAATATTTGCCGGAACAAACCCGGTCGGTCAGAAGCTTCTTTTTGGCGGAGTAGATGGCGGACAACTCACTGAAATCGTCGGCATCGCGGGCGATGTGCGTTCGGTGCAGTTGTCGCAGAAAAATGAGATCGAATTTTATCGTCCGTTTTCACAACGGCCGAGCGCATTCCTTTCTGTGGCGATTCGCGGGCCAGGGCGCCCCGAGATGTTGCTCGGCACCGTCCGCGCCGCGCTCGATAAAGTGGATCGCAATTTGCCGATCATCCAACCGCAGACAATGCAGCAGATTGTCGGCGACTCGTTAGGCCAGCAACGACTCACTATGACGCTGCTGGCGTCATTCGCCGTCATCGCACTTTTACTCGCGCTTGTCGGAATTTACGGCGCGGTCGCTTACACGGTTGAGCAGCGAACGGGCGAGATTGGTGTGCGTATGGCGCTCGGTGCGCAGGCGCGCGATGTCCTGCAGCTTGTTCTTTCGCAAGGAATGCAACCCGTGCTGCTGGGTTTGCTCATCGGTCTCGCCACGTCGCTTGCGCTTGGCAGTCTGCTCACGTCGCAGTTGTATCACGTCTCCGCGCACAATCCGGCATTGTTGCTCGGCACAACATTTCTGCTCGCTGCAGTCGCTCTCGCTGCCTGTCTCATTCCCGCGCGCCGCGCCACACAAGTGAACCCCATCGTCGCCCTTCGCTATGAATAAGCCCGTTACATCGTTAAACCGTTACATCGTTGCATCGGGCCGATTCACGATTCACGAATCTCGATTCACGTCTTTCGTATGAACGATCTCCGCTACGCCCTGCGCGCTCTGATCAAGTCGCCAGCATTTAGTTTAATCGCCATCGCGGCTCTCGCCTTCGGCATCGGCGCGAACACCGCCATGTTCAGCGTCGTTAACGCGATTCTCTTGCGGCCCTTGCCATTTCCGCAGAGCGATCGGCTGGTCACAATCTGGCAGACCAATCCGGCCGTTGCGAAGATGGGCTTCCCTCTCGCACCGACCAGCGTCCCTGATTTTCAGGATTGGCGAACGCAGGCGAAAAGTTTCGAGGCAATTTCCGCTCTGGAGGGTTGGAACACGAATCTTACCGGCGATGGTGAAGCGGAACGTCTCGATGGAGCCGCTGTTTCCGCGAACTTGTTTTCTCTTCTGCACGTGGAGCCGCTGCTTGGCCGCGGCTTTGTCGAGGGAGAAGATCAGCGCGGGCGAAATCAAGTCGTCATCCTGAGTTCGGAATTGTGGCAACGTCGTTTTGGCGGCGATCGCTCGATCATTGGACGAAAACTGATACTAGATCAGGAGCCATACACAGTGGTCGGGGTGATGCCGCCCGGTTTCACTTTTCCAACCGATACCGGGATGCCCGCTTACATGACGTTCGGCGCACACTGCGCGATCTGGACGCCGTTCGCACCCTCGGAGGGTCGAATAAAAAATCGCGGCGCACACAATATCGCCGTTGTCGCGCGCCTCAGGCCTGGTGTTAGCCTAACGAGTGCTCAGGCCGAGATGAAGACACTCGCGGCTGGCTTCGCGCAAAAATATCCCGATTCAAACAAGGATTGGGGAATTGCCGTCGAGTCATTACAAAAACAGGCGGCCGCGGGCAGTGAGCGAACACTGGTTGTCCTGATGTGCGCGGTCGGCTGCATTCTGCTCATCGCCTGCGCTAATGTCGCCAATCTTCTTCTCGCTCGCGGTCTCGGGCGGCAAAAGGAAATCGCGATTCGTCGCGCGCTCGGCGCGAGCCGATGGCGGATAGTGCGTCAACTGCTCACCGAAAGTGTGCTCCTCGCGCTCGTCGGCGGAGTGTTGGGTATTGTCCTCGCAATCTGGGGGACGGATCTCTTGCTCGCAATCGCTCCGGCCAGCCTGCCGCGTCTGAACGATGTGCGAATTGACGGCAGCGTTCTCGCCTTCACCGTCCTTGCATCGCTGGCGACTGGTTTGCTCTTCGGTCTCGCGCCGGCGCTCCAATCTTCGCGCATCGGTTTGAGCGAAAAGTTAAAAGAAGGCGATCGCGGCTCGACCGCCGGTCACGCTCGCTTGCGCAACGGTTTGATCGTGTCCGAGGTCGCGCTCGCTCTCATCCTGCTTATTGCCGCGGGGCTCTTGATCGAAAGTTTCGCGCAGCTCGCGCGCGTTCGGCCGGGTTTCAATCCCGAGAGCCTGATCACCTTCAACATCGCATTACCCGACAATCCTTATCGCGATCGTGCCAAAGCCTCCGCCTTCTTCGAACAAGTCGTTAGGCGAATCGAAACCATTCCCGGCGTGAAGTCCGCCGCCGCGGGAAATGTGCTGCCTTTGAGTGGCGCCGAGGAAATCGACGGATTTGAAATCGAAGGGCGCCCCGCGCCGCCACATCGCCAGATAACTACCGCCAACTTCCGCTGGGTCACCCCTCATTACTTCAGTACGCTGCAAATTCCGTTGCAGCGCGGGCGCGCTTTCACCGAGCGCGATAATCGAGAGGCGCCAGCGGTCGCGATCATTGATGAAACGATGGCTCGACTTTATTTCCCCGGCGTCAATCCCATCGGCCAGCGCTTCAAGGGAACCGATGAGAAGAAAAAGCCGCAGCCGCGCGAGATCGTCGGCATCGTCGGCGATGTCCGGCATGCGTCGCTCGATGCCAAACCGGCGCCGCACATTTATTTTCCGCACGCGCAAAATGGCGTGGGACTCATGACGGTCGCCGTGCGCAGCGCTGGCACGGAGCCGACGGCGCTTCTCACGCAAGTTCGGCGCGAGATTGCGTCGGTCGATCCCAACGTTCCGATAGCCGACATTCGGACGATGACGCAAATGGTCGCCTCGTCGGTCGCACCGTGGCGCTTCACGATGGCGTTGCTGAGCGTGTTCGCCGGTGTCGCGCTGCTGCTTGCGAGCGTCGGCATCTACGGCGTGCTTGCTTATTCGGTCAACCAACGACGGCGCGAGATCGGAATTCGGATGTCGTTAGGCGCGCAACGTCGAGACGTGCTCCAGCTTTTTTTGAGTCAGGGCATGGTAGTCACACTCATCGGAATCGCCATCGGTCTTGGCGGCGCCTGGGGCGCGACGCGCATCATGCGCAGTCTCCTTTATTCCGTCAGTCCGACCGATCTTCGTGTCTTTCTCGCCGTGCCGCTGGCCTTCGCTCTCGTTGCTTTTCTCGCCAGCTTTTTCCCCGCCCGAAAAGCATCCCGCGTAAACCCAATCGTCGCGTTGCGTGAAGAATGAGCTCCGTTAGGTCGTTACACCGTTACACCGTTACACCGTTACATCGGACCGATTCACGATCCACGAATCTCGATTCACGTTCCTGCTATGAATGATCTTCGCTACGCTTTCCGCATGCTCCTGAAATCTCCCGGTTTCAGCCTTATCGCCACCCTCACGCTTGCGCTCGGGATCGGGGCCAACACCGCTATCTTCTCAGTCGTGGAAGGCGCGCTTCTGCGCCCGCTGCCGTTTCCGCATGCGGAGCGATTGGTTAGGATTTACGAAACGTCCAGCGACGACGTCGGCGCGCGCGTCGCCACATTGAATCTGAGCGACCGCACGCTCGAACATTTTCGCGAATTCGGGCGCGACATTTTCGAAGACATCGCGGGCGCGACCGGCGGCGCATCCGTTGTTGGATTGAACGATGGCTCCGCTGCGCAAACGATTCCGGCCGCGCAGGTGACTTCCAACTTCTTCGAAGTTCTTGGCCTGTCGGCTGCGCGCGGTCGGGCTTTCACCGCGGAAGAAGGCCGCAACGGCGCGGCGCCAGTTGTGATCGTGAGCGACGATTTCTGGCGGACGACGCTGAACTCGCGCGAAGATGTTCTTGGCAGCACGATCGTCGTGGACGGCGTGCCGCGCGCGATCATCGGTGTGATGCCAAAGGCATTCCGCCATCCATATCGCGCTAACATCTGGTTACCGCTCGTCCTCGAACCGAACACTGCCGCCGGCTTAAACAATCATTATTTATATGGTGTGGCGCGGCTGCGACCGGCGATGACACCGGCAAAAGCCGAAGAAGCGGTGCGCCGCATGTGCGCGGCGATCAACCGCGATGACCCGAATCCGGCAAACGCGCGCGCCGCCTACATCCCGCCGTTGCGCGAGAGCTTCGTCATGGATTTGCGACCGAAAATTCTCGTCATCGTCGCGGCCGCGTTGTGCGCGCTTTTGATCGCGGCCGCGAACTTCGCCGGTCTGCTCCTCGCGCGCGTGATCGAACGGGAAGGGGAGTTCGCCTTGCGCGCGGCTCTTGGTGCAAACCGGCGCCGGCTCGTTAGGCAGCAACTCGTGCAGGCGCTTCTTCTCGCAGGCATCGGAACCGCGGCTGGCTTGCTCATCGCGTCGTGGACAACGCCGATGCTGATGGCGCTTAGCCCGGAAGGCGCGGATGCGACCGGCAGCGCGATGCGTGAATTCGATTACGTCCCGCGACTCAACCTGCCGGTGTTCGCCTTCGCCGCCGGGGTGATGGCGCTCGTTGGACTGGGCTTCGGATTGATTCCCGCCCTGCGCGCTTCGCGCACCGATTTGCGGAGCGCGATGAGCATGACGTCACGCGGCGTGACACTCGATCGCAATGCGCGACGTCTGCTCGGCTCATTCGTCGTCATCGAGCTTGCGATCGCCGCGGCGCTCCTGACCGCCAGCGTTACTGCCACACAATATTTCCGGAAGCTGATTGACGAACCATGGGGTTTCGAAACAAAAGATCGCCTCGATTTCAACGTCACTATTCCCGATCAATTCTTCCCCACGCCGGCTGCGAAACAGAACGTGCTCGAAGCTGCGCTCGCGCAATTGCGCGCCTTGCCCGGGGTGAAGTCGGCCAGCGTCGTCTCGCCCTCACCGATGGACGCGCCATGGACGTTGATGCCGTTTAATGTCGAAGGCTCCTCCGCACCGGAGCCGCGCGGATTCTACATGTCCTACTCGCGCCTGCCTGTGCCCGGTTATTTTGCGACTGTCGCTCAGCCGCTCCTGCAGGGTCGCGACTTCAACGCCACCGACACCGCTGACTCGCCGCTCGTCTGCATTGTCAGCCAGAGCATCGCGAAGCGTTTCTGGCCTAACGAGTCGGCGGTTGGCAAACGTATCAAGTGGGGCCGTCTCGACAGCGAGCGCCCATGGTTCACGATCGTCGGCGTTGTTGGTGACATGAAAGTGATCGCCGACCCGCGTGATGGCGAAGTGCTCGGCATGATCGCGCGACCGATGGCGCAGATGCTTGCGCGCGCGACTCAGCCTCTTGATGACATCACCTTCGTTCTTCACACGAGCGGCCGAGCCGTAAACGAATCGACCATTCGCGCCGCACTCGCGCGCGCCAATCCGAATCTCGCCGCCTACAATTTCCTCCTGCTCGAAGACGCAGCGGCTGCGTCGCGCACGACGGAGCGCTTCATATTTGTTCTCGTTTCGTCATTCGGTTTGCTCGGTCTCGTCCTCGCAGCGGTGGGTTTGTATGGTTTGCTTGTATTGCAGGTCGCGCGACGTGAACGCGAATTCGGCATCCGCACTGCGCTCGGCGCCAGCGCGCGCCAGATCATCCAGCTCGTCGCGCGACAAGGCGCAACTTTACTGTCGTTAGGCTTCGCCGCCGGAGCGGTTACCACCTATGGCGTCGTGCGTCTGGTGCGGAATCAATGGGACACGATACCCGCGCCAAATTTGATCGCATGGCTTTGCGCCGCCTTCGTGCTCGGCATTGCGGTCATGATCGCGTGCTGGTTGCCGGCACGCCGCGCCGCACGTGTCGATCCGATTATCGCTCTTCGTGCCGAATGAAATGAAATCCCAAATCCCAAACCCCAAGCTCCAAGCTCCAAAGAAATCTCACGTCCCAAGCTCCAAATATCTGCGACTTCCTTGGGATTTGGAGCTTGGAGCTTCCCTGGGATTTGGGACTTGGAACTTGGGATTTTTTATGATCACTGACCTTCGCTACGCATTCCGCATGCTTTTGAAATCTCCCGGCTTCAGCAGCATCGCCATCATTACACTCGCACTCGGCATTGGCGCTAACGCAGCCATCTTCAGCGTTGTTAACGCGGTTCTTCTGCGACCGCTGCCGTTTCCTCATGCCGATCAACTCGTTCGAATTTTTGGAACGCAGCCGCAACTCGCGAAGGCGCCGAGCTCGCCGGCAAATTTTCTCGATTGGCAAAAACAGAATCAGGTCTTTACCGGCATCGCTGCGTATAACGGAAAAGGTTTTAACGCGATCGGCGGCGAGCAACCGGAGCGATTACGTGGCCTCGCTGTCTCGGCCGATTTATTTTCGATCTTGCAGATTCAACCACGTTTGGGTCGCGCCTTTTCAGCCGAGGAAGATCAGGCCGGCCGCGGTGATGTCATTGTCATCAGCGACACACTTTGGCAACGTCGTTTCGGCGGCGATCGGAATGTGATCGGCCAAACCGTGATCTTGAACGACAAGAATTACACGGTCGTCGGTGTGATGCCTCCCGGCTTCGCCTTTCCGGATATTCGAACGGAATTGTGGGCACCGCTTGCATTCGACGCGAAAGAAGCGGCGGTGCGCGACACGAATTACCTCGCCGTGATCGCGCGGCTTAAACCGGGCGTTTCCTTCGAGCAGGCGAGCGCGCAGATGGCGACACTCGCGCATCAGCAGGAAATACAAAATCCGAAAACCAACACCGGCGTCGGCCTTAGACTCGTGACGCTGAACGATCAAATCGTCGGCGACATCCGGCCGGTGTTGCTCGTCTTGTTAGGCGCAGTCGGGTTCGTATTGCTCATCGCATGCGCGAATGTCGCGAATCTCTTTCTCGCGCGCGCTGCGACGCGCCAGAAGGAAATGGCGATCCGCAGCGCACTCGGCGCCAATCGCTGGCGAATGATTCGCCTTTTGTTGATCGAGAGCGTCTTGATCGCTTTACTCGGCGGCGGACTCGGTTTGTTCCTTGCGTATTGGGGAATCGATCTGCTCGTTGTGCTTAAACCTGCGAATCTCCCGCGCATCGCTGAGATCGGTCTCGATCGGAATGTTTTTGCTTTCACACTCGGCCTCTCGCTGTTGACCGGAATAGCTTTCGGTTTGGTGCCGGCGTTTCAGGCGTCGAAAGCAGACGTGAACGATGCGCTCAAAGAGGGTAGTCGCGGCGCCAGCGGCGGTCCCGCTCGTCAACGAATGCGGAATTTTCTCGTCGTGTCGGAGGTGGCGCTTTCGCTTGTGCTCCTCATCGGCGCCGGTCTCATGATCCGCAGCTTCGCGCGCCTGCTCGCAGTCGATCCGGGCTTCAAAGCCGATCATGTCATGACCGAAGAAGTATCGCTGCCGGAATCGAAATATCCGACTAACGACAAGCAGGCCGCATTTTTCCAACGTCTCGAACAAGGCTTGCGCACAATTCCCGGCGTCCAATTTGCCGCCGTCGCCAGTTACCTGCCGTTCGATGGAAGCGATTCGACCGGTTTCGATGTAGGCGGTCGTCCCGCGGCGCTTCCTGGCCAGCGGCCAATGACCGATTACCGCATGGTGAGCGCGGATTACTTTCGAGCCATGGGTATACCGTTGCTCAAAGGCCGCGCGTTTAGCGACCGCGACAACGCGTCGGCGCCCGGCGTCGTCATCATTAATGAAACTCTCGCGCGGCAATTTTTTCCTAACGAGAATCCAATTGGGAAGCGCATCGGCCTAAGCGGGCCGACCGACTGGCGCGAGATCGTCGGCGTCGTGCATGATGTGCGGAATTACGGCTTGGACGAAGATGTGAAGCCTGAATCCTACATTCCGTATCTTCAGAGTGCGCCCGGTTATCTGGCCGGCGTTGCGTCGCGCATGGCGCTGATCGTGCGAACCGGCGCCGATCCGGCCGGCTTCGCCAGCGCGATGACGAACCAGGTGCAGTCGCTCGATAAGAATCAGCCAGTCACTTACGTGAAAACGATGGAGAGCTATCTCGCAGAATCGCTCGCGCAACGCCGCTTCAACATGTTTCTGCTTGGAGTATTCGCGACGCTGGCCCTGGTTTTAGCTGCGATCGGCATTTACGGCGTGATCGCTTACACGGTGACACAGCGCAGGCATGAGCTGGGAATTCGCGTCGCGCTTGGTGCAGGCGCGGCGGACATTTTGAAACTCGTTCTGCGCCACGCCATGGCGATGACATTTGTTGGAATCGCCATTGGCCTCGCCTGTGCCTTCGCTCTCACGCGATTCATGGGCACTCTGCTCTACCGAATCGCCGCTACCGATCCGCTGACATTTATCGGCCTTGCCGCGTTGCTTACGCTCGTTGCGCTCATCGCCACATTCATCCCTGCGCGTCGCGCCATGAAAGTCGATCCCATGGTCGCATTACGATATGAGTAAAGTCTGGGGAGCGCACGCTTGCAGCGTGCTGGTCGAGGCATCCTGCCGAGACGAACTTTTTCGCTCGCGTCCTTCGCGGTTTCCGCTTCCAAAGTTCGCGATCGCAGAATGCGATCGCCCGCACGCTGCAAGCGTGCGCTCCCCAGAATTACTCACCACACCTAACGAGTTATGATTGCCGACCTGAAATACGCCTTTCGCATGCTGCTGAAATCTCCGGCCTTCAGCATTATCGCCGTTATCACACTCGCGCTCGGGATCGGCGCAAACAGCGCCATCTTCAGCGTCATCAACACGGTTCTGCTGCAGCCGTTGTCCTTTCCGAAGCCTAACGAATTAGCGATGCTGTGGAGCGCACCGGATAATGGAGCGGGGCACGAAACACATTCTTTTCCCGATTATCAGGATTTCCGCGAGCAGGCGAAATCATTCGCTGCCCTTACGGCTTACACACAGGCCAGCACCGTTTTGAACAATGGCTCCGATGCAATTGAACTGCGCGGACTGGCCGCGACGTCGGATATTTTTGCAGTGTTGCGCGTCAGCCCGATGCTCGGTCGCGCTTTCACCCGCGCTGAAGACAACGTCGATTCGAGAGTTGTAATCCTAACCTACGAGGCGTGGCAGCGTTATTTTAATGGCGACCCGAACATTCTCGGAAGGCAGCTGCGACTCGCGCTCAAACCCTATTCAGTGATTGGCGTCATGCCGCCGGGATTTCGTTTTCCGGTCGGCGAGCGGAGCGAATACCTGATGCCAGTGCATCCACTCGTGGCATGGGCGATTCCCAATCGTGGCTCGCATTTTTTCCGCGCGCTTGGTCGATTGCAACCGGGTGTGAGCGTAAATCAAGCGCGTGCTGAAGCGGCCGCCATCGCCGCGCGTTTGGAAAAACAATATCCCAATACGAATACGGATCGCAGCGCGACTGTTGTTTCATTTCATCAGGATTTGACTGGCGATGTGCGACCGGCGCTTCTCGTGGTGCTGGCTGCCGTCTTCCTGGTTTTGCTCATCGCTTGCGCGAACGTGGCCAACCTGCTTCTCGCGCGCGCAACCGCGCGCCAGCGAGAGATCGCGATTCGCACCGCGCTTGGCGCCAGCCGCGTTCGAATCGTTAGGCAATTACTCGCCGAAGGTTTTCTGCTCGCGTTGTTCGGCGCCATCGGCGGTCTCCTGCTCGCGTGGTGGAGCGTGGATTTGTTGCGCGTTCTCGGCCCGCAAGATGTGCCGCGACTCGACGAAGTGCGTATCAACGGCGTAGTCATCATCTTCACTCTCGCGATCGCATTGGTAAGTACGCTGCTCTTTGCGCTCGTCCCGGCGTTGCAAGTGACGCGGTCGAATGTGAACGCCTCCTTGCAGGAAGGAAATCGCAGCGGGGCCGGTCCGGAATCGCAACGGTTGCGCGGCATTCTTGTGGTTTCACAAGTCGCGCTATCGCTCCTGCTTCTCGCTGGCGCAGGCTTGCTCATCAGGAGTTTCGGGAATCTCCGCGCGACTAATCCTGGCTTCGATCCAAGGCAGGTGTTGACCGCCGACTTTGTTTTGCCCCGGGGTAAGTATCCCGAGCGGGAACAGCAGCGGCAATTTTACGAGCGTTTTCTTCCGCGACTCGCCGCCTTGCCCGGCGTAGAAGCAGTCGGCGGCGTGTCGCCTTTGCCATTTTCGGATAACGACAGCGCGAATTCATTCTGGATCGCGGGCCGGCCTGATCCCGGACCGGGCAATCATCCCGACGCATCGAATCTCATAGTTCTCGGCAACTATTTTCAGGCCATGCGCATTCCGCTCCTCGCTGGAAGATTTTTCAACGAACGAGACAACAAGGATTCCGTTCCTGTCGTGATGGTGAATCAAACGCTTGCGCAAAAGTTTTTTCCAAACACGAATCCGTTAGGCCAGCATCTTCTCATCGATCAGGAAAAATCGGCGCTTTCCGTTGAGATCGTCGGCGTCGTCGGCAGCTCGCGACACGATTCGCTCGCCGTCGCGCCCAAGCCTGAATTTTATCTGCCGCAAACGCAAAACCCATTGCGAGCGAGTTATCTGGTCTTTCGCATGCGAACGGCAAATCCGTCGGGACTCCAGGCCTCATTGCGCCGCGTGATCAAGGAAATAGATGGCGAACTTTTCGTCCCCGAAGTGGCTCCCATGGAAACATTGATTAGTGGCACGCTCGCGCAGCCACGTTTCAACATGCTCTTGTTAGGCAGTTTTGCCGGCGTAGCCATGATGCTGGCGGCCATCGGCATTTACGGCGTCATAGCCTATAGCGTTGCGCAGCGCACTCGTGAAATCGGTATTCGCATGGCGCTCGGTGCACAACGCAGCCATGTCCTGCAAATGATCCTGCGGCAAAGCATGATCATCATTGGTATCGGCCTAACGATTGGCCTGCTTGGCGCCTTAGTGCTCACGCGCTGGATGGTGAGTCTGCTTTACGGCGTAAGCGCGCACGATTTCTCCACCTATGGTTTCGTCCTCGCGCTTCTCGCCGGCGCCGGTTTCCTCGCGAGTTATGTCCCGGCACGGCGCGCCACAAAAGTCGATCCGATGATCGCGCTTCGTTACGAATAATTTCCGGACCAAATGCCTAACGAATAAATACTATGATCACTGATCTCCGCTACGCCTTACGCATGCTGCTGAAATCTCCTGGCTTCAGCATAATCGCCATTATCACACTCGCTCTCGGAATCGGCGCCAACAGCGCCATCTTCAGTGTGATCGATGCCGTTCTTCTTCGACCGCTGCCTTTTGCGCAGCCGGAACAACTTGCCGCGATCTGGGCTTCGGCTCCGCAGCGGCCCGGCAACCAGCACGAAGTGCATTCCTATCTCGATTTCGTCGATCTTCGCGAGAGGAACCACACTTTTTCCAGCATGACCGCTTACATCGGCGCGGGAATGATTTTTGGTGAAGGAGACGATGCGGCGGATGTAGCGGGCCTGGCGGCAACCGCAGATGTTTTCGATGTGCTCAAGACACAGCCGATGCTTGGCCGCGCCTTCAATCGCGCCGACGACCAGCCGGGAGCGGAGCGCGTTATCGTCCTCGGCTATGAACTGTGGCAGAAGCGTTTTGCCGGCGATCCAAAAGTGATTGGACAAAAAGTCACCCTCGGAACTCGTCCCCATGTCGTCATCGGAGTTATGCCGCGCGGTTGGAAGTTTCCAGTGCAGCGAGAGAGCGTGGATTACATCACGCCCCTTGTCCCAATTCTCGCGAACTCCATGCCGATTCCTTTCACGCATCGCGGGGCGCACATGCTCACCGTTGTCGGTCGTTTGAAGGCGGGTGTCGATTTTCGTCAGGCCACGGCGGACCTGCAAACAATCGCGGCTCAGCTCGCGAAACAATATCCTGACGCCGATGCCGGCCGCAGCGAGTTCGTTACGCCGTTGCGTGATGATGTGGTCGGCGAAATACGGCCGGCGCTGCTCGTCTTGCTGACGGCAGTTGCGCTGGTCCTGCTCATCGCCTGCGCGAACGTCGCCAATCTTCTGCTCGCGCGGGCCGCAACCAGAGAACGCGAAGTCGCCATTCGCACCGCGCTGGGGGCTGGTCGCATGCAAATCGTTAGGCAATTTCTGGCGGAAACGTTGTTGTTATCGCTTGTCGGCGGAGCGGCCGGCTTTTTGCTCGCCTGGTGGAGTATCGATGCTCTGATTGCCTTCGGCCCGCGCGATCTTCCGCGTGCCGGCGAAATTTCGGTAAACGCCGGCGTCGTCGCTTTCACTTTTGGTATTTCCATCCTAACGAGTCTTGCTTTCGGACTCGTCCCTGCCCTGCACATTTCGCGGTCCAATGTGAGTGGGTCGTTGAAAGAAGCGACGCGCGGTTCCACCGGTGGCGTTCATGGCAATCGATTGCGTGCGATTTTTGTCGTCTCGCAATTTGCCCTTTCGCTCATTCTTCTAGTGGGCGCAGGTCTGCTCATCCGGAGCTTCGCGCATCTGCGCGCAGTGGAACCGGGATTTAATCCAGATCGGGCGCTGACGATCTGGCAAAGTCTTTCCAAGACGCGTTATCCAAAACCCGACCAGCAGATTGCGTTTTTCGATCGGCTGCTTCCAAAACTCGCCAATCTTCCCGGGATCGAAGCCGTCGGCGCCGTCTATCCGCTGCCGTTCAGCGGCGATAATCGCGGCACCACATTTACAATTGTTGGGCAACCGCTGCCTCCGGCCGGACTCGAACCGAGTGCGTCCGATCTTGTTATCGATGGCGGATACTTTCGCGCGATGCAGATTCCGTTAAAGAGCGGACGTTCGTTCGATTCGCGGGATCAGGCCAGCTCGAAACCTGTCATGATGGTGAACGAGGCATTCGCGAAGAAATATTTTCCGAACCAAAATGCGATCGGCCAAAGCCTCGTCGTGGGTGCGAGCCCTGGCGATCCGAAGCCTGCGCGCGAAATCGTCGGCGTTGTCGGCACTGCACGGCATGACACCCTGACGGCAGAAGGCGATCCGGAGTTTTATTTTCCGTATCGGCAAGAGGCGAATCCCTACATGGACATCGTGCTGCGCACCAGCCTAACGAATGACCAAAACCTCGAAAGCATGATTCGACGTGCGGTGCACGAAGTGGATGCGCAGAATTTTGTCCCACATCCGCGGCCGCTACGGGAGCTGCTCAGCCAGACGCTGGCGCAACCGCGTTTCAACATGGCGTTGCTTGGTGTATTTGCGGGCGTCGCTGTGATTCTTGCGGCCGTTGGAATTTATGGTGTGATCGCCTACAGCGTCGCGCAACGAACGAAAGAGATCGGCATCCGCATGGCGTTGGGTGCGCAACGAACAGACATGCTGCAAATGATCCTTCGTCAAAGTCTTTGGATGGTGGCGATTGGGATGATTGTTGGCCTTGCCGGAGCGCTGGCGGCGACACGATTAATGGCGGCGTTGCTCTTCGGAATCGGCACGAGCGACGTTTCCACTTATGCGGGCGTGATTCTTTTGTTAGGCGCCGCTGCGCTGCTCGCCAGCTTCATTCCCGCGCGTCGCGCCATGAAAGTGGATCCGATGGTCGCGCTGCGACACGAATGATTCTGGGAAGCGCACGCGAGGCGCGTGCGCTTCCCCAAAAAAAGTTATGCTCCCGAATGGTCGCACTCCGTTGTGAACAAGGCGGCTGCTTCGATCGGAATTCTAGGATAGCGTCGCGCGTGCGTTATCTAATGTTGCTCGTCGGTCTCACACTTTGCGCCAGCTGCAAGAACGAAGCACCCAAGGCCCTCGAGCAAGTTATAGAGGAATCTCATCACCTCGAGCCCACCGGGAAACTTCACATCAAGAATGGGGACGGTAGTATCCGCCTTTATGGATGGGCTAATCCCGAGGTGCTGATCAAGGCAACCACGCGAACGTATTCAGCCGAGCGTTTGAAGCAGATCAAAACGCAGGTCTCCTCGCGTCCTGACTTGCTTTCCATCGAAACAATTTTCCCGCCCGCACAAAAGTGGAGTCTGCACGATCGCTCCGGCGTGGTCGATTACGTCATCGTGATGCCGGACCAGTTACAAAATATCGACGCGGAATTGATCAACGGCGAAATCTCCATCGACGGTTTGCGCGCTGGGAATGCTCGGGCCCTTGTCGAGAATGGCCGGCTCAGCGCGAAGAATTGTTTCACCAACATCAATTTCGAAGCAAAAAACGGCGCGATCGATTTTTATTACGATTGGTGGGAGAGCGGCGCGTATGTGGCGGCGGCGCGAATTCCCAATGGTGGGATCGGGCTTAACCTTCCGCGCGATGCTTCATTTCGCGTCGAAGCGGAGACGCAGAACGGCAGCGTTCTTTGCAATCTGATTGATGAAAATGAGCATCCGCGTGATCACAGGAAAAAATTGACGCGCGCCTTTGGCTCGGAAAACGGGCCGACGTTCCGGTTCAAGGCCGTTGATGGCAATGTCAAGATCCGCGGATACTGACTACGGCTGAAGAAAACGTTCAACGCTCAATATTTAACTGAGAAGAGGATTGAAAGTTGAGCACTGAGCGCTGATTAATCTACCAATGCCCTCGTTCGATATTGTTTCGGAAGTAGAAAAACAGGAAATCGATAATGCGCTTAATCAGGCGCGGAAGGAATTGGCTACGCGCTTCGATTTTAAGGGAAGCACCGCCGAGATTCTTTACGAGAAAGACAAGATCACGCTCACGGCCGAAGACGCAGCGCGATTGCGTGGTTTGCGCGAGATCGTTATCGGCAAACTTTCCAAACGCGGCGTCGATCTGCGGAATATCGATCAACAGGAGCCGTCAATATCCTCAATGGGGCACGCGCGTCAGGAACTGGTGATCAAACAAGGACTCGAAGGAAACAAGGCGAAGGAGATCATCCAGGCAATCAAAGGTCAGGGTTTCAAGGTGCAAAGCCAGATGCAGGATCAACAGATCCGCGTCACTGGCAAAAAGAAGGACGACTTGCAGGACGTCATTCAATTTGTGCGCGGCAAGGACTTTGGCGTGGCGACGAACTTCAAGAACTTCCGCGATTGAGTCACGCGGTAAATATCCGACCTAGGGAGCGCCATCAAGGAGCGGCGCTTTTCAAGCGCCGGTTGGGTAGTTCGGCGACTTGGAACTCGCCGCTCCTTGGTTGGACTTGCTCAGTTGTTTGCGCTGAAGAAGTTCTTCTAATTTCGTGTTTAGGAAACGCTGCTCCGCCGGAATTCTTGTTAGTTTCAGAGCGTGACGGAAATTCTCTTCGGCTTCCTCCAGACTATTGACCGCGAGATGCAGCTCGCCGCGCACAGCGTAGAACAGGTAGTACCGCTTGAGGAGCTCGTCATTCTCAATCTCTTCAATCGCGCGCAAACCAGTTTCAGTCCCGTGCACTTTGCTAAGAGCGACCGCACGATTCAATGCGACCACAGCCGATGGATTGACTTCCAGCAACAAACCGTAAAGCAGCAGGATATTCTTCCAATCGGTCGCTTCGTAACTTTTCGCGCAATGACAGGCCGCGATGCCGGCTTGAAAATGAAACTCCGATGGTTTGCCGCTGCTCGCGCGTTCGAGATGATGAAAAGCACGGGCAATTTTCTCCTGGTCCCAAAGCGCACGATCCTGATCCTGCAGCAGCAAAATTTCTCCGCCAGCATCGATTCGAGCGGATAAGCGTGCGGCTTGGAATAGAAGCAGCGCGAGGAGCGCGTGCGTTTTCGGCACATCGCCGGCAGGATGTTCCGCCAGGAGACTCGTTAGGCGAATCGCTTCCTGGCACAGGTCGACTCGGATCAATTCCTCGCCGTGTGAGGCGTTGTAGCCTTCGTTGAAGAGAAGATACAGAACGTCGAGCACAGAATCGAGACGCGCCATCAGGTCGGGTCCGCTCGGAATTTCGAACGCAACCTCAGTTCGCAGTCGATCGCGTGCGCGGGTTAATCGTTTTGCAATCGTTTCCGAATTGGCGAGAAACGCGCGCGCGATTTCTTCGACGCTGAAACTGCAGAGAAGTTTCAAGGTCAACGCGATCTGCGCCTCGTGCGCAAGTTGTGGGTGGCAACACGCGAACATCATTCGCAGCTGGTCGTCGCGTATCTCGTCGTCGGAAAAGATCGGTTTCACTTCAGGTGGCTCGGAGAGCTGTTGATGTCGGACGATCTCGTCTTGCTTTTCGTGCCAACGTGTATTGCGACGCAGTTGATCGAGCGCGTGATTTCGCGCCACTTGCATCAGCCACGCAGCCGGGTTCGGCGGAATCGTTCCGAAGGACCAAATGCGCAGCGCCTTGAGCATCGCTTCCTGCACTGCATCTTCGACTAGATCGAGATGCCGAAGTCCGAAGCTGCGCGTTAGCGCCGAGACAATCTTCGCTGCTTCCTGCCGGAAGAGATGGTCAACCAGCTGACTAACTTTCGTCTCGGATTCCATTTCCACGCCAAGCCACCAAGGAGCGGCGATCTCCGAATCGCCGACTTTTGCTAAGAAGGGCGACTGGGAAGTCGCCCCTCTTTGGGGCCTTCACTCCATGCCGGGAATTTTCTGAATCGGTCGCACCTCGATCTGACCGCCGTTAGCGAGGATCGGACAGCCGCGCGAAAGTTCGACCGCTTCGTCGAAATTCTGGGCGTGAATCAGGAAATATCCGCCCACCGCTTCCTTCGTTTCGGTGAACGGTCCATCGGTAACTTTCCCGCCGCGTTCGCCCGAAACGACCCGGCCCTCTTCTTCCAGCGGCTCGCCCGCGATGAAGTGCCCCTTATCGCGCAAGCCCTGAATGTAATTCATGTACTTCTCGGTCAGCTTCTGCATTTGCTCCGGCGAAAGCTTCCGGTCGTCAACGCCGCCGCGAAGCAGATACATGAAGGTTTTTGTCGATGTGTTTGCCATAACGATGCCTTTCTTGCTTGAGGTTTGTTTACATCATCACAACGAGTCGGACGCGATAAAATGGACACAGTGGAGCAAAAAAAGCGACAGGGGAGCGCGAGCCTCCTGCTCGTGCTTTTCGGCGTCTTGCCGAAAAGTCTTCCGGGAGAAACGCCGCAAGCGATGCCGGCTGATACGGGCAAGATGCCCGCGCGCCCCTAACCACCTTGCACCGGCGGCATGATCGCGATTTCCTCGCTCTCCGTCAGGACGTGCTGCCGATCAATAAATTCGACACCGGAACCAAAGAGGAGATTCTTGTCCCACTGACGAAGTTTCGGGGTTTGTTCGTAAACCTTCGCGAGCAAGTCCCCCACCGTCGCTCCTTCGGGAAGCTCGATTGTCGTTTCCGAAAATCCGGCCGCATCGCGCAGCTGCGCGAAAAATTGTGCGCGGACTTTCATGCTGCCGCGGCTGCGACCAAATCTTTCCGCAAAACACCGATGCACGGTAGATTGCGATAACGTTCCATGTAATCGAGCCCGTAACCGACGACGAATTCGTCTTCGATTTCGAATCCGACGTAATCGGCCTGCACCGGCGATTCTCCGGCTTTGCGTTTCCGCAACAAAACGCACAGACGCACACTGCGCGGATTCGCCGTTTGCAACTTGTCGCGAATGGCCGCGAGCGTCAGTCCGCTATCGAGAATGTCATCGAGAATGAGAATGTGCCGATTCGCAATGTCCGGCAGCGCGATTTGTTTGAACACGACTTCGCCGGAAGACTTCGTTCCGCCGTGATAACTGGCGACGCTCAGGCAATCCAGCTTGAGCGGTGAGGGGATGCGTCGCAGCAGATCGGCCATGAAAATAATGCTGCCATTCAGAACTGCGATGACTGTTAACTCGCGGTCGCGATAATCGTGCGTGATTTGCGCCGCCATCTCATCGAGCCGGCGCAAGATCGTCTGTTCGTCAAACAACACGCGTTCAAGGTCGGCTTGCATGGGATTGCGCCAGCATACGCAATCGTTCCTGGCGAGGCAATGAACTCACGTCATCCTGAGCAAAGCGAAGGACCTCACGAATGTCCTTTCCGATTTCGCGAGGTCCCTCGCCCCGAAAGCATTCGGAGCTCGGGATGACAGCCTTTGGGAAAATTGCGCCTTTCCGGACGAAGGCTACGTTCGCGTGTTAATGCCAGTTTTGACAAAGAACCTCGAGATCTCTACGCGCGGCAAGGGAACATACGAGATCACCGATGAGGTCGCAGAAGTCGTTAGGGAAAGCAAAATCAAAAACGGAACCGCGACCATTTTTGCGCGTCACACCAGCTGTAGTCTCATCATCATGGAGAACGCGGCGCCGGCGGCGCGACGCGATCTCGAGCGGTTTTTCGAACGGCTTGTGCCGGAGGATGCGGACTACGAACACGATGATGAAGGCGCCGACGACAGCACTTCACACATTCGTATGGTGCTGACGCGTTCGAGCGAAGTGATCCCGATTGCCGATGGCGAAATGCAGCTCGGGACGTGGCAGGGAATTTTTCTCTTCGAACATCGCCGCGCGTCGCATCGACGAAAGATTGTCGTGACGGTGATAGGCGAATAGGTAGATCCCGTCGCGCCGACAACTTCAGGTAGGGACGGCTCTCCGCAGCCGTCCCATTATTTCTTCGGACGCCTCGGAGAGGCGTCCCTACCTGGGAAGATCGTTCTAATAAATCGCATCCATCAATCGCAACGATTTCTCGTTAGGCAAAAGCGATTGCTCCATCTGGTTCATCACATAGGCGAACGACAAATTATTTTCAGGATCGGCAAAAGCGTGACTGCCGCCGGCGCCAGGATGACCGAAAGCAAGTGACGACGGACCAAAAATTCGCCGGGACGTTTCTGGCGAGTCCTTCATGAATCCAGCGGAAAACGCGGTCGGAATTTGAAAGACGCGATCGATTCCCGACGCCAGCGTTGTTGTCATCCAGTCGATCGTCGTTTGCGTAAAGAATTCGCGGCCGTCGAGACGGCCTCCGTTTGCGAGCATCGCGTAAAATTTTGCGAGGGACGACGCACTGCCGATCCCGCCGAAGGAAACAAACGGTAACGCGCGCCTTGCCACGGTGTTCATCTCGACAACCGAATGCAAACCGGCCGGCGAAGTGAAGACTTTCCGCACGAACGTCCCGGGCGTGGCGAGGTCGCGATAAAATTCCGCCGGCTTCGCTTCGCCGCCTGCCTTCGCGGCATAAATCGTAGCAACACGATCATTTTGCTCTTTCGGTAAACCGATCCAGAGATCGAGACCGAGTGGTTCGCCAAAAATCGTGCGCCAATATTCGGCCGCACTCGTTAGGGCAATTCGGCGAACGAGTTCGTCGATGAGAAAACCAAAAGTGCGGGCATGATATCCGTGCGCGGTTCCAGGCGGCCAAAGCGGTTTCTGTTTTTCCAGGGCGCGAACGATGGCGGCATAGTCGAGAACATCTACTTTGTGATCGAGCGCCGCGAGACCGGCCTGATGCGAGAGCAATTGTGCGAGCGTAATCTTGTCTTTACCTGCTTGCGCGAATTCGGGCCAGAACTCGGCGACGCGCTGCTCGATCCCGATTTTGTTTTCCTGCAACGCGTGCAGCAAACACGCCGCGCCCAAACCTTTTGTCGCCGACCAAATGAGAACAAGCGTGTCGGCCGTCCATGGATGTTCGCGGCGCGCATCGCGAAATCCGCCGTGAAGATCAAGCAGCGGTGTGCCGTTTTTCCAGATTGAAATGGTCGCGCCAAGTTCGCCAAAACGCGCAAAGTTTTCCTCGAAGAGCGGTGCGATCGCATCGGCATCAAGCTGCATATCACGCAGCGTAATCAAGGAGGGGCGCTTTCCAAAGCGCCCATATTTTGGTATTTCGGCGACTGTGAAGTCGCCGCTCCTTGATGGCGTTTTGGAAGCGCGCTGGTCTAGATCAGTTCCTGAATGCCAGCGAGATCGGGGTCTTTTTTCGCCAGCTCGCGAAACGATGTGTCCATCTCAAAACTGATTTTCAAATGATCGCGTGCTTCTTCGAGATTGCCGAGCAGTGCTTCGTAGCAACCCATGTTGTAATAGTAGATTGGCTCTTCCAGAAGAACGGAGGGCCCGGTGAGAAGAAGTTTGCGCGCGGCTTTGGTTTTGCCGAGTTGATGCAAACAAAAACCGCCGTGCAGAAATCCGGTCCCGCAGTCGGGTGCGACGCGGCAAAGCCGGCGACTGATGCGATAAGCGCGGGCCCAACTTTTTTTCTGCATCAGATGATGCAATCGCAGATGCAGCACTTCGGGCCGATCCTGTAAGCCGGGATCAATCGCATTCAGCTCGGCGAGGGATTCGCGAGCCATGCCTAATTCGGCGTAACCACAGGCCGCTCGGAGTCGATGTTCGAATCGCACGCATGGTTCTTAAGCAGAATGCTTGCCGAGTTCTGAAATCGGTTAGGTAGGGGCGATTGACCACAATCGCCCACGGGCGGTTCAGGTTAACCGCCGCTACCCGAGCAAGAGATCTTCGAGCTCGCTTAAACGACGCTCGAAAAGGCGAAGGGTGCTTTCTACTGGCCCTGGCGTTGTCATGTCAACGCCAGCGGCTTGCAGCGTTTCGAGTGGGAATTTCGAGCCACCCGATTTCAGGAAACCGAGATACGCATCCACGGCCCCAGCCTCGCCATCCAAAACTTTTTCCGACAACGCGACCGCGGCGGAAATGCCTGTGGCATATTTGTAAACGTAAAAGGCGCTATAGAAATGCGGAATGCGCAGGCATTCGAGATCAAGCTCGGAATCGAGCACAAAATTTTCGGCAAAGTATGCTTGGAGCAGTGCGTGATACTCCTTCTTTAAAACATCGAGAGTCAAGCCAGCGCCGCTTTCTTCGATCGCATGAATGACTTTTTCGAACTCGGCGAACATCGTCTGCCGAAAAAGGGTGCCACGAATGTCGTCGATCTGGCGGTTGATGATGTAGGCACGCATCTTCGGATCGTCTGTTTTTTCCAGAAGATGATGTGTGAGGAGTTCCTCGTTAAAAGTCGACGCGACTTCCGCGAGAAAGATCGGGTAATCGTAATCCTGAAAAAGCTGCGACTTCTGCGCGAGGAACGTGTGCATGGAATGGCCGGCTTCATGTGCGAGCGTGTAAACGTCGGCAAAGACGTCTTCCTTGTAATTCATCAGGATGTAGGGCGGCGCGCCGTAACTGCCGGAAGAGAACGCGCCGCTGCGTTTGTTCTTGTTTTCGTAACGATCGCACCAGCGTCCGCGCAAACCTTCGCCTAACGAGTCGACATATTGCGCGCCCAGGGGTTGGAGCGCGGCCAGGACTGTCTCGGCTGCTTCGTCGAAGGAGATGCGTGTTTCGATCTCCGCCACGAGCGGCACGTAAGTGTCGTAATGGTGCAACTCGTCCAGTCCAAGAACGCGCCGGCGCAATTCGTAATAGCGAAAGAGCGGCCCCAAATGCGCCCGCACCGCGGCAATCAACCCGTCGTAAACGGCAATCGGAACATCATCGCGGAAAAGCGAAGCCTCGAGCGCGGATGGAAAATTGCGCGCGCGCGCGCGAAACACATCGGCTTTAACCGAGTAAGCGAGCGACGACGCCAGCGTGAACTGGTGATCCTTAAACTCATCGTAAAATTGATGGAAGGCGCGTTTGCGCAGAGAATGATCGCGTTTCACCAGAAACGCACTGAACGAACTTTGCGTTAGTGGAAGTTCGCGGCCTTTCTCATCGATTAGCGCGCCGAACTTCATGTCGACGTCGGTCAATTTGGAAAAGGCGTCGTCGTATCCGTCGAGCGCGGAGCTGCCGAGAGCGAGCAGGCGCTCTTCGGCCTCGGAAAGAACATGCGGTTTCATCCGGCGAATTTTCTTCAACCGGATTTTCCAGGTGGCGAGCGCAGCATCGTTCGCGAACTGCGCGAATCGTTCGTCGTCGATCGCCTGGATTTCCGGCGTCACAAAAGCGAAGGCCTCGGCAACTTTCGTGAGCAGATTTTCCAGTTGCGCCATGCGCGCGAGGTAATCGGGATTGGCGCTATCTTCAGCCTGTTGCAGCGAGGCGTAGTGATACAGGCGCTCGATTTTCTGATCGAGCTGCTTCTCGAATTCCAGAATCTCTGCCAGCGTCTTGGCCGATTCGCCAACGCGTCCTTTCCAGCGAGCAATGTCGGGGTAGGTGCGTTGCAACGACGCAAAGTCTTCATTCCATTTGCCGACATTGACGAAGAGATGCGTCAGGTCCCATTTGTCCTTCTCCGGGATTTCGTCGCGGGTTGGAGTCTTAATTTCGTGCATCGATCGATTGAATGTTCGCTGCTATACGACGACCGCGCCAGGCGCGCAATCAATCGGATCAGAAGCAACGATCGAGCCGGATGTGCCTAACGAGGCAATCGTCGAATCATTCTGTTCGCCAGCCAAAGGGGAACGAATCCGACAATTCCAAACGAGCTATCAATCGCGCGCCACCACAGCGGGATGCCACGTGCTGCGCCGCAGATGAGTGCGGTCGGAACAACGAGAACGCACGCGATCATGCTCGCGCGTATGACCCAGACGTTGCGCACCGGATCGATGAGCGCGCCGATAATAAATATCGCTACGACGAAGTGGCCGAAGCCGAGCCAATCGGTTCCGTAACCGATGAATGGATATGCCGCGTAGGTCGTTCTCAATCCTTCGTGAACGTGCGCGGTCCAGTTTGTAACGGATGGCGGAAGCCCGAATTGATGCGCGTAATGATCCAGTCGCGCCGATTCGCGCAAAAGAGGAAAAGCGGACAGACCGCTGCCGATCAATCCGAGAAACACAATGGTGAGCAGGATGCGAATGGTGCGCAGTTGTTGGTCTCGGTTTTTCATCGCGACTTCAGCTTCAATTTCAAGTCTCTTACTGTTTCGTGGCGAGCGATCAATCGCATCGCTTTACCTAACAAGGTTACGCCCGGTGGAATTTTGTGCCAGGGCGAAGCGCCCGATGGATGAGGCAAAGGGACGAGATCGTATTCATATCTATCCCGCTGCACTCGAAAACGCCGGCCAATCACATCTTCCATCTTCACAAATGGAATGAACTGCGCGATCGCCAGACGTCCGACCGGAATGATGAGACGTGGACGAAGGATTTCGAGTTCTTCGGTCATCCAGGAAGAGCAGTTCCGAATTTCCTGTGGATTCGGAACGCGGTCGGTACCGCCGGATGGTTTCCCCGGAAAACAGCGACAAACAGCGGCGAAGTAAACATTTTCACGCATCTCGTTTTCGCGAAGGCCACAAAATTGTTCGAACCATCGAAAGAGAGTTTTTCCCGCGGTGTGTGCAAACGGCCGCTTCAAGACTGGCTCGCGCACGCCGGGCGCCTGCCCGATAATCAGGATGCGACTAACGACTGGGCCGCCCGAGACCGGAGGTGGATGCATGCGCGGGCAACGGCGGCATTGCACAAGGCGGGCAATGTGTTCTTCGAGGCGCTGTTGTCGCTGCGATAATTTTCGCATTCGCGAAGTTCCCAATCGGGCGATCGAGGTCAATCGCCCTTACCTGCGAAACAGTGAGAAAATCAAACTCAGGACAATGCTGAGGATGATGCAGGTGACGATCGGGAAATAAAATGCGGAATTGCCGCGCTGGATGCGAATATCGCCGGGCAATTTGCCTAACCAACCGGCGCCGAATCCGCTCCAAAGTGCGAACCCGATGAGAGCGATCGCGACGCCGAAGATGATCAGCATTTTGCCGAGCTCGTGCATTTCTTGTCAAGATCGTCGCAGAACGAGACGCCATCAAGGAGCGGCGCTTTCCAAACCGCCGTTCCTTGGTGGCGTGGGATGATGCGATTGAAAGCTGTGTGCGATGAGTTGCGCGCGGGGCGTGATGCGCAGAAGTTCGGAGCGACCTGACAATGGCTGTTCAATTTCGAGATTATTACGAGACGCTCGGCGTTTCGAAGACGGCGAGCGAAGACGAGATCAAGAGCGCCTTCCGCAAGCTCGCGCGCAAATATCATCCCGACATGGCCAAGGCAAAGGACAAGGCGACGGCGGAAGAGAAATTTAAACAGATCAACGAAGCCTACGAAGTTTTGGGCGATCTGGAGAAGCGCCAGAAGTACGATCAGCTTGGCGCAAACTGGAATCAGCCCGGAGGATTTCAGCCGCCGCCGGGTTGGAGCGGGCAACAGCAGCCGGGTGGATTTTATCAATACGGCGGTGGGAACGGCGGCGTTGAATTTGAATTCGGCGGAACTGGTTTCAGCGATTTCTTCGAGCAATTTTTCGGCGGTGGTCGTGGGCAATCGGCATTCGGTGGCGCCGGTTTCGGTCGGCGCGCAACGGGGGCCGCGCGCGGGAGCGATGTCGAAGCCGACATCATGGTTCCGCTCGAAGAAGCGCTCAATGGGGCCAAGCGCACCGTTTCGTTTCGACGCGGTGGCTCAAAGAAAACGGAAACTTATCAAGTAAAAATTCCGAAGGGAGTGCGTGAAGGGCAGCGCATTCGTCTGGCGGGTCAGGGAGAAGCGGGTCCGCGCGGCGGGAAAAGCGGCGATTTGTTTTTGCGGGTTCGCCTTGCGCGTCATCCTGATTTTACCGTGGAAGGAAGCGATCTCATTCACGAAGTTAAAATTCAGCCATCGCAGGCTGTGCTTGGCGCGGAAATGAAGGTTCCGACGCTCGAGGGAAGTGTGCGGATGAAAATTCCTCCCGGCACGCAGGGTGGCCAGCGATTTCGATTGCGCGGCCGCGGACTGCCATCATCGACCGGTGCGCGCGGCGATCTTTATGTCGCGACTCAAATCCAGATTCCGAAAAAAATTACAGAAGCAGAGCGCAAGATTTGGAGCGAGCTAGCGCGTTTGCACGAGGTGTAGGTTGGAAGGGCGGTTCATCGCCCACGCCGCGGGCGATTGAGGTCAATCGCCCCTACCTGCTCGACATGAAGGTGACGTTTACCTTTTAATCCTCGAATGAAAATTTCTCTCGGGACCGATCATGCCGGGTTTCGTTATAAGGAGAAGGTCAAGCAGCTACTAGAATCGCTCGGACACGAAGTGAAGGATTTCGGCACCTGGAGCGAAGAGCCGGTGGATTATCCGCTCTTCATTCGACCGGCGGCGCAGGCTGTGGCGAGTGGCGAATGCGATCGCGGAATTGTGTTCGGTGGTTCCGGCAACGGGGAAGCGATGGCAGCGAACAAAGTTCGCGGGGTGCGTTGTGCGCTTTGCTGGAACGAAGAGAGCGCGAGACTTTCGCGACAGCATAACGACGCCAACGTCCTTTCGTTAGGCGAGCGCATGATCCCGGAGGAACTCGCGCTGGAGATTGTGCGGATCTGGCTAACGACACCGTTCGAAGGCGGACGCCACGCCAGGCGCATCGCACAGCTCGATGTGTTGTAGCCGGCGGCGCCGACGCCGGCCTTTCCGCACTGACTGCAGGCCCGCCGCGCTGATGTCGGTCCCGTCGAGCTGATGCCAGCCCGGGACGCTTCGCGCATTCAAGACGTGCACAAACCTATGTTTGTTACGCCGAAGGCGCAGCCTCATACCAGCCCAGGGCAACGCCCTGGGAATGAATTGAAACTACGACGAGCGCTGAAAGCGCGAGTGAAGACGACGGTCGTGTTGGGCATGATACGCCTCCGGCAATCTGAGGCGCGCCTTCAGCGCTTGGCTCGATCCGTGTTTAGTTTCTGGGGCGTTGCCCCGGGCTGCCAATGAACGCCGCGCCGTTGGCGCAAACCGATGCCGTGCGGAAGCAGGTGCGCCGAAGTGCCGATGATGGTCGCTCCCAGACGGAGTTCCCCCTGGTTACATCCACCGGTCGAGGCAGACGGCGACGACGAAGACAGCGCTCACGAATGCGTTGCTTTGGAAAAAGGCGCGGTTCACAGCGGCGACATCGAGCTTCTTCGCAATGCGATGTTCATACAGAAGCGCGGCAGCGACCAATAGCAGGGAGCCGAAGTAAATCGCACCAAGCCTGGCAAAAAGACCGAACGCGATCAGCGCGATGAACATCGCCAGATGCAGCCATTCTGCGACGCGAAGACTGCGCGCGATACCGAGTTTTACCACAAGCGAACGCAAACCTTCGCGACGATCGAACTCATAATCCTGTGTCGCGTAGATGAGATCGAACCCGCTGACCCAGCAGATAACGCCGAAGCTAAGAATCAGCGGCGGCAAAGCGAATCGCCCGGTTTGGGCAAGCCAGGCTCCAATTGGCGCGATGGCAAGCGCGAGCCCGAGAAAGAAATGAGTCGCGTCGGTAAAACGTTTCGTTAGGGAATAAAAGAAAATAATTATCAGCGCCGGCAGAGCGAGAAATCCGGTTACGCGATTGATCGCATATGCGCTGAGAATAAATGCGAGCGAGCAAAGGATCAGAGAAAATGTGGCTGCGCCTTTGGAGACGAGAAGATGACGCGCGGCGGTGCGCGGATTGCGTTGATCGAGCGACCAATCGACAATGCGATTGAATAGCATCGCCGCCGTCCGCGCAAAAACCATACACAGAATGACCAGCGCCACGACGCGCAGCGAAGGACGGCCGTTTGCCGCCACGATCAGAGCTCCGAGGGCAAAGGGCAGAGCAAAGATGGTGTGCGAAAAGCGAATCAACTGCAGAAAGCGCGCGATCGCATTCTGTTGATTTGCGGCGGTCGAGCTAGCCGGCATCCGGTGAAATCAGTCTTTGCTTTGCAAAAGCGTTTCGAGTCTCTGACGCGCAGAATGGATCAACGGCGTGCCGTGCGCGAAAAGCATCCGTTCGAAATCGTAATCTAAAAGCTGGTGCAACGAGCGGCGCATTTGCTTTGCATTTGAACAATACTTCGGCGGCAGGAACGTGAATCCATACGGCTCGAAATTAATAAGCGCGTCGCCGACGATCAACGCGCCGCCGTCGGCTCCGTGATGAATAACCATTTCGCCCGCGGCCGCGCCTTCGATCTCGATCGCAGTAGCGTCGGAGAGGAATTTTTCGCCAGGCTCGACTTCCCGTGCCGCCGAAGATTCACAAGCGGCGCATGTATCGCGGTGAGCAAAAATCGGCGTGCCGAATTTTGCCGCGAGTTCCACGGCGATTCGACAATGGTTAGCGTTTGTCACGAAGACGCCCGCAATTGTGCGCCCGCTTGTCAGGGTTTGGAAGAGTTTTGGCTGTAGGGGGATTGGATCGACGAGCAGAAGTCCGCCCGAAGTTTGGAGGGCCGCGGAAAAAAGATCGGACTTAACGCTTGGATCGTAGGTCTGCCAATAGTGCAGTGCCGCCGAGACTTGAAACACTTCGTCAGCCGGCGTCATGCACGGACCATCGGCGGGGAAAGATTCGGCTCAAGGGGCGGGAATAATATCGGGAGGGGAGCGGTGGCATTCGATGTGCTATATCGAGTGAAAATATCATAAGTATGATGACCTTCTCCTATCAGGCGCGCGATGCTTCTGGCCGCATCGTTTCCGGCTCACACGATGCCCTCAACGAAGATAATGCCGTGACCAGTCTCATGAGCCGGGGCCTGATGGTCCTGTCTCTGCAAAAGAAAGCCGCTGTCACTCGCGTTCGCAAAAAGAATTGGTCCGTCAAAGAAACCGATCTCGTCCTTTTTACCCGGCAGCTTTCCACCATGATCGAAGCGGGTATCTCGCTCGTGCAGGCGCTGACCGCGCTTTACGAGCAATGCGATCCGAAGCGGCAGAAGAATTTGCGGCACGTCATCAGCGACGTCATCGCGCGCGTGCAGGGTGGCGAAACCTTCAACGAATCGATCTCGAAACATCCGCGCGTGTTTAATCGCTTGTTCATCAGCATGGTGAAAGCGGGTGAGGCCGGTGGTCTACTCGCGGAAATTCTCGATCGTCTCGCTGGATTTCTCGAAGCCAGTGCGCGTTTGCGCAAGAAAGTGAAATCGGCCATGACCTATCCGGTCATCGTGGTCTGCATCGCCTTCGCCATTACCACATTTTTGATCGTGAAGGTCGTCCCGATCTTTGGCGAAATCTTCAAGGACTTCGGCGCCAAACTTCCCGCTCCGACTCAATTCCTGATCGACGTCAGCGACTTTGTGCGAAACGAATGGTATTTCCTCGTCGCCGGCATTGCCCTTTGCATTTTTGGGTTTCGATTTTTCATGCGTTCGCCGCGCGGCAAACAATTAAGCGATCGTTGGAAGCTCAAGCTACCGATTTTCGGCCCGCTGCTTTCGAAGATCGCGATGTCGCGTTTCTCGCGCACCTTTGCGCAACTCATTCGCAGCGGTGTCCCGATTCTGGAAGTGCTCGAGATCGTGGGCGGCTCCTCCGGCAATTACGTTGTCGAACAAAGCATCCGCGGAGTCAGTGTCGATGTGGAGAAAGGCGACAACCTTTCCGTCGCCATGTCGAAGAAACCGATTTTCCCGCCCATGCTTTTGCGCATGGTCGCGGCCGGAGAAGCGACCGGTAAGATCGATACCATGTTGGAAAAAATGGCGGATTTCTGGGACGAAGAAATCGAAGCAATGCTCGATGCGTTAACGTCGTTAATCGAGCCGCTGCTGATTGTTTTTCTCGGTGTGATCGTAGGCGGCATCGTCATCGCGATGTTCCTGCCGATCTTCAAACTGAACGAAGTCGTTTCGCAAAACAAGAGCTAGGTAGAAGCAGCTCGCAGAAGGGGGAGGGGTCGATCGCAAGGTCGCCCCTCTTTCTGTTTTTACTTCTTCTTCTGCAGCGGCGGTCTATGACCGTCGCTCGAATTATGCGCCGCCTCGATCTTAAAGAATGCGACGGTCATAGACCGCCGCTACAGAAATCAAGATCGACCAACACGCACGCTGAGCGGCCACACAACCTCTTTTGTTTTCGATTCTCCCCAGGCCGCGCGCAGATCCTCACTCAAATCCACTACCGGGTCGAATCCTCGCGCGGCGATAAAATTTTTCGTCGCCGACCATGTGCGCAAATATCCAATCACATCATCGAGCGACCATTCCGCTTCCATCCGAAAATCAGGCGGCGAAAGTTCCTGGAATGGAAATGCGATGGTGCGGTATCCAGTTTCAACCAGACGCCTCTCGAAATCCCAATAAGGGCCGACAGTGTCGTTGTAGAAAGTTTCAATCAGCCGATCGATTTCCGGCGAGACCTCGAACAAATTGTAGGTCGAAACAGCAAGCACGCCTCTTGGTTTCAGAACGCGCTTCGCTTCAGCAAAAAACGCATCTCGATCGAACCAATGCAGCGCTTGAGCGACCGTGACGAGATCGACCGAGGCGGCATCCAGTCCGCTTCGTTCCGCACTGGTGAGGCGATAGGTCACGCGCTCGTGCGGCTGCCCATGCGCGATTTGCTTCTCGCTCGCATCCGTGGCGATGACATGCTCAAAAAATTCGGCCAGAGCGACGGCTGCCTGCCCGTTGCCGGTGGCGCAATCCCATGCCCATTTTCGTTCGGGTGAAACGCCGGCGAGATATTCAAATAATTCGCGCGGATAACGCGGCCGAAATCTTGCGTATTCACCGGCGTGTCCGGAAAAACGGTCTTTGAAGGGCATCGGGTTGCGGTTCTTTTTTCTTCCTCTAACAGAAATCAGGCGACGTCCTTCGTCGATGTTAAGGATTCAACTTTCGCGTACATCTCATGATAAATGCGGTCCAGCGCGCTGGCCGGATCTTCCATCATCATGCTTTCCTTGATTACGCTGGCGTAGATTGGAAACGAGAATGGCGAGATGACGGGAAGCTCGAGCAATCGCCAATCGAAGCTCTTCACATCCTCCAAAAACGCGATTGCCGCATCAGCATCGAGGAACGTGTGAGTCGCCTGCCGATAGGCTTCGCGCAAGAGGGGATGATTCGGTTCGTGTTCTTCCAGCACGCGGAACAAAACTTCCGCGCTCCAGTTCATCTGTTTCCGTTTGCGTTCACGCCCGGGCAAATTGCGTGGAACCATCAATCCCGTTTGCGCCACACCGCGAAACTGCCACTTCACCAATTCCGAACCACGCAAAGCCGCTCGCAAATCTTCCTCAGCGTCGGCGCGCGAAAAACAATGCTGCCATTCCGGTAGCGGCAATTCCTGAAAACGCCGGAGCGTGAGAAGAAAACCGTAGTCATCAATCGTAACGAGCGCGTTCCCGCCGATTCGCTTCTTCACCCGTAACGCCACGATCCGCGAGAGCGCATCATTCGCGCTTCGTCCGATGAGCGAGTGAAAAAAATAATGCGTGAGATCGCCGTCGCGATGCACCTCGATCAACATCTTTTCTCCGACCGGGATCTCGGAGATCAATTGCTGTGCGCGAAATTGTTCCACCATCGCCTGCGCATTGGCCATGGAGATTTCGTAATTCTCCACCAGCCAATCGCGTGGAACAGAATCGTCCGAAGTTCGGCGCAGTTCTGCTTCCAGATCTGTGCGTAGTTTTCGCACAGCGCGCGCCAGACCGGAAGTAAGCGGCATCTTCGCTGCATTCCAGCGCGGCACGGTTGGCAGGTGGCCGTCGGCGCGCTCGACCAAAGCTTCCTGCACGCCGGTGTCGATTAGCCTAACGACTCGTCCGCCAAGGACAAAAAGATCGCCGATCTGCAATTGCTTGATGAAATTCTCTTCGACCGAGCCGAGACGGCGCCGGCGCAGAAGCACGTCGACGAAGCTGTCGGATGTGATGGTGCCGATGTTAACGAGGAACTCGCGCGCGATGCGCGGATGCGCGAGTGAGATCAGACCTTCATGCACCAGAACCTTTCCGAAGAGTCCGGCATATTGCTTTTGCAGGGAAACACCGCCGCCTTCGAGATAACGAACAATCTCGTCAAACTCGTCGCGACTGAGCTCGCGGAATGGATATGCGCGCCTAACGAGTGCAAACGCATCGTTCGTCGGGATCGGTGCGAAAGCGGCGAGGCCGACGATGTGTTGTGCGACGACATCGTATGGTTTGTCCTGGATGCGGATCGGATCGAGCGCGCGCGCTTTGACCAGCTTCGCCGTCACCGTTGCCTCCACCAGATCGTTGATGTTCGTCGCGACCAACACGCCGTGGCTGGTGCGATTGAGCGAATGACCGGAACGTCCGATGCGCTGGATCGCGCGCGACACGCCCTTCGGCGTCGCCACCATCACCACCAGATCGACAGCGCCGATGTCGATGCCGAGTTCGAGACTGGTCGAGCAGACCACAGCGCGCAGCTCGCCGTTCTTCAATCGATCTTCAACTTCAAGGCGCACGCTGCGATCGAGCGACGCGTGGTGCGTCTCGATTTGATCGGAGAGTTCGGGCAACAATTCTTTTAAGCGCAGACCGATTTGTTCGGCGGCAGAACGAACATTCGTAAAAACTAGCACCGACTGGCGCGAGCGAATCAGTTCCGCCAGCTCAGCGTAAAGTCGCGCGCCGGTATAGCCCGCCGGTGGATACGGATGTTTCCGAATCGGTGAGAAAACTTCGACGATCGATTTCTTTTCGATCTGTGCTTCCGCAATGCGACACGGCCGACCTTCGCCGACAAGAAACTTCGCCAGCACATCAAGCGGCGCCGCGGTTGCGGAGAGACCGATGCGACAAATGGTAGGGACATCGCGCTGCGATGTCCGCGGACGGCGCCGCGCGCCGTCCCTACCAATTGCTTCGAGACGTTCGAGTGAGATGGTGAGGTCCGCGCCGCGCTTATTGCCGGCGAAAGAATGCAGTTCATCGACGATGACAAAGCGACATTCGCGGAAATGCGCGGCATAACTTTCCTGTGCGAGCATGACGGCGAGACTTTCCGGCGTCGTAACCAGAAAGTGTGCGGGCTTTCGGCGGAACTTCGCCCGCTCCGCGGCGGGTGTGTCGCCCGTGCGCAAATGCACGAGCAGTTCTCTTTCGAGATCCATGCCCGCAATCGGCGCCTGCAAATTCTTTCGGATGTCGTAGGCGAGCGCTCGCAGTGGCGAGACGTAGATGCATTGGACACCTGTAGCCGAGGGCGGTGACCCCGGCCCGGATGAAGTCACATCGATCTTCCGCAAGAGAAAATCGAAGACACCGAGAAAACCGGCGAGCGTTTTACCGCTGCCGGTCGGCGAGGTGAGGAGAATCGATTTGTGCTCCAGAATGGATGGAACACACCGCAACTGGGCGTCGGTGAAGGTTGCGTAGGTCTCGCGAAACCAGGTCGAGAGACGCGGGTGGAGACGCTCAAATAACTCGTTAGGCGACATGCGGGTCGATCCGGGGAGCGCAGGCAGCTTGCCTGCGCATTCCGGCAGCCTGCCGGAATGAGTTTCGTCGGCACGCTGCCGACGAATGCAGGCTGGCAGCCTGCGCTCCCCAGATAAGCGAATTCGTTAGGTTTCCGGATTCACGGGAAAATGTTTGTTCTTCAAGTCTTCGGGGACGGCTTTCGTCTGTTCGGATTCGATTTCTTCCGTGGCAGCGCCGAGCGCCTCATACGCCTCGCGATTTTTCGGCGCGCGACACATGTAGGCGGTGGCATGCGCCAGAGGAATGCGCGCTTCGGGCATACCGACGAATTCGACTGCCTGCTGTGTCGCAATCGCGAGCGGCAATGCTTCCGGATCGGCCAGGCCAACATCTTCGCTCGCAAAAATGACGATGCGCCGCGCGATGAAGCGAAAGTCTTCACCGGCATGCAGCATTTTCGCGAGCCAGTAGATGGCGCCTTTTTCGTCGGACGCGCGCATGCTCTTAATAAATGCGCTGATCGTGTCGTAATGTGCGTCGCCGACGCGATCGTAGACGACGGCTTTTTGCTGGATGCTTTCCTGCGCGACCGCGAGATCGAAATGGATGATGCCTTTGTTGTAGCCGCGGTCATTGACCCCGGCTACAGGGGGTGTCGTCAACACGCCGATCTCGAGCGCGTTTAACGCTTTGCGCGCATCGCCGTCGCTGACTTCGGCGAGGAACTCGAGCGCTTCATCTGTGATCGTGACATTGTAATTACCGAGTCCGCGTTCCTTGTCGGCCAGTGCGCGTTTCATCAATGTGATCAAGTCGTTAGGCCGCAGCGGTTCCAGCCGGAAAACCTGCGAGCGCGAGACTAACGCGCTATTGACGTAGAAAAATGGATTGTAGGTGGTCGCGCCAATGAGCCGGAGATTTCCGCTTTCAACGTCGGGCAGGAGAATATCCTGTTGCGACTTATTGAAGTGATGAATCTCGTCGACGAAGACGATGGTTTTCCGGCCGGCGTTCTGGCGACGATTAGTCGCGGCGGCAACGACGCGTCGCATCTCGGCCACGTTGCTTTCGACGCCGCTGAGTCTGATGAATTTTGCCTGCGTCATCTCGGCAATGATTTGGGCGAGCGTCGTTTTCCCGGTGCCGGGCGGCCCGGATAAAATCACCGAAGGCAAACGATCCGCTTCGATGGCGCGCCGCAGAAGTTTTCCCGGAGCAAGAATGTGTTCCTGACCAACAAATTCTTCGAGCGAACGCGGCCGCATTCGCGTCGCGAGCGGAGCGGTGGAGTCGCCCTGCTTTTCGTCCGCTTTCATTTCCTCACTCGGAAAGAGATCTTGCACCAGGGAAATTACTCGGGTGATCGCGAGCCGCCACTGTAGCCGTCGCCCTGGGGCGACGTGAGTTTGAGCTGTCGATTGGCGCTTAGCGCAGCGAAGCGGCTACAGGAGTACTTGTGCGTTAACAGCCGATTCCCTACGCTGCGCAAAAAGAGGCACAAGCGTGCGCGCAGAAAACTTCCTATGAAAAATTATGTCTCATTTTTCCAATTGCTCGGGCTGATTGCTGCTGTCGCGTTCGCGAGTTCCTGTGTGAAGCAAAAGGAAAAACAAGAACGTCAGGAAAATGAGAAGCCGAAAGGAGACATTACCGATATCGCCAAGCCGGTTACGACACCGGGATGGATCACGTTCAAGCCCGAGGCGAAAGTCGATCCGAAGACACTGTTCAAGGACCACGCCGCCATGTTCCATCTGCCGCCCGGCAACGAGATGGTCGTGCAATCGGAGGAAACGGACGAACTCGGCATCACGCATTTTCGTTACCGGCAGTTTTTCAAGAACGTCGAGGTCGAGCACGCGGAATTTCTCGTTAGGGCAAAAGGCGGGCGGGCGGTTTCCGCCAACGGCAAGCTCGCCTATGATTTCCAGCCGCAAACAACTGCGCCGCAGTTATCGGAGGAACAAGCCTGGGCCATCGTGCAACGTCGCATCCCAGCGCAAAGATATTTTCGCGAAGACAAGTTAGTCGACGATCTGGCGAATCTTCAGCCGGCGCCGTACCGGCCTAAAGGAAAGCTCGTCTTCACGGAAAATCCCGCGGGCACCGGCGGCGAGCGAGTTCTCGCCTGGATGTTCAAGGTCTACGTCACGCCATTCGATAATTCGCGACAAATTTACATCAATGCCGCCGATGGCTCGGTGGTGAAGGAGCTGCCGCTATTTCCTGCGTGTTATCTCGGTTCGGGGCCGGTCACCTTTCGCGGAACGCGCCCGATGAACACACAGAAGAGAGGCGACCTTTATTACCTTGTCGATGATTGCGACGGCAATCTGCTCACGGCGGGATTGCTCGATGCGGCAAACAAAGTCGTGAACATTTTCGATGACGACAACAACTGGGCGAACAACAATCCTTCGGTCGTCACTTCCTACTGGGGCCTGCGCGCCACCTACGATTACTTCAACCTGATTCATCACCGTGTCAGTTACGATGGCAAGAACGGCAACATGACGATCTACAACGATCCAAACATGGACAATGGTGGACACAATGCGCGCGGCGGCGGCGGATTTATTCGGATAGGTTTGGCCAACCCGGGCGACAATGACGATTACAACACGCTCGATATCGTCGGACACGAATTCACGCATAGCGTTGTCGAACAGACAGCCGCGTTGGACAGCGATGCGACCAAAGAATCTTCCGCACTGACCGAATCGTTTTGCGATATTTTCGGACAACTAACCGAACAATGGATCGAAGGCGGGACGAAGAAGGATTGGGTAATTGGAGACGATAAAGGATGCAGCTCACCTTACATCTGCCGGGATTTGCAAAACCCGAAGGCGTTTAAGGGACCGGACACCTACAAAGGAAGTAATTGGCAAGCGGGTAAAGCAGATCCGCACAACAACGGTTGCGTTCAAAACCGCTGGTTCTACCTGCTCTCGGATGGCGAGACGGGCACGAATACGGAGCTTGGCAGTTCCTACAATGTGCCGGGCATTGGCCTAACGAAAGCAGGCAAAATTGTTTATCGTTCGCTCACTCGCTATCTGAATTCCGCTGCTGCTTATGCAGACGCGCGCAATGCGTCGCTCAACGCGGCCGCCGATTTGTTCGGCGATAATTCGCGCGAAGTCGATGCTGTCGATAAAGCGTGGTGCGCCGTTGGGCTTTGCTCGTATGTCATTCCCACGCAGCCCGACAAATTCGATCAGCCGGGCGGCAATCCGAATCCGGCATCGCCGAACAACAACAACACCATTGCGGGCGCAACCCCGCTCGGAACAGGCAGCCACGTGCTCGGCACCGGCTATCCGTGGTCGACTGGCAAACTGCCGGCCTTGCGCGTTTCAAATCTGAGCATCTTCCCGGCGAACGACATCGACTATTTCAAGATCACGTTTCCGCAGGTCGATCTGATCGGTGGACGTTGCTTCTCTTCCGGGATCGCTTTCGTTTTCGGGACGCCGGTGAACGCGCGAATTTTTGTCAACGGCTCTGTTTACAAGACCTTCGTTAACGCTTCCGATTTTTCCATCTCGCCCGGAGAAGTGACCGAGCCGATCGTTTTGGAAGTGACGGCTCCGTTTCCGGGACAGATTCTCAGCTACAGTTTGGACCTGGCGTTTTATCTCCATTACAAGAGCGATTGTTTCCAACCCGGCAGGCCTAACGTGTGGGATGAAATCCGCAGTTGCCCGATGTGCGACCTGCAAGTGTTGAAAGGATTCGACCGCGTGATTCTCGATCCGCTCTATCGACAGCCCGATCACGTCGAGATTCAGGACCACTATTTCTCCTGGAAAGGCGGCGGTGCTCTGCAGATCCCGATCAATATTTTGCAGGGCAACGATCTCCACGTCGAGCTGCTGAACGAAAAAGGCGAACGCGTCGCCGAGACCGATCGCAAAGGCGCGAGCGATGTCATATTGAGTGCGCCACAGGCTGGGGCGGGCGTATATTCGCTGCGCTTCAGTGGGTTTGGAAATGGCACGGAGATTCTGGTGCGAACGCCGCGGCAGTAATAATTGTTTCCAATGAAAAATATTCTCGTCCCGATCGATTTTTCAACGGTAACGGAGCGGGTCCTAGAACAGGCGCGAGAATTAGCAAAAGCGTTCGGCGCCCAAATTCACATCGTGCATGTTCGAGAAGTTCCGCCGCAGTTGCCGACGAGTCCGCTTGGTTACGGTGCACTCGGGATGCCGGAGATGGTTCCAGGGCCGGTTCCGCAAGTTATCGCTCAACCAATCGAGCCTAACGAGTCGGAAAAACGGCGACTTGAAGAATGGAAAGCGGAAATGGAACGGGCGGGATTGGAGGCGAAACTTCATGAGCCCCTCGGCAATGTCGTTGACGAGATTCTGGAATGCGCCCGTACGTTGAAGATCGACGGCATTGTAATGGGCCGTCACGGCCACGGCGCCATGTACAACCTTCTTGTGGGCAGCGTGACGGAAGGCGTGCTCAAACGCGCGAAGTGTCCGGTCGTTCTCGTGCCTGTAGGCGAGCCCCCAAAGTCCTGATTCTGTAGCGGCGGTCTATGACCGTCGCACTATTTCGAGCGAAGACATAGCCAACCCAAGAAGTGCGACGGTCATAGACCGCTGCTACAGAAAACCTGGTCTACGCTGGGCACATCACTTGCGGATGAATAATCCTGCCGGAAAAGTCTGATGATGCATTTGTGGAAAATTTTCATCCTGATGTTGTGTTGCGTGTCCTCCACGGCCATCGCAGCACCGCGCCTTCCATTCAACACGGTCTTCAAAGGGCGCGATCGTTTCGATCATCTCGTCACTCTCGCCAAAGTGAAGAATTGGAAATCGCTGCCCATCGGCGAACGCACCGCTGCGGTCGGTCAGGCTCTCGTCGGCACGCGTTATAAATCGTACACGCTCGAAATCGATAACCATATCGAAGCGGCTTCGGCCAATTTCAATGGCCTGGATTGCTGGACCTTTTTTGAAATCGCTCTCGGCTTTGCCCGCATGCTCGATGAACCTGAGGAGCAATGGACGCCGGCAAGACTCTTGCATTACATCGAGCTCGATCGCTATCGCGGCGGCGAATGCACCGGCGATTACCTTTCGCGCCTGCATTATCTGGAAGACTGGCTTTACGACAACGATCGGCGCGGTCTGGTCGATAATCTCACGCGCGAGCTCGGTGGCATCAGTGTCCCGCATGCCGCGCGCGAAATGAGCGCAGGCTGGCGCCATTATCGTTATCTCAGAGCGAATCGCCGTTTGCGCCGTCCGCTCGCGGAAATGGAAGCGCGTGTGAGCTCACGCCCTCTTTACATGATTCCGAAAAATCGCGTAGCCCGCATCGAATCGAAACTGCGCGACGGCGACATCATCGGAATCATCTCACGCGATCGCGGCGGATTGTATTCCACATCCCATGTCGGACTCGCTCTGCGCAAGAATGGCGATCTCCATTTCATGCACGCCTCAGCGCCGAACAATTACGGACGCGTCGTGGTCGATTCGCGCCTGTCGACTTATCTCAACCGTTTTCGCAGCGATGCCGGAATTCTTGTGGCGCGACCGTTGAAGTAATTGGAGCGGTCGGACAAGCGCTGCTTGGTGGCTGAGATCGCAATCAGCAACAAGCAAATCCCGCTTATTTCACAGCGGGCAATCCTAGTCTTTGTCCTTGAATCCGTGGACCAGATTGGCCAGCCGCTCCACTGCAACTTCAGCATCGGTTCCTTCTGCTTCGAGGACCGCGGTTGCACCTTGATCGAGATTGGCTCGCATGACGTCAATCAAACTTGCAGCTGAGAATCGTTCTCCATCTTGCCTGACGATCCAGATGTCGGAGCGAAAACCGCTGGCGCGCCTGACGAATTCGGCAGCCGGTCGCGCATGCAATCCCAGTTCGTTCACGATCGTAATTTCGCGTCTGGCCGAGACCGATTGTTTTGGCGAAGGAAAGAATCGCATTGTTACTGGCTCGTCCCCCAGCGCCGGTGCAGAAATCTTTCCACCGGTGAAAAAAGAATTTTATCCGCGAGCAGACCAATGATGACAATAACGAACATGATGCCGATTACTTGTTCCATGGCATTGAGCTCGCGCCCGTAGTGCAGGAGTTGGCCGAGACCGAAGCCGGTCAGGATGGTGACGAAAATTTCCGCAGCCATGAGCGAACGCCAGGCAAAAGCCCAACCTTGTTTCATTCCGCTCACGATGAATGGCAGGGCGGAAGGAAGAATGACCGTTAGCCACATGTGCAAACGTTTCGATCCCATGGTCAATGCGGCGCGACGATAAATCGGTGGCACGTTGCGCACGCCTGTGTCGGTGGCGATCACGACGGACCAGAGAGTTCCCATGACGACAACGAACAACATCGCAGCTTCGGTTTGCCCAAACCAGAGCAACGCCAATGGCACCCAGCAAACGCTCGGCAGGGTTTGCAAGCCGAGCGCGAGAGTTCCGATCGTATCGTGAAATAATTTCCAGCGAGCGGTGAGCAGCCCGAGCGGAACACCGAAAACAACGCCGACCACATATCCGATGAGCAGGCGACGCATGGTGGTGACGATGGCGTGACCGAGCGTGCCATCTTTTCCGGCTTCTTTTAAGTAATCGAGCACCTGCAGCGGCGCCGGCAGAAGAACAGGCGACCAGAAATGCGCATCGTACAATTTCTGCCACACGAAAAGAAGGAAGAGGAAGAACAGAGCGGCAAAGAGAAAGCGTTTCATTTCGCGGCGACCTCCTCCGTTTGCGTGAAAGCGCGTAACGAGCGCATGATCCGGCTCGCGTATGCGGCGAGCTCGGTGCTGTTGAAATCGCGCGGACGCGGCAGATCGATCACAAATTCTTCCTGGATGCGCCCGGGATGCGGCGAAAACAACAGGACGCGATCGCCGAGGCAGACCGCTTCGCGAACGTTGTGCGTGACGAAGACGATCGTCTTTTGGCGCGCCCTCCAGATGCGCTGGATATCGCCGTAAAGTTGTTCGCGCGTCAGCGCGTCGAGCGCGGCGAATGGTTCATCCATCAAAAGCACGCGGGGATTGGGTGCGAGCGCGCGCGCCAGTGCCACGCGCTGCTTCATTCCGCCGGAAAGTTCGTGGATGTTCGCGCGTTCGAATCGGCTGAGTCCGACCAGCTCGAGATAATATTTCGCGATGTCTTTGCGATCTTTTGCTCGCAGGTTCGGCTTGAGCTTCAATCCAAAGATGACGTTGCCCAGAACATTCAACCACGGAAAAAGCGCCGCCTCCTGAAACATCACGAGCCGTTCGCGCCCGGGACCAGTAATCGGTTTGCCATCGGCCATGACGGTGCCGGAGTCGGGTTTTTCCAAACCGGCAATGATATTGAGCAGCGTCGTTTTTCCGCAACCGCTCGCACCGACCAGACAAACAAATTCGCCTTCGCTCACTTGCAAAGTGACATGATCAAGCGCCTGCACCAGACCGGTTGCGGCTCTGAAACTTTTCGACACGTCGTCGAACGCCAATTTGCTTGGCGCGACAACTTCGAGTTCCTGACTAACAGATGAGCCTGCTTTGCGCCGCATCAGGGCGTTTCTACAAGTTTGGAGGTGTCGGTGCTACCCTTGAAAAATCCGGCGTCCTTGCCGTCCTGGACCGCTTTGCTTATCAGATCGCGCGAAATTTCCGTGGTGAATTTGATTCGTTTCCAGGCGTGAGCCACAGCCTCTGGCGCAAAGTCGGATTTCGTTTCCGCTTTAAGTTCCGCAATCAATTTTTGCTGCGCTTCATCCGGATGCGCCTCGATCCATTGCGTGAGTTCAATGTTCGCATCTGCGATTTTTTTGGCGAGATCGCGATGGTTATTCAGAAACTTCGTGCTCGCCGCAAGCCACGTGGTGAGAACGTTCTTATCTTCCAGAAAAATTTTTCCATTCCCTTCGCGCTCCAATCGTGTCACCCAAGGCTCGACCGTCCAGACTCCATCGACGCTGCCCTTTTGAAAAAGAGGAAGCTGATCCGGATTCGATGTCGGTATCACGAGCACGTCACCGCCAGTCTGAGTGACCTTGAACCCTTGCGCTTTGAGCCACGCGCGACAGGAAATATCCTGCGTATTGCCGAGCTGTGGCGTAGCGATTTTCTTTCCGCGAAAATCAGCCGCTGTTTTGATCGCTGAATCTGCTTTCACTACGAGCGCTGCGCCGCCGTTTGCTGCTCCCGAGATGATGCGCACTTCCTGACCCTTCGATTTGAAATGCGCATTCAGCGCCGGTCCCTGACCGACATAAGTCACATCAAGGGAACCGGCGAAGATTGCTTCCATCGCCGCCGGCCCAGCGTTGTAGATGAACCATTGAATCTCCACATTTGGGATTCTTTGCTCGAACCAACCTTTGCCCTCACGCGTAAAGGCATTCGCGATCACGCCTTGCGCATGGGTGATATTCGGGAAATGACCGAAACGGATTACGACTTTGTCTTCCGCGATCGAAGTTTGGGCGAACAACACAAGCGCGCCCAGGAAAGTAAAGAAGATGGTTCTTGTGTTCATCATTGCATTCAGAAGTTCAAGCAGCGCCGATGGAAGCGACACCACGATCGTTTGCTTCCTGGCATGATGCGATGCGATTCCGCGCGATCAGACTCTCATTGGTTTGCTTCGTCAAGCGGCAGCTCGATCACGAACTGCGCCCCTTTGCCGAGGCCTTCGCTCTTCGCAAAAATTTTTCCGCCATGCATTTCTACGACCGCTTTACTGATTGCGAGTCCGAGGCCAAGTCCTCCATGGCGATCGCCAACTTGCTCGAAAGCTTGGAAGATTGTCTCGAGATGTTCCTGTTCGATGCCAACGCCGCTATCGGCAACTACGATGCGAAGCTGGCCCGGCATCGGATTGCTTGAGCGGATGGAAACGGTGCCGTGGTCGCCGGTAAATTTGTAGGCGTTACGCAGCAAATTCCAGAAAGCTTGCTGCAACCGCGCGGAGTCGACCACGACGTGATGTTGCGCGGCATCCAGACCGATGAGGACGTTGATTCGGCGCGCACTGATGTCGGTGCGGACGATATCCATGGCATGACGCATCAGCTCATGCGCGTCCGCCGGCCGCAGATCGAGCTGCAATTTGCCGCGCGCGATGCGGGTGAGATCGAGCAGGTCGTCGATGAGACGCGCCTCGAGTTCGACGTTGCGACAGACCATTTCCAATCCCTGCACGAGATCGGCGGGCAGACCCGGTTGTTTGATCATGCCGCCGGCCCAGATCAGCACCGGCGTAAGCGGAGTGCGCAGCTCGTGGCTGAGAGTGGCGAGAAAACGATCTTTCGCGGCGTTGGCCGCTTCGGCATTGTCCTTTTCTTCCTGCAAGGCCTTCTCCATTTCGTGGCGGTGAATGAAAAGACCGATCTGAATGCCTAACGAGTCGACCATTTGCAACAGATCGTCGTCCGGTTGCACAATGCAGGAATCGAATAACTCGATCACGCCATTCACTTCATCATTGGCGAAAAGCGGAAAGGCGAACGCGCCGCGTAAACCCGACGCCGCGGCGGCTTCCGCGCGCGGAAAGTTTCTGTCCTGCGTTACATCGCGAATCCAGGTGGGCTTGCCCGATTCCAGAACGCGACCCGGTAACCCAACTGATTTCTTAAAGCGTGTCTGTCGCGTGATTTGATCGAAGTATTTAAGCGCCTCATCGCCTGCGTGCCAGACGCGCGCGCAATGAAGAGTCGTGCCGCCTTTTTCGCATAACCAGATCGACCCGAAGACCCAGGTGCCGCTGCTGCAGATGGTCCGGAGAATTTGTTCGCCGGCTTCGGCAAGCGACCACGAGCCCGCGAGCAAACTCACGATGCTGTATTGCGCCGCGCGCCGGCGTTCCGTTCGCACTCGTTCGGTAATGTCGCGCAGATAGGCGCTAAACACCGGCGCGCCTTCCGTGCGCAGCGCTGTGATCGCGAGTTCGACCAGCATCTCGCTGCCATCCGCGCGCATCGCCGCAATTTCGATGCGTCGATCCAGGACCGGTCCCTCACCTGTGGCAAGATAATGGGCGAGTCCGCGGCGATGCCGTTCTCGAAGGTCCGGCGGAATGATCAGCTCAGCCAGTTCCCGGCCGACTGCTTGCGCGCGGGTGTAACCAAACACTCGTTCGGCCGCCGGGTTGAATTCGAGAACGGATCCATTCGCGTCCATTGTGATGATGCAGTCGAGCGCGGATTCAAGAATTGCGCGGTTGAGCGCCTCGATCGATTCGCCCGCCTTCTTTTCGTTTGCTGCTGTTTTTGTAACTCTCACGCGAAGCCTAGTAGTTCACGGTCACGAGCGATATCCAAAGCGCGGATGCAATTCGGCCAGCACTTCCGCAGCATAACGCTGGTCTTCATCGGAAAGATATTCCCGATAACCGCCAATTTTCCCACGACGGACCTTGAACGATTCCGGATCGCTTACGTCGCCAGGTTTGAGGATCTTTGAATCGAACGCTCCGGCCGCTTCCAATTTTTTCATATTCTCGAATTCGGAAAACGCGAGGGCGTGAGTGAATGCGTCTGCATCAGGCGAAGTTTCGCCGAGGACAGCCAGGATGGTGGAAAACCATTTTTCCGGGTCGGCTCGCAGGGCTTCGTAACTAACGAGCAAAAAGTTTTTGCGAGGACCGAATTCCTTCAGCCAGCGATTCATTGTCTCGACGATGGCGCGAATGCCAAAAGCTTCGTCGCGCAAGAGCTGGCTTAGTGTCTTTTGCTTTAACTCGTTAGGCGTATCGGCTGAGCGTCGCACCAGCTGGACATAGTGGGAAACGAACGCGTCGCGCGGATCACGCGCGAGGAGAATGATTTTGGCGCGCCGAAGCTCGCCCCCGGGCACCAGATATTTGCCGCGAACCCTGCCCCAAAGATCGGCTTTGGTGCGTTGCTCGAAGAGATCGTGCGAGTAAACGATTCTCGGTGTGTTCGGCATGGCAGACGTGTCGGGTTTAAGGGTGAACGGTTTCCGCGCGCGTTTGCAGTAATAAGCACACAAAAACGCGCGCACCCACGTGCGCCCGCTCTTTGGTATGGAAACCACAATCGCGTCGCCGCCGGATAATTCTCGGGCGCGGCTGCTCAGATTTAACCGAATAGGCGACACGTTATGGATGACGGCGCGATCGGAGGGAGTCGCGATAGGAATAGAGACGCGATTTCAAATATTCACGGGGCGTTTCGTAACGAATAGGCCGGAGAAAATGGCGCAGCTCGCGTCCGCTCAAACGCGGTTTGTATCCAAAAACTGGCATCAGCTCGCGGCAATGCCATTCCACCCAGCCGATCTCATCTTGCGAAAGCTCGGTTTCCCAGCGCGTTAATGGCTCGGTGCTGATCTGGGAAAAATCGGTCTCGGCCGCGGAATTGCCACTCCAGAATTTGCCCGCTTTTGTTGGTGTCAAGACAGTCTCCCGGTCAAAGCCGATCCGGAGGAACGCGCAAACCTTTTCCATCCATTGCGCCGGATCAAGCACAAGCTTTTCGTATGGCACAACAAACGTGCGCGGATCGCCTCCGCCTAACGAGTTGGCAGCAAGCCGGGCCGCTTTCAGCCAGTGACTGACACAGTAATAGATTGAGAAGCGTCGCAATTGGCGCGTTTTTTCCAAGGCAATTTGTGCAGCAAGAATTGCGCGCGGATCACGCATCGTAAGCAAAACTTTTGCCTGTGGAAAGCGGTGGAAGATCGCGGGAAGGTGATTGCGGTTGGCTGGCGTTTTTTCGACCCAGCGTTCTACCGTTTCAAGCGAACGCCCAATCGTCTCCGCGTAGGCTTCGAGCATGAGAATGAGCAGGTCTTTCTCTGCATTCCCGGGAGCGAATGCGCGCTCTTCGAACAAGCGAAGAAATTTTGCCGTGGGAAAATAGGAGTAGTCGCGCTTGCCCCACTTGCATGGCCCTCCAAAAACCACGTTCGAAAGCGATTCTTTCGTTAGGTAGTCGAATTGTTCGCGACGCGATCGCTTCCCGTATTTGGTCAGAACCGTCGGGAAGTATGCTGTCTCCTCGGGAAGGACCAGTAGTTCCGGATGATTGTCGAGCAGCGCGACAAGCAACGTCGTCCCCGACTTTGCTTGCCCGGCAATGAAGCAGGCTCGCTGATCGAATGGCAAAGGCTGCGACATATGCAGCATCTCGTTCCGGTACCTCAGAACGGGGCGCAAGAATATTCTTTGGCGCTCGGCCGTGGTCATCCCGAGCGAAGCGAGGGACGAGTTTCAAAGTGCGTCCTCTCTGAAATCGCGAGGTCCTTCGCTTCGCTCAGGATGACAGGCCAAATGGAGCGACCCTTTTTCAAATTCCGCCAACTGGCTCGAAAAAATGCTGTGGTCAGGACCTTTTCATGAGCGAAGTCGGCTTCGAGGCGCGATAGATTGACATGCGAAAGCGCCGCGCAAATCGCTTCGCTCCGCGCGGCTGGTGCAATTCGACTGACGCTAAACATCGAAAGGGAAGGCAATGAAAAAACGAATATTGGGAAAAAGCGGCTTGGAAGTTTCCGCGATCGGGCTCGGCTGCATGGGACTCAGCTACGGCTACGGACCGGCCACAGAAAAAGAGGCCGCCATTAGACTCATCCGGACGGCGTTCGAGCGCGGAGTGACATTCTTCGACACGGCCGAAGCATACGGTCCTTACAAGAACGAAGAATTGTTAGGCGAAGCGCTCGCACCGATGCGCGATGAGGTCGTGATCGCTACGAAATTCGGATTCACGTTCGATGCGAGTGGGGGACAGAGCGGCATGAACAGCAAACCCGAGCACATCAGAGAAGTGGCTGAGGCCTCGCTGAAGCGGCTCAGGAGGGATCGTATCGACCTGTTCTATCAGCACCGCGTCGATCCGGATGTGCCGATCGAAGACGTGGCGACGACGGTGAAGCAGTTGATCGAAGAAGGAAAGGTGAACCACTTCGGATTATCGGAGGCTGGTGTAAAGACGATCCGTCGCGCGCATGCGGTCCAGCCCGTGACCGCGCTGCAGAGTGAGTATTCGCTCTGGTGGCGAGAACCGGAGAACGAAGTGCTGCCTGCGCTGGAAGAGCTCGGCATCGGGTTCGTTCCGTTTAGCCCGTTAGGCAGAGGTTTTCTCACAGGCGCGATCAACGAGAAAACGAAATTCGATGAGAAGGATTTTCGTAATATCGTCCCCCGCTTCACGCCGGAGGCGCGGAAAGCCAATCAGACGCTCGTCGATTTGTTAGGCCAAATCGCAGCGCGCAAAGAAGCCACGGCTGCGCAGATCGCGCTCGCGTGGTTGCTCGCGCAGAAGCCCTGGATTGTCCCGATTCCCGGCACAACGAAGCTGCATCGGCTCGAGGAGAATCTCAACGCAGCGAACGTGGAGCTTACGACCGAAGACCTGCGCGAAATTGATCGCGCGCTTTCCGCGATCACCGTAGAAGGAGATCGATATCCTGCGCATTTGCAGGCAAGGGTCGATCGCTAAACCCAAGGCGGACAAAGAAGACGATATGGAAATCACCAGAGCAGGTTCAAAGGCATCGAGCAAAGGACCGGAAGAATGGTTCACCGGCACGGTGCGAATCGATCCGCTATTCTCAGCGAACGCTCCGGCGCGCGTCGCCGGAGCCAGCGTCACTTTCGAACCGGGCGCTCGCACCGCATGGCACACGCATCCGCTAGGCCAAACACTGATCGTTACTGCGGGCTGTGGACGCGCGGCTCGCGAAGGCGGACCGGTCGAAGAAATCCGGCCGGGCGATGTCGTGCAATTTGCGCCTAACGAGAAGCATTGGCATGGGGCGGGGCCGACAACAGCGATGACACATATCGCCGTTCAGGAAGGTCTCGACGGCAAGGTGGTCGAGTGGCTGGAAAAAGTGAGCGACGAGCAATACGGATCCTGATTCCCAACTATCCTCAATATGTGCAGAGAGCGATCGCAATCGTAATCGGACTGCTGGCTGTTTGAGCATGAGCAAGAGCATGAGCAAGAGCAAGAGCAAGAGCAAGAGGCATGAGCATAAGGGCAATTGAAAATTGGCCCGGATTTGGTAAGCTAAAAGCCTCTCAAAAAAAGGGGGCGTACTGGTTTCGACTCATTGTTTGAAACGCAGGCGGCATGTCGAGGATGGTTCGTTGGCCTCGTAAAAAACCGGACCAAAACAAATAAACGCAGATCACCAAGATCTCGCTCTCGCGGCTTAATTGACCGTGACGTTTGCAGTTGGACGCCTGCTACGGCGGCAAACGTGGACAGCAGGCTAGCCTGACGGCGGAGTGACCGCGTCGAAAGGTGAAAGGATTTCGCGGACACTCGGGAGCCGGCAGTGTGCCGGTGCAACGTTCGGCTCCTTAAACCTTAACACCGGATAAACATGTAGATGGCTGCGCGGACAGCGACGAGGACAGGGGTTCAACTCCCCTCGCCTCCACCAAAGCGAAGTTCGCTCAGAAAACGATGCCGTGCGCCGCGCGGCCAGAGTTGTTTTAGCGAGATTTTCCCAAGGTAATTTCCAAGAAACGGTCAGAGTTTGTGCGCGTAAAAGGCGGTTCGAGCCGGCCTTTTTCAAAAATGACTTCATTTTTAACCAGTTTTCTTCCAAGGCCATTTGTTTGGCCGCATTTGCCTCTAAAATCCAGTTTCGCAGGGGTTCGAGCCGATCGACCCGGCTTGTTTGGAGAGCGAGAAGATTTTGCTCGATTTCCATCTTCTGCGGAACGAGCGGATTTTTGAGTTCCTTGAACTCATCAATGTCGAGACTGCCCTCAGCGAAGGCATTGTTGATCCTCTGAAGTTTCGATTTCAGCTCTGCGAGCTTCTCTTTCAGCCGTTCGATTTCGACCTGTTTTTGGTCGTGAAGTTCCTCCGACCAGTTCTCTACACGCGCCAGAAACTTCTCCTTCCATTCGTCCGGTAGAATCACGAGTTCGACGTTCCGCTTCACTTCCGCCTCGAAGGTCTCCTGGCGGGTGTAGGATCGGTCGTCGCAGGGGTGGTGCTTGTTTTTGTGGGTGCACCGATAGTAATGGAACTTCAGACCGCTTCGCTTGATGTGGCGCTCGGCCGTAATGGCGTAGCCGCATGAAGCGCAGGTGGCGAAATCGAGAAATAGAAAACCTTTCTGCTTGCGATATCCGTTCTGCGGTTTGCCGATATCGAGGAGAATCTGCTGAATCTCGTCGAACATCTTCTTGCTGATCATCGGCAGGTGAACGCCCTGATGGACTTCGCCTTTGTGAACGAACGCGCCGTAGTAGAACGGATTCCGCAAAAGATCGCAGATGGTTGAGAATTTCAGTGGCTTTTTGCTTCGCTGCCCGACGATTCCGGCGCGCGTTAAAGCGCGCTGCACGTCGGCAAGGCATTGGTCGCCCTTAGCGAACTCTTCAAAGATCGCCTTCAGCTTCGGAAATATTTTCCGATGCGGTTCAATCGTTCGGAGTCGAGGTTCGTTGAAATATCCGAGCGGCGCTTTCGAGCAGAAAATGCCTCGGCGGACTTTTTCACGAATGCCGCGACGAATGTTCAGGGAAAGATCACGAACGTATTGGTTCGCCATTCCAAACTCGACAGCGATGGTGAGAACGTTGTCAGTTGGCAAATATGTTTTTTCGAAGGTGCGGATTTCCTGAATCACTCCGCGCTGAAGCATTCCAATGATGCGACCGCCGTCGTCGAAATTGCGTGCGAGACGATCAAGTTTCCAAGTCAAAATTGCATTGGCTTCACCCCCTTCAATTCGTCGGAGCATTTCGTTGAAAACTTCGCGACCGGGCTCTTTGGCGCTCTTGCTTTCGGTGAACGTTTCTACAATCGAGAGAGCGTTAGCGTTCGCGATTGTATTCAATTCCGAAAGCTGAGCGACAATTGAAAGCGCCTGCCGGTCGTCATCTTCAGTTGATTTGCGCGAGTAGATGAAGTGCTTCATGAAAATGTACGTACAATACCACGGGCGAAAATTTAATCCGAGAGTCGCCTGTGTACAACCGAAATGTGAATCAATCTCGCGAGGGTTCGTCTCGAAGCCGAGCGACTTTGACTGCGGGGATGGGCGAGGGGATTTGTTGAACACTGTCCCCCGATATACGGAAGCGAAAGCCGAGACAGAAGCCGAGGTCTGAGCCGTCGCGTGTCCGCTTAAATAATTCGTTAGACAACGAGACGCGTTTTAGCGTCGAGTTTCCATTTGATGAACCGGTCTTCGGCTCGATTGAACACGCGTGAGCGTGTGAAGAGATGTGAATCTCTTCCGCCTTTTACGCGCACAAACTCTGACCGTTTCTTGGAAATTACCTTGGGAAAATCTCGCTAAAACAACTCTGGCCGCGCGGCGCACGGCATCGTTTTCTGAGCGAACTTCGCTTTGGTGGAGTTTATTGGACAGCGCTCGAACTCATTTCGAGTCCAATGTCTCTTAACAGACCATCCCCGCACCCTTCCCCACAGCGGGTAATGTCTCCTCGATCAAATTCCGTTTGGTTAGAACGTCTTATCGCGATTTGTCGCTTCGCTTCCACCCCCGACTTCGGTCGGTTTTGCGTGCTCACGCAAAGCGCAAAACCTCCCTCAATCGCTCGCTCCGCAAAGCTCCGCTCGCTCCCTTTCGCTCACGCGAAAGTTAAGACGGGTTCACACACAACTCGTTAGCTATTTCTGCGTAAGAAAATTTCCTTCATTGGCGGCCGAATCGGATTGTAGAGACGCCGCATTTCAGTTAGGAATCGATGCCTATGAAAATGTTTCCCTCGTTTGCAATTCGCATTCAGCATCTTTGTTTCTTTTTCCTTCTTTGGTCGTCGGCAGCTGGCATCTTCGCTGCAGACAACGTCGTCATCACGACTCCAATTTTGGAGTCGCACTTCTACCGGCCGATCAAAGAGCCGCTCTTCGTAAAATACTCCCTTTACAAAGGTGGTGGGGACGTCCCGCGCAAGGGCATGAGCTTCACAAACGACCGACCGGACATTGAGACAGCGACGGATGCGGATTACGCGGGATCAGGCTATGAAAAAGGACATCTCGCCAATGCCGAGGACTTCGCAAATAGTCGCAACAAATTAAGACTGACATTCGTTTATTACAACGCGGTCCCACAAACAGTGAACCTAAACCGAGGAATCTGGAAAAGCGTTGAGACGACGGTCAGAAAGTGGAGTCAGGGGGATCGTCTACTTGTCATCTGTGGTGGAACAAAGTTCGTCAAGAAGAGGAGACTTCAAGTGCCAAAGCTTTGCTACAAGGTTGTGCAAAGTGAGAAGACTGCCCGAATTCTCTTCTGCGGTATTTTCACGAATACAAGCAAGGCAAAAGAAAGTGATCTTAGTGAAGCGGCTTTGGAAAAACGGCTTGGATACCCGCTTCCAATAATACGTCGACACGCACAAGCTTGGCCATCCGCTGTATTTGCTACATTCTTTTGGCCTATCTCTCCTTTTGGATCAAATGAAGTATTGGGAGATCATTGCAGATAATCTCAGCAAATCGGGTTGGTCGTGGGGTTATGCGAGTGTCATAAATCTGGCAGGTCAGACCGTTTTCATTGTGGATGCGCAGGGTGATAATAGAAAATACGTCGTTCAGTCGGATGAAATGTTATCGGCATTTCTGGAGTTAGAGCGTCAGACACTTGAAGCGGCGCGGACTGAGTTCCACCGCAAGCAAAACAGTAGGAAGTAATCGCATTCATTCGCTCGGCTGGAGATGGCGTGGAGCAGCGAAGAGATTGTGCTCTTGAACTTGGTGTCTTACCGATTCCAAATCACCGGCCCATTCTCGCCGGATAGTGATGAAGTCATGATCGTCCGCTCCGAATCCTGGCGGTGCAGCAACGCCCAGAACTGAATCGACCGGGTGTGTGGCCAAGAAACTCAAGGCCAAGCCTCCGAGCTCTTTCACTCGATCGACTCTCGAGGAAAAGGAAGAATGTATGAGCACAGCTTCACTACCATCCTCAAGCATTATTGCGGCGAAAGCATAACCTCGTCCAACAGCGACCTCTCGTTTCTTACAAAGTAGCCTAGCGATGTGCTGTCTCTGCATCCGCGAGGTGCGAGCTATCGAAGTAGCCGTATGCCAATAGGCCTCAAAGGAGTTAGGAGGAAACCGAAGCCCGCGCAATGTTTTGTAAACATCGTTGATATTTCTCGTTCCAGTATGAAGTGCGTCGAGAACGTCATCAATAAGATACGACTCGTGAAACATGAATTCATCAATTCGTCGTAAAAACTCCTTTGCTATTCCCGGATAGAGATGAGGGGGTCGTCTACCGCTGTCGAGAAGGTCGATGACTTCCTCGTAGTGCATTTTAAGAAATGCTATCAGATCAGGAAAATCGAGGGTCGGCGCAACGTCAGTTTTCAGTTCCAAGAAATCCATAAGGCGTAGGAACAATGTGAAATCGGGAATGGTGTCGAACTGCTCAGTTATAAAAAGAAAGTCACGGAATTCAAAGGCTCGGAAGCTTATCGGAGTGTTTTCATCGCAAAATCCTAATGTTCGGAAATGCAATGGCAATGCTCTGTCGTTGTCCTGTAGATAATGAATGACTACTACCAGAAAGACGTTTTTGAATGATTTCAGATTGAATGGAACTTCAAAGCCGCGACTGCTTCTCACAAACAGCAATTCGGCATCCTTGATAGCTTCGAGAAGACTACGAAACTGCCGGAAGGCTTTATAGATTTTTCGGCTTGCACGTTCGAAGTCATGCTCAGAATGAGCTCTAGCCAAATGCGACTTCACCTGGAAAACAATCAAGGTGTCGTCGAGGATGACAAAAAGATCGGCCAGTTCTCGCGATACGCCGCCCTTCTTATACGTGGGATTTGGAAACGTGAAATCGGACAGAAATCTCACCGAAGCAATTGCTTGGGTCAGTTGTTCAGATTCGATTCCATGGTTTTTATTGTCCGAAGCCATGAGCTTTCGCGGGAACGTGATTAACTTAACTTCTTGCCGCGGCCTTGCCAAATATTCGTTTGCGTTGCGAAGCTACTATAGGCATTTGAAGTGAACCTTAGTTCACCAATGTTTTTCGGAATCATCGTTTCGGGAACTCGATTTCGGGCCTGTCAATATAGCTTTTGGGTTTTGTTAGGGGTTAAAGTGATGATCAGCCGACAGAAATGAAGAAGGCTGTCGGCGTTCGAAATCGGGTCCCTATTACCCTGACGGCTCGTCAACCATAACGGATGTCGTCAAGCTCTTTGCCCTCGCAAAGCGGGAGTAGGGTTTCGATTTGGAAACATGGATTATGAAACCACCTACATCGGAAATCGCGCAGTCTGGGGAGGCGAAAACCCTTTTGGTATTTCGCGCATCGATCGTCGGCAGCATCTTTATGCAATCGGAAAAACCGGTACGGGAAAGACGACTCTTCTGAAAAATCTCATTTGCCAGGACATCGAACGGGGCTTTGGCGTGGGAGTTATTGACCCTCACGGAGACTTAGCTGACGAACTGCTCGATTGCATTCCGCCATGGAGAGCAAAGGATCTGTTGTATTTCAATCCGGCTGATTCCGATTTCCCAGTTGGTTTCAATCTGCTTCGTTCGTCGGCTGCTTCGCGCAAACACCTTGAGGCGTCGGGACTCGTCGGCGCTTTCAAACACATCTGGCGAGAATCCTGGGGGCCGCGCCTTGAATACATTCTTTACGCCGCCGTCGCCGCCCTGATGGAATGCGAGAACGCCTCGCTTCTCGGATTACCGCGCCTCCTCGTTGATACCCGCTATCGCCTGTGGGTTTTAAAGCAGGTTCGCGACCCAATCGTCCGCACATTTTGGGAGCGGGAGTTTGAACGATTCGATAAGCGATTTATTGCTGAAATGATTGCGCCGATTCAAAACAAGGTCGGGCAACTTCTCATGGCCGCTCCACTTCGAAACGTCTTTGGCCAAGTGAGAGGGAAAATCAATCCGCGCTTCATCATGGACAACAGGCGCATTTTCATTGCCAATCTCTCCAAAGGTCGACTAGGCGAGGATAAGACGAATCTCCTCGGCTCACTTCTCGTTAGTCGATTCCAAACGGCGGCGATGGAGAGAGCGGACGTGCCTGAAGAGAGTCGAACGGACTTCTATCTCTACATCGACGAATTTCCAAATTTCACCACAGACTCCTTTGCCGGCATCCTGTCCGAAGCCCGGAAGTATAGATTGAATCTGACCCTCTCGCATCAATATGCCGAGCAGATGACGGAAGAAGTTCGACATGCCGTTTTCGGAAATGTCGGATCGCTTGTTTCTTTTCGGGTGGGTCAGCGCGACGCAGAAATGCTTGCCAGTGAATTTGGCTCTGGATATTCTCCTGGGCAATTCACCGATCTCGCGAATTATGAAGTGCGAGCAAGGCTTCTTGTGGGAGGTGAAAACACCGAGCCGTTTTTCGCAAAAACAATGTTGCCCTCCAGTCGGATGTATAATCAGCGGGAAAATCTAATCCGCCTCTCACGCGAAAGATTCGCGACAAAGCAGGCAGTTGTTGAGTCAAAGATTCGGCGCTGGCTGAACAATTAGAAGGAGCAAGAAAAGGTGCTTCTTATCGTGCTGCTTATTCTTCTCGGTGTAAGCCTCTATATTTCGAAGAACACCGACATATTTACACATTGGTCAAACGAGCTTGAAAAAGCAATTGATCGTTCATGGAAGAACTATCTTAAGCGCCGCGCCAAAGAAGACGAATATAACGAGTCAAAGCTCCCGCGAGAATTTATGATCTGGCGGAACTTTACCGCTAGGACGTTGTTGAATTTCAAAGTCGAGTATGAATTGCGTCTCCTCACGCGTCCAACGGATGTTGGAGAGTTCAAAAATCATCGGATGCTTGAGCGAGCTTCCCGTCAAGCACTGGCAAAGGAAGTAAACGAGGAATGTTTCCTACCGTACCTCGAACAGAATCATTATCGATTCTCCTTCAACTTCCCGACTTCAATCGCATCAGACGAAATCCACAAGGCCTTCAGGCCGATGCTTTACAGGTTGGAGAAAGAGGAAGACGGACGAATTTCATTGCGTAGGTGGGCCGATGGGAAATTCAAGGTCGACCTGCACAACCTTGCATTCAAAAAAAACGGATGTGAAATCAGGATAGGGGTCGATCTACCCTGGAACGTTCCTGACTCACTCATCGAGGAAAACTACGCCATGCTTAACGAAGAACAAAGGACCGCGCTATCGAACAACGAGCGATTTGCCGAGATGGAGGAAATGGTCGCTGTCGCCGCCCTCCAACGTCGTCTGGACTTTCTCGGCCGAGGAAGTCTGCAAAAACACCAATCGGATGCCTTTCAAGTTGAAGTAGAAAGGGCGGGGGCTGGTGTGAGAATCAAGTGGTGGTTCGTTTTTCGACATGAACTGGGAACTCACGAGCTCCTTGGATTTCGGAAGACCGGTGGGTTTTTCAGCGACCCGTGGGACGAGCAGAATAACGGAATCCTGGTAATCCACGACGATCGGGATAACGAAGTGATCGAGTTTCCCAAAGAAGGCGAAACCTATTTCTATACTCTCTTCAGCCAATGGCCGAAGGGAGACGGGACGATGGAAAAGTCGGGAGCCGTGAGGTTCCAAGTCACGATTGCGCCAGAGAAGGAAACGATGGCAATCGAAACGGCTCTGAGGCGCATCACGGAAAGAAAGCCTGTGGCCGATCCGGCAAAGGAGGCCGTTTCCCAGGCGCTGAAAGAATTGGGAGCTTACTTTGAAATGGAAAAGGCCTTCGAGGCCATGGAAAAATCCTTTGCGGAGGAAATAGAGAAGTCGGATAGGTCGCCGGAAGAAAAGGAACAGAAAGTAGAGAGACTACGCGACATTGTCGCTCAGATTCGCTCAAAATATGAGCCATAGAAAAAGCCGCCAACAAACAGTGGCGGCTGTTTCAAGATCAAAGGAACCGGTATAGTCGACCGATCCTTTGCATCTCTTCGGCCTGACCCCTCAAGATATTGCCTTGTGTCTCGCGGTCAGTAGTTTCGAGATATCGCTCACTCGCGTCGCGTTTGATAAGCGCCAGGTGAAAGCCAAAGCTGACTTTCCGAACTTTGTTCAGATAGCTGGCCAAAGCTTCTTCTCGCTCACTGGGTGGCAGCTGGTTCAGAAGCTTGTTGAAGCTTTCTAGGGCCTCCTTCAAGATTTCCCGCAGCGAAGCGCTGCATGGAACTTGGCGTGCGTGTTTCAGTGTCCTTTGCTCCAAATCTTGGGCTTGCTCGTCTAATGTCATGATTCCTTTCGTTGAGATTGGCAGTCGAAGGTCGCTTTCGAATGAAACCGGCCTTCCTTCTGCCAACGAGGAAACACTGATTCTCCGCTTAGAGCCTATCCTAATTGTACCATAGAAATAACTCGTTAGTCAAGTATCTGGCTTTGGCACAGCGAGGTATACTCCACTCAGAAGGAGTGTTCTATGACTAATTGGATAGATTTCAAGGAACTTAGAAAGCAGTTAGACTTTGAAGAAGTCCTGAAGCACTACGCAGTCGAGCTAAAAATAACAGGCGCGCAACACCATGGGTTTTGCCCGTTGCCGTTGCATAAAGGCAGGCGAAATTCCGCATCCTTCTCCGCGAATATTAAGCGTGGGATCTGGCAATGCTTCGGTTGCGGTGAGCGTGGCAACATTCTGGATTTCGCTGTTCTGATGGAAGGGGCAAACCGCAAGGATGGTGCGGAAGTCCGTCGGATAGCAGTCAAATTGAGGGAGACGCTTTCAGCGGATCGACCGGCCGCTGAAATAGGATGCAAAGATTCAGCTGAAAGCGACGAGCGAGAGGTTTTCGTCAATGCTCCTCTCGATTTCGAACTCAAGGGGCTCGAAGCCAATCATCAATACCTGTTGGGGCGAGGATTTTCGGAGGAAACGATCGCTCGCTTTGGCTTGGGCTATTGCTCCCGTGGAATTCTGGCAAAACGCATTGCCATTCCGCTTCACAATCTACAGGGCAGGCTTGTAGGTTATGCGGGGCGATTGGTCGAGGACGCGGAGATATCAGAGGAGAATCCGAAATACAGGTTTCCGGGTCGGCGAGAGCGCAGTGGAGCTACCTACGATTTCCGTAAGTCGCTCCTGCTCTACAATGCGCACCGGATACCGTCGCCGGTTCGTGATCTTCTCGTAGTGGAGGGCTTCGCAAGTGTCTGGTGGCTGTCCCAAACGGGGCTCCTCGTTTCGGTTTCCACAATGGGCGCTAGCTGCAGCGAAGAGCAAGGAAGACTCGTTGCATCGCTTGTGCGAGTCGATGGCCGCGTCTGGATAATCTCGGATGGGGATGAGGCTGGAGAGCGGTGGTCGGAAGAAATATTCCGCCATGTCGCCAAACGTCGTTCTGTCCGACTAATTGCCCTTCCTGACGGAAGACAGCCAACCGACTTAGCCCCGAATGAGTTGCATCATCTCTTTTCCTGGATGGCACCATGCCTGGAGAGAGAATAACGCTTGTTAGGCTCGACGTAGATTACAGCGCGTCGCTTCAAGAAATGATAAGAGCCGGGCGCTATGACGAAGTGCATGAAGACATAACGCCGCGGAACTTCCGTCTTTCGGCCCACGGACATGATGAAATTGAAATTACGCTAGTGCAATTTCAAAATCCCGTCGCTCCACTCGAAGCCGTGGTGCTTATGAAAGAGCGGGGATTCAGGCCGGCCGTAATTGAGGAAATTCTCAGTCTCGGGGCTCAACATCCGGATCTGCAAAGAAGTATTCCGATAGTTGCGCTTGGCTCGGCACGCGTCATTAAGAATCGCCGCTATGTCCCTTGCCTTGGCGGCAGCCAATCCGCGCGGCAGCTTAATCTAGTTGTTATTTATCGACGCTGGAGCATCTACTATCGGTTTGCGTTTATCAGGATTTAGCGACTCGGCAGCGAGTCGCTTTTTATTTCTTCGATTCACGGAAGCGGAACAAGGCGATCAAGCTGGCACCCAAGGCTCCGTTGAATCCTCGCCACCGTGGTGATTAGAACATTAAGTTTTCCAGCCTCGATTTTTTGGACTGTCCGTATGTTCAAATCGGCCATTTCGGCGAGTGCTTCTTGAGTCATTTTTCGACGGACTCGCTCTCTGCGCACATTTGCTCCGAAATTGGTCAGGAAGTTCTCTTGATCCGTTCGCGTCACGCCCCATTAGGCCGTAATTTTGTCTTGACGAGAACGGCCTGACAGGGCGTAAAATATGAAGATGAAGAAGTTCTATCGTAAACAAGCAAAATTTCCTGGGGGCGATTCAATCTTTGACCCACCCAGTATCATCCCTGCCGCTTATTTCGCCTCGACAGTTAATGCCGGCGCACAGGCTACCAGTGAGGAGCTTCTAGTCGCTACAGCTTACCGGTTTTGATGTTAAAGGGAACACCCCAGCGCATGGGCAACCACAGTTTTCCGAATAAAGTGAAACTTCTGATCTTCACGTTCACCTGTCTAGTAGCACTTTGCCTCAGAGGCTACGCGCAACTGACAACGATGCAGACAATTGCCAATACCGGGATAAATAGTTATCCCGGGACATTGTTTCAGGTAGGTAACTTCCTTTACGGCGAGACGATCTTCGGTGGAGGTGGGTTCGGAAACATATTCCGGGTGAGTCTTGGCTCCGTGCCTACGGCACCGACCTATCTCCATCAGTTCGGTTCCGACCCAGAAGGGATAGAACCGGATGGGGGCTTAAAACTTCTGAACGGTAACTTTTACGGAGTTGTCGGACAAGGGTCTGTCATTTTTCAGATGACGTCCGCCGGCACCATAAGCACTATCTCGAAACTCGATGGGGGGATCGACGGCGGTTGCATCCAAGGAGGTTTGTCTGAAAAAGGAGGACTTCTTTATGCTGCGGCCTACTGCGGTGGGGTAAACGGGAACGGCACTGTTTTAAGTGTAAATCCTGTTACTAAAATCCGAACCATCATCCATCGCTTCCAAGGAGGCAGCGACGGGAGTCAGCCTTTAAATCCGCCCATTGTGACGAGGGATGGATCGCTCGTTGGCCTTACGGCCAGAACTGCTTACCGAATAAGTGAGAGTGAAGGTTTTAAGACTTTCGCTTCATTTCCTCCCGGTTGGGGGCCAATAGGTATAGCGGAGGGTAAAGATGGCAACTTCTATGTCAGCTTTACCAACGGCGGCTTCAATGGATTCTTCGGAAAGTTAACTCCTGAAGGACAAGTAACTATCCCTCCCTTTTGGTCATTGTCAGATGGATCATATCCATATGCCAGCTTGATCGAAGCCGATGACGGGTTCATGTATGGGACACTCACCAATAACTCCCAGAATGTCACCAAAGGGGCACTCATTCGTCTCGACTTCTCGGGACATTTAGAGACCCTTAATACCTTCACGGGAGGTCCTTGGGGTAATTTGATCCAAGCGAGTGATCGCAATCTCTACGGCAGTCTTTTCGGAGGATCGATCTTCAAAATCACTCTTGTTCCGCCACGACTGGCTAACATCTCAACCCGCCTGCAAGTCGGAACTGGAGACAACGTGATGATCGGTGGTCTAATCCTCAAGGGAAGTCAGCCGAAAAAAGTGATGCTCCGAGGTATCGGGCCATCACTTTCGAATCAGGGTGTTCCCGGCGCAATGGCCAACCCCACCCTCGAACTCCATGATAGCCACGGCACCCTGATTGCATCGAACGACAATTGGCAGACGACGCAAGTCGGAGGCGTGATCACCGGAAGCCAAGCCGCTGAAATCCAGAATAGCGGCTTGGCGCCAAACAATCCGGCCGAGTCGGCGATCATCGCGAGCTTAGCACCCGGCGCTTACACCGCCATTGTACGAGGCAAGAACAACACCACAGGCGTTGGGCTTGTCGAAAGTTACGATCTAAATTCGACGGCTGATTCCAAGCTGGTCAACATCTCGACAAGAGGTTTCGTTAAGACAGAAGACAATGTCATGATTGGCGGCCTCATCATCAAGGGAACCGATCCCGGCAAGGTTATTGTAAGAGCTGTGGGTCCGAGCCTGACAACGGCAGGCATAAGGAACGCCTTGCAGGATCCGACCCTCGAACTCCATGATAGCCACGGCACCCTGATTGCATCGAACGACAATTGGC
>JADMIO010996574.1_pt1:5000-63971 | contig 63971 bp, 64 predicted proteins | sample 8958161 | NCBI WGS metagenome assembly JADMIO01 (sample SAMN16585339, study PRJNA669376) | soil metagenome | isolation source: Crop rotation soil | place: USA: Cullars Rotation, Alabama | collected 2011
TCCGGCATGGACCCGGACGAGATGAACCTGCTGTTCAACGCGCGCAGTCTGCCGTCCGCACTGATGTTCGCCGCGCTCAACGAGCAGGATCTGCTGTGCCGGGTGTTCGGCGACTGCCTGGCAGGCGACCCTATCGACCGGGAGATCGGCGATCTCGTCGGAAGCGGCGGGCCGTTGCGCGCAAACGACAAGCTGTTCACCTATGTGCGCTACAATGCCGAACTCACGCGGGACGGTCTCGACAGGCTCGGCTGCAAGACCATCGCGCCGGAGTCCGTGCAGAAACTGGATTCGGTGGACGGGATCGAGGATCTGATGTCGGTGGGCGCCAAGGTCGCGCAGACCGTGGATCTGGCGCATTTCGATGGCTTTCCGCCGTGAGCGCGCGGGTGCCGCGGCGTTGGTGCCGCTCGTAGCCGAAGGGACTGAACCATGCCGGCCAAGAAGCACGTCTTCGTCATCATGCCGTTCGGCAGGAAAAAACTGGCCGACGGCACGGAGGTGGATTTCGACGCCATCTTCGACGGCCTGCTGGAGCCTGCGATCGCCCGGGCCGGGCTGACGGCGTTTCGCGCCGATGCCGAACTCGGCGCCGGGTCGATCCATTCGGACATGTTCCAGGAGTTGCTGCTCGCCGACATGGTGGTGGCCGACCTGACCCAGGACAATCCCAATGTCTGGTACGAGGTCGGCGTCCGCGACGCGCTGCGCAGAGGCGGCAGCATCATGACCTATTCCTCGCGCGAGAAGGCGCCCTTCGACATCGTCGGGCAGCGGACGCACCGGTACAGCCTGGTGGAGGGAAAGCTCGATCCGGCCAAGCTCGACAAGGAGTGCGCCGCGCTGGCGGCCATGATCCGGGAAACCATGCGGGTGGGGCCGGCACGCGTGGTCAGTTCGGTCTACCAGTTCCTGCCCAGCCTGCGGGAGCCGGACTGGAAATCGTTGAGGCTGCGCGATACCAGCAACTACTGGCGTACCCTGGAGCGCTGGCAGGACCTGATCGCCGTGGCCCGGCGCAAGGACAGGCCCGGCGATATCCTCGTGCTCGCCGACGAAGCGCCCAACAGCGTTCTCGAGATCGAGGCGCTGCGCAAGGCGGCCCAGGCGCTGCTCAAGCTCCAGCGCCCGTTCTATGCCCTCAAGGTGATCGAGCAGGGCCTCGACATCGACCCGGACGATCTGGCCCTGCGCCAGCTCGAGGGGCTGGCGCTGGGGCGAACCGGCGATTTCCTCGGGGCGCAGCAGAAGCTGGGCCGCCTGTGGGAGACATGCAAGGACGGCGAGACCGGCGGCCTCTATGCCCGAACCTTCAAGGACGAGTGGGTGCGGAGCTGGAAGGAGCATCCGCTCTATGGGGAAGCGCCCGAGACCGCGGCCCAAGATACGTCGGAGATGCTGAAGATCGCCGCCCAGACCTATTACGAAGCGTTCCGGGCGGCGCCGGCCGATACGTTTCCCGGCATCAACGCGCTGACCCTGGGCCGCCTCTGGGAGCATCTCAACCAGACGCCCAGCGGCATGCCGCTCGACCTGGTGGCGTCTGCGATCGACTGGGGCCTGAGCGTGCAGGCCAAGCCCGACTACTGGTCCAAGATCACCAGGGCCGAACTGTTCCTGGTCGAGGGGCGCGGCGATGCTGCCAGGGAATACCGCACCGCCTTCGGGCAAAAGCCCGATCCGTTCGATGTCGAGTCATCCTGGCAGCAGCTGATGCTGCTGAAGCAGGCCGGCTTCCGGCCGGAGGCGGTTTCCGGGGCGTTGGCGGTGCTGGAGAAGAACCTCGGCAAAAAGGACGAGCCGATCCATGTCGTGGTCTTCAGCGGCCACATGATCGACAATCCCGATGTGCGCGGACCCGGCAAGGAGAAGCCGGCGCGGTTCCCCGCGGAGAATATCGATGCTGTCTACGAGGCGCTGCGCGCCAGGCTAGCCAAGATCGGCGCCTCGGCCGGTGACCTGGGGGTTTGCGGCGGCGCGTCCGGGGGCGATCTCCTGTTCGCCAAGGCGTGCCTCGAGCTGAAGATGAGGATCGAGGTGCGGCTGGCAAAGGAGGAGCCCGAATTCCTCGCGGAATCCGTCACCTTCGCCGATCCGGATCACATGTGGGAAAACCTCTTCATGGAGGTGCGCGACAACCCGCTGAGCAAGACGTTCCTGATGCCGAGGGAACTGGGCGAGACTCCGGACGGCGTCTCCGTCCACGACCGCTGCAACCGCTGGATCATGTACAGCGCCCTGGCGCGTGGCCTCAAGAAGGTGTCGTTCGTGACGCTGTGGAACGGCGAGCCGGGCGATGGTCCCGGCGGCACCTCCCACATGGTCGACCTCGTCCAGAGGCTCACCGGCCGAAAGCCCGAGATCATCGACCCGGTCAAGCTGAAGCCCGTCAGGGTCCCGTGAGCGGGAACGTCGCCCGGGACGTCCAGCGGCCGGTGGTGTTCTGGATCAGGGTTACTTCGCGCAGGCGCGCCTCTATCGGCAAAAGCGGCTCCAGTTTCGGCGCGATCTCCGCATGGAGCGGGTCCATGCCGTTCTCGTCCGCGTGCGCGATGGAAAGGTGGGGCACGATATCCGGCCACTGCCCGCCATAGGGCGGATGGTCCGGAAACAGGCGCCAGACCGCCAGGGTGAGCTGGCGAAAGGGCTCGGCGGGATCGGGCGCCAGATAGAGCGTTCCGCTGTCGAAGCGCCGCAGCGCCGTCAGCGTGAACCGGATAGGGGCAAGGCGCCGGAAGCACTCGGCCAGCGTGTCGAGCGTACCCTCGTCGAGCGTGTCCGGTGCACGGAACGGGTAGAGCGCGGTGATGTGGGCGGGAACGCCCAGTGCCGCGGACGGATCGAAGCGCCGCCGCAGCGAACCGACAGCGGGCTCGGCTTCCGGCACCACGGCGATCAGCGCTGACTGGGGCTCGGTCATCCGTGCCGGCGCCCCTGCTCAACCCTGCGGTTTCAGCCCGGCGGCGGCGATGCCGGCCAGGGCGCAGGCCTCATCGGCGTCCGACGTGTCGCCGGTGATGCCGACGGCGCCCATGGGCTGGCCGTCGTCGCCCACGATGATGACACCACCGGCCGCTGCCACGACGCCGTCCCGCGAGATGCGGTCGAGCGAGGACGCGAAGCCGGGCCGGATCTTCGACAACTCCTCGATCTTGCGCGACGAAATGCCCAGCGCCAGCGCGCCCGAAGCCTTGCCGATGGCGATCTGCGGCCGCAGGGTCGAGGTATTGTCCTGCAGCTGGAACGCGATCAGCTTGCCACCGGAATCGAGCACGGCCACGCCCAGCGGCCGCAGCTTCAACTCGGCGCCCTTGGCGAGCGCCGTCTCGATGATGATGTTGGCCTGGGCCAGCGTGATGTTCGCCATGAGATCCTCCCGGTGTCTTCCCCACGCAAGACTAGCGCGCGGCGCGCCGTCGCTCTATGGGTTGATGACGCATCGAATGAGGAGCGATTCTGGGGGAGCGATCCATGCCGGAACCTGTCACCGTCGATTTCTATCTCGGGCTGGGCAGCCGCTATTCCTATCTGGCCGCGACCCAGCTCGACCGCATCGCGCTCACCCATGGCTGCCGCTTCGTCTGGAAGCCCATCGCCAGCGGCGCGCTGGTCGCCAGGCGCGGCGCGAACCCGTTCCACGGCGAGCCGGTCTCCGGCCAGTACGACTGGGCCTACCGGGAATACGACGCCCGCGCCTGGGCCGATTTCTACGGCGTGCCGTTCCGGGAGCCGGAAGCGTTCCGCAAGGACCCTGCGGTCATGGCGCTCGCATGCCTCGCGGCCGATGCGCAGGGCGCGCTGGTGCCGTGCTGCCGCTTGCTGCACCGGATGATCTTCGTCGACGGCGCCGTCATCGACGATGCCGCGATCGCGTCGATTCCAGCGGCGCTGGGAATCGACGGCGACCGTTTCTCGCGCGACATGGCGGCGCCAGACACCGCCGCGCGCCACGAGGCGCTGATCGACGAGGCTCATGCCCGCGGCGCGTTCGGCGTCCCCAGCTTCTTCCTTGGCGAGCGCCTGTTCTGGGGCAACGACCGGCTGGTGCTTCTCGAGGCCGCGCTGCGCGGGCTCTGAGCGTCAGGCGAGCCCGGGCACCGCATAGCGCCGGCACAGCGCCGTCACGTCGGCCCGCACCTTTTCGGTCAGCGCCGCGTCCTCCGGCTGGCGCAGGATGCGGACGATCCAGTCGCCGATGGCCGCCATGTCCTCTCCGGTCATGCCCCGCGTGGTACAGGCCGGCGTGCCGAGGCGGATGCCGCTGGGCCGCAGCGGCTGGCGCGGATCGTCGGGGATCACCTGCTTGTTCACGGTGATGCCGACCCTGTCGAGCGCCGTCTCGGCCGCATGGCCGTCGAGGCCGAAGCTGGCGAGGGTGTCGACCACCATCAGGTGGTTGTCGGTCCCGCCGGTGATCAGCGCGGCGCCCGCGTCGACCAGGCGGCGGGCAAGGGCGCGCGCATTGGCCAGGGTTTGCTCCGCATAGACGCGGAACGCCGGTTCGGCGGCCTTCTTCAACGTGATCGCGGCGGCGGCGACGTTGTTCATGTGCGGGCCGCCCTGAAGACCGGGAAACACCGAGGAGTCGATGGCCTTCGCCAGCTCCTTGCGGCACAGGATCATGCCGCCGCGCGGCCCGCGGAGGGTCTTGTGGGTCGTGGTGGTGACGATGTCGAAGCCCGCGTCGAGCGGATTGCGCATGACCCCGGCCGCCACCAGCCCGCCGATGTGGGCGATGTCGGCCATGGCGAGCGCGCCGACTTCGTCGGCGACCTCCCGGAACATGCGGTAGTCGTAGTCGCGCGGATAGGACGAGTAGCCGGCCAGCACCATCTTGGGCCGGACCTCCTTCGCGGTCTGCATCAGCGCGTCGAAGTCGATGGCGCCGCCCTGCGATGCATTGGTCTTGTAGCGGACGAAGTTGAACACCTTGCCCATGTGCGACACCGGCGCGCCGTGGGTCAGGTGCCCGCCATGGGACAGGTCCATGGCCAGCACCGTGTCGCCCGGCTTCAGGCAGGCGAAATAGGCGGCCTGGTTCATCGGCGAGCCGGACAGCGGCTGCACGTTGGCATGCTCGGCCCGAAAGAGCGCGCAGGCCCGGTCGCGCGCCAGGGTCTCGATGGCGTCGGTGTGCTCCTGCCCGCCATAGTAGCGGCGGCCCGGATAACCCTCGGCGTATTTGTTGGTCAGCACCGAGCCCAGCGCGGCGAGCACTTCCGGATAGGTGTAGTTCTCGGACGGGATCATCTCGACGCCGTCGCGCTGGCGGCGTTCCTCGCCGGCAATTTCGGCGTGAATGGCAGGATCGAAGTCGGCGAGTTGGCGGCGGTAATCGTCCATCGGGCAGCTCCCTTCAGAAGCATGAAACCGGGGATGAACCCCGATTGCCCAGGCGAGCGGCCGTTGACGTCCGCGCTCCCCGATGGTGTGCCCCATCCGAACTCGCCAGTTACGCGAACAACGCCAAGCTAGCTGAATCCGGCTGCGCCTTCAAGAACGTGCGTCAGTGCCGTATTGTCACCGTCTCAACGATCTGACGGAATTTCTCGACGTCCTTCCCGTAGAAATAGATGGACGGCGCTTCGTAGGTCATCAGGTACAGCCGACCCTTGCTGACCGCGCCGATGGCTTCGGCGCGGCGTTCTACCTCATCGTCCTGTCTCGTGAACGTATAACTGAAATGGATGCCCTTCTGGCCGGCGAATTCCCTGGGGCGCTGTGCGCCGATATGAATCTGAATGCCAGGCGACAGAACGCGGTAGGTGTTCTCCAGCAGTGCCGGAATATCCGTGATCAGCATGCCTTCCGACACCTTCGGCAACGGCCGGTCCTTCCTGTCATGCTCCTTGAAGAGCGGCTCGTCGATCGGCACACCACCGTAGAATGTCAGCTTGTTCAGCTGTTCGCCGTCGATGGTCCAGATTTCCTGGTACTTGCCTTCGCGATCGCTGAGCCGGTTCCATTCGTGCTCGGGATCAGCCGAGAAGGCGCGCCTGGCGATCTTTTCGCGGAGACCGGGCTCGATCAGCTTGTTGGCCTGAGCGTCGGCAATGCCGGCGGCTAAGATGGCGGCGGCGAGGAGCAAGGCTGTCTTCATGGCGAGGACGGTGCGGCGATGAGGGAGTTGATGACGGCGGCGTCCGGTGCGTCCGGCGTCAGTCGAAGGTATTCGCTGAGATGGCCGGCAGCTTCCGATGAATTTCCGCCGCGCAGCAGCGTCAGCCCTAGATTGCGGTGTGCTTCCGTGCCTTCGTACCCCTGCGCGATGGCCTCGCGGTAAAATTCTGCGGCAGTGACCATGTCGCGCGGATTGCCGCGCGTGCGGTACATCTCCGCGCGGGCGTAGATCAGCGGTGCTGTCCATCCCATGATCCCGGAAATCTTGTCCAGCAGGTACTCGGTCCCCCCGAAGTCACCGAGCTTGACCTGATCGTCCAGCAGTTTCGGCAGGATGTCCTGGATCGCCGCATAGTGGCGGGCCGACTGTGGATCCTCATGCGCATCCCCGAGCGGCTCTGCTCCCTTGGACAGATAGTCGGCGCGTTTTAGTTCGGTGGGATGCGAGTCGAAGAAGCCGGCGTTATATTTATGCTTCACCTTCTGCTTGCGGCCATAGGCGGTTGCATCGGCTTCGGCCATCAGATTGCGCCACACCCGAGCCGCCGAAGTACTAGGCAGACGCGACTGCCCCAGATAGGCAAGTCCCAGTTTGTCGGCTTCTTCCTCCTGCTTCCGGCTATAGCGGTACATAGCGCCGATCAAGGCACGGCGGAAATCCGTGACATCAGATTGAACAAGCACACCGACGACGCTGATCCACGCCAGGATATCCTTCGTGGTGCGTTTGTTCTCAAAACCCTTGAGGCCGTGCCGCAACTCGAAATGGGCGAATTCATGCCCCAGGACGGCGCCCAACTCGGCCGCGCTGCGCACGCGCAGCAGCAGCCCGGTCCACACTTGCAGGACACCGTTCGGCATCATCGTCGCATTGAATGCCGGCATGTCCAGAATGTAGATGCGGACGGCGCCGCAGCGGTCCGCACCCACGGTCTCGCAAAGCACCTCGCGCACATAGTTGTTGAGAGCCTGGTCGCGCACCATCAGCGAGGAGCCCAGCAGGGTGCGCTCGAACTCGTCGGCCTCCATCCACATGCCGCGCTCGTCCACGCTACGCGGCTCGTAGGCGTGTACGTAAGGCTGCATGGACAGGCTTGCATCCCTTCCACCCATCGCGGGGGCGGGAAGGAAAAGCCCAAGCAACGCGAGGGCGGAGGCCAAGGTCTTGATGGTCATCTGGCACCCGGCTGCTGTTGATCCCCCTGTTCCGGCTCGATGGCCGGTCGTCCTGGAAAACCTTCCAGAAGCTGCCGCACCCGCTTTTGAGTGCCCTCGGGTGTGCGGACATCGCCGCCCATCGACAGATCAGCATTGAGCCACACCAGTTCACCGGTCCGCAGGTCGACGAGGCCCGCATAGCCCCGGTGACTGCCGGAGGTAATGGGTATGAAAGCCGCTAGCATTGCGGTCGCCTGTAACAGCTTGCGCCCCGTCGAGCCGTAGGCGTCGTGGGTCCAGATGAACAATGCGTAGTCTGCATCGCGCAGCGAGGCGATGCCGCCGAGCCCTGGCCCCAATCCCCAGTTGAGCATCTTCTTGTCGCGCTTCTTGGTCGGAAGGCGATTGCCCTTGAAGAGTTGGTACTCCATCGCGGCCTGCGCGACCGCTCCGAACAGCCTTGAGTATTGGAGGACCAATGGATCGGCCCCTGCAGGGCCGTCGTCCAGGCGCACGACTTCGTTTCCCAGATCCCGTTGGACGGCGCTTAGTTCCCGTTCGACATTCTCACGGGCCTGTGCGGTCCAGTCGGCGTTCGGCTCGAACATCCCTCCCGTGGATTGCGCACCGACGCGAATGACAGGCCGCATGAGAACGATCCGCACCGTTCCGGGATCGAGGGTGAACCCTTCCTTGACGCCGGTCTTTTCCTGGGCCGCGACAGGCGCGGAGGCAATGAGGCACAAGGCCGTGATCAGGCATGAAAATGAATGCCGGAAAGACATCAAACAATCCCCCAAGTAGGGGAATTGTATCATCTTCGTAACGGTTTGGTAGGTAATTCCGTAAGCGCGGTGTACTACCCGCCCAGCACTTCGTTCCGTGTCTCGCGCATCAGCAGGACGGCGATGAAGCTCAGCCCCGCCGTCGCCGTCAGGTAGTAGCCCACATAGTGCAGGCCGCCGACCGCGGCCAGTTGCAGCGCGATCAGCGGTGCGAAGGACGCGCCGAGGATGCCGCCCATGTTGTAGGTCACCGACGCGCCGGTGTAGCGCACCTGGGTCGGAAACAGCTCGGACAGCACGGCGCCCATGGGGCCGAAGATCAGCCCCATGCACAGCAGTGCGATGGCGAGGAACGCGGTCACCTCGAACGGCTTGCCGACGGCCAGCATGGGCTCGAGCAGGAAGCCCATCAGCCCGGTCACCACCAGACCCGCCAGCAGCACGGGCTTGCGGCCAAGCTTGTCGCTCGCCCACGCCGAGATCACGATGCCCAGCGCCATGAAAGTGATCGCCACCAGCAGCATGGTCAGGAATTCCTCGCGGCTGTAGCCCAGCTTGGTGGTGCCGAAGCCCAGCGCGAAAACGGTCGACAGGTAGAACACCGCGTAGCAGGCCACCATGGCGAGCGTACCCAGGATCGTGTCCTTCCAGTGCCGCCGCAGCAGGGTGCCGAGCGGCACGCGCTGCTTCTGGTCCTTGTCCATGGCGTCCCGGAACAACGGGCTCTCGACCAGCCTGAGCCGGACATAGAGGCCCACCGCGAGCAGCGCCGCGCTGGCGAGGAACGGGATGCGCCAGCCCCAGCTGCGGAACTGGTCGTCGTCCAGCGTGGCGGCGAGGGTCAGGAACAGGCCGTTCGCGACGATGAAGCCCACCGGGGCGCCGAGTTGCGGGAACATGCCGAACCACGCGCGCTTTTCTGGCGGCGCGTTCTCGACGGCGAGCAGTGCCGCGCCGCCCCATTCGCCGCCCAGGCCGATACCCTGGCCGAAGCGCAGGATGCACAGCACCACCGGCGCGACCAGGCCCATGGTCTCGTAGGTGGGCAGCAGGCCCACCAGCGTCGTCGAGACGCCCATGATCATCAGCGACGCGACCAGCGTGGACTTGCGCCCGATCCGGTCGCCGAAGTGCCCGAACAGTGCCGAACCCAGCGGCCTGGCGATGAATGCGATGCTGAACGTGGCGAAGGAGAGGAGCTGCGCCGCGCTGGCGGACTCCTTGGGGAAGAACAGATGCCCGAACACCAGCGCCGTCGCCGTCGCGTAGACGTAGAAGTCATAGAACTCGATCGCCGTGCCGATAAAGCTGGCGACGACGATGCGGCCCGTGCTGTTGGCAGGCGCGGCCTCGGTGGCTGCAGTGGACATGTCCGGTTCCCCCTAAACGGGCAGAACCATTGCACTAACGCGCGAGGGCCGCAACGCATCTCGACCGCAATGCCGATCAAACAGGCTGCCGGCGGAATGTTTAGGTTAGTGTTTGCAATGTGAGGTTCCCATGGATTCCATCGGCAAGGCGATCTGGTTCATCGAAAGCCACTTCGGGGAGGACATCGCCCTCGACGACGTGGCGGCGGTGGCCGGCCTGTCCCGGTTCCACCTGGTCCGGGCCTTCGGCAACGCCACCGGCCATTCGGTGATACGCTATGTGCGCGGCCGGCGGCTGACCGGCGCCGCGCGGTCGCTGGCGGACGGTGCGCCGGACATCCTGGCGGTGGCGCTCGATGCCGGCTACGGGTCCCACGAGGCATTCACCCGCGCGTTCCGCGACCAGTTCGGGGTCACGCCCGAGCAGGTTCGCGCGCAACGCCACACCGACAACCTCGAACTCGTGGAGCCCATCACCATGACCACCCAACCGCTGGCGGACATCGCGCCGCCCCGCTTCATCGATGGCAAGCCCATGCTGATGGCGGGCCTGCTGGAGAGGTTCACCTTCGAGATGCGCCCTGGCATCCCGGCGCTCTGGCAGCGCTTCGTGCCCTGGCTGGGACAGCTGCCGGACGAAGTCGGCGGCGTCACCTGGGGCCTCATGCGCGACGCCGACGACTCATCCTTCGACTACATGGCCTGCGTCGAGGTGAAGAGCATTGACGGGCTGCCGCGAGAACTGACCAGGATACGGGTCGACGGGCAGCGCTACGCCGTCTTCGACCATAGCGGGCATGTCACCGCCCTGGTCGCCACCTTCGCGGCGATCTGGCGGAAATGGCTGCCCGAGTCCGGGCTCAGACCGGTCGAGGCGCCCCAGTTCGAGCGCTATGGCCCCGGGTTCGATCCGATGACCGGCATGGGAGACATCCAGGTCTGGATACCCGTCGCCAAATGAAAACGCCCCGGACTCGCGTCCGGGGCGCTCCCGACTTCCCGTGTTGGCCGCCCTACTTGCGGGCGTAGCTTTCAATGAATACCTGGCGTTCGCCCACGGGACGGCAGGCCAGCTGGAGCTGCGTCACGTTGCGGTCGCCGCCGGGCAGGTCGATCCGCCGGAAGTCGCCCTGGCGCAGGACGCCGCGGTTACCGATATCGAGCTCGCGGGTCTTGCCGTTGCGGAAGGTGACAAAGACGCGCTTGCACTGGGCGTCGCCGTTCACCGCGCGCAGCGCGATCTGGTCAACCTGCCGGCCGGCCCAGCCGGTCGTCGTGGTCTCGCGATCCCTGCGGCCCTCGAAACTCTCGACGCCCAGTCTCATCCAGCCCTGGAACTGTCCGGGGGCAGGGTAGCCGGGGCCATGGGCTCCCGGATGGCCGGGACCCGGCGGATACGGGCCCGGTCCATGCGGCGGGTACGGGACGGGCGAGCCGGTGCCGGGAGGCAGCGGGCCCGGATTGCCGGGCTGGAATATCCATGCCCACGACGGGTTGCGGCGCCAGACGTCGGCATAACCGCCCAGATCGACGCCCACATTGATGCGCGCGGTGCGCTTGCCGTCGGACCTGCAGCGGAAGTCGAGGCGGCGGATCTCACGCTGGCGGCCGGGCATGTCGACGGTCACCGCCGCGCCCTGGCGGATGCGGCCCTCGAAGACCTTGCGGGTGTTGCCGTTGTTGAAGGTGGCGGTCACCGAACGGCAGCGCACGTCCTCGCCCCTCGCGGTGAGGCTCAGCCGCTCCACCGGGCCGCCGAAATTGCCGTATTGCCGCTCGTGGTCGCCGCCGCGGTCGAAATCCACCGAACCGACATTATACCAAGCCGCGTGGGCCGGCGCGGCAATCGCCACGAAAGCCACCGCCGCCAAGGCGCCTAATCTGATCAAACTTAACCTCCAGACCGATGTTGATGTGCCCGTTTACCACTGGAAACCTGTAACGGGGATGAACGGACCGGAGTTCCGGTTTGGCAGCGGCGCGGGAACAGTTCATTCTGTACAGGGCAGCGGGGGAGAGCGCCATGCAGACGAGGTATCTGGGAACCCTTTGGCCGGTCAGCAGCCTGACCCTTGGCGGCGGCGGAATCGGCAATGTCTGGGGCGCGACGACGCGCGAAGAGGCCGTTGCCACGGTGAAGGCGGCGGTTGACGCGGGCATCACGCTGCTCGACCTGGCGCCGGGTTATGGCCGGGGCGAGGCCGAGATGGTGGTGGGCGAGGCTTTCGGTGGCAGGCTGCCGGACGGCGTGCGGACCACGACCAAATACCAGCTCGGCTCGCCCGGTGCCCACGACGTCTATCGCAAGACCGAGGAGTCGCTGCGCCGCAGCCTGCTGCACATGAAGCGCGAGCAGGTGGATCTGTTCTTCCTGCACTCCAACATCTGTCCCGACAGCTTTGCCTACCCACGCTTCGCGGAGCGCCAGGACAAGTTCGCCACCCGCTGGAGCCTCTATCTCGACGCGGTCATCCCGGCCATGGAGAAGCTGAAGGCATCGGGCCTGGTCGGCGCCTGGGGCATCACCGGTACGGGCGTGCCCATGGTGATCCGACAGGCGTTGATGCACTCGAGCAAGCCCGCCGCCGTGCAGGCCGTCGCCAACCTGATGGACGCCGTCGGCAACATGAAGCAGTACGACGAGCCGGGCGAGCCGCGGGCGATCATCAACGCCGCCAAATCGGCCGGCATCGGCGTCATGGGCATCCGCGCCGTGGCCGCGGGCTCGCTGTGCGGGGAAATCGACCGGCAGCTTCCCGACGAGGAGGCGACCGTCATCGACTACAAGGCTGCCGCGCCGTTCCGTGCCTTGTGCGCCAAGTGGGCCGAGGACCCGGCCATCGTCGCCCACCGCTATTCCCTGTCCATGAAGGGGGTCGACACCGTGGTGCTGGGCGTCAAGAACCGCGCCGAACTGGCCCAGTGCGTCGAGGCCGCCGAACGTGGCGCGCTCGGCGCTGACGAGATGGCGGCGATCGACGCCCTGAGGCTGCGGCGACCTTAGTTTTCGCCGGGATGACGGCTGTATTCCGTATCCGCGCCGAGTAAAGTAGCCGCATGAATCTCCCGGCTACGCTCGATCCCAAATACCAGGTCCTGAAGGACGTTTTCGGCTTCGACGGCTTCCGGCCGGGGCAGGAGGAGGCGGTCGACGCCATCCTCGCCGGGCGGCACGTGCTGACCGTGATGCCGACCGGATCCGGCAAGTCGCTGTGCTTCCAGGTGCCGGCGCTCGTGCTCGGCGGGCTGACCATCGTGGTGTCGCCGCTGGTGGCGCTGATGCAGGACCAGGTGGCGGCGCTCCGGCTGGCGGGCGTGGCGGCCGAGAGCATCAACTCGTCGCGGCACCGGGACGACAACGTCATGGCGTGGAAGCGCGCGGCGTCGGGCCAGACGCGGCTGCTCTACATGGCGCCCGAGCGGCTGATGACCGAGCGCATGCTCGCGGCGCTGGCCAAGCTGCCGGTGAGCCTGATCGCGGTCGACGAGGCGCACTGCATCTCGCAGTGGGGACCGGCGTTCCGGCCCGAATACGAGGCGCTGTCCCGGCTGCGCGACGTTTTTCCGGGGGTGCCGGTCGCTGCGCTGACAGCCACCGCCGACGAGGTGACCCGCGCCGATATCGCCCAACGGCTGTTCGGCGGCAAGGTCGAGGCGCTGGTGCTCGGCTTCGATCGGCCCAACATCCGGCTCACCGTCGAGCCCAAGCACGACTGGAAGCGCCAGCTCCTGTCGTTCGTGAAGGGCCACGCGGGCAAGAGCGGCATCGTCTATTGCCTGTCGCGCAAGAAGACCGAGGAGACCGCGCGTTTCCTCGTCGAAAACGGCATCCGCGCCCGCGCCTATCACGCCGGCATGGACAAGGACGGGCGCGAGTTCAACCAGAACGCGTTCATGACCGAGCCCGGCCTCGTCATGACCGCGACCATCGCCTTCGGCATGGGCATCGACAAGTCGGATGTCCGCTACGTGTTCCACGCCGACCTGCCGGGAAGCCTCGAGGCCTATTACCAGGAGATCGGCCGCGCGGGCCGTGACGGCGAGGCGGCCGAGGCGCACATGCTGTTCGGCCTCGGCGACATCCGGATGCGCCGGATGTTCATCGATCAGGAGGACGCGGGCGACGAGCGCAAGCGGCGCGAGCACCAGCGGCTCGACGCGCTGCTCGGCTATTGCGAGGCGCCGGCCTGCCGCCGCCAGATTCTGCTGTCCTATTTCGGCGAGGCGTCGGAGCCCTGCGGCAATTGCGACGTGTGCCTGTCGCCGGTGGCGCTGGAGGACCGGACGGACGATGCCCGCAAGGCGCTGGCGGCGGTGTACCGGACCGGCGAGCGCTACGGCGTGGCCCACATCGTCGACGTGCTGCGCGGCGCGCAGACCGAGAAGGTGATGATGGCCGATCATCACCGCCTGCCGGTCTTCGGCACGGGCGAGGCGGTCAAGAAGGAGGAATGGCGCTCGCTGATCCGCCAGCTTGTCGCCGCCGCGCACCTCAAGATCGATATCGGCGGCTATGGCGGCCTCGGGCTGACGCCGAAGGGCAGGGCGCTGCTGACCGGCGACGGGACGTTCCAGTTCCGGCCCGAGATGCTGAAGCCCGCATCGCGCAAGAAGACGCGCGGGGCGGTGGAAACCGTGGACATGACCGGCGAGGAGCACTCCCTGCTCGATACGCTGAAGGAGCTGCGCCTGAGGCTGGCGAAGGAGCGACAGGTGCCGGCCTATGTGATCTTCTCCGACAGGACGCTGACCGACATGGCGCAGCGCCGGCCCCGCGATGCCGACGAGTTCTCCGAGGTGAACGGCGTCGGCGCCGCCAAGCTGCGCGAGTTCGCCGAAATCTTCCTGCAGACCATCCGCGATCACCGCGCCTGAGCCGCCATATGCTAGAGTTATCCCGGCTAGAGGGGTGATTCTGAATGCGTATTGATCGGCGGTTCGTGGTTGCGGGCGCGTTCATTCTTGCCGCCGCCGCGACGGCCTGGGCATGCGGCCCATACTTCCCCACCCAGCTTCTCGATGACCGGGCCGGCACGCTGAAGGCGACGCCGACCAATTCCTTTGCTTACGAGGCGGCCCACCTGGTCAAGCCGGCCGACGCGCTGAAGGCCAACGAGATTTCGCCCTGGGCACGGCAGGGCGCCGATCCTTCGGAGTTGACGCCGGAGGAAAGCGCCGGGTTGACGCCCGACCAGGTCGCCAGGGTCCGGGCCATGCGCCGGGCCGTGGATGGCGATGCCGCCTACGCCGCCGGCGAAGGATTGCCCGCCGCCGTGCGGCTCTACACCGCCGGCGCGGTGATCTACCGCAAGGCCGATCCGTGGTGCGGGCCGCGCGAGCCGGCCTCGGACACCTATGGCGAGCCTGCCCCGGCGCCAGCGCCCTGCGGCCGCGACGTGTCGGCCGACCTGGCGCAAGCCGCCGCCCGGTTCCAGGCGATCCTCGACCTGCCTGCCGGCGAGGGGGCGATTAGATCCGTGTGGGCCGCCTACATGCTGGGACAGGTCCACGCCGCGCGCGCCGTCGCCTCGCCCGCCGAGATGGAGGCCGCGCGCAAGGCGTTCGCGCTGGCGCGGCAGCGGGCCGCCGCGGGCGATCCCGATCCCGCGGGCCTCGCCGTCGCCAGCTATGGCGAGGAGGCGCGTCTTTACCTCACCGCCGGTGGTTGCCACTGGCCGGATTTCCACGACAAGGCGGGCTGCATCCCCCGGATGGACCCGGCTGACGTGAGGCGCATGGCAGCGCTCTACACCGAGCAGGCGGCGCGTGGTTCGGACATCGGCGTCATCTCGCTCGCCATGATCGCCAACTGGGCGCTGCGCGATCCGGTGCGCGCCCGTGCCATGGCCGACGCTCCGCTGATGCGTCGGCTGATGGTGTCCTATGCGCTGGCCCGCCTCGACGACACCATCGAGGTCGACCCGGATTCCGAGGCCAGCTACGCCGTGGAGGAGCGGGCCACGGGCGTCTCGGGCATCACCGACGCGGCGCGGGGTGCGCCCCAGGTCTCCGCCGATCCGCGTATCGTCGCCTTGCTGCAGGTCGTCGAGAGCGGGCCGGAGGCCACGGAAGGCGCCGACAGGCTTGCCGCGTTGTCCTACAGGGCGGGCAGGTACGATCTGGCCGCCCGCTTCGCGGCGGCGGCGGACACGCCCATGGCCGACTGGGTCAAGGCCAAGCTGGCGCTGCGCGCGGGTGATCTGAAGGGCGCGGCCGCTTCCTATGCCCGGGCGGCGAAAGCCTTCCCGCAAACCGGCGAGGGTCTCCAGCCGGAAAGCGCCCGGCTGATCAAGGGCGAGCAGGGCGTACTGTCGCTGGCGCAGGGCGAGTATGCCGAAGCGCTGCTGTCGCTGTACCAGGCGTCGCGGGTCGCGCAGCCCGCCACCATCAGCGTGATGTATTCGGAGGAACCGGGCTACGCCGAGGACGCCAGCTACATCGCCGAGCGAGTGCTGACCACCGACGAGCTGAAGCGCTTCGTCGACGTTCATGTGGCCGCGACCCCTGCGCCGAAAGCGCCACCAAAGGACGACGAATACTGGTCCAACCCGCCCGCGCCGCTGGGCGACCGGCTGCGCTATCTGCTGGCGCGGCGGATGGTGCGCGAGGGACGTCACGAGGAGGCACTGGCCTATTTCCCCGAACCGGGCGACCCACGCTTCGGCGATGCGGACATCCGTGCGCATGCCCGCCAGCATGGCGAGGCGCTGGACGCGGCCGACAGCGCCTGGACCGACGTGGGCAGGGCAAAGGCGCTCTATACCGCCGCTGCCATCGCCCGCCGCAACGGCATGGACATCATGGGCTACGAACAGGGGCCCGACTGGACCGACAATGGCGGCACCTTCAACTGGGGATCGGGCAGGACCGTGCCGGATTGGTCCTATCCGCCCGCGCCGCCACCGCCCACGCCGGAGGCGCGCGCCGCCAAGGACCTGGCGGGTGCCTACGTGACCGACGACGAGCGCAGGCGCTATGCGGCCAGCGAGGCCAGGCCCTACCGCCGGTTCCACTACCGCTACGTGGCGATGGAGCAGGCGGAGCAGGCCGCCGGCCTGCTGCCCGCGAGGTCGCAGGCGTTCGCCGCCGTGCTGTGCAACGCCGCCGGCTGGATCGGCCATGGCGAGGAACAGGCGCCCGATCTGGCGCGGGTCTACCGCCGCTATGTCGAGCAAGGCGCTTACGTGCCCTGGGCCGCGCAGTTCGGACAGCAATGCCCTGAACCTGAATTCGGCCGGGCGCGCTGGTTCTCGCCGTGGCGCGCTTACGTCTGGGTGGATTCGCGGGTCCGCCGGCACTGGTATGTGCCGCTCGCCGGCGCCATCCTGGTGATCGGACTGGGCGCTGCCGCGATCCGCCGCCGCCGCCAGCGCCGGGCGGTCTAGCGGGCCGGCGTCCGCTGCCGCGCCTCCCGGCCGAAGCTGGACAGACCCAGTGCGTTGTCCGGCAGGCGGATTTCGCCGCGCGCCAGCCGCTCCCGCAGATAGTGGAAGCTCTGCGCCGTCTGGGCGAAGAGATGCTCCCCGGCCGCGATCGCGGGGCGCGGCGTTTCGCCGGGCGCCACGAAGCGGGCGAGGGGCTTCACCTCGGTGTCGTAGTCAAACGCGAAGAACAGCGGGAACGAGAAACGTTCTTCCTTCACGTTGCGCACCCGATGCGTGGTGGCGACGAAATGGCCGTTGGTCAGCAACTCCAGCATATCGCCGATATTGACCAGGAAGGCCCCAGGGACGGGCGGCGCGTCGATCCACGCGCCATCGCCGTTCATCACCTCGAGGCCCGGCCCGGTCGCCGTCAGCAGGGTGAAGCATTCATAGTCGGTGTGGGCGCCGCTACCCGGTTTGTCGATGGCTGACGGGTCGTGGGGATAATGGATGAGGCGCAGCTGGCTGGGCGGCTTGGTGATGTGGGAGTCGAAGAAGTCCGGCGTCTCTCCCAGTGCCATGGCGAAGCCGCGCATCAGCATCCGCGCCAATCCGAACACCGCCTCGTAATAGGCGTTCACCGGCTCGCGCCACCCGGCGAGTTCGGGCCACTGGTTGGGACCGAGCAGCGGATTGCCGGCGATGTAGTCGGGGTCGGTCTCCGAGAGGTCCCGCGACAGGTCGAACGCCTCCTTCCGGTTTGAGGTGCCCGACGCGAAGATCTCCTCGCCGGCCGGCACATAGCCGCGGTGGTTGCGTGACCGGCCGATGAAAACCTCCATCTTGCGGTCCATGGGCAACGCGAAGAACCGCTTCGCCGCCGCGAGCAGGTTGTCGTAAAGGCCGGGATCGAGGCCATGGCCGCGGACATAGAGGAACCCGACCTCGCGTGCGGCCGCGCCCAGGTCACGGGCGACACGCGCCTGCGCGTCGTCGTCGCCGAACAACCCGGCGATATCGACGACGGGGATGCTGGAGAACCGATCTGGCGTACTCATAACCCTTCATATAGGTCTGTCCCGGTGAGTTTGATGGCGGCACGATATGCCTCCATTCGGAAAAACCGGGCTCCGCCCCGAAAGGAAATGCGTGAGGCGGCTCTTGATCGTCCTGTGGTGCGCGGTGCTCGCGGCCTGCTCCCGCCCGCTGCCGCCGTTGCCGCAGGACGCCTATGTCTGGCAGTCCGACTGGAGCGCATCGATGGGCGAGGCGCTGACCGCTTCGGCCGGGGCGATGCGCGCCTGGCGGGTCCTCGCGGCCACCATGGACGGCGAGGCCGGATGGCGCGCGGTGCGTGTCGATGGCGCAGCGCTTGCGGCAACGGGCAAGCCGGTGGTCATGGTCGTGCGCATCGAGGGACAACTTGTGCGTTGGGACGAGGACAGGCTGCGCGGCGACGTGCTGGCGCTCGCCGCCCGCTGGCGCGCGGCCGGAATCGCGGTGACCGCCATCGAGATCGACCATGATTGCGGCACCGCCCGGCTGGCGGCCTATGCCGGGTTCCTGAGATCGCTGCGCGCCGCCCTGCCGGACGGCGTCGGCCTGTCGCTGACCGCACTGCCCGCCTGGCTGGACGCGCCCGCGCTGCGGGACGTGCTGGCACAGGTGGACGAGGCCGTGCTCCAGGTCCATGCCGTGACCGATCCCCATGGCGGCCTGTTCGACCCAGCCCGGGCGCTGGGCTGGATGCGCGCCTTCGACACGGTGGCGGCAAAGCCCTGGCGCGTCGCGCTGCCGACCTATGGCTCGAAGGTCGTCTGGGACGCGCGGGGACGTATCATCGCCGTCGACAGCGAGCGCCCGTCGCTGGTGAGCGGCAGCAACGCCCGCGAACTCAGGGCCATGCCCGACGAAGCGGCAGCCTTCCTGGCCACGCTGGACAGGGACCGGCCCGAGCATCTCGCGGGCATCGTGTGGTTCCGGTTGCCGACCGGCGACGATACGCGGACCTGGAGCATGGACACATGGCTGGCCGTGGTGAACCGCCAGCCGCTGATGCCCCGCATCACCGCGACGGCCGAGCCGGCGGGCCAGCCCGGGCTCTACGACCTGGCGCTTGTCAGCGACGGAACGACGGATGCGTCGCTACCTGCCCGCATCCGGCTGGAGGGCGCCTGCGGCGCGGCGGACGGCATCAACTTCTACGAGCTGGAGCGCGGCGGCGATGGCCTGGCCCTGAGGCGCGTGCGCGACGGGCTGCTGGCGCCGGGGCGGCGCCGCGGCATCGGCTGGGCGCGCTGCATTGGCGGTGCGCCGGTCCTGCGCCTCAAGTGAGACGCCTGGAAGTTTGGGGATCGGCCGATTCTGTGGAATGATCGGGTGTCTCTCCGGCCAACGGACAGCATGCAAAACCGGGTCTCGCGCAATTGGAACTGGGCTCTGACCTTCACCGCCGCGTCGGCTGCGCCGACGCTCGCGGTCATGATCTTCGCCGGGCAGCAATTGCTCCTCGACCCGGCAAGGCAGGGACGGTGGTGACCTGCATGATGAAGAAGGTCACGCCGTGATCGAGGTCAAGCCGGTCACGGTCGGCAAGGCGGCGCTTTGCCGCTCCGTGCTGGATGAGTTGCCTGAGTGGTTCGGCATAGCCGAGGCAAGGGATGCTTACGTTGCGGATGCTGATCGCTTGCCGATGCTGGCGGGCCATGCTGGCGGAACCGTTGCCGGATTCGTCCTGCTGAAGCCACAGACGCGGGCGGCCGCCGAAATCCATGTCATGGGGGTCAGGCGGCTCAGTCACCGACAGGGAGTCGGCAGACACCTGGTTGAGGCGGCCTGCAACTGGGCCATGGAACGGAACCTGCTGTTCCTGACCGTAAAGACATTGGCGGCGGACCATCCGGACCCGCATTACGCGGTCACGCGCCAATTCTACGAGGCGGTTGGCTTCTTGCCGCTCGAAGTGTTTCCCACCTTGTGGGACGAAGGCAATCCTTGCCTGCTGATGGTCAGGCGGCTGGACTGACTGGTTCGGGCAGCGCCTCAGGCTTTGCGGCCGGCGACGACCGCCCACAGGACGCACAGGATGACGGCGCCAACCAGCGCGCCGAAGAAGCCCGCTGTCTCTCCCGGCGTGTACCAGCCCAGGTAGCGGCCCGCATAGGTCGCCAGGAAAGCGCCGGCAACGCCGAGTATGGTCGTCAGGATGAAGCCCTTCGGCTCGTTGCTGCCGGGCGTGATGAACTTGGCGATCACGCCGACGACAAAGCCGATGACGATGGTCCAGAGAATTTCCACGGTTCCCCTCCCTTGGTGCACGGGTAGTGCCGTACACGGTATATGAGTACATCCCGTGCCGCCACCGGGTTTGCGCGCGGCGGCAGGCCGGATGCCGGGGCCGATGCGATTGCAGCCGCTGGCGTATCGGTAATATGCTTTGCGCGGGGACGGCATGCGACCTGTCGTGATCCCCGCGGTCGGTCGGTGGCGAGGGGGCATCGGAAGATCATGCGACGCATGTCTGGGGTGCCGGTCTCGTGGCCGGGCGGCAACGCCGTATTCGCGATTCTTGCTGCCTTGGTGACCGTCGCCGCGTTGCTCGCGATCGTCACCGGCAAGGTCGGGATAGAGGACCCATCGGCCTACCTGAAGCACGCCCATGTTCTGTACCAGGGGTACACTGCGCCGGACACGCCGTTCGACTATGCCGCGTATCGTCCGCCGCTGTTCGCCACGGTCATCGCCATGATCGAGACCGTCGCGGGCAGGTACCAGATACATGCCGCGCTTTTCTGCAACATCCTGGTCGCGATGCTGGCCTTCCGCCTGGTCATTGCAAGCACGGCGACCGTGGGTCTCGACAAGACCGGCCGGCTGGCGCTGACCATCCTGCTGTTCGCCAACGTCTGGTTCCTGCGCGAGGCGACGTTCCTGCGGGAGACGGCCTGGTACGCGCTGTTCTGCGTGCTCTTCGTGCTCGCCTGCCAGCGGCTCAAGGCCAGCCCGTTTCTCGGTGCTGCGCTCGGCCTGGTGACGGGTCTTGCCATGCTGACGCGACCCTCCGGTATCATTCTCATGGTGGCCGGGGCCATGGTCATCGCGGCGTTCTGGGGCATGAAGGTCATCCCGGCGCGCCGGTTCGGGATCGGCATGGCGAGTTTCCTGGCCGTGGCTGTCCTGACCGTCGCGCCATGGCACCACTACCTCTACCGGGATTTCGGGCGCTTCGAGCTGACGGGCAGTTGCGTCGGGGGGCTCAACCTGTTTCAGGGCAACATGCCGATCATGGGCAGCCTGGAGCCGGTGGTCGATATCGATACGGCCGCGGACTTCCTCCAGGACTACATCGACGGCCGTGTCGATGGTCACCGCGATCCGGCGGCGATGGGATTGTGCGAACGCGACGATGTCCTGAAGGGTGACTTCCTTGCCTATATCGAGCAGCACCCTGCGCGGTTCGTGAAGTCGGCTGCCGAGTCGTTCGTCTTCTTCTTCGCCCCGTTCCCCTTGCCTCTGGGATCGGGCGTCGCGCATTTCAACGAGGGCGCGCAGCAACTCGGTCTCGACGACTTCAAGATGCGCAAGGTCTCCGCCATTCTGGCGTCCTACTACTACGCCGTGCTGCTCGCCGCCGCGTTCGCCGGGTTCCTGCTGATGGCCCGGCGGCGCGATCAGTTACTGTGGGCTGGCCCGGCCATCCTGCTCGTGCTGGGCCACGCGGCGCTGCACGCCGCCACGTTCCCCGAAACGCGCTACCGGATGCCGCTGGAGTTGCTGCTGTGCGTACCCGCCGCGTTGGCCATACAGCGGATCGCGGCAAGGCGCGCCGAACCCGGGGAGCCGGTCTCGTGAGCAGCGGTGCTCCCGAGAGGCCCGTGCTCGTCGTTGATCTCGACGGCACCCTGACGAGCACCGACCTGCTTTGGGAGTCCTTCTGGGGAGTCTTCCGCACGCGGTCCGCGCCGCCGGCTGGACCACGCGCCGCGGGAGGATCGATGCGTGCGCGCATCAAGTCATCCCTGGCGGGCAGGAGCCCGATCGATCCCGCCAGCCTGCCTTATAACGAGGCAGTACTGGACATCATCCGCGAATGGCGGCGGGACGGCGGACGGACCGTCCTGGCCACCGCGGCCGATACCGGATACGCGGAGGCGGTCGCCGACCATCTCGGGTTGTTTGACGAGGTCCATGGATCGGATGGCGTGCGCAACCTCAAGGGCAGGGTCAAGGCGGCCTTCCTTGCCGAGCGCTTTGGCCCTGGCGGCTACGACTATGTGGGCGATGCCCATGCCGACCTGCCGGTGTGGAAGTCCGCGCGGCGCGCCGTCACGGTCGGCGCTTCCGGGGCGCTGCGCCGCGCCGTCGAGGCCATCCACGGCGATGTGCGGCATCTCGACGGTGGACATGGAGGCGCGCGGGAGCTGATGCGCGCGCTCAGGCCGCACCAATGGTCGAAGAACCTGCTGGTGCTGCTGCCGGTGATGATGAACCATTCCCTGTCGCTGGAGACCTGGGGGGCCGCGCTGCTTGCCCTCGTTGCCTTCAGCCTGGTCGCCTCGAGCGCCTATCTGGTGAACGACATGGTCGACCTGGCCGACGACCGGAACCATCCGCGGAAGCGGCATCGCCCGGTCGCGTCCGGCACCGTGACGCCCAGCGCCGCGACGCTGACGGCCGCGGCGCTTCTGGCCGCCGGCCTGCTGTGCGGCCTGGCGGTGGGCAGGCCCGAGTTCCTGGGCATGATCCTTGCCTATTACGTGCTCACCCTGGCGTATTCAGCGGTGCTGAAGCGCCGGCTGGTGATCGACATCATCGCGCTGGCGGCGCTCTACACCATGCGGGTGATCGCCGGCGGCGCCGCGACAGCGGTGCCGCTCTCGGTCTGGCTTCTGGCGTTCTCGCTGTTCCTGTTCCTGGCGCTTGCGGCGGTCAAGCGGCAGGCGGAGCTGGTCGACGCCGTCGCGTCGGGCCGCGATGGTGCCGGCGGCCGGGCCTATCGGTCCGGCGATCTGCCGGTCGTCTCCATGATGGCCATCGCCTCCGGTTACGTAGCGGTGCTCGTTGTCGTGCTCTACCTGGACTCGCCGGATGTGCGGCGACTCTACGACCACGTGGAGGTGCTGTGGGGCATCGTGCCGGTCCTGCTCTACTGGGTCAGCCGGATCGTGATGATCGCCCATCGCGGCCACATGCACGACGACCCCATCGTGTTCGCCTGGCGCGACCGCGTGAGCCTGGCGTGCGGCTTCATCATCGCCCTGCTCGTGGTGGCCGGCGCGCTTTGGTAGTCCGCTGGCCGTCGGCGGGCTAGCGGCTGCTGGCGTCGGCGCTCAGTGCGGCGGCGTCCTCGATGGGCAGCATGCGCCAGCTTCGCTCCGAGAACAGCCACCGGCCGTCCTGCTTGACGAACTGGTCGTGGTACTCGCTCAGGATGCGGCGGGTGACACCCTTGGCGTCCGCATAGGTCTCGGTGGTGTAGGTGCGGGCGCGGGCGGTGTCGCCGATCACCTGGATGCGGCCCGGCGTCGAGATGAACACGCAGGCGTCGGCCTTGCCCTTGGGGCCGTGGAACGCCTCCATCATCTTCAGCCATTCCGCGACGATGGTCTGCTTGCCCTCGATCTTCTCCCAGCCGGGCAGGTCGGGCAGGCGCCAGCAGCTTTCCTCGGCCCAGCATTCTGCCCAGGCGTCCACGTCGCGCTGCGTGACGGCGTCGCCATAGGACTCGATCAGTTCGCGGATGGCGAGGCGGTCCTCGAAAGGCCCTTCGAACATGGAGTGCTCCTTGCTTGAGCGGGCCGTGGTTCAGCCGGAATGCAGAACCTTGAACATGCGGCTCTTGAACAGCCACTTGCCGCCGCGCTTCACATACTGGTCGTCATAGCATCCGGTCACCCGGTAGGTGGCGCCGGTCGCGTCGGTCACCAGCTCGGACGTGTAGGCGCGGCCCGCCGCGGTGTCGCCGGTCACGGTCACCGCGCCCAGGGTCTGGACGTTGATGTTCATGGGATAGTTGGTCATCGCGTCGATCCAGGTCGCGACGATGGCCGACTTGCCCTTGACCAGCTCCCAGCCGGGGAAGTCGGGCATCGCCCACAACGAATCCTCGGCCCAGAGCGCGCCCCAGTCCTCAGCGCTGTTGCGTGTGACGGCGTCGCCATAGGCGGCGACGAGTTCCCTGATCGCCAGCCGGTCCTCGGCGGGTCCATCGAACGACATGGCGGCCCCCCTCTAGCGGCGGCCGGCGATGTAGTCGTTCAGCACCTCGTGGAAGCGCCGTACCCGGGTTTCCTGGCCGCTGAGGAACGCGTCGGTATAACCGCGCGAATGGAAGCCGTTCTGCTGGCCCACCGCGACGCCCAGGTCCTGGATCAGGAACGAGCCCAGCATGTCCGGGATCGGGGTTCCGCTGCCATAGGGCACGAACTCGTAGTCGGCCTCGCGCAGCGGCCGCATGCCGAGGATGGTCGCGACCTCGTTGGCGCCCTCGATCTTCGGCACCAACGCCCAGTAATCGAAGGTGCACTTTTCCGGGTCGGTCGGGTGCGGCTCGGTGCGGAAGAAGTGCACGCCGTCCGATGTGCCGGTCAGGGTCACGTTGGGGAACAGGGTGTGGTGGAAATAGTCGGTCAGCTCGTCGTCCGACCATTTGTCGTAGTGGTGGTAGCCCTTCGACGGGCCCAGCTTGCGGCGCTGCTCCTGCAGCGCGAGGCGCCCATCGCGCGAACGGCCGGCGAAGTCGGCCGGGTCCAGGCCCCACTGCGCCAGCATGGCGTCCCATGGCTGCTCGACCTCGTTCGGGTGCGGCGCGCGCATGGACGGCTGGCCCTGCTCGATCATCCGGTTGTGGCCGTTGGGGTACATCTCGAAGATGGTGTTCTTGTAGTCCTCGTCCGTGGTGGTCGCGAGTTCGGGGTGGACCGTCGGCAGGTGGTAGGACTCGTTGAAATTGTCCGACGAGAACTTCCAGTTGGCGTCCACGTCGAAGGTGCGCCAAACCACGCGGACCATGTTCTCCAGGTCGCGGTTGCGGAACAGGAACGGGATCGGGTCGAGGAATTCCAGCAGCGGGCGCGGGTTCGGGTCCATGTTGTACCAGATGAAGCCGCCCCAGGTGTCGGCCGCCACCTCGGACAGGTGCAGCTTGCCGCAGGGGTCGCCGCCCTCGAAGTCGTCCGGGTCCTGGACCTGCTCCAGCGTGCCGTCGATGCCCCAGCGCCAGCCGTGATACGAGCAAACAAGCTCGCCGCCGCCCAGCGTGCTCCAGGCCAGCCGGTTGCCGCGGTGCTTGCAGGAATTGTAGAAGGCGCGGATCGAGCCGTCGGCCTGGCGGAACACCACGACCGACTCGCGCTTGAAGTTGTGGACGACGTAGTCGCCGGTCTCGGGGATGTCGCTCAGGCGGCCGGCGATGTGCCAGACCCTGGTCCACATATGGTCCCATTCCTGCCTGGCGAACTCGGGCGCGTAGTAGCGGTCGCCCGTGATCCTGTCGCCGCGCAGCCGGTCATTGATCGGCCTGGTGCCGGTGTTGATGCCGGCGATTTCGTCTTTCCCCATTTTCCGCTCCTGATGTCGGTCCTGACATTGGACGAACGACCAAAATCTTCCCCGATAGACGCCCGCCTGTCAATCGATGGCGGCGTACATATCAGTTGTTATAAACCGCGGAGGGAGGAAACGCAAAGCCGGTTGGCGATGCATGAGGGTTACGGGGCAGCCGGGATGCCGCGGTCTCAAAGGCTCGGTTCGCTGGCACGGCCTAGGCACCGCTGACAGGTCAGGTTATGGCACGTCTCCTCGACGTTACCGGGCGGCACCAGGTATCCGCAGAGTGTGTAGAAGGCGGGGACCGAGGCCTTTTCGGCACGGCGTTGTACGCACTGGTGAATTTCGCCCTCGACCAGTGCCGTCGGCCTGGGCGGGGAATTCGCGGCCGGTTTTGCGGTCACGCCGTGCGACAGGTGATGCCGTCTGCGCGTCTGGGTCCGGAACGCGGCGATGCAGGCGCTGTGCATCATGATGTCCTCCGTGAGCCGCACGGCAGAACGACAAGGTGAGCGCCATTCGCCAGGGCGCGCACCCCGATCACGAGGGACCTGAGAACAGTCTCTTCACGCAGGGCCGCTTCCGGAACACCGGCGTTTCGCGCCGCCCGGAGCAGGCGGCGTACAATGATCTCGGTTTCTGGATCCGACGCCTGAAGCCGATTGCCTTGCCCGACATTTTGCAAAGCCCAGTCCTTCAGGAATAATTCTGCTCGCTTGTGCATGGTTCATCCTTGCTTTGGGAGAACTATGCGGCACGATTGCTGAAAATTTTCTGAACGACCGACTTGGGCGTCTTTATTGAGTCTGGTGGCTATTTGCCGATTCATAAGCCCCAAACGAAAACAGCGCCCACGAGGGGCGCTGCTTGATGGATCGCGATGGCGCGCTCCGGTTACTTCTTCAGGCCGTCGATGACCGCGCAGACGAAGTCGTAGGCGGTGCACGAGGCGCCGGCCTCGGCGCTGACCTGCTCGAAGTTGTCCGGGCCGACCGACTTGGCCTTCTGCGCCAGCGACGGGTCTTCCTTCATGAAGCGGATGAACCGCTCTGCGTTCTCGACTGACATCTCTCGTTTCCCTGTTTCGTTTCGAATCCGGTTGCCCTACCAGCAGGCGTAAATGTTTTAAGACATTTGCGCGGGCGGGCCAAGAGGGCAGTGCGGTTCAGCCGAACTCTGCCGGATTCTTTCCGGCGCTGGGCACATCCGGCTCCATGAGATGCCACGGCGGCGCGGAATCCGTCCAGATGTGGCCCATGCGCCTGAAGTCGCTCGGGTCGTCCAGCGTGCCGACCTTGACCGCGATGAAATCGGGGGTCTTGTCGTTGCCCGCGAACAGGGGCGTGCCGCATTCCGGACAGAACGAGCGCCAGACGAACGTGCCCGAATCCGCCGGCGACCGGTAGACCTTCTCCTCGCCGGACAGCATGTGGAGCGCGGCGCGGGGATAGGCCTTCACATTGGCCTCGGCGCCGCCGCTCAGATACTGGCAGTCGCGGCAGTGGCAGGACATGGAGGCCAGCGGCTCTCCGTCGAGTCGAAAGCGCACGCGGCCGCAGAGGCAGCCGCCTTCGGACGTGCTCATGATGGGTCTCCATCGGTTGCTGAGGGGGAATAGGCCTCGATCATGGCGGCCATGACCCGCCGGCAGGCGTCCACGTCCGCCGCGGACAGGGACGCGGCGACAGGAGCGGTGCGGGCCTGCTCGAGCGCGCGCAGCGCTGCGAAGGCATTATGGCCCGCGCTGGTCAGCCGGATCAGCGACGAGCGGGCATGCGCCTCGTTGGCGGCGGCCTCGCCGAAGCCCGCGTCGATCAGCTCGTTGACCATCCGCTGCACCACCTGGCGCTTCAGCATCAGCATGCGGGCAAGCTGCGGCACCGTGCTGGGGCCGGCGCCGGTCAGGCATTCCATCAGGCCGCGCATGGGGATGGTGACGCCGGTGCCGGCGAGGTTGTCGTCGACCGCGTTATACAGCGTCTTGAACAGGGGCCGGACGAGGCGGATCACGCCATGGAGCGCGTCGGCGTCGGCGGGGGTGTCATGGCTTGACGGTGTCATCATGACACCTAAGGTGCCATGATGACACTTAAGGTGTCAAGATGGGCCGGGGCCTACCGGCTGAGGTACTTGTCCATCGTCTCGTGGACGCGGCGGATGCGCGATTCCTGGTAGCGGGCGAGAGTTTCCGCGCCTTTCTCGCTGGCCAGCATGCCCTCGTGCTGCCACGCCAGGATCTGGGTGTCCTGGTCGAGCACGTTGCCCATGAACTCGCTGACGCCGGGGACCTCCTTGTAGGAGTTGGCCTCGGTGATCTTGTAGACCTGCGCCGGGTCGGGTTCTTCGCCTGGCTTTGCCGGGCGAAACACGATGACGTCGAGGGTGCAGCGATTGACATCGTTGCCCAGCGGCCGCGCCTGCTGGATCTGCGGCAGACCGGGGCCGCCATAGATGAACAGGTTGGGGAAGATGTTGTATTTCAGCGAGTCGATGACCTCGGCGTCGCTCAGGTGCGACAGGTCCAGGTCGTAGGTGTCCTTGAAGGTCTTGCGCATCTCGCGCGCCATGACGATGCGCGCGGTCTCGCCCTCGGGCACCTTCACCCGCTTCTCGGCCGGCACGATCTCGGGATCGCCCAGCAGCGAGCGGTCGAGCAGGTCCTGCTCGGTCAGGCCCAGCTTGGATGTGGGACTGGAGACGCCCAGCGCGCACAGGTCGCGGCTGACATGGTCGCCGAAGATGTCGTGCTGCATGTTCCAGTCGCCGACGACGTGGGTCATCTCGGGATGCACCAGCGGCGTGTGATAGGCCTCCATGAACGCCTCCTGCACGGTCTTCCAGTTGCAGCTCAGCTCCTTCTGGATGTGCAGGTACGGGTACCAGTTGGTGAAGTCCCACTTGGCGAAATGCTCGGGCAACACTTCCAGGTAGTCGAGCAGCGGGACGGCATCGAGGTCCATGTTGATGAAGATGAAGCCGTTCCAGCTCTCCACCAGCGCCTCGGGCAGGCTGTTCTTCTCATAGTCCAGGTGCGGGAATTCCCACGCGCAGGGCACTTCCTGTAGCTTGCCGTCCAGGTTCCAGGTCCAGCCGTGATAGGGGCACTGGATGCTCGCCGAGTAACCGGACGATGCCGAAGGCTTCAGCTTGGTGCCGCGGTGCAGGCAGGAATTGTGATAGGCCTTCAGGCCGCCGTCCCCGGTGCGGACGATGACGATGGAATAGCGGCCGATGTCGTAGACATAGTAGTCGCCGGGCTCGCGCACATGCTCGTCGCGGCAGGCGAACTGCCACACCTTGCGCCAAATCTTCTGCATCTCCAGCTCGAAGAACTCGGGCGAGGTATAGCGGTAGAACGGAATGTCGTCCGTGCCCTGGGGCGGGTTGGAGCGGCGCAGCAGCACCTCGGCGGGCGGCGTGCTGTCGCCGCGGATGATGTCCTCATAGGATCTGCCGGGTGTCCCGCTTTCGATCCTGCCAACTTCCACGTTCATCCACCGTCTCCCCAGACTGCTGAGCGTCGTGTCGTCAAATTCCAGACAATGCTGTCAATTTATACCGCAATATAATTATTGAGTCACGTCCCCGTGTAGCCGGCCGCGCCGTCCAGCCGCGTAATGCACAGCCTACAGGTGCAGCACCGCCTTGGAGATGATCTCGCGCTGGATTTCCTTGGCGCCGCCATAGATCGAGGCCGCGCGCTTGTTCAGGTACTTGCCCATCACCGGCGCGCCATAGGCGGGACCGGGATAGTTGTCGTCGTTGACCATGCCCGATGGGCTGGGCGGCGGCAGCGGCGAGGCGTAGTAGTCCATGGCCTCGACGGCGAGCTCGCTGATCCGCTGGTTGATCTCGACGCCGGTGGCAGAGAGCACCGAGCCTTCCGGGCCGGGACGCTGTCCGGCGGCGACCGACGACATGATACGCCGCTCGGTCATCTCCAGGCCCATCACGCCGATCTCCAGCTTCGACAGCTCGGTGGCGAAATACGGATCCTTGATCAGCGGCTTCTGGCCGCTCAACTGCGCCGCGCACATGCCGCGCAGCTTCTGGATGGCGGCCTTGTACTCGCCCGATGCGCCGCCGGCGCGCTCGAACTCCAGCAGGAACTTGCCGTAGTCCCAGCCCTGGCCCTCGGCGCCGACCCGCTGACTCACGGGAATGCGGACGTCATCGAAGAACACCTGGTTGACCTCGTGGTCGAGGCCCAGCGTGATGATCGGGTCCACCTTGATGCCCGGCGAGTTCATGTCGACCAGCACGAAGGTGATGCCTTCCTGCTTCTTGCCGCTGCTGTCGGTGCGCACCAGGCAGAAGATCCAGTCGGCCACATGGGCGTTCGTCGTCCAGATCTTCGAGCCGTTCAGCACGTACTCGTCGCCGTCGCGCACCGCGCGCATCTTCAGGCTGGCCAAATCCGAGCCGGCGCCCGGTTCCGAATAGCCCTGGCACCAGTAATGCTCGCCCGACAGGATCTTCGGCAGGAAGTAGTCCTTCTGCTCCTGGGTGCCGTAGGTGAAGATCACCGGGCCCACATAGCGCAGGCTCATCGGGATCAGCCGCGGCGCGCCGGCCAGCGAGCATTCCTGCAGGAAGATGTATTGCTGGGTCGGGGTCCAGCCGGTGCCGCCATATTCCTTGGGCCAGAAATAGCCGATCCAGCCCTTGCGGTGCAGCCGGCGATGCCACTCCATCACCACGTCCTTCTCGACCCAGACCGTCGTGGTCCTGGCGGTCGCGTCGCGGATGTCCTGGGTGAGCTGCTCGTCGAGGAACGCGCGCACTTCAGACTGGAAGGCCCTGAGGTCGGCGTCGAATTCCAGGTCCATGGAGTATACCCCGGTATAGTTCAGGTCGCGACGTTACCGCCGATCGGTGCGGCGGCGCAAGCGGACGCTAGAGCTCGGGCGGACGCTCGTTGGGATTGTCGCTGATGTAGTAGTCCACCCAGCGGTGGAAATACTGGTTGCCGCGTTCGTTCCGGCCAAACACCACGTTATCGAACGGCAGGGCGTTGAGGCTCTTCTGGATGCGCTCGCCCAGCACGTAGTCCTCGCCATAGGTGACGTCGTAGAGGAACTGGGCGGTCGTCAGGAGGGACGCCTCCTCCTCGGCGTCCTTCGGCGGGCGCGGATGGACGTAATAGAGGATGGTGCGGTTCTTGTCGGGCGTCGGCCCGGGGATGATCTGGGCGATCTGGCCAAGGCCCAAGCCCAGATACATGGAGATGTTGGGGAACAGCGTGCGCACGAAGGTGAAGCCCTGTTCCTCGAACGTGTGCAGCTCGTCCCGCCTGGCCTCGTCCATGACGCCGATATTGGTGGTGCCGTAGGCGACCCGCATGTGCGGCCCGAAGGCGTGGAACTCCATCAGGTTGTTCAGGGTCACCTTCAGGATGGTTTCCTTGTGCAACGTGGAGAAGTGATAGCCCTCGAGATAGCCGTCGAAGGCGATCTTCCAGTTGGCGCCGGTCATCTCCTTGGCGGTGAGGAAATGCCAGTTCTCGAACCCGTGCGGCGCCACGTCCTTGATCATGCCCCCCAGCCAGTCGTCCAGGTCGAGTGGGATGCCCGGCTTCAGGATGGCGAAGATCATGCCGGCGCGCTCGTCGCAGGACAGCTCGGTCAGGCCGAAGTCGTCCTTGTCGATCTGGCCGAACTTGTGCGCCTCGGAGACCGCGAACAGCGAGCCGTCGTTGCGGAACGTCCAGCCGTGATAGGGGCAGACGAACCGGCTGGCGTTGCCCAGCCCATCCACGGCGATGGGCGCGCCCCGGTGGCGGCAGGCATTGATGAAGGCGCGCGGCTTGCCGTCCTTGCCGCGGGTGACGAGCAGCGGGATGCCGACCATCTCGAACGCCTTGTAGTCGCCGGGCCCCGGCATCTCGCAGGTCAGCGCCACCATGACCGGCAGGTGCTTGAAGATCACCTCCACCTCGCGCGCCCAGCGCTGCGGGTCGCTGTAGGAGCTGACCGGCACCTCCATGATGTCGTCGGCCTGGTCGGTGGTGTCGTTGTGGTGATGCGCGACGATGCGTTCGGCGATCGCGTTGTATTCTTCCGCGCGGTCCATGGTATTTCCCCGGATTGCGTCGGGACATCCACCGGACTCCCCGTCCGGTGCGCCCGCCGTCAGTTTACCGCATCGGCCCGCAGGCCGGAAGGGCCGGGGCGCGGGCCGGCTAAACCCGGACGCTGCAAGACACATTTGACATGCATGGCGGCCGCTGTGTCGGTAGGCTTGTGGGCGATCGAGGCGGCGAGGGGAGACTCATGAGCAACACCGGATTTTCGGCGGCTGCGTTCTGGCTGATCTGCGCCGTAGCGGCGCCCGCCGCCGCCCAGCCTGTGGACCCCATCGTCAAGGACATGCTGCAATCCGACATGCGGCCCGCGGCCGATGCCCAGCTCGACACGGTTTTCGCGCTGCCGGATCTAAACCTCAGCCAATACACCGCCGTCATGCTGGAGCCGGTCACCGTCACCTACCAGCGCGGCGCCGGCCAGATGTACCGGCTCGGCAAGGCCGACCTGGAAACGCTGCAGCAGCATGCAAGGACGGCGCTGGAGGAGCAGCTTTCCGGCGACGGCGGCTACAAGGTGGTCGACGAGCCCGGGCCGGGCACGCTGATCGTCCGCGCCAGCCTGCAGAACGTATGGCTGGCCTTCCCGGAAGGCGCCCGGCCAGGCCGGACGCAGACCTTCGCCGACTATGCGGTGAGGATGAGCCTCGAGGCCGAACTCGTCGACGCGCAGACCGGTCAGGTGCTGATGATCGTCGCCGACCGTCAGGCCAACCAGCTCGCGCCCCAGCCGCGCCAGGTGACCGGCGTGGATGCCTGGGCGCAAGCCGACGAGGCGTTCGGCTATTGGGCCAGGGTACTGCGCCAGCGCCTCGACGACGCGCGCCGGAAGGCGGCGCCCTAAGCCGCCAGCTTCATGCCCCTGGACAGGGCGACGGGGATCGGCACGGCGATCTCCAGCAATTGCTGGGCCTTGCCCTTGGCGAGCTGGTCGAGCCGCAGCGTTGCCATGCCGCCGCCGCCCAGCGCCTCGTGGCACAGGAAGTTGAGGGCGTGCATGCCGGGCACCTCGAAGCGCTCGACGCGTGGATTGACCGCGCCGCGGAACTCGTGGGCGAACCAGTCTTTCACCACCTCCTCGGTCAGCGCGGCGCGGATGTAAGGCAGGAACTCGGGCCGGCGGGCGATCACGGCCACGTTGAACTTGTCGCCCTTGTCGCCCGAGCGGCCCCAGGCGAGGTCGACCAGCCGGACCCGGACGGCGTCCTTGCCCAGTACCGGCGCGTCCTCGACGGCAGGGCGCTCGATGGCGGCGGGGTCGAAGCCGCCGGCGGTGGTGAGCGCGACCGGCTCGGTCTTGCCGGCGATGTCGATGGACGCGCGCACCTTGTCCTTGGGCAGGGCGAACGAGAACAGGCGTACCACCTTGTTCACGTCGGGCCGGCCGCCGTGCCAGCCGGTGTTGCCGACCATCATGGAGGTCATCGGCGAGGTGAGCTCGCGGCTGAACAGGGCGCAGGCGTACTTGTTCTCATGCTCGACGGAGATCTTGGAGATCACTTCGCGTGTATCGCGGGCGCGGGCATGGGCGCCATACGAGCTTTCCGCGCCAAGGGACTCGACATTGACGGCGCGGAACGGGCCCATGTTGCGGTCGCGCAGCATCTCGTCGATCCGCTCCAGCAGCGCGGCGGCCTGGCGCTCTGCCTTGACGGCGGCGTTCATGCCGACGACGGGCAAAATGCCGACCGACCGGTAGCCGTCCTCGAAGGTGGTGCAGACCTTGAAGGTGCCGGTGGGCGCATAGCCTTTCGCGCCCGACACATGCACCCGGTTCTCGCCGACCTGCTCGATCTTCACCTGGGTCCAGTCGCAGGCCACGTCGGGCAGCAGGTAGGCCTGCGGGTCGCCGACCTCGTAAAGCGTCTGCTCGGAAATGGTGCCGACATTGACCATGCCGCCGGTGCCGGGCGCCTTGGTCACCACGCAGCTGCCGTCGGCGAAACACTCGGCGATGGGATAGCCGATGTGGGCCCAGTCCTCGACCTCTTCCCAGTCGGTGCATGTGCCGCCGGTCGACTGCGCGCCGCACTCGAGCAGGTGGCCGGTCAGGCTGCCGGCCGACATCATGTCGTAGTCGGTGTCGGCCCAGCCGAATTCGTACATCAGCGGGCCGAGGACGAGAGCCGAGTCGACGACGCGGCCGGTGATCACCACATCGGCGCCGCGCGCGAGCGCCTCGGCGATGGGCCGCCCGCCCAGATAGGCGTTGGCGCTGGCGATGCGCGACGGGGCGGGGAAAGCCTCGCCCGAATACATCTCGGCGGCGCCCGAGGCGGCCAGGTCCGAGACCTGGTCCAGAATGTTGTCGCCCTCGACCACGGCGATCTTGAGCGATACGCCGGCCTCGGCGGCGATCTGCTCCATGCGGGCGCGGCAGGCGCGCGGGTTCACGCCGCCGGCATTGGTGACCAGCTTGATGCCCCGGCGCGCGATCTCGCGGACATTGTCCTTCCACACCCATTCGGTGAAGTCATGGGCATAGCCGCCGTCGGGGTTCTTGGCGTGGGCCTTGGCGAGCACCGACATGGTCAATTCGGCCAGGTAGTCGAGCATCAGATAGTCGACGTTGCCGCCCTTGATCAGCTGTGGCGCGGCCACCGAACTGTCGCCGAGGAAGCCACCGGCCGATCCGATCCTAACCGTCTTGCTCATCGTCATCTCCCGCTCGTCAACCGCGCTGCATATGATAACCTGCGCCCGCGCTGGTTCGGTTGACTGTCCGCTTATACCCGGCGCAGGGAAAACTGGGGAAGTAAACAATGACGCTGAATGTTCTGCTGGTCACCAAGGGCCACCCGTTCGACTACAACGGCTTCTACGCCATCTTCGACGAGAACAAGGAACTCAACACCACGGTGGTCGAGCAGCCCGCGGCGCAGATTATCCTGCGCCCCGAATATGTGAAGGACTACGACGCGGTGGTGTTCTACGACATGTGGGGCACCGAGCATGACGGCGCGCGCGCGTTCAAGCAGCCGCCGGCTCACTACATCGACACCATCAACAAGCTGCTCGAGGCCGGCAAGGGCCTGGTACTGCTGAACCATGCGCTGGTGCAGTGGCCGGGCTGGGACACCTGGCGCGGCATCTCCGGCACCTCCTTCATGCTGGAAGAGGGCGAGCTCTATGGCGAGACGGTGCCGGGCTCGGGCTATCGCGGCGGCGGCGGCGAGCCGCACCGGAACGGCACCCATTTCCTGTCGGTGGTGGATCCGTCGCACCCGGTGACGAAGAACCTGGGCAAGGGCTTCACGGTGACCGACGAGATCTACATCAAGACGCCCGGCTTCGAGAAGAACCCGGACATCCTGCCGCTGCTGCGCAGCGACTACGACTTCTCGCCGGCGAACTTCAACCCGCCGCCGCTCGCGCCCAAGGAGCAGCAGCAGAACTGGAACCATCCGCAGGGCTCCAACCTGATCGCCTGGGCCAAGCGCAGCGGCAACAGCCCGGTGGTGTGCAGCGAGGCGGGCGATGGCCCCGTCGCCTACTCCAACCCGGCGTTCCGCCAGTTCCTCGCCGATGCCGTCAAGTGGGTGGCGTCGGACGAGGCCAAGGCGTGGGCGCGCAAGAAATAGGGCGATGCGGTGGGCGTTATCCGTTCAGCGGCGCGCCGGGTTTTTCCTGCGGCGCTGCTGAACTGGTATCGCCATCGGCGGCGTGAGGTCGGGGAGGCGCGAGGCGCGGCGCGGAGCCACGGCGAGGTCTTCGACGACGTCTACCGCAACTACCGTTGGGGCGGGCGTGGCCGCGCAGCATTCTTCTCGGGCCCGGGATCCAACGAGGATGCCGCCGCGCCCTATGTGCGCCGTGTCCGCGATTTCATCGAGGCGCACGGCATCGACTCTGTCTGCGACCTGGGATGCGGCGACTTTCGGGTCGGCGCGGGGATCGCGCCGGCCGTGTCGCACTATGTGGGCGTCGACGTGGCGCCAAGCCTCGTCGACTGGCTGAACGCCTGCCACGCCCAACCCGGCAAGGTCATCTTCCGCTGCGCCGACATGGCGGCCGATCCGCTGCCCGTTGCCGATCTCTACCTGATCCGCCAGGTGCTGCAGCATCTGGGCAACGAGGCCATCGGCCGCGTCCTGGCGAACCTACCGCGCGCGGGCTGGCTGATCGTCACCGAGCATCAGCCCGAGGATCTCCACCTGACGTCGCCGAACCTGGACAAGCACACGGGACCGGGCATCCGCCTCGACAAGGGCTCGGGCGTCTATCCGGAGCGGCCGCCCTTCAACCTGGGTGGGTTCAAGGGCATGCTGCTCGAGGTCGCCGGCGGTCAGGCCGGCGAGTCGGGTGGCGTCATCCGCTCGTTTCTGTTCCGCCTCGACGAGGCGTGATCGCGTCCGTCGGGGCGACCTAACTGTTGTCCTCGACCGGCGCGGCGGGACCGTTCTTCTTGATCGAATCGATGGCGTTCTGCGCCGCGGCCTTGGACGAATAGCCCTCGGTGGAGAACATGATCTCCGAGTTGTACTTGAACTTCACGCGGTACTCGCCCGCCTTGTCCTTCGAGATCTCGAACTTGTGCGCCATTGATGCTCTCCTGTTTAAACGGCCTCAAGGGCATCAGGATACCATGACCCGGCGCGCCAGGGCTTGACTATGTCGTGACGGGCTCAGGGCTCGTCGATGATCGCCACGGCCCGCGTCCAGCCGGCCGACGCACCCCTGATCTTGTGCGGGAAGCACGACAGGGTGAAGCCGAAGGGCGGCAGCGCTTCCAGGTTGTGCAGCTTCTCCAGGTGGCAGTAGCCGATGTGGCGGCCGGCCTTGTGGCCCTCCCAGATCAGCGATGCGTCATGGCTTTCCTTATACTTCTCGGCGGTGTGGACGAAAGGCGCGTCCCAGCTCCAGGCGTCGGTGCCGGTCAGCCGCACGCCGCGCTCCAGCAGGTACATGGTCGCCTTGTAGCCCATGCCGCAGCCGGTCGAGACATATCCGGGCTTGCCGTAGGCCGCGCCCGCCGCCGTGTTCACCAGCACGATGTCGTGCTCGTTGATCGCGTAGCCGATGCGATCGAGCTCGGCTTCCACATCCCGGTCGGTCACCACATAGCCGTCGGGGAAATGCCGGAAGTCCAGCTTCACGCCGTCGCCATAGCACCATTCCAGCGGCACCTCGTCGATGGTCCAGGCGCGCTCGCCCCGGTTCATGGTGGAATGGAAGTGGTAGGGCGCGTCGAGATGGGTGCCGTTATGGGTGTTGAGGCGGACGTATTCGATCGCCCAGCCCTCGCCGTCGGGCAGGTCTTCCTTGGCAAGGCCGGGGAAGAATTTGGCGATGTCGGCGGGGCTTTGCTGGTGGGTGACGTACTCGATCCGCGGCGCAAAGCCAGGCGGATCGGAAACGACGTCGTTCTCCAGATAGATCGACAGGTCGACGAAGCGGCGCGGCATGATCCCCTCCAGGCGTTGGCCGGCGGATTGTCGGCCGGGCTGCAGCCGCGCGGCAAGCTGTTTCAGCGCAACAGGTCGAGGGTCCGGAGGTCAGGCTCGCCGCGATAGAACGCGTCCAGCGCCGCGTCGAACAGCGCTTGGTCCGCCTCGTCCGCCGCCTCGCGGAACAGGGTGAGGCACGAGCGGAACTTCATGTCGTCTGGCGAGCCGAGGATATCGAGCGCTGGCCGGCCCGCCTGCAGCAGCATCAACCGCACGCATTCGCGCAAACGCGGCCCGAGCACGGGATCGGAGAGATACCGGCGGGCGTGGCTCAGGTCCCTGATGGCGTAGAGCTGGGCCCGGTGGCTGGAGCCGAGCCCGGCGAGCTGCGGGAACACGAACCACATCCAGTGGGTGCGCTTGTGCCCCGCCTCCAGTTCGGCCGTCACCTGCGGCCAGACGAAGTCCTGCGCCTCGATGAAACGGGCAAGGTCGGAGGCGGTCATGACGCATTCCTTCGTCGTCATCCCGGCTCGCGCCGGGATGACAGGAAAGGAGAATTACTTCGCCAGCATCCGGTTCACGGCACTGGTCACCGCCAGCAGCGAGGCGTCGACGATATCGGCGCTGATGCCGACACCCCAGACGGTCCGGCCGTCGGCGCTCTGGGCCTCGATGTAGGTGACCGAGCGGGCTTCGGCGCCGTGGCCGATGGCGTGCTGGTGATAGTCGAGCACATTGAAGTCGACGCCGCAGTTCTGCTTCACAGCATCCACATAGGCGGCGATCGGGCCGTTGCCGAAGCCCTCGATCTCCCGCTTCACGCCATTGAACACCACCTCGGCATGGATGTCGCGCTGGTCCGGCCGGCCGGAGACGGGCAGGGTGCTGTGGCTGTGATATTCGATAGGCGCGGTGCGGTTCAGGTACTCGCTCTGGAAGGTCTCCCAGATCAGCTTGGGTTCGATCTCCTTGCCGGTCTCGTCGGCGATCTTCTGGATCACCCGCGAGAATTCCACCTGCAGCAGGCGCGGCGTGTCGAGGCCGTAGTCGCTCTTCAGGATATAGGCGATGCCGCCCTTGCCCGACTGGCTGTTGATCCGGATGATCGCCTCGTAGGAGCGGCCCAGGTCGGCCGGGTCGATCGGCAGGTAGGGCACTTCCCATATCTTGCTGTTCGAGGCGGACAGCGCGTCGAAGCCCTTCTTGATGGCGTCCTGGTGCGAGCCCGAGAACGCCGTGAACACCAGGTCGCCCGCATAGGGATGACGCGGATGCACCGGCAGCTGGTTGCAGTATTCGGCGGTCTGGCGCACTTCGTTGATGCGCGAGAAGTCCAGCGCCGGGTCGACGCCCTGCGTGTACATGTTGAGCGCCAGCGTCACGATGTCGACGTTGCCGGTGCGCTCGCCATTGCCGAACAGGGTACCCTCGATGCGGTCGGCGCCGGCCATGAAGCCCAGCTCGGCCGCCGCGACGCCGGTGCCCCGGTCGTTATGCGGGTGCAGCGACAGGATGAAGCTGTCGCGCTTGTGGAAGTTGCGGTGACACCACTCGATCTGGTCCGCGTAGATGTTCGCGGTCGCCATCTCGACCGTCGCCGGCAGATTGATGATCATCTTGTGCTCCGGTGTCGAGCCGAACACGTCGATCACCGCCGCGCAGACGTCGCGGGCGAACTCCAGCTCGGTCCCCGTGAAGCTCTCGGGCGAGTACTCGAAGATCCAGTGGGTCTGCGGATTGGCGTCGGCCAGCTGCTTGACCAGCTGGGCGCCGCGCACGGCGATGTCGGTGATGCCGGCCTCGTCCAGGCCGAACACCACCCGCCGCTGTAGGGTCGAGGTCGAGTTGTAGAGATGGACAATGGCCCGGTGCACGCCCTTCAGCGACTCGAAGGTGCGCTCGATCAGCTCGGGGCGCGCCTGTGTCAGCACCTGGATGGTCACGTCCTCGGGGATCATCTTCTCTTCGACGAGCTGGCGCACGAAGGCGAAGTCGGTGTCCGAGGCGGCGGGGAAGCCGACCTCGATCTCCTTGAAGCCCAGCTCGACCAGCAGCTTGAACATGCGGGCCTTGCGGTCGGCGTCCATGGGCTCGATCAGCGCCTGGTTGCCGTCGCGCAGGTCGACCGAGCACCAGGTCGGCGGCTTGGTGATGATCGCGGACGGCCATTGCCGGTCGGTCAGGCGGATCTGCTTGAACGGCGTGTATTTCTGGGTGGCGTCGGTGGGCATATTGGTCACGGTCTTGGTCCTTCAACTGCCGGCGCGCTGATCAACGATTGTATGGGCGCTCTGGCGGAAATGGGTCGGCGGGGTGCGGCGCATGATGCTGCCGGCAGTCGGCTCACGGGCAGGCGCGTCGGCGCCGGTCAGGCCCGCGAACCGCCCATAAGTCGCAGCGCGCGCCCCGCCTCGCGCAAGGTGGCCGCCGCGCTGTTCCAGGTACCGTGTCTGTCGATTTGAACCGTCACTGTCGTCATCCAATCGCGTGTTCGTCTCATGGCCCAATGGGCCGGCCGGCCTCGTCCCGCTCTAGAGGGACAGGCTCGTAAGTCGAAGCGTCAGCGATTTGTACGGGCGGATCATGGCCACATAACTACGGATGGCCACCGAATTGTCAAGCGATCCGGGCGCTTCGATCGTGCAAATCCGTTATGGGCTGGCGCTTTCATGTTCAGCGGATGGCGCGATCCCGCTAGAATCAATATCAGACAGAAAGGGCTGATCGCCATCCATGCTGTTCCGGCAGGCGTTCATCGACGGCATCTCGGCGGGCAGGGTCACCACGGCGTTCCGCCGCTGGCGCCGGCCCACGGTGAAGGCCGGTGGAACGCTGCGGACGGCGGCGGGCGTGCTCGCCATCGACGCGGTCGAGCGGGTCGAGGCCGTGTCGGAGGACGACGCCGCTCGTGCCGGCTACGCCTCGCTCGCGGCGCTGCGACAGGAACTCGACGTCCGCGCCGGCGGCGATCTCTACCGCATCGATTTCCACCGTGCCGGGGCCGATCCGCGCACGGCGCTGCGCGAGGATTTGAACCTCGACGCCGCCGCGATCTCCGCCCGCCTGGCGCGGCTCGACAAGGCCGGCAGCCGCGGCCCCTGGACGGCGGCAACGCTGACGTTGATCGCCGAAAACCCCGGGCGGCGCGCGCCTGATCTCGCCGCGCTGATGGGACTGGACACGCAGCCCTTCAAACGGGATGTTCGGAAGCTGAAGGAGCTGGGCCTCACCGAAAGCCTCGAGGTCGGCTACCGCATTTCGCCCAGGGGAAAGGCCTATATGAGCACCATGCCATGACGCCCGAGGAAATGGCGCGGCACGTCGCCGTGATCTGCCGGGACGAAGGCATCAGGGTGCTGCCCCATTCGCGCGGCGGGCGCGCGTCGAAATCTCACAAGATCATCGCCATCCGGCCGGTCAAGAGCGCCATCACCTATGCGGTGGCGCTGCACGAGCTGGGCCATGTGCTCGGCCCGTGGCAGTCGCAGCCCCGCCTCTATGCCGAGGCCGGGGCGTGGAAATGGGCCAAGGAAGTGGCGGGCGTCTGGACGCCGTCCATGGAGGTCAAGATGTCCCGCTCGCTGCACTCCTACGTGCTGTGGGCCGAGCGCCGCGCCCCCAGGATCAAGCTGCCCGAGGACGATCACGAATTCTGGATGCTGCTCGGCACGCCGCCCGAGCCCAGGACACGGAAGGCGCCCGCAAAGCGCCGCCGCAGGATCAGCGTGCTGCGGATGATTTTCGGGCGGTGAACCAACTATCCATCTCTCACGCCAATCCCAGCGCCTTGATCAGCGCGTCGTCCACCACGCCCGGCGGCAGGCGGTGGTCGACGCGGAAGCGGGTGATGGCGGCCCTGGTGTTGCGGCCGATGTCGCCGTCGGCGGTGCCGACCTCGACATAACCCAACTCGCGCAGCCGGCGCTGGATGTCGATCACGTCCGGGGCGTCGGGCTGCTCGTCCAGCGGGATCGGCGCGCCCAGCGTTCTGCGCACCTTGTTCAACCACGCCTCGCGGTCCTCCTGGCCGTTCAGCCCGCCATTGATGCGGCGGGTGACGTTGCCGAAATTGCCCGTGTCGCAGATCTCGTTGAGGCCCTTCCAGCGCCAGAAGCCGCACGCCGCGACCAGCGCGTGCTCGGGCGCGAACGCCAGGTCGGGCGAGCCTTCGAGGTCGAGGGCGGTACGCTGGCCCACCTGCTGGTAGCCGTCGCGGCCGGTGATCTGGATATAGCCGCGGCCGCGGTAGCGCCAGCCGTCGCCCGAGGCGCTGCCACGGTTGCCCATGCGTTCGCCATAGACGGTGTTGGCGAGCAGTTCCGGATTGCCGGCGCAGCGGCCGGCGGATGCGAGCGTCGGGAACCGGCTGGGCCAGACCTCGCACAGCCGCGGGGCGCGGTAGCTGAGGTTCTCCTGCATGACGGTGAGTCCGCCGGACTCGTGGCCGATCTGCGCCAGGAAGTAGTGCAGGCGCGTCTGGGTCTCGCTGATGCCGAAGCGGCCCAGGACCTCTTCGGCCTGCGCGGCGAACGCGGCCAGATGCTCGGCCGGTCCGCGCGGATAGAGCGCACGGAGTGTGTCGATAGACAGCATGGTCCCCTCCAAACCCCCGTCGCCCGGCTAATGGGGGCCATTTTACCTGAAGCGGGGGCGCGAGTCCCCGGCGGGAATCAGGCGGAGAGGGCGGTGTCGAGCTGTTCCTGGGCTTCCGTCCAGAGGGTCTCCTCGCGGGCCAGCTCGGCCTTGAGGTCGTTCACCAGGCGGCTGAGGCGCTCGATCCGGTTCTTGTCGCCGGCGGCGTAGATCTTGGGGTCGGCCAGGTTGACCTCGGCCTTCGCCAGATCGGCTTCGATCTTGGCGATGCGCGCCTCGTGGTCGCGGACCTTGTTACGCAGTGGCGTGGCGTTCTGCCGCTGGACCTTGGAAGGACCATTGCCTTTCGCGGCGTTGGGCGCCGACGACGGCTTGTCGTTGCCCTTGCGGTTGGTGCCGGGCTCCTTCTTGGTGCCGCGCTGGGAGAGCAGAAGACGCTTGTAGTCCTCCATGTCGCCGTCGAACGGCGCGACCTTGCCGCCCTGCACAAGCCAGAGCTGGTCGGCGACCGTCTCCACCAGATGCGGGTCGTGGCTGATCAGGATGACCGCGCCGGGATAGTCGTTGAGCGCGTGGACCAGCACCTCGCGGCTCTCGATGTCCAGGTGGTTGGTCGGCTCGTCTAGGATCATGATGTGCGGCGCGTCGAGCGCGGCGAGCGCCATCAGCAGCCGCGCCTTCTGGCCGCCGGACAGCTTCTCGACCGGGTTGAGCACGATATCGGCGCCGATGCCCGCCGCGCCGAGCCGCGCGCGGAGCTGGCTCTGGCCTTCCTGCGGCAGCTTGCGCATCAGGTGCTGCAGCGAGTTCTCGCCCTCGACCAGCTCGTCGAGCTGGTGCTGGGCGAAGAAGCCGATGCGCAGCTTGGACGACTTGGTCAGCTTGCCGTCCATCAGCGGCAGCCTGCCGGCCAGCAGCTTGGCGAAGGTGGACTTGCCCTCGCCATTGGCGCCCAGCAGCGCGATGCGGTCGTCCTGGTCGAGGCGCAGGTTCAGGTTCTTCAGCACCGGCAGTCCGTCATAGCCGACGACCGCGTTCTCGAACGTCACCAGCGGCGGCGCCAGCTCGTCTGGCGCCGGGAAGTGGAACGGCGCGACGGCGTTTTCGGACACGGCGAGAATCGGCTTCATGCGCTCGAGCATCTTCACGCGCGACTGCGCCTGGCGGGCCTTCGAGGCCTTGGCCTTGAAACGGTCGACGAAGCTCTGGATGTGGGCGCGCTGGGCGTCCTGCTTGCGCTTCATGGACAGCTGCTGCTCCAGCTTCATCCGGCGCTCGGTGTCGAACTGGTCGTAGGTGCCGGTGTAGTAAGTCAGCTTCTGGCCGGTCAGGTGCAGGATGCCGTCCACCGACCGGTTCAGCAGCTCGCGGTCATGCGAGATGATCAGCGCCGTGTGCGGGTACTTGGCGATGAAGCTTTCCAGCCAGACCGTACCTTCCAGGTCGAGGTAGTTGGTCGGCTCGTCGAGCAGCAGCAGGTCGGGCTGGGAGAACAGCACGGCGCCCAGCGCCACGCGCATGCGCCAGCCGCCGGAGAATTCGTGGCACGGCCGCTGCTGAGCCTCGGCGTCGAAGCCCAGGCCGGACAGGATCTGGCCGGCGCGCGCCTCGGCCGAATAGGCGTCGATGTCGGCCAGGCGGATCTGGATCTCGGCGATGCGGTGCGGATCGGTCGCGGTCTCGGCCTCCTGCATCAGCGCGTGGCGCTCCACGTCGGCCATCACCACGGTCTCGAGCAGGGTATGGTCGGTCGCGGGCGCTTCCTGGGCGACGCCGCCGATGCGGAAGTTGCGCGGCACCTCGATCTCGCCATCGTCCAGCGACAGCTCGCCGCGGATCAGCCGGAACAGGGTGGTCTTGCCCGTGCCATTGCGGCCGACCATGCCGACCTTGTGGCCTGTCGGGATCACCGCCGAGGCATTGTCGAACAGGCGGTTGCCCACCATGGTGAAGGTTATGTTGCGGATCGCCAGCATGGCGCGAACAAGTGCCGCCTCAAGCCGCCGATGTCAACTCGCAGGGATGCATGCGGCGGGCGTGAAAACGCGGGAGCCCCGCCCGGTGGGGCGAGGCTCCCTGTCGTCGTGATCCTCAGACTGTCGTCGTGGTTGTTAGAAGTATCGCGACACGCCCACCTGCACCTGGTGGCTGGCAGGCTCCACCGAGATGTGGTTGGCGGCGGCCACCGGCACCTCGTAGCCCGAGTAGTTGGAGTAGGTGTAGTCGACACGTGCGGTCCATTTGCCGCCGAGCGCCGTCTCGACGCCGCCGCCCACGCGCCAGGCGTCGTCCCGGACCGAGCCACGGTAGAGGCTGGCGCCGGCCGCGTCGTCGACCGAGGTGCGGAACCTGGTGTTGGTCCAGCCGCCGGCGGCGTAGAGCATGGTGTTCGGCATCGGCAGGAAGCCCAGGCGGGCGCCCAGTCCCCAGCTTTCCCGCGTCTTGGAGTTGACGTCGCTGAGGCCGGCGGCGCCCGCGGTCGACGTGCGGCCTTCGGCGTCGCTGTAGCGGAACTGGCCCTCGATGCCGGCGATGAGCTGCGGCGCCAGGACGAAGTTGTAGCCGATGTTGGCGCCGCCGGAGACGCCGTCGCCGCCCATGTGGCCAATCTTGCCGCTGGGCGTACCGAAGTCGGGCAGGGTTGCCTCATTGTTCAGGCGGTAGTTGTCATAGCCGATGACGGCGCCGCCATAGAAGCCCGCGAAGGGGTTGGCTTCGGCGGTGGGCTGGGCATTCGCGGCGGCGATGCCGAGCGGGAACAGACCGATGACGGCGCACGCTGTGCGAAGGGCCTGATGCATGACTTTGATCCTCTCCTGGCAATAAGGATCCGCGAGCGCGGCGCGCCCCATTTCCGCGGTTCCTTGTCGGTTTTTCGTGGCGGCACAGTGCCGTCCCACGCGCTGGATGTAGGCTCGCGGGCACTTCACGCAACCGTGAATAGATGAGCAAAAACAATAAATTAAATGTACTTTCTGCTTGAATTTGTCATCTTCGATTCTAGAGTATCGGCAAGGTTTCCACGAGGTTGAGGCTGGCGTGATCAGCCGTCGACATGTGGTAAGGGGTTGTTCCGGCACGCCAACGACGGAACGCCGGCATACGAAGATGTGAGCGCGCAATGATTTTGCCGGACGGGCAGTGGCACTGATGGTGCGAGGGTTCCTCGAGGGACAGCGCTGGCGTTACGCGCAGGTCGCGGTGGTCTGCGTGATGTTCGCGCTGCTGCTGGGCGGCGGGCTTTACCTCGCGAGCATCGGCAAGCGGCTGCAGGCCAACGCCGACATCGACCATATGGCGCAGAAGTTCATGATCGCCATGCTCGACGGCGAGACCGCCGTCCGCGGCTACGTAGTTACCGGCAGCCCTGTGTTTCTCGATCCGTACAAATACAGCTTCTCGCACGCCAATACCTTGCTGCAGGACATGCTCGGCACGATGCCGGCGCGCTTCACCCGAGACTTCAACCGGGAGAAGCTGACCGTGCTGGTGGCCGAACGGCAGGAGTCGCTTGCCCGCACCATCGAGCTGCGGCGCGATCGAGGATACGAGGCCGCCCGCGATTACGTGGCCGGGTTCCAGGGCAAGCTGCAGATGGATGGCATCCGCCAGCAGGTGACCGGCATACAGATGGCCGTGGACAAGGAGAGCGTCCGGCTCAACCGGCAACTCACCTTCTCGCTGACCTTCATCGCGCCGCTGATCGCCATTCTGACCCTGACGATGCTGGCGCTCGCGTCGATCCAGATCCGGACGATGCGCGGGACCATGCAGATCGCCCGGACCGCCGAGGGCGAGGCCGCCCGCCGCAACGCCCAGCTCGCGGCGCTATCCGACATGGCCGATGAGCTCCACGCGGCCTCCGACCGGAGCGAGACCTACCGCGTCATCCAGCATCATGGCGCGCGGCTGCTGACGGACCTGCCGGTGGCGCTGTTCGTCTACAACCATTCCCGCGATCAGCTTCGCCGGGTCGCTACCTGGGGCGACGGCGTCGATGGCCTGTCGACGGAGAACTTCCCGCCGTCCGACTGCTGGGCGATCCGCAAGGGCAAGGCCCAGCTCAATCACGCCGATCGCGGCGTGCAGTGCACCCATCTGGTGGACAAGGACGCCGCCGCGCTGTGCGTGCCGATCACCGCGCGCGGCCAGACGGTGGGCCTGCTCTGCGTCGGTGACGCGGCGGTGCACATGGTCGACGGCGATGGCGAAATCCGCCGTATCGCCGTGACCTTGAGCGAGCAGGTGGCGCTTGCGCTGGTCAACCTGGACCTGCGGGAGCGGCTGGAGAACCAGGCGCTGCGCGACACGCTGACCAACCTGTACAACCGCCGCTATCTGGAGGAAGCCTCCGAACGCGAGTTGAACCGGGCCGAGCGGCTGGGTACCTCGCTCGGCATCCTGGCCATCGACATCGATCACTTCAAGCGGTTCAACGACCAGCATGGCCACGCGGCCGGCGACGAGGTGCTGAAGCGGGTCGCGGCCCATCTCGTCGACGGCAGCCGCGCCACCGATCTCGTGTGCCGGATGGGCGGCGAGGAGCTGCTGATCATGCTGCCGGACACGGACCTGGACGGTGCCGTCGAGATCGCCGACAAGCTGCGCAGCTCGATCAGCCACCTTCGTATCCGCTGGCACAGCGGCGAGCTGCCCCCGGTGACCATTTCCATCGGCGTGGCGACCTATCCGGAGCACGCTCGCAAGTTCAGCGTGCTGCAGAGCCTCGCCGACGAGGCGCTCTACCAGGCAAAGCAGGAAGGCCGCAACTGCGTCCGCGTCTGGCGGGAGAAGGCGCGCGTCGCGGGGTAGGCGGCATTGGGCGAGCGGCATCGCGTGAGTTGCCAGCAGGCCGCCCGATCCCCTAAGCTTCCCTGCCAATCTGGAAAGGGGATCAACATGAGCATCTACGACATTCCGGTCCGCAAGATCGACGGCAAGGACGCCTCGCTGAAGGATTACAAGGGCGACGTGCTGCTGGTGGTGAACGTGGCGTCGAAGTGCGGCCTGACGCCGCAATACGAGGCGCTGGAGAAGACCTACCAGGACTACCGCGACAAGGGTTTCAAGGTGCTGGGATTCCCGGCCAACAACTTCGCCGGGCAGGAGCCGGGCTCCGACGCCGAGATCCAGGATTTCTGCTCGACCAAGTTCGACGTGGATTTCCCCATGTTCTCGAAGATCAGCGTCCAGGGCGACGACCGGCACCCGCTCTACAAGGAACTGATCGCCGAGCACCCGGGCCGCATCAACAAGCCCGACAGCCAGCTCAAGAAGATCCTCGACGAGCGCGGCCTCGCGTCGAAGAACGAGACCGACATCATGTGGAACTTCGAGAAGTTCCTCGTCAGCCGCGACGGCAAGGTGGTCGGCCGCTTCGCTCCGGACATTCCGCCGAACGATCCGGTGATCACCCAGGCGATCGAGAAGGAATTGTCGGCTTAAGGGCCGCCAGTCCATCTTCCATCCGTATTGTCATCCCGGCGAAAGCCGGGACCCGGTACGGCGGCTGTTCTGGGTCCCGGCTTTCGCCGGGATGACAATGTAGTTGGGGGATCGCATGCGCATCGAACCCTTCACCGTCGCCATTTCCGACGAGGCCATCGACGACCTGAAGCGCCGCCTGAAGGCCACGCGCTTCCCCGACGATTTCGCCAACACCGACTGGAAATACGGCACCCCGACCGCCTATCTGAAGTCCCTGGTCGAATACTGGATCGACGGCTACGACTGGCGCGCGGCCGAGCGGGAGATGAACGCGTTCGCCCATTTCAGGACGGAGATCGATGGCGTTCCCGTCCACTTCATCCATCACAAAAGCGGCCGGCCGGACGCGCTCCCGATCATCGTCAGCCATGGCTGGCCGTGGTGCTTCTGGGACATGCGGCATGTGATAAGGCCGCTGGCCGAAGGCGATCCCGGATCGGATGGGCCGGCGTTCGACGTGGTCGTGCCGTCGCTCCCCGGCTTCGGCTTCTCGACGCCGCTGCGTGTGCCGGGCATCAACTGGTGGCGCACCGCCGATCTCTGGCAGGCGCTGATGACCGAAGGGCTCGGCTATGGCCGCTATGCCGCGAGCGGCGGCGATTGGGGCGCGCTGGTCACCTCCCAGCTCGGCCACAAATACGCGGCGAGCCTGCACGGTATCCACCTGATGCACGCCATCCCGCTCACCCTGTTCAACCACGAGCGGCCATGGGACATCACCGGCGGCGCGCTGGTGCCGCCGTCCGTCACCGGCGAGCTGCGCGAGGCGGTCCATGCCCGCCAGCGGCGCATCGCCAGCCATGTGGCCGTCCACGTGCTCGATCCCATGACCCTGGCCAATGGTCTCAACGATTCGCCGGCCGGGCTGCTGTCGTGGCTGGTGGAGCGGCGGCGCGCGTGGGGCGACACAAAGGGCGACGTGGAATCGCGGTTTCCGAAAGAGCACCTGATCACCACGACCATGCTCTACTGGCTGACCGGCAGCTTCCACACCTCGGCCCGCTTCTATGCCGAGGCGGCGCACAATCCGTGGAAGCCGTCGCACGACCGGATGCCGGCCGTCGAGGCGCCGACCGCCGTCACCTTCCTGGGCGGCGAGAAGGACCCGGCGGTGTCGGACTCCGTCGCCGCCTTCAGGGGCAGCGAGCGGGCGAAGGTCTACAATTTGCGGCAGGTCACGGCGCATCCGACCGGCGGCCATTTCGGCCACTACGAGGAGCCGGAAGCGGTGGTCGCCGCGATCCGTTCCATGTTCCACTCGTCGCGCTAGTGGCCTCGGGCGCTTGCCCGTATGCTGACGGGAAAATGCCCGCCAGGAGGATGGACCCATAGCGAAGAAGGCCAAACGCGGTGTGGGCCGCCGGATCCTGCGCCTGCTGGGTGCGCTTGTCCTGTTCGTGCTGCTGGCGCCGCCAGTGATCCTTCTGGCCTACCGGCTGGTGCCGCCGCCGGGCACGCCGCTGATGCTGATCCGGCTGACCGAGGGCTATGGCATCGACAAGGACTGGACGCCGATAGGCCAGATCTCGCCCAACCTGCAGCGTGCGGTGCTGGCGTCCGAGGATGCCAAGTTCTGCAGCCACGACGGCTTCGACTGGGAAGCGCTGGAGGAGAATGTGGGCAAGCTGCAGAAGGGCAAGCGCTCGCGGGGTGGCAGCACCATTTCCATGCAGACCTCGAAGAACCTGTTCCTCTGGCCGAACCGGTCGTTCATCCGCAAGGGCGTCGAGGCCTACCTGACGGTTTGGCTGGAGCTGCTGGTCCCGAAACAGCGTATTCTCGAGCTGTATTTGAACATCGCCGAATGGGGCAAGGGCGTCTACGGCGCCGAGGCGGCGGCCCAGCACTATTTCGGCGTTCCGGCGGCAAAGCTGAGTGCGCGCCAGTCGGCGCTGCTGGCGGTGACCCTGCCCAGCCCGCTACGCTACAACCCGGCGAAGCCCGGCCCGTATCTGTCCTCGCGCGCGGGGGTGATCCAGGGCCGCATGTATTCGGTGCCGTACACCGCCAAAAGAATCTGCAAGGAAGGATGAACCCGTGACCCTGCTTAAACCGGACAGCATCTATCTCGGCACGGGGGCGGCGCCCCAGTATCTCAGCCTGAAGCGCGGCAACCGGCACGGCCTGATCGCCGGCGCCACCGGCACGGGCAAGACGGTGTCGCTGCAGATCCTCGCCGAGGGCTTCTCCCGCGCCGGCGTGCCGGTATTCATGGCCGACGCCAAGGGTGACCTGTCGGGTATCTGCCAGGAAGGCGCGCCGAAGGACTTCCTGCTGAAGCGGGCGGCGCAGATCGGCCTCGACGACTACGGGTTCGAGGCGTTCCCGGTGGTGTTCTGGGACCTGTTCGGCCAGCAGGGCCATCCGGTGCGCACGACGGTCTCGGAGATGGGGCCGCTCCTGCTCAGCCAGATGCTGGCACTCAACGACGTGCAGGAAGGTGTCCTCAACATTGCCTTCCGGGTGGCGGACGAGCAGGGCCTGCTGCTGCTCGACCTGAAGGATCTGCGGGCGATCCTGAGCCATATCGGCGAGAACGCCGCCCAGCTCACCAACACTTATGGCAACGTCTCCAAGGCCTCCATCGGCTCCATCCAGCGGGCGTTGCTGACCTTGGAGAACGAGGGCGCCGAAGGCTTCTTCGGCGAGCCGGCGCTGGAGCTGCGGGATTTCCTCGCGCACGGGCCTGACGGGCGCGGTACCATCAATATCCTGGCGGCCGACCGGCTGATCCAGTCGCCCAAGACCTACGCCACCTTCCTGCTGTGGCTGCTGTCCGAGCTGTTCGAGGATCTGCCCGAGGTGGGCGACCCAGACAAGCCGACCCTGGTGTTCTTCTTCGACGAGGCGCACCTGCTGTTCAAGGACACGCCCAAGGCGCTGATCGACAAGGTGACGCAGGTGGTGCGGCTGGTGCGCTCGAAGGGCGTCGGCGTCTACTTCATCACCCAGAGCCCGGACGACATCCCGGACGACGTGCTGGGACAGCTCGGCAACCGCATCCAGCATGCGCTGCGCGCGTTCACGCCGCGCGACCAGGCGGCGGTGCGCACGGCGGCGCAGACGTTCCGGCAGAATCCGGCGTTCGACACAAGCCAGGTGATCACCGAACTGGCGGTGGGCGAGGCGCTGGTCTCGACCCTCGACGATAAGGGCGTGCCCACCATGGTCGACCGGGCGCTGATCCGGCCGCCGCAGTCGCGGCTGGGGCCGGTCAGCCCGCAGGAGCGCCAGCAGGTGATGAGCGCCAGCGCCATGTCGGGCCGGTATGACACCATGCGCGACCGGGAGTCCGCCTACGAGCGGCTGACCCAGCGGGTCGAGCCGCGCCAGCAACAGCAACGGCAGGGTCCGTGGGGAGGCCGGGATGACAGCCCGCCGCCACGCGATGACTCGCCGCCGCGTGCCCCGACTCGCGCCTCGTCGACGCGCGCGCCGTCCAGCCGCCAGCGCCAGGGCGTCGGCGAAACCTTCGCCAAGTCGATCGCATCGTCGGTGGGCAGGGAAATCGGCCGGGCGCTGCTGCGCGGCCTGATGGGCTCGCTGAAGCGCTAGTCCCGGCGCCGGGGGCGGTTGAAGAAGATCAGCGAGGCGACGGCGCCGATCAGCAGCGCGCCGCCGATCGCGGTCAACGGCTTCGCGGCCACCCAGTCCTCGGCGGCCTCGACGCCGCGCAACGCCTCGTCGGTCAGCATCGACAGCTCGTTGCCGGGCTGATGATTGAGCGGTCGGGTCACCAGATTATAAAGTGCGAACGCGAGGATGCCGCCGATCGGCAACAGGCCGGCGCCGACGGCGAAGGCGGCCCATCCGGCGCCCCATAACGGCTCCAGCGCCATGTAGATCGCCGCGAGCAGGAAGCCCGCGGCGGTGGTGAAGATCGCGAAGCAGGCGCCGCCGAGGAAAAGCCCGGCGGGTATCCTGCTCCACGGAATCGAAGTGGCGGGCCTAGCCGCTGCCGAGACCGTCAGGAATAGCGTAACGGCCTTGGTCAGAAGCCCCATCAACGGCGGCCGGCCAGCAACAGTGCGAGGATGGCGCCGACGCTGAACGCGACACCAAGGCTGGTGAGCGGCTGCTTCTGCACGTTCAGCCTGACCGAGTCCACGGCCTGCTGGCTGCGGTCGCTCAGGATGACGCCCAGATCTTCCAGGCGCTCGCGGAGTGCTTCAAGTTCTGCTTTAGCTTCGTTCATACCCGTCCTCGTTCCTTCACGCAGGACCTGCTGAGTCGAAGCGACCAGAGCGTCCCAATCCTTTTGCAACTTGCGGAGATCCTTTTTCAGGCTTTCCACCTTTACGCTGTCTACATCGTCTGCAACTGCATCCGCCATCGCGTTTTCCTTTCCGTTGTCACTCCGGTCGCAGGGCGGCCAAGCTACGGGCCGCGACGCCCGAATGCGTTAAAGAGCAGGCCTGCCAGGAACAGCACCAGAAACACCACGAACAGGATCTTGGCGATGCCGGCCGCTGTGCTGGCGATGCCGCCGAAGCCGAAAACACCGGCAACGAGCGCCAAAACCAGAAATACCAGTGCCCAGTATAGCATGTTTCCCATCTCCTTTGATGGCGAAGGGCCGGTTCCTGGAAACCCGGCCCATTCCATCCATCAACGTCGGCGACGGCGAACAGTTCCTACTGAGCGTCGGGTAAGACATTACCAGCGCACACCTATCCGGCTCAACGGGGTTCTCTGCGTCCGACGACATGGAGATGCGGCAGCGTATCTAATCAATTGACTTAATCATTCGATTGAATACAGTTTATGGCGTGGCCGGGCGGAGTCACGGGACATGCAGGTGGTGATGGAAAAGGCGGACGCGAAGCAACGGCTTATCGAGGCTGCGCTGAAGGTGTTCGGCGAGCACGGCTTCAAGGGCGCCTCGACCCGGGCCATCGCCGGCGAGGCAGACGCGAACATTGCCGCGATCCCGTATTATTTCGGCGGCAAGGAGGGCCTCTACCTGGCGGTCGCCGGCCACATCGCCGACCAGATCACCGCGCGCATGGGTCCCGGGCTCGAGGCCGCGGCGCAGCTTGCCGCCGATCCGGCGACCACGCTGGAGCAGCGCAGGCAGACCATGCTGGCGCTGGGCGACGGCTTCGTTTCCATGCTGGTCGGCACCGAGGAGGCGGCGCTCTGGGCGCGCTTCATGGTGCGAGAGCAGTTCGATCCGACCGAGGCATTTGACGTGCTCTACAACAGGGTGATGGGGCCGTCCTATGTGGCGATCTCTCCGCTGCTCGGGCCCCTGCTGGGACTGCCTGCCGACTCGGAAGAACTGAAGCTGCGTATTTTCTCGGTGATCGGCCAGGTGCTGGTCTTCCGCGTCGCCCGTTCCGCGATCCTCCGGCGGCTGGAGTGGGACGCCTATACGCCCGAGCGGCTGGACCAGATCCGCGCCGCGCTGCGCGCCAATCTCATCGCTCTCATGGACGCCGGGAGGCCGGCATGAAGACGCTCGCTTCCCTGGTTTCCCTGGGCGCTCTGGCCGGCATGCTCGCCGCATGCGGAGACGGCGCCTCGTCGTCCTGGCAGGGCTATGTGGAGGGGGATCCCCTGCTCGTCGGCCCAAAGGCGTCCGGCCAGCTCAGCAAGCTGGCCGTCGATTCAGGGGCGCGGGTGGAGCAGGGCGCGCTGCTGTTCATCCTCGACGCCGACACGGTGCTCGCCCGGCGCGACCAGGCCCTCGCGCGCCAGCAGCAGGCGCAGGCCCAGCTCGACGACCTGCTGAAAGGCAAGCGGCCTGAGGAGATCGCCGTGGTCGACGCGCAGATCCGCGAAGCCGAAGCCCGGTTCGTCGTCACCCAGCGCGACTATGTACGGCTGGAGAAGCTGGTCGCCACCAATGTGGCGTCCGTGAAGGCGTTCGACATCGCCAAGGGCGACCGCGACGTGGCCGCGGCCGAGCTGGAGCGGCTGAAGCGCGAGCGCCGCAGCCAGTTGCTGCCCGGCCGCGCGGACGCCGTCGAGGCGGCGCGGCGGAACGTCGCCGCCGCCCAGGCCCAGCTCGCCGAGGCCGAGACGACGCTGCGCGAGCGCTCGGTCTACGCGCCGAAGGCGGGCGCGGTGCAGGACGTGTTCTTCCGCGAGGGCGAGGTGGTGACCGAAGGCCGGCCCGTGGTGTCGATCCTGCCGCCCGCGGGTCGCAAGGTGCTGTTCTACGTACCCGAGGCCGACCTGGCGCGGGTGAAGCAGGGCAGCATGGTCGGCGTCGGCTGCGACAACTGTCCGTCCGGCATGACCGCCAGGGTGACCTTCGTATCGGGTGAGGCCGAGTTCACCCCGCCGGTGATCTTCTCGGTCCAGACCCGCGAGAAGCTGGTCTACAAGGTCGAGGCGGTGCCGGAAAAGAATGCTGCCTCGCTGAAGCCCGGCCAGCCGGTTGATGTGGTGCTTGGCCAGAAAGCCGATGGACATGAACGGTGAGGTCAACGCCATCGAGGCGGTCGGCCTGACCAAGCGGTTCGGCGACAAGACCGTGGTGGACAAGGTCTCGCTGGAGGTGAAGCAGGGTGAGATCGTCGGCTTCCTCGGCCCCAACGGCTCGGGCAAGACGACGACCATCCGCATGCTCACCGGCCTGCTGACGCCGGACAGCGGCACCGGAAGCTGCCTGGGCTTCGACATCGTCCGCGAGGCCGACCAGATCAAGCGCAACATCGGCTACATGACCCAGCGCTTCAGTTTCTACGAGGACCTGTCGATCCGCGAGAACCTGGAGTTCGTCGCCCGGCTCTACAACCTCCAGCCGATGAAGGAGTACGTGGACCGGACCCTCGAGCGGCTCGGCCTCGCCAGCCGCCAGAAGCAGCTCGCCGGCCAGCTTTCGGGCGGCTGGAAGCAGCGGCTGGCGCTGGCTGCGTGCATCATGCACGAGCCCAGGCTGCTGATGCTCGACGAGCCCACCGCCGGCGTCGATCCGCAGGCCCGCCGCGAGTTCTGGGACCAGATCCACCAGCTCGCCGACGAGGGCCTGACCGTGCTCGTCAGCACCCACTACATGGACGAGGCTGAGCGCTGCCACCGCATCGTCTACATCTCCTACGGCAAGGTGGTCGCGCGCGGCACCGTCGAGGAGGTGATCGCCCAGTCCGGCCTGACCACCTGGGTGATCCGCGGCGTCGCCAACGGCGCGCTGGCCGACGAGCTGCGCCGCCAGCCCGGCGTGGAGCAGGTGGCCCAGTTTGGTACAACGCTGCATGTGGTCGGCTCCGACGCCGCCGCCCTGCGCACCGCGATCGATCGCTATGCCAGCCGCCCGGGCCTCGAGATCGCACCTGGCGAGACCAGCCTCGAGGATGTGTTCATCCGGCTGATGAGCCAGCACGGCGAGGTACGGCCGTGACCGCCGGAAGCCGGATCAAGGCGATCCTGATCAAGGAGTTCATCCAGCTCCGCCGCGACCGCCTGACCTTCGGCATGATGGTCGGCATCCCGATCATGCAACTCATCCTGTTCGGCTTCGCCATCAACACCGATCCCAAGCAGTTGCCGACGGCGATCATCGCGCCCAATCCCGGCGCCTATACCCGCGACATCCTCGCGGGGATGCGCAACTCCGATTACTTCCGCTTCGAGAAGGACACCGTCACCGAGGCCGAGGCGGAAGAGGGGCTGCAGCGCGGCGAACTGTCGTTCGTGGTGACCTTCCCCGCCGATTTCGGCCACGACCTGGTGCGCGGCCAGCGGCCCCAGGTGCTGATCGAAGCCGACGCGACCGACCCGTCGGCCGCCAGCAATGCCGTCAATGCGTTCAACCGGATCGTCGACGACGCGCTGCGCGACGATCTGGTCGGCCCCATGGCGCAGGAGAAGCGCGGCCAGCCCGCCGTCGACGTTGTGGTCCACCGGCTCTACAACCCGGAAGGCATCACCCGCTACAACATCGTGCCCGGGCTGCTGGGCGTGATCCTCACCATGACCATGACCTTGATGACGGCGATCTCGCTGACCCGTGAGGCCGAGCGCGGCACCATGGAGAACCTGCTCGCCATGCCGGTGAAGCCGGTCGAGGTGATGATCGGCAAGATTGCGCCCTATATCGGCATCGGCTTCGTCCAGGTGACGATCATCCTGCTGGCGGCGTATTTCGTGTTCGGGGTGCCGATGATGGGCTCGTTCACCGCGCTGTTCGTCGGCCTCACCGCGTTCATCGCCACCAACCTGGCGCTGGGATACACCTTTTCGACCATCGCCCGCAGCCAGATGCAGGCGATGCAGATGACGTTCTTCTTCTTCCTGCCGTCGATCCTGCTGTCCGGCTTCATGTTCCCGTTCCTCGGCATGCCGCAATGGGCCCAGTGGATCGGCTCGGTGCTGCCGCTGACCCATTTCCTGCGCATCGTCCGCGGCACTCTGCTGAAGGGCAGTGACATGTGGGACATCCTGCCCAACCTGTGGCCGATCCTGCTGATCTTCGCCGTGGTCTCGGCGATTGCCCTGCTGCGGTACCGCAAGACGCTGGACTAGCAGCGCTTTCTTCCCATCAATGGGCGCATGGACAATCTGGCGCACACGCTGGCCGGCGCCGCCCTCGGCGAGGCCGGCCTGAAGAAGAAGACCGGTCTCGGCATGGCGACGCTGATGATCGCGGCCAACCTGCCGGACCTCGATATCATCGGCCTGTTCTTTGGCGAGAACCTGGCCTGGCGACGCGGCTGGACCCATGGGCCCATCGCGCTTGTCCTGCTGCCGCCGTTGCTGGCGGCGGCCGTCACGGCGTTCGACCGCTGGCAGGCGCGGCGCGGCAAGCGGCCGGAGGGCCGGCTGCCGGTGCGTTTCGGCTGGGTGCTGGCGCTCGCCTATATCGGCATCCTGTCGCACCCGTTGCTCGACTTCCTCAACACCTACGGCATCCGCTGCCTGATGCCGTTCTCCGACCGCTGGTTCTACGGCGACGCGCTGTTCATCATCGACCTGGCGGTCTGGTTCTCGCTGGGCCTCGGCGTCTGGCTGTCCCGGCGCCGCGCGAAGCGGGGCGGGACGGGAGCCTGGAAGCCGGCAGCCATTGCACTCGGCTTCGTCGCCGCCTACTCGACCGCCATGGGCGTAGCGAGCGTCGCCGCCGAACGCTACGTGGCCCGCGAGGTTGCCGCGCGCGGGCTGGGCGAGCCGAAGACCGTTCTCGCCAGCCCGGTCCCCGTCGATCCGTTCCGCCGTTCCATCGTCTTCAGCACCGGCCCGGCCTATGGCTTCGGCGAGCTGCGCTGGCGGCCGGAAATGGTGCTGACGCTGGAGCCGGAACTGGTCCCCACGAACATGGACGATCCCGCCATCGGCAAGGCGCGCGCACAGGACAAGGCGGTGGCCGATTTCCTCTACTGGTCGCGCCTGCCCTTTGCCGAGGTCGAGCGGCGCGGCGAGGTTGCGGAGGTCGCCATCGGCGACGCGCGCTACCAGCGACGGCCCGCCGATGGCCGCTTTACCGTGCGGGCGACGGTTCCCGATTGAGCCGCATGGTGGCGAGGAGCGCGACGAGCCCGACCGCCAGCATGACCGCCAGCACGGCGGCGTAGAAGCCGGCGCTTTCCTTTGCCGGGCCGTACAGCAGGTGATCGAGCGTCGGCACCAGCAGCGACAGCGTCAGCCCGCAGAACGCGCCCCAGGCCGTCGTCAGCCCGATCCTGCGTCCGGCCCACGCCGCCCACAGCAGTCCGGCGGCGACCAGCAGCTCGTCGAAGGCGAGCGGCAGGAAGCGCGGCTGCCCCCACCAGCGCGCGGCCTCTCCGCCAGCGAGGAGAAGGGCGATCACGGCGGTGAAAATGCGTAGGACGGTCATGCTGCTCTTCCAAGTTGTCTCCGTGGGCCGCCGACACGATACTTCCTTCGGGGGCTGAAATGGAGGACGGGATGAAACTCTATGAATTCGGGCCGACCCGGTCGATCCGCGCCCGCTGGGTCTTGCAGGAACTGGATGTCCCGTTCGAGGCCATCACGGTCAACATGATGAAGGGCGAGCACCAGCAGCCCGCGTTCCTCAAGGTCAACCCGGCCGGCAAGCTCCCGGCGCTGGTCGACGGCGATCTGGTGCTGACCGAATCGATGGCGATCGTCACCTATCTGGCCGAGAAGTATCCGGAGAAGGGGCTGATTCCCTCGGACCTCAAGCTGCGCGCCGAGTTCCACAAATGGATCATGTTCACGGCCACCGAGCTGGAACAACCGCTGTGGCGGATCTCGAAGAATACCAACCTCTATCCTCCGGAGAAGCGCCAGCCCACCGAGGTCGATCGCGCCGCCGAGGATTTCAGGCCCATGGCGGAGGTGCTGGACGAGCATCTCGCCGGCCGCGAATACCTTGTCGGCGACCGGGTCACCGCCGCGGACTTCGCGCTCGCCTATACACTCGACTGGGCCAACGAGGCCCGCCTGCTGGGCGATTTCCCGAGGCTGCAGAGCTACATGATCCGCATGTACCAGCGACCGGCCGCGCCCATGCGGGTGGCCACGGCCTTCTCCCGCGCGATGCGCTAGGCGGAGCGAGCACGCCCACAAAGAAAAAACCCCGTCCTTTCGAACGGGGTTTTCCTATTCCGTATGCCGGAGCTGCTTAGTGCAGGTGCTTGGGCAGCTCGCGGATGGCGTCTTCCACCAGGGCGTTGGCCTTGCCGGCGTCGATGCTGGCGGCGATCACCTTGCGGGCGGCTTCCGTAGCCACTTCGACGGCAACCGTGCGGACTTCCTTCACCGCGGCGGCTTCCGCCTGGGCGATCTTCTCCACGGCCAGCTGCTCGCGGCGGGCGATGCTGGTTTCCAGCGCCTTCTGGGCGTCGGCGGCAAGGCGCTTTGCTTCGGCTTCGGCGTGGGCGACGATTTCGCTCGCCTCGGCCTGGGCCTCGCGCTCCTTGCGCTGGTACTGGGCGAGCAGGGCTTCCGCCTCCTCGCGCAGCCGGCGGGCTTCCTCGATCTGGGCCGCGATGACCACCGAACGCTTGTCGAGCGCCGCGGCGATCATCCTCGGGACCTTCGCGTAGAGCAGGACCGCGAGGAACAGCAGGAACGCAATGGCGACCCAGAAGGTCGGCGTCTGGTAGAAGGGCTCGGCGTGAATGGCGGCCTCGTGGCCGACCTCGCTCATGGTGCCGTTTTCGTGCTCCATGTTACTTCACTCCCCGGCGCGACAGTTCCTCGCCCACCGCCTGGTCGACGCTGCCGCCGTCCGGCTGGTTGCCCAGCAGGCGTGCGACGACGGCGACCGCCGTGTCGGTGGCGATCTCCCGGACCTGGCCGAGGGCCTGGTCGCGGGTGGCGCGGATGCTGGCTTCGGCCTCGGCCGCCTGGGCCGACAGCCGGGCTTCGGCTTCCGCCTGGCGGGCGTCGGCTTCGGCCTGGATGGTGGCGCGGGTCTGGGCGGCGATGTCGGTCGCCTTGGCGCGGGCTTCGGCCAGCGCCTGCTCGTAACCCTTGAGCGCCGCGTCGGCGTCGCGGTTCAGCTGATCCGCCCGGTTCAGGTCGCTGGCGATCTTCTCCTCGCGGGTGCGGAGGATGTCGCCCACCCGCGGCAGCGCGAGCTTCGACATGAGCAGGTAGAGCAGCAGGAAGGTGACCGCCAGCCAGAACAGCTGCGGCGGAAACCGCGTCAGATCGAGCTGGGGCAGGCCGCCCTCCGCGGCGTGCGCGGCCTGTCCGGCCGCGACGGCGAAGGATCCGGTCAGGACCAGAGCCGCTGTTGAGAACTGGCGCATGCGGGGCGTCCCCGATCCGGTTCGGTTAGCCGAACAGGATCATCATGGAGACGAGCAGACCGAACAGGCCGGTCGCTTCGCAGAGCGCGAAGCCCAGGAACATGTTGGTGGTCTGGGTCGAGGCGGCGGCCGGGTTGCGGAGCGCACCCTGCAGATAGCTGCCGAACACGATACCCACGCCGATACCGGCACCAATGAGGGCGGTGGCGGCGATACCGGCACCAATGAGCTTTGCGGCTTCAGCTTCCATGGATCAATTCCTTAGCTGTGTGTTGTTGTTTTCTGGTCAGTGCAGATGGATTGCATCGTTGAGGTAGATGCAGGTCAGGATCGCTTTCCAGCACATTGGGATCCTAAGCTTAGAATTCCACGTGGACAAGTTGTCGCG
>JADMIO011011089.1_pt1 | contig 63961 bp, 82 predicted proteins | sample 8958161 | NCBI WGS metagenome assembly JADMIO01 (sample SAMN16585339, study PRJNA669376) | soil metagenome | isolation source: Crop rotation soil | place: USA: Cullars Rotation, Alabama | collected 2011
GCCGCGACTTCAAGTCACGTGAATTCCAAGCTTCGGATCCCACTGTGCTGGAAAGCTTTTTCACTGCGCGCACGACACTGGGAAAATCGCTGTGCTCGGGGAAGCCAGCGGCTGCTGCAACTCGACGCCAACCGGAACGGCTCCGCTCGAAAAAAATCATTGAGTAATGATAAGCGCGACCGCCGACCTCATAAACGATGAACCACAAGTCAGAATTGTGACCCGCGAAATCGAATCGCTTTGGGCGACCGTCACTAACATCTGTCTCAGCAAACGCTTGGTTTCCGACGGCAATGTCTCGGCGCGGAACTATTCTGTAGTACACCTTGAGCACCGCAGGGTCGATCTGCTGCAGTGACTGCACGATCTCGAACTGCTCTGCCACTAATCGATGCGCGTAGCGATTCCGTTCAGGCGTAAAGGGCGGAAAAATACTGCTGCGTTCCGTAGCATTCGATGCTACGAGCGCAGGCGCAAGCATTGCGGCAACGAGCACGCGCATAGGTCTAACGAGTAAGAGATAAGCCACGGGCGGGGTCGGTGGCAATACACTGAAGTCGCATCGCAACAGGGGCCGTTGGCTTCATCGTCTGGTTAGATTTGAACGAGCCACATGCACTTGTAATCCGCCCGTCTTTTCACCGTCAGCGTCGATGCTGCCAGGATATACAAGGTAGTAAATGTCTTTCAGCATCGGGGGCCTGATCGGCTCTCGGCAGGTAGGACAACGAGCGGGGTTCGAAAATCGCCAACGGCCGCCGCTCGGAGCGGGTTGCAACAACTGCTCAAAGGCCTGCTGCTCTTGCTCGTCGAAAGCCCACGGACACTTTTCGGGAAAAAGTTCTTTCATCAGAGGATCGTATACGCCCCAGATGAATGTGAGATCGCCGGCATCATTATACAGGAAGCCCTGATCGGAAAAACCTGCGTGAAACGGATACGGCTGGTCGAACACGGTGTCTTTGCCGCAACTGGCACAGTGGACAGTGGTACTCACGCGGAAGATCTAACGAGACAAAGCTGAGCTGCGGCGACCAGCGCGGAGCGGAAAATGCGATCCGGAGGGTTCAGTCATCAAAGACGAGTTTACACGACGGTCGCCGTTAGCTCCAGCGCTTGGTTAGATGATGTCACGATGTCCAAGCACCTAGATTTGATAAGTCCAGCTTCCACTTGCCGCGGAGCTTATGGATCCGCAAGATTTGGCCATTGCCATCGTGCGGGCCCGTCAAGTGCACAGTCCACACTTCCACTTCCGTCCGACTCTTAATATGGATCTCATAGCTGTCGCCAGGTGGGCAATACGGCTTCACCAGGCGATCAATCTGGCCGGCGTCAACACGTGATAACTTGCCACCGGTCATCGTCACTTGCTGATGGTCGGCGCCGGGCGTAATCGCGATCGAGTTCGCAAAGATGACCACCACAGCAACGAACATGCGCGAATTCATTATCTAACGAGAATAAGATAAGCCACCGCCGCAGCCGTGGGTGAACTGTGGCAAAAGTGAATTAATCAGCACAAAGATTAAACGCGTACGAAGTAGGCGGTTGGCTTCATCGTTTGGTTAGACCTGTGGTGGAGTCTCGCGACTCAACTCTGCGCATCGCCGGAAGCAGAACCGCGAACACTGCGACTGCCATCGCTATGATAGCGATTGTCGGAATCCAAGAGTCACCAAAGAAATCGGTCTGGTCGAGAAGAATGAGAAGAGACGAGACAGCGAGGGCAAGCCAAAGCAGACTGAACAAGCGCGCGTGTTTGGCTTTTGCCGAAGCCTCTTTCTCACTGACCTCGCCACGGGTCAGCCTGCTGCGAATCTTCCACGGCCGACCGAAGAAGAGCCACAACGAGGCGCTGAGCAAAACTGCAATATTCACTAGTTCACCAATAAACTGTCCGTATGGAACCGGCCCGACCACAGGTCTAACGAGAATAGGCTCAGCCACCGCTGATGACAGCGAGCTGTGCTGCGAATTTCAATGTTGAAGCTTGCATTTCGAAGTTATTCGCGCCGTGAAGCGGTTGGCTGCAGCGTTTGGTTAGACGAATTTCGTTTTCCATACTCGGTGGATATGACGCTGCCTTTTTCTTTTGAAAACCTGATAATCGCTTTGCGACCATCAGCAAGAAAACAGCTAACTGTCCAAATGTCTCCGTGAAGGCCGATCTGATACGGTGGCTTCGTGGCGACTCCACCGCCACCCCAAATCGGTAAAACGTACTGAGCAAACTCCAGAGCGTGCTTTTGATCGGGAACGCGCAATCGCTCACGAAACTCTTTCTCACACGCTGGACAATAATAAACAGTTGTGCGCTGCTGAAAGATACCACCGCGGGCAAACGAGATGTGCTCGGGAATATGGTTGGGGCAGTACTGCTCGGCGACGCCGTAATATGGGTGATCTGCATCGTGGACGAGATAAACATAACCGCCGTGCGGACCAGCCTCCCAGACATGAAGCGCAACTAGCGGAGTGCGATGCTTCGCGCAAAGGCCCTGACCGGACGATGACGTAATGCTCGCGCCTTCTTGCCACGTGGTCTCGCACGCGACGAGAAGCAAGGGGAGAACGAAGAATGCGCGCATTCGTCTAACGAGAACAAGATAAGCCACCGCCGGACCCGTGGGTGAACTGTGGCAAAAGTGAATTAATCATCACAAAGATTTAGCGCGTAGGAAGTAGGCGGTTGGCTTCATCGTTTGGTTAGACCTGTGGTGGAGTCTCGCGACTCAACTCTGCGCATCGCCGGAAGCAGAACCGCGAACACTGCGACTGCCATCGCTATGATAGCGATTGTCGGAATCCAAGAGTCACCAAAGAAATCGGTCTGGTCGAGAAGAATGAGAAGAGACGAGACAGCGAGGGCAAGCCAAAGCAGACTGAACAAGCGCGCGTGTTTGGCTTTTGCCGAAGCCTCTTTCTCACTGACCTCGCCACGGGTCAGCCTGCTGCGAATCTTCCACGGCCGACCGAAGAAGAGCCACAACGAGGCGCTGAGCAAAACTGCAATATTCACTAGTTCACCAATAAACTGTCCGTATGGAACCGGCCCGACCACAGGTCTAACGAGAAAGAGATAAGCCACGGCAGGGCATCGTGGCAAACACTCTGAAGTCATTTTGCAATGGGGCCGTTGGCTTCATCGATTGGTTAGGTGACGTTGCCGCAACTCGCAAACAAAATTAGAGACCTTCGTGACCTCCGCCTCTAAATAGAACGTAGCCTTCAACGTCCTTCAAAATTGGGTCGGGGGCGATAGTGATCTCCAAAATATACTCCGTTCGGTCGTCCGGCGTAAAATAAACAGCATTCTCATCGTATAATTCCCATGGTCCTTCACCAGCGCGAGACCACCTCAAGTTACTGAGCGGCTTTTCAAACTGTAAAACCACCTTTCCTTTAGCCTGCTTAAGCGATATGGCCAGCGTGCCCTTCAAGTCTTCATAGCAGACGTATTTATATTTCTCCTTCTCAGCGGATGATGCTGTGCGCTGATACCACTCATATAAGTGCCTATCCTCCCAAGTCCGCGAATCCTCCACCGCAAAGAGGACCTTCGTTTGCCATCGTGGAAGCCCTGCAAAGCGATAAGAGAAATGAGCTGGCTGATCCAGCCTCATCCGCTTGAATCGGACTTGGCAGCCGCCTCCACCCTGCAAGAAACCACCGTCCGGCATTGCGAAGATCTCTCCGTCCCCACGATAATTTGCGATCGCCCGTTGTTCAGAACAGGCGCCCTGGAGAAGCAGGAAGATAACTACTGCCCCAATCAAGATATACTTCATCCGGCGCTCCGTGCGGGCTGTGTCACCTAACGAGATGGAGCTGAGCCACCGCTGGCGGCGAGTGTGGCAAACTCTGGGAGCTGTTTCATATAATCAAAGGTGGGCTTCACAGCGGTTAGCGGTCAGCGGTTGGCTCCAGCGATTGGTTAGATCTCATGAATGGACAAAGTAAAAAATCGCCAATGAAAAGAAAATGAACGCCAACGCGAGCAATAGCGGATCGAACCGTGTCATTGCATCTCTGCCAAATCCTCCATGCAGCCATCCTCGCCATCTACCCTGAACGAGCCGAACCGTGACTGCATCGACGGGCCACAAAAAGAAGGAGCGCGAACAAGCCACAAGCAATAAACGCCCGAGGAGACAGTCGAAAGAAATATGCTGCGGCGAACAAACACAAGCCGAGCGAAACAGGAAGAACGAAGAACTGCAGATCGCGGCGGCGTATGAGCTTCGCGCCGCAGTTCGGACACCGGATAGGCGTGTAGATGCTGAGACGCCAGACACTCCACGGGATAAAATGATGTTCGCAGGCCGGACATGTTCGGGGAGATCGCTGCACGCTCATGAGGTCTAACGAGAATAAGATGAGCGACGGCGGACGAGACCGCTTGTCGCTCGGAGTGAAGATGTGGAATTCATCTCAAAAGTGGAGCTTACGACGGTCCGCCGTTCGCTCCATCGTATGGTTAGATCGCTTTGGCGTCGCTCGTGCATTGGACTACGGAAAGAACCTCACCTGAAGTAGCAGAAAAGTCACCAGACATGTCCATCACCGAATCGAGCTCGACATGAAAAGAATCGGTGTTGCCCGCGCGAGTGATTTCCATCCCAAAGAGAATGTTGCCGGAATCGAATCGTTCGAGCGAAGCATCGTGAACGCCAGCGAACCGAAATGTCACCAAAGCATGCTTCCGCAGAACGTAATAGCCCTTCGCGTCCACTTCGGAGGTCATCTCCCAAGTATGAAGAACGAGATCAACCGTGGGACGATCAGCCGTCGGACCAGCATAGAAAATGACATTAGCGTCGTGAAAGGATGGCCAATAGCCGAAGTGATCGAGCAGCGTCTGGTAGTTGCTAATGAATGTTGGCGCCTCCACAGGAACACGCTCTGCGATCTAACGAGAACAAGCTGAGCGATCGCTGACGAGAGCGCGCTCACCTTTTAGTTTTCTACTTTCTAATTTCACCTTCGTAATTTTCTAAACGGTCAGCGATTCGCTCCAGCGATTGGTTAGATGCTATTTGAGTGAACTCCATAATTCCGGATCGTCAGAGAGATGCTCTATGGGTTCTGCCGCCCGCTGTTCGAAGATGTCAACTATACCGTCGAAGGACACAACTGTGTATTGAGGATAAGTTGGAGGTTTCCCTTGCCCAAGCTGTGGGCTTTTCGGGTGCCACCAAAACTTATCCTGCTTATCAAACACCTTATGTCCCGAAGGATCATAGATAATGACGCGAACTGAGCTGGGCGAGCTGTAATATTCTGAGCGTGCTTTATATCCCACGGGGCTGATGCGACTAGTTGGATCGAAAAACTTTGGCAACCGAGAATCGAGCACGAGATCGAACTGCGACTCGGGATAGCCTCGGCCCGGAACGTAGCAAGCGGAGAGAATCGCGCTGAAAACTAGCAGAGCGATCAATCGCACATGATTTAGCATCTAACGAGACCAAGCTGAGCGACCGCTGACGAAGGCGACCTGTGGCCCGAGTTTATATATTGACGTCATCGAAAGTAAATCTTCGCGCCGGTCAGTGGTTCGCTCCAGCGCTTGGTTAGGTCTTCTTCATTTCCGAATTCCACCATTTCCAATTCTTCTGCGCCAGTTCGCTATCTGGGTCCATTTCGAGTGCGCGACGATAAAATTCGCCAGCTTCTTCCCACTTGCCGGCGGAGCAGAGAGTATCTCCCTGGCAGCCAATCGGCGCGCTTAGGTCAGGCGCTAATGCTTCGGCGTCGCGGAAGTGTGAAAGAGCAACGTCAAAGTTCTTCAGCGCAGAGTGACAGATGCCGAGATATATCCGGCTCCACGGATCCGATGGATGCTCGACAATGTCCCGTTCGAGAGACGGGATCGCACCAGCCCAGTCGCGACGATCCATGTACGACTTGGCATCATCTTGCCAAGGCTGCGCGTCGTGCTGCGTCATAGACCTAACGAGAAAAAGCTGAGCGACCGCTGACGATAGCGTACTCCGCGTCGAGTTTCAGCGGTGAAGTCATCGAAAGTAAATCTTCGCGCCGGTCAGCGGTTCGCTCCAGCGCTTGGTTAGGTCTATTTCTGGCACTCAAGGTAAACAAGTAACATGCTGTTGTAGCGCGTGCCGTAAATCCCAATCTGGTCCTGCAACTGCATCTGCTCTGCACTCGTGATGATGTCGTCTCCTGCTTCGAGCCGACGCGAACCGTGCTTTTGAATGAGCTGCTGAATCTCAGGAGTCTCTGTCAGACCAAAAAACTCGCTGGTGAAACTTAGGCCGTACCGTGTCAGAAAGCGCGTGTCGTGCTCGCGCTCGACGTGCTGCCGGAAATCCGCAACAACATCCGCGTGTTGAATCCAACGAAGCTTTTCCGACTCGGGCGACGTTTCCCGCATACTCGGCTGGCGCAACGCGCTAAATCGGCCGAACAGCCAACCGCCCATGGTGCCGATAACAACGAGAACGACGAGAGCGATGGTGCCGAACGTGTTGAGCTTCACGCGCGTGGAATAGACCTAACGAGAATAAGATAAGCCACCGCCCGTCGAAAAGGCGAGCTGTGACCAGACTGTTTTAATCATGACAAAATCTAAGCGCGTACGAAGTGGGCGGTTGGCTTCATCGCATGGTTAGGTCCCAGGCTGCTTAAGCCACACTTCTCTCTGATAAGGGGTGCGGACGTAAAGCGTCTCGTGAACAACGCGGTCAATTGCGATGATCTGATGCTGCCCACTTTCGGCGCGTAACTCGAGCGTATGACCGTCACGGAGTTTCCAGCGACCCCCATCAATCATGTCTGCGACCCAGCATTCCCAAGTGCCGTCCGCGCGAAAGAAGTAGAGGCCGCTATTCTCAATACGCCATTTTCCCACAAGCAATTGCGGCGACACTATCGGAGGCGATGGCGAAGGAGTCGCCGCGAATAACGAGATCGCAATGACGAGTGCCTGCATGGGACCTAACGAGAACAAGATAAGCGTATCGCCACTGAGAACGAGGCCGATCTGTGGACCAAGTGTTTAGTCATCAAAAGTAATTCTCTCATCGGGTGGCGATTCGCTTCATCGCTTGGTTAGGCCCCAGGTTGCTTAAGCCAAACTTCTTTCTGATATGTTCGCTCATATTTAACGCGAACGTAAAGCGTTTCATGGACGACGCGATCAACGATGATAATCTGGCGACTGCCCTTTCCGTTGACGCCTGGGGACACTAATTCAAGCGTGTGGCCGTCACGCAATCTCCAGTGTCCTTCGTCGCCCACGTCCAACGACTGCCAATAATAAGTACCGTTCGCGCGAAAGTGATACGTCCCAGGCTCAGTTTCTGATCGCCATTCTCCAACGAGGAACTGCGGTGACATCTGTGGTGGAGATGCCGAAGGCGTTGCAGCGAACAACGAAATCGCTAGGAGGAACGCGTTCATGGGGCCTAACGAGAACAAGATAAGCGTATCGCCACCCGGAGGCGAGGCTGATCTGTGGACAAAACAGTTAGTCATCGAGAAGTGGATTTCTGACCGGGTCGCGATTCGCTTCATCGCTTGGTTAGATGGCGGCGGGCGAATACTTGGCCGCAGCCTCATCACATGAAAGAACATGTAGTCGACGCGGACCTCCGCCCTGCATCTCGCCCTGTGGGTAAGTAAGCTCCCAAAGCCGACCATCTCGTGGATCGCGATAAAGCGTCTCCCACCCAGACGAATCGGTTGCGAGACGCTGCAGCTTCTCTGTCGTGAGCCACTCGATGCGCTTCTCTGTGGCGTCTGCAACGACGGAGCGATCCTTTTGCAGCAACCAATCGCCGCGGAGATCGACTTCATCTGGTGCGAGCTCGACCATCGGAAAAGCCATCTAACGAGAACAAGATAAGCGTATCGCCACTGAGAACGAGGCCGATCTGTGGACCAAGTGTTTAGTCATCAAAAGTAATTCTCTCATCGGGTGGCGATTCGCTTCATCGCTTGGTTAGGCCCCAGGTTGCTTAAGCCAAACTTCTTTCTGATATGTTCGCTCATATTTAACGCGAACGTAAAGCGTTTCATGGACGACGCGATCAACGATGATAATCTGGCGACTGCCCTTTCCGTTGACGCCTGGGGACACTAATTCAAGCGTGTGGCCGTCACGCAATCTCCAGTGTCCTTCGTCGCCCACGTCCAACGACTGCCAATAATAAGTACCGTTCGCGCGAAAGTGATACGTCCCAGGCTCAGTTTCTGATCGCCATTCTCCAACGAGGAACTGCGGTGACATCTGTGGTGGAGATGCCGAAGGCGTTGCAGCGAACAACGAAATCGCTAGGAGGAACGCGTTCATGGGGCCTAACGAGAATAAGATAAGCGCATCGCCACCGAGGGCGAGGCTGATCTGTGGACAAAACCGTTAGTCATCGAGAAGTGGATTTCTGACCGGGTGGCGATTCGCTTCATCGCTTGGTTAGGTCTTTCAGGTTGCTTCAGTATCCGAGACTTAATACTTGTATTGTGGTGTTACTGTCTCCACTCGATCACTCCAACGGATAGGCAAAACGCGCACCGTTGCTCTTCGCGTCTGATCATTAAGCTTTACGAGCACATCATTTCCGCCGGGGCCGGGATAACGGGCAGAGAACTGTATAAACCACTCGCGGTCGTCGATAATTCGCCAGACCTGCTGGTGCCATCGGTATCTTAACGGATCAATATGATTCGCCGCCAGAGCTTGGTTCGCGATAGAAAGCGCTTGTTTCTCGGACAGCTGCCACTCGTAATTGGAAGCATGTGTGGCGAATCCGCCGAGCACCATTCCGAGGACGAACGGGAGAACGCGGAGCATAGACCTAACGAGAATAAGATAAGCGTATCGCCACCGGAGGCGAGGCTGACCTGTGGACAACGTGTTTAGTCATCGAAAGTGAATTTCTGATCGGGTGGCGATTCGCTTCATCGCCTGGTTAGGTCCGCTTGCCGGTAATTATCACTTCGTCGAACTTCCATCGCTTGCCAGAACGCCGCACTTCGAAATCACCTGCGTCAGTCTCAACAGTGATGTGGCCATCTGGCCAGCGCGAGATTCTTTCAACTTTCTGTGCGTGTTTCTCCACGCGAACAGCTCGATCAATATCCGTCGCGTCTTGCTGTGAGACGCCGTCAACGGACGGTCCATGGTCGACGATGCTGCAACTTGCCAAAGCGATGAGCGCGATCACACGCAATGTCGAACCAATAACGCGCATAGACCTAACGAGAATTAGACGAAGTTTTTTCGTCTAACTCGGGCGCCGCCTCTCTTTCGGCTGTTTTCCGGCATCGAGCGGGCTTCGGATGCTCAGACCTGGCTTGTTCATCACGTGAGTATACATCATAGTCGTCGAAACGTCGCGGTGCCCAAGTAATTCCTGCACGCTGCGAATGTCGTACCCATTTTCCAATAAATGAGTGGCGAAGCTGTGCCGAAATGTGTGGCAACTTCCTTGCTTGTGAACCCGAGCGCGGCGAATGGCTAGCTTCACTGCGTTTTGTAGATTTTTTTCCAGGGCGTGATGCCGGCGAAGTTCTCCGGAGCGAGGGTCGGTCGATAGTTTGTTAGCTGGGAAAACGTACTGCCATGCCCATGAACGGTTCGCGTTGCGATATTTACGTTCGAGGGCGAACGGAAGATAAACGCGCCCGCGTCCAGCCGCCATGTCGCGCTCGTGCTGGAGCTTCTTCTGCTCCAAATGCAGTTGCAACGGGTAACGAACTGACTCTGGCAGAACCGTTACGCGGTCGCGTAATCCTTTGCCATCGCGGACGACGATTTGGCCATAACCGAAATCCACGTCTTTTACCCGAAGCCGCAAACACTCCAGTAATCGAAGTCCGCTGCCATAAAGCAATTCCACCATCAGACGATATTCACCATTTAGTTGATCGATAATGAGCCGCGCCTCCTGTTGTGTGAAAACAACCGGCAGCTTGGCCGGACGAGTGACGCGCTGAACGTTGTCGATGAAATCGAGTTTTCGTTGGAGCACCTGCTGAAAAAGAAAAAGTAACGCGCTGAACGCCTGATTTTGGGTGGAAGCGGAAACGTTCTTTTCGACAGCGAGATGAGTCAGGAAATCGGAAATTTCCTTTTCGCCCATTTCGTCGGGGTGACGTTTGTTGTGAAACAAAATGAAACGGCGGATCCAATCGACATACACTTGCTCGGTCCGAATCGAGTAATGCTTCGTGCGCAAAAGCCAGCAGACACGATCAAGTAATTTTGGCGACGAAGCGACTGCGGCGTTCGAGGGGGCCACGAGTCGATGATTTCAAAGCGGCTGGACTCGGCACAAGACAAATCGCAGTAGGAGTCAAGGTTCGCTTGATCGATAAGGAAGTGACGAGGTGATACGAACTAGACTTCGACGGTCAGAGACCGCCGCTACAAAAACCCGCTCCGACGGTGACACACCGCCGCTACAACAGATCAGCTCCGGCGATCGCAGGCCGCCGCTACAAAATTATTGCGGCGTTGGTACAGGTGTATCAGCCGGTTTATTTTTCCCTTCGCGCTTACGTTCAGGGTTGCCCGGTCGATTTGTATCACGCGGTTCCGCTACTCCAGGCGGATTAGCGGGTTCAACTCTGTTTTTCCCGCGTTTTTCGCCGCCGACGGCAGGTTCGCTCTGCGGCGGTATAGCATTTGTATTTGTCGAAGGCGCCCCGGCAGCACCGCTTCGACTATTAAGTGGCGCGCCTGGCTCTCGTCGTTGAGCTTTTTCAAGTTGGTCGGCCTTCCTCTTCCTGGCGCCTTCGTCGTTACCCGGCTCGTCCGAAACGCTTTGCGGCGTCGTCCCGCCACCGGCCGCTCCAAAGTTCTTCGCTTTTTCTTTCTGCTTCATTTCAGAGGGAGCCGAGCCTTCAGGCATTTGTCCGGCAGGAGATGGAGTTCCAAATTGGTCGCCGCGACGATTCTTGCCCTTCCCCGGTTTGCCTGTTTCCGGCATGGCTCCCGGTGACATTTCTGCCCCGGTCGCCGCCGACGGTGAAGTTATCGCGCCGGGCTGATTTTGCTCTCCATGTTTCCCTTTCTTCTTCCCCGCTCCCGGACCAGCAGGACTCATTTCCGGTCCGGTCGCTGTCGACGGCGAAGTCATCGCGTCTGGTTGATTTAGATGCTTGTTTTTCTTCTTTTTACCTTCGGGATTTGCCGGACTCATTCCCGGTGACATTTCTGCGCCAGCAGGACTGCCAGTTTGCAGCTGATCGGGCGTCTTATTTCTGTTTTTGTTTTTACCTTTACCCTTCTCAAATGGCGACGCTTCAGCGCCGGATCCTGCAGACGGCGCGGCCGAAGCTTTGGGCGCATTGCCGAGAGTAGGCGGCGGGACTTTGTTTATGTCCTGGGTTTTGATTTTCTCTTTCAGCTGGGTTTGCGCATTCGCGTCACCGACCTCGGCCCACCCCTTCTCCACCTTCGGTTGAGCGACCTTTGCTTTAACCTTGGGCGGAGCGATCTCCTGCGAGGGCTTGTTCAGTTTGGTCGGGGCTGCAACCAAAAGCGCGTTGCCCTGGACTTTGGTCAGGCTGCCCGATTTTGCGGCCGATGAAACGTCAACGTTCGCCTGGCGTTCGAGTTTGAGCCTTTGAACCGGACGGCTGGAATACTGATTCACCACGTTGATGTCCGGTCCGTAATTATAAACCGTCTTATTTTTGTAAGTGATGTTGGTCACGTTCACGGTTTGAGTGATGTAAGTGACGTTCTGTTGATACGGCACGAGGCGAGAACGCAGGACCGGTTCGCCGATGTAACGAACGTCGCAAAAATTGTAGTAAGCCGGTCCGATGTCGAATTCGACGTCGAGGTGACCGGTGAGCGGCCGGCTTTCATAAACGGTCTCGGTTTCAGGGGGCAACGGCGCCCAGCCGATGTAGTTGCCGCCGGTGCGCCAGGAAACCCAGGCCGGGCCCCATTCGTATCCAGGCTTCCAGACCCAACCGTAGTCGGCGAGCTTGACCCAACGGCCGTAGTGATAGGTCGCCCAGCCAAAATCTTCGTAAGAAACCCAGGTCCAACCGTCCTCGGTGTATGCCCAGTATCCGTCAGCGTACGGTCGCCAGGTTGAATCGTTGACCGCGACGTCTGGTTGCCAGCAGTAGCCGTAATCCCCCACTTCAAACCAACTGCCGTCGTTTAGGTTGTCGTAGAAGAAGTTCACCGAAACATCCTGGCCTCGCATCAGCGGTGCGGCGGAACACAGGAGGGCAATGGTGGCGAAAGCTGCGAGTAGTTTTTTCATAGCGGATCCAGGTTCGGAGTTTTGGACTTTGTTCAACCCGACTTTATTCAGGGCGTCTTGGCATTATAGCCGGTACCGGTGGTGCCGGCCGGGACCGACGATCCCGGCTACAGTCAGCGCGGGCGCAAAACCAGGAAGGATCGGGCGCGGTGGCGGCAAACGGAGAGGACCTGTGGTTGATTGGGGTCGAGCGAGCCGACGATCTTATTGTAATCGGCAACCGAACCGATCCGTTGCTGGTTTACTTCTTCAATGACATCCCCTTTTTGCAGCTCGGCCGCGCCGGACGAATTGTCGACGTTGGTTACAACCACACCACGGATTCCGCTGGGAAGATCGAGCTGGCGGGCCAAGCCGGGAGTTAGCTCGCCAACCTGAATTCCGGCAAGTCCATTTGAATTTTCGTTATCCTCGTCATCTGGATTTTGCGGCACGGGGGGCCGTTGCGGCTGGGGCGCAACCTGGCCGGTTTGGTAGCCGGCCGGCTGCTCTCTGATCTGGGTCGAGACAGTCATCGGTTTTCCGTCCCGGACGATCTCCAATTCCACTTTTTTGTTGAGATCGGCTTGTGAAACGTAACGTCGCAAATCCGTGAAACTTTTGACCTCGTGACCGTCAAACTTACGGATCACATCGCCCTTTTGAATGTGAGCATCATCAGCCGGAGATCCGGGAACAATTTCATCCACGACGACGCCATCAGCCGCGGGAAGGACCTGGCCTTGCTGGGCCACCCGCATCTGAATTCCGAGGTAGCCATGAATGATTCGGCCCTGTTTCAACAAAGTTTCCAAGGCCGAGCGAATGGTGTTGGAAGGAATCGCAAACCCGACGCCGGCGGAGGCGCCGCTGGTCGATATGATTGCGGTATTGATGCCCACCACCTCGCCGCGCAGGTTGATCAGCGGGCCGCCGCTATTCCCCGGATTGATCGCCGCATTGGTCTGCAACAATTCGCCGACTTCTGTGGCGCGCCCTTTGTAACTGATAATTCCGTCTGTCACCGTTTCTTCGAACCCAAACGGATTACCGATAGCGACAACAAAATCGCCTACTTGCACTGAGTCGGAGTCCGCCAGGACGAGCGGTTTGACCGAAGGATTGTCGATTTTCAGGACGGCTATATCCATTTGGGCATCGGCACCAATGAGTCGCGCCTTTTCGGTTCGCCCGTCGCTCAGCTGCACTTCGATCTCGTCGACTTGGGCCACCACGTGGTTGTTTGTGACGATGTGGCCTTCGTTAGTCACGATCACTCCTGAACCAAGTGACTTTTGAACGAATGCCTCATCCCGGCCGCGATATTGCCGCTGCTGATTTCCAAAGAAGAACTCAAATGGATCCATTCCTTGCCGGCGAACGCCGATCTTCTTAGACGTTTTCACTGCCACGACCGACGGCACGACACTTTTCACCAAGGCGCGCCGTTCCTGGTTCAACGCCTCGAGGGAAGCAACCTGTTTCGGATCAACGTTGGCCGATTTGGCGAGCGTGTATTTTTCCGGCGCGCGTTGAAACGTTCCAAGGCCGCCGTGTTTCAACCGATAATCGTAGAGGATCGAGATGCCGAGGCTCAACACCGCGACAAAGACGAAGAATTTGAGAAGATTTTTCATCAGCTAACGTTTGAAAACGTTCGTCCCTGTTGTTCGACAATCAACTGCCGGAAACGTTGATTTTCCGGCCATTCCAGGCCCGGATCCATTTCGAAGATGGACATCGCACTGGTTCGCGCCCGCTTCATCAGTTGCGCGTCTTTGCGCAGGTCTCCGATCTTCAGGGCGGGCAAACCGCTTTGGGCCGTGCCTAACAAGTCCCCCGGGCCGCGGAGTTCCCAATCTGCCTCGGCCACCTCGAATCCATCGGTCGTTTTCTCGAGCACGGCCAATTTGGCCGCGGCTTCAGCGGTCGGCTCGTCGGTCAGAAGGATGCAATAAGACTTGTGCTCGCCCCGGCCGATTCGCCCGCGCAATTGATGAAGCTGGGCCAGCCCGAAGCGTTCGGCGTTTTCGATCAACATGACGGTTGCGTTTGGGACGTCGACACCAACCTCGATCACTGTGGTGCTGATGAGCGCCTTGGTTTGGCCACGGCGAAATCGCTCCATAATTTCCTGCTTTTCCGGGCCGGCGATTCGGCCATGGAGCAACTCACAAAAGTAAGGATGGAGCCGCTCGCGCCATCGGTCGTACTCTGCGGCGGCCGCCTTTGCTTCAAGCTTTTCGCTTTCGTCGACCAAGGGATAGACCACATAAATCTGACGACCGGCTTCGAGTTGGGTCCGCAAGAAACTCAAGACCTCGCCCAGTTTCGCCGAGCTCCGGACCGCGGTAATGATTTTGCCGCGGCCCCGGGGCATTTCATCCAGGGTCGAAACGTCAAGGTCGCCATAAACCGTCATGGTGATGGTTCGTGGAATCGGAGTCGCGGTCATAACCAGGACATCCGGCGCCGGCTCGCGACTCGTTAGGCGAGCGCGTTGAGCGACCCCGAACTTGTGTTGCTCGTCAATGACCACCAATCCTAAATTCGAAAATGACACCTTCTCGTAAAGCAGCGCGTGGGTGCCGATAATGACCTGCGGTTCGTCTGAGGAGCACAGGCCGCTGGCCTGTTGTTCGCCGCGGCTCGCCGCGAACTCTTTCGTATTCTCGATTCCAGAGTACCAGATCCAAGGATAGCCCGCATCCGCGATACCCGCCGTCCAGGGATTCTGAATGATGTAATCGAACTTTTCCTGCAAATCGCGCTCCGACCTAACAATCCGATCGAATGATTCTGTTTCCCAGACACCTCCCCTGGTCTTCTCAAGCTTAGAGATTTCATGGGCGGTGAATGATTTGATCGTGTGGAGAATTTCGGTCAGCGAATAGAAGACGGCGTTGCCATTTTCGTCAGTCTGTTTAATTGCGGGCTCGATTAGCAGGTGGACATGATCGGGCATCACGCATGCAGCAAAGAGTTCATACCGACGGTCGCGCCAATGGAGAATACAATCCAAAACGAGATCGCGCGCCGGCGGCGATAAAACGCGGCGTTTACATGTGGCAAAAGTGATTGCGTATTTCTCCCAGGGCCGTTCGAAGTGAGGCAAATTACGTTTGCTGTAGCGTGGTCCTGGTTCATCCGGCGAGCCGCCGGATGCCGCAGGCGAGCCGCCTGCGCTCCTCAATCCACCCGACCCACCTGCGATCCCCAATTCACCCGAGCCGCGTGCGCTACCCAATCCAACCGAGACGCGTGCGCTACCCAGAGCACTCGACCCGCCTGCATTACCGGGAAGTGCGCGATGACGGCCGGGATCAGCGATCCCGGCTACAGCAATTTGCGCGTTCTCAAACAACGGGAGCGGGCCGGTTTCTTCCTGCCGTGATGCCGTTCGGATCGACAACTTAACGCCCAGCGGTTCCAGCCACCGCCGCAGAACGGCGTAGTGTTGCTCCGCCAAAATCTGGGTCGGCGCCATGAAGGCCGCCTGATACCCGGCTTCAACCGCGAGAAGGATCGAGGCAATCGCCACGACGGTTTTCCCCGATCCAACATCGCCTTGCAACAGGCGATTCATCGGGAATTTCGATTCCATATCGCGCCGAATTTCGGCGATGACTTTTTTCTGGGCAGAAGTGAGCTCAAACGGAAGCGAGGCCAAGAACTTGTCCATCAATTCCCCTCGCCCACTGTGGATCGCGCTGACCCGGCGGTGAGCTTCGGTCCGTCGCGATGCGATCAGCATTTGCATGGCGAAAAATTCCGACAGCACGAGGTGTTCACGAGCCGCGTCCCGCGACTCCCACGTTTCAGGAAAATGAATCGCCCGAATCGCCACTCCCCGGTTGCCGTTCTTTAACTTCTGAGGAAGGAGCGGCTCGATCTCTGCGGTATCAAGCTCCTGAAGCAAACGATAAATCACGCTCCTCAGCACCCGCTGGGAAAGTCCTTCGGTGGCAGGGTAAATCGGGGTGATCCGCCGCAAATGAATCGACTTTTCCTCGTCCTCGATGATTTCGAATTCGGGATGGTCCATGCAAAGACGTTTGCCGCGCAATCTTGGTTTGCCGTAAACCACAAGCTGTTGATCGGTCGCGATCATTTTCTGGATGTAATACAAATTGAACCACCGAAGGACGAGCGGCTGACTCAACGCGTTCGGGTTCGGTTCCTGCAACGTCGCTTCAAAAATCCTTCTTCCGCCGAAGCGTCGAAAAGATGTCTTTGTGACGATGCCAGAGAGACAAAGCGGTTTGTCACTTTCCTCGCGCGGAAATTCTGGAAACTGGTGCCGATCTTCGTGCCGGCGCGGAAAATGAGTGAGGAGATCTTCCACCGTGATGATGCCAAGCCGCCGCAGCGCCAGAATCTTCGGGCGTGGAATCCAATCGAGCTCTTCGAGTGGCTGCGAGATTTCCATCAAGTCACCGGTGCCGCCGGCCGCACTGCTTCCACGCGCATTTCCAGACGCGCTTCGCCCTGGTATTCATCCTGCCGGATGCGGAAGGCGACGTCCCAGGGTTGGGGAGGCAACGATGCAACCGTAGCTCCAAAAAAAATCGCGCGACGCTGATAATTTTCCTGACGTAACACCAGGGACAGGTGATTTTCCCCGACGACTCGCGGGGGAACAGGTGAATCAATTTCCCGGGCGAAAAAAAGCGGTTGTGGGTTCCCGTTGCCAAATGGCTGAAGCAACTCGTGCCAACCGAGGAAATCAAAATTCAACTCGGCGAAACGGATTTCGTGATCGAGTCGCAGCTGTGGCTGCAAATCGTCATCCGACAACATGTCACGGGCCACCGCTCGAAATTGCGCCGAAAAAGCATCGACATCCTTTTCGTTCACGGTAAGTCCCGCCGCCATCTCGTGGCCACCATATTTTTGCAACTTATCCGCGCACCGCGTCAGGGCCTGGACCAGATTCAATCCTTCGATGCTGCGCCCGCTTCCTTTGCCCAATCCATTCTCATCGACGCCAATCACGATCGCAGGCCGATGATATTTGTGAGTAATCCTGGAAGCGACAATGCCGAGAACACCGGGATGCCAGCCGCGTGACCAGACCACAATCGCCGCATCCCGGGAAGGATTGAATTCTTGCGCGATCTTCTCTTCCACCGCCGCGACAATCTGTTTCTCAACTTCCTGGCGTTCGCGGTTTTGTTTGTCCAAGAACTCGGCGAGCTCTTTGGCTTCGCTTTCGTTGCGGGTCAAAAGAAGTTGAAGCGACTTTTCCGCCGTGCTCAATCGTCCGGCTGCATTCAAGCGAGGTCCGAGTCGGTAGCCTATATCTTCAGTATGGATCGGCGGTTTCACCCCACTGACTTCGATTAATTTCTTGAGACCTGGGCGGGTCGACCTGGCGATTTCAATCGCGCCACGTTGCACCAACGTTCGATTTTCGCCGCGGAGCGGAACGATGTCGGCGACCGTTCCAAGGGCGACGAGATCGAGCTTTGATTTGAGATCGAATTGAATCGGCCGCGTCTTTAACAGCGCATGACAAACCTTGAAAACAATCCCGGCGGTGCAGAGATAATGGAAAGTCGAATCCGGATCGATTTTGGGGTTAACGATCGCAACGCAATCAGGAATTTCCGATTTCGGCTCATGATGATCGACTACGATTACGTCCACCCCTCGGTCGCAGAGGTTAGCGATTTCGGACGACGATGACGTTCCGCAATCCAAGGCAATCAAAAGCTGCGGGCGATGATGGTCGACGCACCGCTCAACACTTTCGCGGCTCAGTCCGTAGCCCTCTTCCATCCGCATCGGCAAAAACAAATCCGGGTCCGCCCCGTAGGCCCGTAAGGTCTCGGCCAGTAATGCGAGCGAAGTGACACCATCAACATCGTAGTCACCAAAAAGGACGATCCGCTCCTTTTGATCCACCGCCGCGAGAATCCGCGACACCGCCCTTTCCATATTTGGGAGGAGAAACGGATCGCTCAGTGTTTTCAGCCGCGGGCGCAGGAACGACTGCACTTCCTCGGCGTTGCCAAAACCCTTTCGCGCCAGCAAACGCGCGATACATTCGCAGCCGCAAATCTCACTCCAGGAAATTGCTCCGTTAAGTTCTTCAGGGGGAACGATGATCCAGCGGCTCTGCACCGATTATTGTAAATGCATCATCATCGCTGACAAGCCGAGGGCCGGAGCGATTTTTTTGCAAGGGCCTCGCCGATTCATGGGTCGGCGGTTAGGAAAGCGCCGCCATAATCAGTTGACTCGGAGCCGCCCGGTCAATACACAAAGGCCGTGAGAACCTTATCGGTCTGTCTTTGCACTTGCCTCCTCGCTTTCTCCGGATGCGCCCTCGGCAGAAAAATGTTGGAACAGCCAAGCGGCCCGCGTGAGGCGGATTCTCCGAAACTCGAACGCAAGACCGAAGTATTCACCGGAAAAGTCGTCCTCATTGACGGGGCCTATCGACTCCGGCTTTTAAAAGATCCAGATATGGTCATGCGATTGACTCGCGGCCGGAGAGAAACCGATTTTGCCAAGCAGCAAATCCTGTTGCGGAAATATTATGAGAAGGTCATTTCCGTGAACGGAACGCTTCACGGCGACTGGATTTTTGGGGCGGATATTGTTGGTCAATGGACGCCGGCCGGCGGCGATACCGGCCCGAACATGAGCGCGCCGAAACAGACGAGGCCGTAGGATTACCGCTTCAGCCGTTGCGCCAGCCGAATAGCGTCGAAGGGCGCGTGGACCTTCGCGTCGTTGTCAAAATAAACGAAGATATCTCGCGCTCGGCTTCCAATTTTGCCGCTGCCAACCAGTTTCGCGTCAGGTGGCTGCTTTCCGCGGCGCCAGAATTTGATCCGGGTGGCCCACCAATCGAGGGCGCGATCGTTATATCCGCTTACGTAGAGCTGCTCCGCTCCGTGCAAGCGAATGTAAACGAAATCAGCGGTTACATCCTCCGAGTAAGGGAATTTGCCCGCCGTATCTGCGATCACATACCCGATATTTTCCGTTCTCAATAGCTCGAAGAAATCGGGGGTCATAAAGCTTTGATGCCTGACCTCCAAGGCGTGGCGCAATGGCCGGTTGGCCATCGCGGAATCGATCTTGGTGAAGGCGCGCGCTTTCAACTTGTCATCGTGCTTTTTTCCGAGCTGGGCCGCTTCCCGAAAGGTCCGCGGCAACAAGGCGAAAAATTCGCGCAAGCGATCCGGATCGAACCCGAGATTCGGCGGTAACTGCCAGAGGATCGGTCCGAGCTTACGTTTTAGCGCCAGAACGCCGGAGCCGAAGAAATTGGCGAGGGCGGTCTCAACTCCACGAAGTTTTTTCGTATGGGTGATGAATCGGCCGCCTTTGACCGCAAACAAAAACTCCGCCGGGGTGGCATCGTGCCATCGTCGATAACTTGACGGAAGCTGAAGCGAGTAAAACGAACCGTTAATCTCTACCGAGTTGAAACTCGTGGCAGCAAATTCGAGCTCGCGATCCTGGACAAGGTCTTCCGGATAAAATTTCCCGCGCCACCCGGCATAACGCCAACCCGAGATACCAATCCGCAATTGTCCTTTAGTTAGACCAGGTTGAGCACGATCTCTCGTTTTGGCAGTAGACCGTACTTTTGACATAGCTGCGCGAAAGCATGCAGACCCTGCTTTTCTTCCTCCCCAAAAGTGAATCGGAGATGGTCGCGGTAATAGCGGCGGCAAAATTCGGGAGAAAATTCGAGCTGGTTGGCAATTATTTTGTTCAAGTCGCCGAGATTCGCATCCCGCAGGGCGCGAAGGCGGTCGGCGATCGATTGCGCGTCCTGAACTTCCGGACGCACGAGCCAAAGGGCATAAACGAAGGGTAACCGGCGCAGTTTCTTCCATTGCTCGCCGAGATCCCAAAATTCCCAACGGTCAGGATTAATAAGCGAGCGAGTTGGGGCGAGCGTGGGTGAGGGTTGGCGCAGATCCGTTTGCCGATCCTCGTGCTGTTCGCGAAATCGAATCGCCTGGTCACCGATGAGCAGCCGGGCCGATTCACCAGCCGAAGATGAAGTGACCCGCGCCCCCAGATTTAATTCGCCGAGCAGGCAGCGAAGCAAGTTGCCCGAAGTTTGGGCGGCCGGATCCAGCGCAATCTGGTTTACATCCTCGAATTTGCCGCGGTGAGCGACGACCACACTGTAAACCGGACCTTCGGAAGCGATAGAAACGCCGTCGACGATGCGGTAAATTGGATTTCGTAAAAATTCGAAGCTCGAAACCAACGCGACATCCAGATCACCCCGCGCCAGCCGGGCACAAAGAGCGGATGGATGATCGCGAACTACTTCGCCGGCCCAACCATAAATGAGCGGCTGGGCGTTAAGATAGCGGACACAACCAATGCGGAGTGAATTCAAGTGACCAGTGGCCGGCAATCAGTGACCAGAATTCGGAACCGCTGATCACTGGTCATTGATCACCCATCACTTTTTCTTAGGCGCAGGCCAGCTCGCCGGCATGAGTTGGTTGCGGCGCCGACCCGTTCTTGCCATTCGGCAGATGGCGATAATAGCTATCCCGTTGAACCGGCACCCGTCCGGCTTCGCGAATCGCGTGTTCGAGCGCAGCGATCGTCTGCTGTTGCGGAGTCGTTGCGCCGGCCATGTGGAAGATTTTTTCTTCCATGATCGTCCCGTGCAGATCGTCCGCGCCGTAACTGAGCGAGATTTGGGCGAGCGGCAGTCCCGTGCTTACCCAATAGGCCGTCAGATGATCGATGTTATCGAGATAGACACGACTGACGGCCAGATTACGCAATTGCTCGATCGCCGATGCCCGCTTGATATGAGCAAGGAGAGTGGTCTGCGGTTCAAATGCGAACGGAACGAATCCGCTGAATCCACCGGTTTCGTCCTGGAGCTGCCGGAGTTGACGCAAATGATCAACCCGTTGCTCGAGGGTTTCGATGTGGCCGTAAAGCATCGTGCAAGTGCTGCGGCCGCCCATTTGATGCCAGGTCCGGTGCACTTCGAGCCATTCCTCCGCCGTTTCTTTGCCGCGACAAATCCGGTCGCGAACGCCGGAATCAAAGATTTCCGCGCCCCCGCCGGTGATCGAGCCGAGCCCGTGTTCGCGCAAAAGTTCAAGCGTATCCGCGATCGACATCTTAAAAATTCGATCAGCCAGATGGCGGGCTTCGATCGCAGTGAAAGCCTTGATGTGCAATTGCGGATCGAGCGCGCGAAGGCCGTCTAACAGCTCCAAATACCAATCTTTTTTCAAACTCGGATGGAGGCCGCCGACCATGTGAACTTCGGTGATGCCCAAGGGCAGCGCGTCCGCGACCGCTCGAACGATCTCACTGGGCGCGTGTTCGAAGGCATGCGCGTCGCGTTTTTTCGCCGCGAAAGCGCAGAACTGGCATGATAGGACGCAGATGTTGGAATAGTTGATGTAGCGGTTATGGATGTAGCTCGCGAAATTGCCGTTTTTCCGCTCGCGAACGACGTTGGCCATCAGTCCCAAGGCGTTGAGATCCGTGGATCGATAGAGCGTTAAAGCGTCAGATTCCGTGATCCGGGTGCCCGCCTCGATTTTCCCAGCGATCGGCCTAAGTTCCTTGGGAATAAGTGAGTAATTCATCCGAAGCCGATGCTGAAATCGATGGCTTTACCATGCACACGCGTCTCCCCCGTTGCAACAAAAAGCACTGGGCGGCGTCCCACGAGAAAGGCGACTGCCCAAGGCGATAAGATTCGAATCGCGGCTGCTCAATCAACGTCTGTTTATCAATGGCGGATCCACAAGCACCGGCGCGCTCCGGAGACGACGCGGAAGACATTCGCCTGATGCAGCTTGTGGCGGGCGGAGATACGGCGGCCTTTGAATCGCTAATCGAGCGGCATCAGGCCCTGGTCGCGGGCACCGTAGCCCGGATGCTGGGCAGCAACGCGGACGTTGAAGACATTACCCAGCAGGTTTTTATCCGGGTATGGAGAAGCGCCGGGCGTTACGTGGCGAGGGCAAAGTTCACGACCTGGTTGCTCAAGATTACACGCAACTTGGTGTTCAACGAAATGCGTCGGGCCAAACGACATCCCCATGTGCCGGTCCAAGTCGATGCCGAGGCCGATGAGTTGCCGCTCAAAGACGAAGCGACTGAAACGCCGGATGCCACGCTGCTGCAAAATGAGCTGCAGCGCGCAATTGAAAACGCGATCACCCAACTTCCGGAAACCCAGCGGATGGCGCTGGTCTTGCGGCGATATGAAGACCTCAGTTACGAAGAAATCGCGGAAGTCCTGGAGTTATCGCTCCCCGCGGTGAAAAGCCTGCTCTTCCGTGCGCGAACTGAATTGCGCGAACGGCTGAAAAGTTATCTCGAGGGGTAGCGACGGAGCCGCTAGTTGCCTAACAACTTGACTGTCACCTTTGTGTTCCCTCGATAGTAAGCGCGATCGGGCAAAATCTGGACACTGAGCGGCAAAATTCTTCTGCGTGAGTTAGGTATAGAGTGCAAAGTAAGCGCACTGGAAGTTTGTCCGCCTAATTGGGTCGCATCCTGACCGAATTGATCGGTCAAGGTGTAATCAACTCCCGAGACCGCATGCGTTACCACGGCAAAATGGATGGTGACGTTCTGGCAAAGATTCTTGCCGGTGAAGCTAATCGTCGCATCCTGTCCTTTGTGAAGTGAGGTCGTGGTTGTAGCAACCCTGACAGTCGGCGCGGGACATGGAGGCGGAGGAGTAGGTGTTGCAGATGGTGTTGGAGTCGGCGTCGGCGAAGGGGGCGGATTTCCGATCAGGCCTCTCGCGGTGGCAAGACCTCTGACCGTTCCGCCGAGGTTGGGATTGATCCATACCAGTCCGCCGGTCCAGCTATAAGCGATGACAAACGGGTTGGAATCGTTTGCCACGTAAATATTTCCGCCGTTCGGATCCAGCGCGATGAATTTCGGCGCAATCGCGGTTGGGAACGAGGTCATGACGCTGCGAGTTGCCGGATCAACCACGACGATCTTCGACGAGTTGATGCTTGCCGCGTAAATCAAACCGCCTGGCCAGGGCTGAACCAAGAGCGTGTCAACGCTCGAAACGTAACTCGAAAGGTCCAAGCTCCAGTTCACTGCGCCCAGAATGGCGGTATTGAGCTGATAAATGGTGGTGCCGCAACCGCGAGTCGCGCCATTACCGCCCCGGTAGAGTTGGCCGTCCGCGGGGTTGAGATCGGTGTAGCCTTCGCACGATTGCGCCGAATAGAGCGTGCCGTTTGCCCCGATGCTGTAGATCGTCTCGGCGTCGTAAGCCGCGCCGGCATTGGTAATGGTGTAAATCTGTCCGGTCAGCGGATCGATTGTTGGCCGGCCAACATCATAAGTGAGCACGCTCCACTGCTGGGCTCCAGTTCCGCGATCGGACTTGGCGACCGCGCCGAAGCAGTTGTTCTCGCTCCAAACCACTCCTGGTTGGCTGCTGGTAGCGTCGACCGCAGCACCAGTAACGAAATCGAAGTCACAAAAGCTGTTGATCGTAATGGAATTGGTCCATCCTGGGGCGCCGTTGGCAGTAAACTTGTAGACTGTTCCATCGACCCCGGGGTTGTGGCCGCCGACAGCGGTGTAAACACTGAAATCGAGTGGATCGACCGCCAACGCGCCATCATTGGCGACGGGGACCGACCAAAGCACCGAGCCGTTAACGGAATTCAATTTCACCAGGGTGGTGAAATCCACGTCAACGACCACATTACTGGCGTCAGGAGGAAGGGCACCGTTGACGGAGGCGAAGCTCAGGAGGGAAACAAATGCGAGCGTGATGAGGGCAACGGGGCGGAAGAATGACTTCATAAGTGGCCGTTCTTGAGCAGCACATGTGCCAGCGCCAATCCGATGTTGTCTCAGTTCGCCACTCTACCTGCCACTTGCCGTTCTCTATGAAAAACAGCCAACACGATGCCACTGCGAGCTAAACAAAGAGGGCGGGCCCCTGCGCGGGTACCCGCCCCCTCTCAACCCCACATCTTGTAAATTTTATTCGTCGCGATCTTTAACGTCGCTCTTGAAGTGAACTTGCGTCGTTTCTTCGGGAGCTGGCGGTTCACCAGGCTTGGCGTAATCGGCTGCCAACTGGCGATGAGCTGTTGGGACCAAACGAACTGCGCCTTTGGCGTTGTTCCTCCAGCCATTTGGATCAGCGTATTCTTCGCCTACGTGATGGACTCCTGCGACTTGGTCTTCCAGACCGGTGCCGTAGCGCTGATCGATGATCGTCGGTGTAACGAAGATCAATAGATTGCGTTTATGCCGCTCGTTGTCATGGCTCTGGAACGCATAGCCGAGCACCGGAATGTCACCAAGTATTGGAACCTTCGTTCTAGACTTGGACGTCTGATCAGAAAGTAACCCGCCGATCGCCAGAGTGTCGCCGCTCTTGATTAGCACGTTCGAATCGAGCGACCGCTTATCGATGATCGGGCTGGTCACATCCGCGCCGTTAAACGCGAAGTGAAAATCTTGCACCTTGTTGCTGATCTCCGGTTTGACCGACAGCGTGATGAAATTGTCTTTGTTGACTGAAGGTCGAACGATCAGGGTATTTCCGAACGTCTTGTCCTGAAATCCGCCGAACACCGCGGTCGCGGTCTGTTCGTTGAAGTTTAGCTGTGGCACCGGCTGGTTACGCAACACTTCGATTTTCGCCTGCTGGTTGTCTGCCGTCACCACTCGCGGGTTCGCCAGGAATTCGGCGTCGGCGTCTTCATTCAAAGCCTGCATCGTGGCGCTGAATTGAGGCACTGAGAGAATTGCAAATTGTCCGAAGGCGAGTTTTTCAAGACTTCCGAATAAGTTCGAGCTTCCCGGATTTCCGAGAGCAAATGGAGCCGTCGTGCCATTAAACGTCGTGGTAGTCTTACCCGTAGCGTCGACAGTGCTGGTCGTCGGTGCGCCGTATTGATACAGCTTGGGATTGGTCGCGCTGCCGACCACGCCGGCCCAGTTGATGCCATAAGCCTGAACTGGATCGGCGCTAACTTCCACCAGCCGCGCCTCGATCATTACCTGACGAGTCGGTTTGTCGATCTGGAGAAGAACTTTGCGGATGTTGTCGATGTTGCTGCGGGTTTCGCTGAAGAACATCGTGTTGGTCCGCTCATCGATTTGTGGCGGCGCCTTGCTTTGCAATTGCGACGCGATCAGCGGGGAAACATCCTTCGCCCGTGCGTAGCTAAATTGGTAGCTGTCGGCTTCGGTTGGCTCGGCCGTTTTTTCCGCAGCCGTCTTGATATAATAAACGCTATCGATCTTGTCCAAGAACAGTCCCTTGGCTTTTACAATGATTGAAATTGCCTGAAGCGCGGTGACGTCTTCCAACCGCATGGTCACCGTTCCAGTGACCGCATCGCTGACCACCATGTTAACCTTGGCCTGGCGAGCGAGCAGTCGCAGCACCTGACCAACGTCGTCGCCTTGAAATTCACGAACACCTACTCCCCCACTTTCCACGTTCGCATCCGCCTCGGTTAAAACGGGCGATTGCGTAGTTGTAGCTCCAGCCGGCTTGGCCGCTGGGCTAGCCGCCTGGACCGGAGCTTGCACCAGCATCATCGATTGGTCAGCGGGCTTGGATTGATCGGGCGCGACAGCTGGACCAGCCGGAGCGGGAGCTGTCTGAGCCTGTGACAGGGAAACAACGGTCAGAAACGCCGCCGCTGCGACGCATCCCCGTTGCTTGATTGAATTAACCATATTCGTGGAAGTTGGTAAGTGCTGGCCGCTAAAAAGCAGGAAGCAGACCAGCTTTTTGAACTTTCCTGAGTCGCCGGCGCCGATGGCTTTCGGCAGAGCCTTCGGCCGATTACTCGGCGGCGCGCCGGGCTGCGTCGATAAACGCCCTGATCAACTCGGGGTTTTTTCGGCCGGGCGCCGCCTCGACGCCCGTGGTTACGTCAACACCGCGCGGCTTCACCAGACGCACGGCTTCGTCTACGTTTTGGGGATTCAATCCGCCCGCCAGAATGACATTAATCTTCGGATGATGGCGGACGAATTCGGGCGCGAATTTCCACGGAAAGGGCTTTCCTGTCCCACCAAAACCTTCCGCGGTCTTCGAATCCAGAATCATCGTATCAGTGAAGTAATCGGGCAGGCCGGCCAGCGACTTCGAGCCCGTGACCGCCACCGCTTTGGCAAACGGAATTCCGGCATCACGCAGCCGCAGGCAGAACTCGAGAGATTCGTTGCCATGCAATTGGAGCGCGTCGATGAACGGTAACTGGGCGATGCGGCAGGCGTCTTCCCAATTGGGATCCGCTGTAACCGCAACTTTCCAGGTTTCCTTCGGCAGCTTGGCGATCCACGGCGCTGCCGAATCAAGATCGATCCATCGTTTGCTTTGCGGGACAATGTTGAAGCCGAGTGCGTCAGCTCCGGCTTCAATCGCAGCGACAGCATCGGCTTCAGTCGTGATCCCGCAAATCTTGACGAACAGCCCATCGCGCGATTTCAAACTACCGGCGAACATCGCAAAAATTACTTGCCCGGCTCAATGACGCGACCCGGGACCTGTTTGATCTGGGTGTGATGGGTCAGGATATGAACACGACCGTCACTACCGCGGAAAAACGCGCTGAGCAGCCAGCTTACGAACGAAATAATGATCGCGCCGAACACCGCACGCCAAAATCCGTGGACCTGAAAGCAGGGCACGATTTCGCTGACGATCTTCAGCATTAACGCATTGATGATCAAAATGAAGAGGCCCAGCGTTACCAAAATGAAGGGAAAGCTCAGCAACAGCAAAATGGGCCGGACAAAGGCGTTGATGATTCCGAGCAACAGGGCGGCGCCCAGCAAGCAGCCGATCCCAGTATAACCGAATCCAACAATATTCGCGGCCACGAAAACGGCGAACGCAGTGATAAACCACCGAAACACAAAGTGTCGCATGGCTCATATTATTAGGTGGCGCGGCTTTTTACACAAATAAAGCGGGAGACGGTTGCATCTGCGCATCATCACGCTAAATCGTAAATCAGGGAGGAAATTGATCGTGGCTAGGAAGAGTAAGCCTGATGCGGCAGGCTCGGACAAAACCCGCAAGACCAAAACAACTGCAACGGCGCCGGCCGTCTCACCGAAACGGACTACAAAATCGGCGGCCGCAAGAATCAGGAAAACGTCGGCCAAGAAGGCAGCCGTTGAAAGAGTTCAGGAGCCTCCAGCTCCGCTCGTGATAGCGGAATTCAACCCCACGGACGAGCAGATTTCGATGCGGGCCTATTTCATTTCTGAACGCCGGCGAAGATTCGATCTTCCGGGGGACGCCAATTCAGACTGGCTGGAGGCGAAGCGGCAGCTGCTGTCTGAAACGCGAGCGTAGCGAGCGGCGATCTCTGATCGCCCAAAAGAATTCGACAGTCGGAGACTGCCGCTACAGAAAACAGGCGGACCTTACAGCGGCATCGAAAATTCAGTTCCGGGCAGGCACTGTTTGATTTTATCAATCAGCCGATTGATCGCGAATGGTTTTGCGATCAATCCGCCGACACCCGGTTCCTTAAGTAATTCCTGGGCCCGTTTTTCGTCCGCTTGGCCGGAAACCAAAATCAGGGGTGGCAATTCCCGGACGGGATCGAGATTCTCGTAAACCTTGCCGATCAAGAAAAACAACATCGCGCCGTCGATCATTGGCATCTGAAAATCGAACAAGAAGAGGTCGTACTTCTTCTTGAGGGCTAGCTCGAAGGCGTATTCTGGCTTAGGCGAGGTGTCGACCTCGCATTGCAGCGTCGCTACCAGCGCTTCCCGCACTACTCGCAAGAGCGCGACGTCGTCGTCTACCATGAGAAACCGCTTTGGCTCCGCCGGCACGGTCGGAATTTAACCACGAACAGGCACGAATGAACACGAATCATTCTGGTGTGGGCGGCGCGCGCGCCCTCGGGTGCTCGACTCGGCGCCTCGCCGAGTCTCAAGGCAAACGCGGCTACTTGCCCTGCTCCTATTAGCGTCTATTCGTGTCATTAGTGGTTATCTCTTCTGAACTCGCGACCGCGTTGCGGGAACGACTAACAATCATTCAAGATGCAGAAAGCCGCCGCGACCCGGAAAAACACCTGGCACGTCTGAAAGAGATCTCAGAAAAGATCGACCATCTCGCCGCTGCGTTACCGAAACCGGTTGATCCCCAGCTCGCCCATTTTCTCCAGCGCAAGAGTTATGACAAAGCTCTCGAATTTCTGGAGCCAACCGCGAAACTAGGCGGATAGATAAAGACGGCGCACTTGGAAAGCGCCGCTCCCTTGATTTAGGGAATCGTCGCCGTTATCGCGAGTACAACTCGACGATCAACTGTTCGTTGACGATCGGTTGCATTTCTTCGCGGGACGGGATGTGGGCGACTTTGCCCTTAAGGCCGTCGCGATCGACGGTCAGCCAGTCTGGAACCGGAACAATCTGAGTGAGCTCGAGATTGCGGACCGCGAGCTGACGCGATTTCGGTTTGTCCTTGATCGCGACCTCGTCTCCGGCCTTCACGTTGTAAGAGGCAACGTTGACGCCGCGACCATTAACCTGGACATGTCCGTGCGACACCAACTGCCGGGCGGCGTTGCGAGTGTTGGCGAAGCCGAGGCGGTAAATCACATTGTCGAGACGCGTTTCGAGAAGCTGCAACAACGTCTCACCGGTTACGCCGCGTTTCCGCAGCGCGTGTTGGAAAATGCGGCGGAACTGGCGCTCGAGCAGACCGTATTGATAACGAAGCTTTTGTTTTTCGCCGAGCGCGATGGCGTACTCGGATTGTTTGCGGCGCGAACCTTTTGGCCCGTGCATACCCGGCGGATAATTTTTCCGCTCGAGTGATTTGGATGGTCCAAAAATCTGCACGCCGTATCGGCGGCTGACTCTTGTTTTAGGGCCGGTGTATCTTCCCATGGAGTTCTGTAATTCGTTAAATCGCTAAATGGATCAGACCCTGCGCTGCTTCGGTGGGCGGCAACCATTGTGCGGAACTGGCGTTACATCGCGGATTAAGGTGAGATCGAGGCCGATTGCTTGCAGAGCGCGGACGGCCGATTCCCGACCGGCGCCCGGACCTTTGACCAAAACGTGGACTTCTTTCAGGCCGTGGCCCATGGCCTGACGCGCCGCATCCTGGGCGACGAGCTGGGCAGCGTAAGCCGTGCTTTTGCGCGAACCTTTGAAACCAACTTTGCCGGCACTCGACCAGCCAATCACGTTTCCGGTTTGGTCGGTGATCGTGACGATCGTGTTGTTGAACGTCGCATAAACATGAGCGACACCGGTGTGAACGTTCTTGGCGCCTTTTGCCTTAACAATTTTCGGCGCTTCCACAACGTCAGCGTCGAGGGAAAGATTTTCCGGGGGTTTCGGCGCTTCTTCCTTCTTCGCTTCTGGCTTCTTGGCTTTTTTTGAAGCTTCCGGCGCAGGCGCCGCCGCGGCCGGCTTTTCCGCATCAGCCGGTTTCACTTCAGGCTTCTTCTCTTCCTTCTCCGCCTTCGGCTTTTCGTCTTTCGCCTTCGCTGGTTTTTTATGTTCGGCCATTGCTAAAAATTAAACTTTTCCTGCTTTTGCATCGGGATTACGAATCACGCCGACGGTCTTGCGCGGTCCTTTGCGAGTCCGGGCGTTGGTGGAGGTTCGCTGACCCCGCACCGGCAAACCGCGCCGATGCCGTTGACCGCGATAACAATTGATCGCCTGGAGGCGCTTAAGATTTCCCTGGATGTCGCGCCGAAGGTCGCCCTCGATCTTAATCTTGTTGTTACTGATCGCGTGAATGATTTCGTTGATCTGCTGCGGACTGAGGTCTTTGGCCCGCATGTTTGGGTCGATATTCGTCTGCTCGAGAATGCGACGTGACGTCGAAAAGCCAATCCCGTAGATGTAGGTCAAGGACGCTTCTATGCGTTTGTCTGCTGGAATTTCAACTCCAAGTAATCGTGGCATTTTAAATCTTTAAATCTCTAACTCGCTAAATCGTTAAATAATCTAGCCCTGGCGCTGTTTGTGACGGGGGTTTTTGCAAATCACCCGCACCACATTCTTGCGCTTCACAATCTTGCAAGCTTCACAAAGTCTCTTAACTGAGGGTCGCACTTTCATAAAAATCTTTCGTTGGGGAAACAAAAAACGCGGAGCCAAATCCGCGTTGTCATTTCTGGCGGAAGGTGATCCGCCCCTTCGACAAATCGTAAGGAGATACCTCTAGCATAACTTTGTCGCCCGGCAAGATACGAATGAAATGGAGTCTCATTTTTCCCGAAATATGCGCTAAAACCTTGTGGCCGTTCGGCAGCTGAACCCGAAACATGGTATTCGGAAGCAGCTCTACGACAGTGCCTTCTACTTCAATTGCGTCTTTCCGCGCCATGTCAGGATTTCGGGCCCATCCTTCGTAATCAGCACTGTGTGTTCAAAATGGGCCGATCGGGTGCCGTCAGCCGTGCGCACCGTCCACCCGTCTTCGAGCAGCCGAACATCCGGCCCACCCATGTTGATCATGGGCTCAATTGCCAAAGTCATCCCGGCCTTCAATTTGGGACCACTTCCCCGCCGACCGTAGTTTGGAATCTGGGGTTCTTCGTGCAATTTGCGCCCCACCCCGTGGCCGACAAACTCCCGGACCACGGAGAAATGATTTGCCGAGGCTTCGGCTTCGATCTCAGCGCAAATGTCGCCCAGCCGAACGCCTTCATCGGCCACGGAAATTGCCCGTTCCAACGCCTTTTCCGTTACTCGCAACAATCGGTCAGTGCGTTCATCAACCACCCCGACCGGAATGGTTTGGGCGGTATCCCCCACCCAACCGTCCTGAATCACGCCGATGTCGAGCTTAACAATGTCTCCGTACTGGATTCGGCGTTGGCTACCAATCCCATGCACAACCTCGTCGTTGAGCGAAATACAAATGTTGCCCGGAAAAACGCGATGACCGAGGCGATAACCGAGGAACGCGCTCTTCACCTTAGCTTCGTTCATGAAATCGGCCGCCGCTTCATCGACTTCCTTTGTGCTGACTCCTGGCCGAATCAGCTCGCTTAGCCGATCGAGGATCTCACTGGCCGTGCGACAGGATTGCCGCATTTTTTCAATTTCCCTGGCGTTCTTGATCGGAATCATGCCGGCACTTTGTCTTCAATGATCTTCGATATTTCCCCAAACACCGCATCCCGGTCGCGGTTGCCGTCAATTTTTCGGAGGATGGACATCTTCCCGTAAAAATCCGCCAGCGGCTGTGTCTTAGTGTTGTATTCGCGAAGGCGCTGTTGCAACACCTCGACATCATCATCGCTCCGGCGTTCAAGACGGCCTTCGCAATAGGGACAGATCGGCCGATTGGCAAACTGGGCGCTGTCCACGCTGGTGGTGAATCCACAGGTCCGGCACTGGAGGCGGCCGGAAATTCTCGAACGCACCGTTTCTTCGGACACGTCCAGCCAAATGGCCGCGTCGAGCGACGTCTGGATGCTTTTCAAAATCGATCCGAGACTTTCGGCTTGGGGAAGTGTTCTCGGAAAACCGTCGAAGACAAAGCCGTAACCGCCGTGCAAATGCAGCCAATCCTCAATTAGCTTCACAATGATTTTGTCGGGGACCAAATCGCCGCGCTGCAAAAGTCCCGCCGTCTCCAAACCAAGGGCAGTCTCCAGATCTCTTTCGCGTCGCAAGATTGCGCCAGGCGATGTCACCGGAATTCCGAAATGGCGGGTAATCATTTCCGCCTGGGTTCCTTTTCCGGAACCGGGAGCCCCAAGTAAGACGAGTCGTCGCTTCACTTCGACGCCAAAAACGCGGCAACGCCACCGATCACGATGATGGCGATGCCAACATAGAGCCACATCAGGGTCCGTTGGGCGGCAGCTTCACCGCGGACGTAGGCCGATCGACCGGTGAACCCACCGCGGACCCGACCCTTGCGCAGGAAGCCGTCGTAATGCCGCTGGATCAAATGGGTTTCGACCTGGCGCATCGTGTCCAGAATAACTCCCACGATGATGAGCAAGCTCGTTCCGCCAAAAAACTGCGCAGTAACCTGCGGCACGTGAAGACCCTGGCTCAGTAAACTTGGAAGGACTGCGATCAAAGTCAGGAAAATCGCACCGGCGAAAGTCAACCGGGTCATGGTGAAATCGAGAAAGTCGGCGGTCGGCTTGCCCGGGCGCACGCCTGGAATGTAGCCCCCGTATTTTTTCAAATCATCCGCGATCTGTGACGGTTGAAATTGGGTCGCGACCCAGAAATAGCTAAAGAAGAAAATCATCGCCGCGAGAACGACGTAATGGAGCCAGCCGGTGGAAAGCATCTCCGAAATTTGGCGGGCGGTTGGGCTATTAGGGAAGGCCCAGCTCACGATCTGGTTGGGGAACAACAATAACGCCCATGCGAAAATGATCGGCATAACGCCGGGATAATTGACTTTCAACGGCATGTATTGGGTGTTGCCACCGTATTGCTTTCGACCGACTACACGCTTGGCGTATTGAACCGTTATCTTTCGCACTGCCTGGGTTATGGCGATCACGCTGGCGATTACCAGGAACAAAAACGCCACCATCAGCACGAGAATCGCTGGGTTGACCTGACTCGCGCCAGTAGTGGACGAAGGAACGAAAGTTTTCCACGCTTGGGCCAACGCTGCAGGCAAGCGCGCGACAATGCCGATGGTGATGACAAGCGAAATTCCGTTACCGATCCCACGCTCGGTGATCTGATCGCCGAGCCACATCAGCATCAAGGTGCCAGTGGTGAGCGATATTACCGTTACCACACGGAACACCCATCCCGGGTCGTCGACCAGAGGAATGCCCAGGCGCGCGATGGTTTCCGAAATTCCCGGCAACGCAACTCGATACGCTTCAGGATGCTGAAAGGAGATCGCGAGCAGGTAGCCCTGAAAAATGCAAAGACCAACGGTCATAAATCGGGTGTATTGCATGATCTTCTGTCGGCCTCCGTCTTCACGGGCCAGTCGTCCCAGCTGCGGAATCACCGCTGACAACAACTGCATCATGATCGACGCGCTGATGTAAGGCATGATGCCGAGCGAAAAGATGGCGCAGTTTTCCAACGCGCCGCCGCTGAACAAGTTCAGCAACGCCGCCAGGTTTCCGCCCGATTTCTCGGTTAACGCACTACGAAACCATTCCTGCAACACCGCCTGATTGACTCCCGGCGTGGTAATTGCCGCGCCCAGTCGCACAACGACGACGATAGCCAGAGTGAAAAGGATTCGGCGCCGCAGCTCAGGAATTTTGAGCGTGTTGAGAAAGGCCGAAACCATCGGTTATTTCCCGGAAGTTTTTTTCTTAGCCTTCGAGGCTGATTTTTTCTTCGGCGCAGCTTCCGCTTTCGCCGTGTGATCGCCATCCTGAGATGGAGCCGCCGGTTTTTCTGCAGTCCGATCACGCATGGTCACACTGCCGCCAGCTTTCTCGATCTTTGCCTTGGCTGATTCGCTGACCTTGTCGGCCTCGATCTTCAAGGCATGCTTGAGTTCGCCGTCACCCAGAACTTTTATTCCGGTCACGTGGCCGCGGATCAACTTCGATTCGCGGAGGAGTTGTTCGTTTACAACCGTGCCGGCCTTAAATTCGTTGAGATCGTTCAGGTTAACGATTGCGTAGTGTTTATGAAACGCGGCGTTGTTGAATCCACGTTTGGGCAAACGCCGAATGAGCGGCATCTGACCGCCTTCAAATCCCAGCCGTAAGCTGCCACCGGAACGCGCCTTCTGCCCTTTGTGGCCTTTGCCACTGGTCTTTCCGTGGCCAGAACTCTCGCCGCAGCCAAGACGCTTTACGCGATGGCGCGCACCGGGACGTGGACGTAAATCGTGAAGGCGCATCAGGATTGAGATTGGACTGCAGCGGCTGCCGCGTTTCCGTCGCGGCCCTTGATTCCGCGAACTTTAAAGATCTCATCTTTGCGTCGCAAAGATTTCAGCGCCGCGATTGTGGCCTTTACTACGTTGGCGTGATTACTGGAGCCGAGCGACTTGGCCAGGACGTCGCGAATGCCGGCTGCTTCAACAACTGCCCGTACCCCGCCGCCCGCGATCACGCCGGTTCCGGGCGATGCTGGACGTAAAAGAACTCGACCGCCACCGAACTCGCCGATTGTTTCGTGCGGGATGGTGTTTTCGTGAAGTGAAACTTTTTCCATCGATTTCTTGGCCGCTTCAGACGCTTTCCGGATCGCTTCCGAAACTTCGTTGGCTTTTCCAAATCCGACGCCGACCGAACCGTCATGATCTCCGGCCACGATCAGCGCACTGAAGCTGAATCGCCGGCCGCCTTTAACGACTTTGGCGCAACGGTTGATGAACACCACCTTCTCGGTTGTGTCGCCCTTTTGCGCCGGCGCTTTATCGGCACCGCGTTGGTCTCTTCGTCCTCGATTGTCTCCTGGTCCTGGCATGATATTAAAACTTTAGTCCGCCTTCACGCGCTGCGTCGGCCAACGCTTTTACTTTGCCCTGATATTGAAAGCCGCCGCGATCGAACACGACACTCTCAATTTTCTTTCCCCGCGCCCGTTCGGCGATTGTCTTGCCAACCACTTCTGCGCTGGCACGGTTCGCGCCGGCCTTATTTTTGCCGAGCACGTCTTTTTCCGCGGTCGACGCTGCAATAATCGTCTTACCCGCGTCATCATCGATGACCTGGGCATAAACGTGCTTGCCTGAAAAATAAACGGACAACCGCGGACGCGACGCGGTCCCCGAAACTTTCTTTCGGATACGCTCATGCAAACGCTGCCGGGCTGCCTTTCGATTGAACGTCGCCATACGATTATTGGACGGTCTTGCCTTCCTTGCGGCGGATTTGCTCGCCTGCGTAACGAACACCCTTGCCCTTGTATGGCTCCGGCGGATAAAAACCGCGAATGTCAGCGGCGACTTGCCCGACCGTTTTCTTGTCCGGGCCCTGAATTGAAATCTTGGTGTTGTCGGTCACCGTGATTTTGATGTCCTGTGGAATTGGAAACAGGATCGGGTGAGAAAAGCCAAGACTGAGATTCAAATTTTGACCCTGGACCGCCGCTTTGAATCCGACGCCTTCGATTTCAAGGTTCTTGGTGAAACCTTCGCTAACTCCGACCACCATGTTGTGAACCAGGGCCCGGGACAAACCGTGCAATGCTTTCACGCTGCGGGTTTCGGCGCCGCGAGCGATCGAAACGTGATTGTCTTTCACGCTGGCAGTGATTTGGCGAGGCAACTTCCAATTCAATTTTCCCTTCGGTCCTTCAACCGAAACAGCGCCGTCATTGGCGATGTTAACTTTCACTTTGTCGGGAATGTCGACCGGCTTATTTCCAATTCGCGACATAAAATTTACCAGATATAGGCGAGCAGTTCGCCGCCCACTTTTTGCTTCTTGGCCTCGCGGCCGGACATAACACCGCGCGAGGTGGATAAAATTGCAGTGCCCATTCCACCAAGCACTCGCGGGATCTCATCGGCCCCGACATAACGCCGCAATCCCGGCCGGCTGACTCTTTTCAAACCGGTAATCGCACAAGTGTGATCGACCAGTTTGTTAACCACCCGAATCCGGGGATGGGCCGCTTTGGTATCGACCTCGTAATCGGTGATGTAGCCTTCGTTCTTCAAGATCCGGATGACTTCGGCTTTTAGCTTGGAGTACGGGACAAAGATCTCCATCTTCTGCGCGCGGGCGCCATTCCGCACGCGAGCGAGCAAATCTGCAATTGGATCTGTAACAGTACTCATGAAATTCAGGCGGCTGCTTCAGCCGATCCGCCTCCCGATGGAGCCGGCGCGGCGGCTTTCTTCGCACGATCAGCGAACGGCATCCCCATTTCGCTCAAGAGCGATTTGGCTTCTTCGTCCGTCTGCGCGGAAGTGACGATTGTAACATCAAAACCGATGTTGCGCTTGATTTTATCGAGCTCAACCTCCGGGAAAATCGTTTGGTCGGGCACGCCCAGGGTGTAGTTGCCATGTCCGTCAAATGAACGGGCTGGAACGCCTCGAAAGTCGCGAATCCGTGGCAACGCCGCTTTTATCAATCTCTCCAGAAATTCGTACATCCGATCGCCCCGCAAGGTGACCTTCGCGCCGATCAGCTGGTTTTTGCGCAACTTAAAATTCGCGATGCTCTTTTTCGACCGCGTTACCGCCGGCGTTTGACCGGTAATCAACGCGAGCTCGGCTTTCGCTTCTTCAAGAGCCTGCTTGCCATCCGGCTGCGAACCAATGGAGGTATTGACGACCACCTTCTGGATCCTGGGGATCTGATGGACGTTTTTGTACTTGTGCCGGTCCTTCAAGGCCGGAACCACACGGTCCTTATAATGACGGTAAAATTCGTTTTCCATTACGCCGCCTTCTTTTCAGCTGCTTTCTTCGGCTTGGCTTTGGTTTTTGACTCCGATTTTTTGTCGGCTTCGAGCACCTTCACGTTCGAGATGTGAATCGGGCCTTCCCGCTCGGCGATTTTTCCCTGCGGATTGTCCTCCGATTTACGCAAATGCTTCTTGATGATGCGGACGCCTTCAACCAGCACTTGCTGCTTGGCTGCGCGCACTTCCAGAATCTTGCCGGACGAACCTTTGAAGTTCCCCGAGATGACCTCGACGTTGTCGCCTTTTTTGACGTGAAATTTTACCCGGCTCATAAAACCTCCGGCGCCAGCGATACGATTTTCATGAAATTACGCTCGCGCAGTTCCCGGGCGACTGGCCCAAAAATGCGGGTTCCGCGCGGATTCAGATCCTTGTCGATGATAACGATTGCATTGTTATCGAAGCGCAGGAACGAACCGTCATCACGACGAATTGGCTGACGAGTGCGAACCAGGACCGCGCGGACGACTTCGCCTTTTTTCACGGTACCGGTAGCGCTCGCTTCCTTGACGTTGGCGGTGATCACATCACCGACCCGGGCATAAAGGGTGGCCTTGCCGATCACGCCGATCATTGTTGCCATCCGCGCGCCGGTATTGTCTGCCACCTCAAGCCTGGATCGAATCTGGACCATAAAAATTACTTTTGGAGGACCTCCACCAATCGCCAGCGTTTCAACTTGCTCAGCGGACGCGTCTCCATAATTCGCACCGTGTCGCCCGTCTTCGCCTTGTTCTCTTCGTCGTGAGCGTAGAACCGGCGGATCTGTTTCACGATCTTGCCGAACTTCGGATGGGGCACACGAGTAGTCGTTTGGACCACGATTGTCTTGTTCATGCGATCAGAAATCACTTCGCCGACGCGGGTTTTCCGCGCGGCCCGGGTGTATTTCGCGGGCAGCGGGGGCGGCTGGGTGGTGGGTGAAGCTGCTGTTTCGGCCATAATTATTTACTCTTTTTCGCCTTCGGTTGTTCGGCCGGAATGGTCTGCGGTTGTCTGGACCGCTGGGTCAAAATTGTTTCAATTCGCGCAACGTCCCGACGGATCAAGCGCAACCGGCTCGGTTGTTCGAGCTGGCCACTCTGCTGTTGCAAACGCAAATGCAACCGTTCCTGACGAAGATCGCGACGTTTGGTCATCAACTCGTCCGTGGTCATCTCGACTATTTCTTTGATTTTCATGTTCGTTAAGATGTGGCCACGTGGTGGCGGCTAATAAATTTTGTGCGGACCGGCAGTTTGTCCGCGGCCAGTCGCAGTGATTCGCGCGCGACCGATTCGGTCAATCCGTCGAGCTCGAACAAAATATTTCCGGGCTTCACTGTGGCCACCCACAATTCGGGCTGACCCTTGCCTTTACCCATTCGGGTTTCGGGCGGACGCGCGGTCACTGATTTGTCCGGGAAAATTCGAATCCAGAGTTTGCCTTTACGCTTCATGTTGCGAGTCAAGGCAACCCGCGCGGCTTCGATTTGAATGCTGGTGATCCAGGCGCGTTCAAGCGTTTGCAGCCCGAACTCACCGAAGTTGATCCGCAAATTGCGCGAAGCAGTCCCCTTGCGGCTTCCCCGCTGGGTCTTGCGATACTTCACTCGTTTGGGCATCAAGGGCATAAAAATTTCCTAGGCTTGGGCGGGTTCGGGGGATGGTGGGGGCGGAGGCGGCGCGATCTCCTGGCGTTGCTCGGCCGGGGCTTCTTCCTTTTTACAAATCCAACATTTCACCCCGATTTTTCCGTAGACGGTGTTGGCTTCGGCAAATCCATAATCGATCGGTGTGCGCAGGGTATGGAGCGGAATTTTTCCTTCGCGATACCATTCAGAACGCGAAATTTCCGCACCGTTCAGCCGCCCCGAGCACCGGAGTTTGATTCCTTCTGCGCCAAAATCCATCGCGACCTGGACTGCCTTCTTCATCGCGCGCCGATAAGCGATTCGGCGCTCGATTTGGAGGGCGACGTTTTCGGCGACCAGTTGCGCATCCAACTCCGGCGTCTTGATCTCCTGGATGTCGATCTTGATCTGCTTGCCCTGCGCCATCTTTGAAATCTCTTCGGTCATCTTTTCAATCTCGGCGCCTTTGCGCCCGATAACGATGCCCGGCCGAGCGGTATGGATTGTGACCCGGATCGAATTCCAAGCGCGCTCGATCACGATCTTGGCCACGGCTGCAAACTGAAGTTTCTTCTTTACGTAATCCCGGATCTCCAGATCGCTGTGCAAAAAGTCGGGCAGCTCCTGGGGAGAAGCGTACCACCGCGACCGCCAGTCACGGTTCACCCCGAGTCTAAATCCAATTGGGTTAACTTTTTGTCCCATAAAAACCTATTTCTTCGACGCTTTCGCGGTCTTCTTCGATTTCTTCGATTTTTTGGCGCCCGTAGCCGATCCCTTTTCTTCCGACTTTTCAGCCGCCGCCTGTTTTTGTTCCGGTTTTTCGTCGGTCAAAACGATCCGAATGTGGGCCGTCCGCTTCAAAATCCGGGATCCGCTCCCGCGGGCGCGGGTCATCATTCGTTTGAAAGTTGGACCTTCGTCGACGACAGCCTCTTTCACGACCAGGCCGTCCGCTTTCAGGTTCGCATTATTTTCCGCGTTCGCGATCGCGCTCTTGAGTGTCTTGTTGATCAGGAATGCGGCCTTCTTGGGCGTGAAAGCGAGAACGTCCAGCGCCGCCGAGACCGGCAGGCCCTGGATCTCTCGCGTGACTTCCCGCACCTTGAACGGCGAAATCCGCGCGTACCTATATATTGATCTAATTTCCACTTCGTGATCGTTAAAACGTTACAGCGTTAAATCGTTAAAGCGGTCTCGCGACCATTCACTTCAACGTTTCAACCCTTCAACGGTTTAACCATCTCATTTTAAAGTCACTTTGGACGCATCGACTTGGAGCCGATCGCCCACTTTAATTTTTTCTTTCCCAGAATCCTCAATCATTGCGCCACAAATTCGTTGGCGCACATCCACTACTCGCAAAGTCGCAATCTTCTGATCGTCCCGCACCACCCGAAGCGGCATTCCGATCTTCACGCCCTGGTCTTCGCCGACGTTAGCGACAACAAATGACCAATCGTCTTTCACACTCACCACCCGCGCGTCCATCAGCGTCCCTTGAGCTTTTTCGGCTGCCCTGGAACGCCCAACCAAATCGTTGGTCTTGCGTAACTGCGCTTCCACATCGGCCCGCGCTTCGGCATCGCCGCTCTGCGATGTTTTCAGGTACCGCAGAAGCGCTTCGTTCAAACCGAGCAGTTGATCGCGCAACTGGTCGCGTTCTTCTCGGGCGAGACGCAAATCGCTGACGGCTGCCAGCAAACGTTGCTCGATCTTCGCGCGGTCTTTGCTCGCGGAGGCGAGTCCCAAGGCATCCATTCGCGACTCCAAATCCGCAAATTTTCGCCGGAACACTTCGGCTTCGGCATTCGATTCGGCCAGGCTCCCCGTCAAAGTTTTGAGCGACTCCTGCTGAATCGACAGTTGCTTATGCAATTGTTCGTTCTGCCGAAGCAACGATTCCGCGGTGATCCCGTTATCGCGGGACTCCGCATTTTCGATTTTGGATTCTGTCAAAGAACTGTTCTCTGCTGCCAGCAGCAGAGAAGTTGAGAGCAGACAGCTGAGAGTTGAGAGCCAAACTTTCGCGGCTCTTGTCCTCTCAATCCGATCTCTCTCAACACTCAACTCAAAACTTTCAACTATTTGGCCACCTTCGCCGTGTGCGAACCGTGTTTCTTAAAGATTCGTGTCGGCGAAAATTCACCGAGCTTATGTCCAACCATGTTCTCGGTGACGAAAACGGAATTGAAGGTCTTTCCGTTGTGCACCAAAAACGTATGGCCGACAAAATCCGGCGTCACCATCGAGCGGCGCGACCAGGTTTTGATCGCCTTCTTCGAGCCCGATGCGTTCATCTTGTCGATCTTCTCAAGGAGATGCGACTCGACGAAGGGTCCTTTCTTTAGTGATCTTCCCATAAAAATCAAATTTTCTTCTTCCCGCGGCGCCGCTCGAGAATGAACCGGTCGCTGGGTTTGCGTTTCGCCCGAGTTTTGAACCCCTTGGCCAGTTGCCCCCACGGACTGACTGGATGATGGCGCCCGCCGCCACCCTTGGATTTGCCCTGACCGCCGCCCATCGGGTGGTCGATCGGATTCATTACCATTCCGCGGACGTGAGGGCGGCGTCCCTGCCAACGGGTGCGGCCGGCCTTGCCGCTGGCCACGTTCATGTGATCGACGTTGCCGACCTGCCCAATGGTCGCGAAACAATTTTCGTGAATTCGCCGAACTTCGCCGGACGGCATTTTCACCAGGGCGAAACCGCCTTCGAGGTTGTTTAAAATTGCCTGTTGTCCGGCACTGCGGGCAACTTGTCCACCTCGACCAGGGCTCAGTTCGATATTGTGAATGCTGGTGCCGAGGGGAATCGCACGAAGTGGTAATGAATTTCCGAGCTCGGGAGCAGCGTCGCTACCGGCCATCACCTTCGCGCCGACCCGGAGGCCGTTCGGAGCGAGGATGTAGCTGAGCTCGCCGTCGCTGTACTTAATAAGAGCGATGCGGGCGGAGCGGTTCGGATCGTATTCGATCCCGAGGACATCCGCCGCGACGCCATGTTTGCGGCGTTTGAAATCGACTTTGCGATAATGCTGTTTGTGTCCGCCGCCAATGTGGCGGGAGGTCAACCGGCCATAGTTATTCCGGCCGCCGCTCTTCTTTTTCGGCTCCAACAAGCTCTTCGCCGGCGACCATTTCGTAATCTCATCGAACGCTGGCGTTTGTTTGAAACGCTGGATCGGAGTGAGTGGGCGATAATTTTTGAGCGCCATAAAATTACACCAGTTCGATCTTCTCGCCCTCGGCCAGCGTCACAATCGCCTTCTTCCAATTGGCGCGGCGGCCGAGCGGTCCGCGGACACGCTTTTGTTTGCCGGCGTAGTTGCACGTGTTCACATCGACCACCTTTTTTTGGAACAAACGCTCAACTGCGTGCTTGATTTGAATCTTGTTGGCGCGTGGGCTGACCCGGAAGACATACTTGTTCTGCTTTTCGCTCAGCAGGGTTGACTTCTCGGTCAATGACGCGGTCTCGATAATTTCGTGCGGTTCGTTCATTTGAGTCTCTCCGCCAGTTTCTCGAGCGCTTTGGGGGTCACTAAAATCTTCTGGAACGCGAGCAATTGCTCTGTGTTCACGTCTGAAGCGGTGGCCAGCTTGACCAGCTTCACGTTGCGCGCGGATTTGTGAGTTTTGTCATCAAACGCGTCCGAAACGATCAGCACTTTCTCGGCATCAGTTTGTTTCCGGACAAGATCAACGAACGACTTGGTTTTGATTTCGGGCACCGCGAATTTGTCGATGGTAAGAACGTCGCCGGCTTTGATCCGCTCACTCAACGCTTTCTGAAGCGCGAGGCGGCGCACGGATTTCGAGACCTTCTTCGAGTAATCGCGCGGATGTGGCCCAAATACTACACCGCCGCCACGCCAAACTGGGGAAGCGACATAACCGGCGCGGGCTCGGCCGGTTCCTTTTTGCCGCCATGGCTTGGCACCGGACATGTCGACGGTAGCTTTGGTTTTCGTACTGGCAGATCCCGATCGACGAGCGGCGCGCATCGCAGTCACCACGTCGTGGACGGCTTGGGAGCCGCGACCATCTTCGATGATCTCGATCTTGGCTTCTTTCGCCGCAGCCTTGGTTAAAACTTTAGCGCTCATTTCCTCGAGGCTTCCTTGGCTGCAGCCGCTTTTTCCTGGGCTATTTCGCCAGCTTTCTTCGGCTTCTTGGCATGCGCGGCCGCATCCGCTTTGGCGTGCTCGTGGTGCAATGCGATCAGCGCACCCGGATTCTTGATCGCCGGGCGAACGACTACGTAGCTGCCGTTGCAGCCCGGGACTGCGCCGCTGATTAAAATTACTTTCTCGGCCTCGCGCACTTGCATCACGCGGAGATTCTGAACTGTCACTCGCTCATCGCCCAGGTGACCTGGCATGCCCATGTTCTTCCAAATCCGGCCGGGCGTTGAACGATTTCCGATGGCGCCGTTGCGGCGATGGGTCTTCGAACCGTGGGCCGCGCCTTGCCCCGCGAAATTGTGCTTTTTCATTACGCCTTGAAAGCCTTTGCCTTTGGAGCGCCCGATTACATCAACGAAATCGCCGGGTTGAAACTGGGTCACGCTCAAATTGACGTCGCCTTCCGGCAGATCGGCCTTCAATCGAAACTCGCGGACAAGCTTTTGGGGCTCGACGCTGGCTTTCTTGAAATTACCAAGCTCAGCTTTGTTGACCCGCGATTCTTTTTGCACGGCGAAGCCAACCTGGACCGCGGAATAACCGTCGTTCTCGTTCGTTAGGCGACGAATCAGGACGTTATCGCCTGCCGCGATCACGGTCACAGGATGCAGCCGGCCGTCGGCGTCGTAGACGCTGGTCATGCCGATTTTTTGTCCTAGTAAACCGATGCTCATGTTGGCGACGTGGAAAAATTCTCAAGCAGCTAAATTTTGATCGTGATATCAACGCCCGCGGGCAAGTTTAGTTTCTTCAACTCGTCCACCGTCTTTGCGGTTGGCTCGATAATGTCGAGCAACCGTTTGTGGGTGCGGATCTCAAATTGTTCCATCGACTTCTTGTCGACGTGCGGCGAGCGGTTCACCGTAAACTTCTCGATTAATGTCGGAAGCGGAATCGGTCCGGCTACCCGCGCGCCGGTGCGCTTCGCCGTTTCCACGATCTCGACGGCGGACTGGTCGAGCATCCGGTGGTCGAACGCTTTCAGACGAATCCGGATTTTTTGTCCGTTGGCCATTACTTCTTCTCCTTCTGGTCGAGAATGGCGGCCACGAGGTTGGCGGGGACTTGCTCAAAATGCGACGGCTCCATCGAATAACTCGACCGGCCTTTGGACAAGGAACGAATTGCAGTCGCGTAACCGAAAAGTTCAGCCAACGGGACCATGGCGTGAACGATGGCGAGATTGCCGCGCGATTCGATGCTCTGAATTGCACCACGACGACGGCTCAAGTCACCGCAAATGTCGCCCTGATATTCTTCCGGCGTGATGTTTTCGACCTTCATGATCGGCTCGAGCAAAATCGGTTTGGCGGCGCGGAAGCCGTCCTTCATGGCAAAGATCGCAGCCATCTTGAACGCGAGCTCGTTCGAATCGACTTCGTGGAAACTTCCGAACACGATATCGCACTCAACATCGACAACGGGATAACCGCCGAGGACGCCATCCAGCATCGCTTCTTCGATGCCTTTTTTGCACGCCGGGATGTATTCGCGTGGAATAATTCCGCCCACGATTTTGTTCTCAAGGACCAACCCTTTGCCGCGCTCGGCCGGGCGAAGATCAACTTCAACGTGGCCGTATTGACCGCGACCACCCGATTGTTTGATCAATTTGCCAACGCCATGCGCGTTTGAGGTGATCGTCTCGCGGTAGGCGATCTGCGGCTTGCCCGCATTCGCGTCCACTTTGAATTCGCGGAACATGCGGTCGCGAATGATTTCCAAATGGAGTTCGCCCATGCCGGCGATGATCGTCTGGCCGGTATCTTCGTGGGTGAAAACGCGGAAAGTTGGATCTTCTTCGGCCAGGCGTTGCAACGCCGTCGCCATTTTTTCCTGGTCCAACTTCGTTTTCGGCTCAATTGCCATTGAAATAACCGGATCGGGGAATGACGGCGGCTCGAGCAGGATCGGATGATCTTCGTCACACAGCGTGTCGCCCGTCGTGATGTTTTTAATTCCAACGATGGCCGCGATGTCGCCCGAGTAGCAGGTTTCGATGTCCTCGCGCTTGTCCGCTTGAATCTGAATCAAACGCGAAATGCGCTCGCGCTTATTCGTGCGCGGATTGTAAACGGTGTCGCCTTTACTCAGAGTGCCGGAGTAAACCCGGAAGAAAACCAGCTTGCCGACAAATGGATCGCTCCAGAGCTTGAATGCGATCGAGCAAAAGGTCGCGTTGTCGTCCGTGACCGCTTCCATCGGCTCGTGAGTATCGGGGTTTTGGCCTTTGGCCGGCGGAATATCCAACGGGCTCGGGAGATAATCGACAACTGCGTCGACCAAATATTGAATGCCGATGTTTTTAAGGGCCGACCCGCCAATTACCGGAACGAACTTGTTCGCGATCGTTTGCCGGCGAATCGCCTTCTTTAGCAGTTCGGGCGTGACCGGCTTCTCTTCCAGAACGACTTCGGCGATTTCGTCGTCGATGTTCGAGATTTGTTCGACCAATTCCTTATGGGCTTTGTCGACTGCCCCTGTGTGTTCAGCCGGCACGTCCGTGACTTCGTAGGTCGATCCAAACTGGTCGTTATCGGAGTAAATGATCGCCTTCTTATTAATAACATCGAGCTGGCCACGAAGCTGATCCTCCTTACCGAGCGGTAGCAGGACTGGCCAGGCGTTCGCGCCGAGTTTCTTATGAATACTATCGACCGACATCGCGAAATCAGCACCCACCCGGTCCATCTTGTTGATGAACGCGAGCCGCGGAACGTTGTATTTCGTCGCCTGTCTCCAAACCGTCTCCGATTGCGGCTGCACGCCTGCAACGCCGTCGAAGACCGCGATTGCGCCGTCCAATACCCGCAGGGACCGCTCAACCTCCGCCGTGAAATCCACGTGACCCGGCGTGTCGATAATGTTGATCCGTTGCTTGATGTTTTCGAAAATCTTGTAAACGCCTTCTTCTTTTTTCTGCGACCAGCTGCAGGTCGTCGCGGCGGATGTGATCGTAATTCCGCGCTCGCGTTCCTGCTCCATCCAGTCGGTGACGGTCGTGCCTTCGTGCACTTCACCCATCTTGTGGATCATGCCGGTGTAAAACAGCACCCGCTCGGTAATGGTGGTTTTGCCGGCGTCGATGTGCGCCGCAATTCCAATGTTGCGCGTCCGCTCGAGTGGGAATTTCCGGTTCGGCGAATTCGGACCCTTCGCTGCTGCTGTTTTCTTCTCTGCGGTCGCGGTCGCCATAAAGTTTACCAACGGAAGTGCGCAAACGCGCGGTTCGCCTGCGCCATTTTGTGAGTGTCTTCGCGTTTCTTGATCGCGTTGCCTTGGCCTGAGGCCGCGTCCTTGATCTCGGCAGCCAAGGCTTCGGCCATGGGCATCCCCTTACGCGTATCGGCGTACATAACGATCCAGCGCGTAGCCAGGGAAATTTGGCGGGCCGGTGTTACTTCCATCGGCACTTGATAAGTCGCACCGCCAACGCGGCGTGATTTTACTTCGAGCCGGGGCCGAACATTCTCGATCGCCTTGTTGACGACCTCGAGGGGATCGACTGAATCGGATCCTTCGCGCGATTTATCAATCGCAGTGTAAACAATCCGTTCGGCCAGTGATTTTTTGCCGCGCTTCATCACGGTCGTGATGAGACGAGCTACTGCCGGGCTCCCGTAGCGGGAGTCGACATGCTCTTCCTTTTTGTAAACTCTCTTCCGTCGCGACATTGTCGGCCTTGTTCTTCAAAATTTACTTCTTCTCTGCGGCTGCAGGCGCTGCTTTCGCGCCGCCTCCGCCAGCTGCGCCACCTTTCGGGCGCTTCGCCCCATACTTGGAGCGACCGCGCCGGCGTCCATCAACGCCCAGCGCGTCGAGCGTGCCCCTCACAATGTGATAGCGCACGCCCGGCAAATCCTTTACTCGGCCCCCGCGCACGAGCACGATTGAGTGCTCCTGCAAGTTGTGTCCCTCGCCTGGAATGTAGGCAATCACTTCCTGGCCGTTCGTCAAGCGCACCTTGGCGACTTTACGGAGGGCAGAATTCGGCTTTTTCGGGGTGCGCGTCATAACCTGCACGCAAACACCGCGACGCTGGGGACAGTTGGCCAGGGCCGGTGATTTCGACTTCACCGACACTTTCCGTCGTCCTTTCCGAATCAACTGGTTAATCGTGGGCATTTTTCTAAACAATGCGCCGCCCGAACGGGGTCAAAAATCCGGACGACAAAAAAACCCGCCCAAACGCGTTAACACACTGTCACGCGCCTGATGCGGTGAGCCGCGACTATAGAGGAGGAGAGAACCGTTCGCAAAGAATATTTTGCGTCCGGATTTGTTTTGGACGGCGATTGCGGGGAGCCCGACTACGGCATCCGAAATCCACGCACAAAAGTGTTGATCTCCTGACGCATGCGGTCCGCATGGCTGGCGATGTAAGTGATGCGAAAGGTTAAATAATAATCACCGCGGGGGAACATCAGGAGCTCGTCTAACATCTTGGTTTTGCGTCCATCGAGTGATTCCTCAAACGTGAACACCGCCCGCCGCCCACCTGGATGTAAAGTCGAAATACCATCCGAAATGAGCCTAGCCGCAGCTCTCCTTTGGATCACGGCGTCGCGTGCGTTCGCGTATTCGACAGCGAATGGAAGGTTTTTGTAATAAAAGACAGTCGAGTACCCGAGCGCGCCCGCGTAGTACCTCGCCTCCGGATAACCAGCATCGTCGTACTCAATTCCACCCTTTCGCTCAAAAGCGCCGGCGCGAGGCGGAAATCTCATTCTGGTCTTGGGATCAACATCTCCTTTTGGACCCGAGCTGCGGGCCAACGAGGGACTCGTCGCCAGCGACACCGCGATGAGGACTCCAAAATACCAAATTGATCTTTTACCTCGAAACATATGTTTTCAGCTCACCGCGGCTTTGCATCTCAATCAATTTCTCGACCTCCGCAATATGAAGCCTCCCATTTGATCGCTGCATTTGGCGGTAGCTCTCAATCATCTGGAGAACGCCAGAGTAGGTATCGTCCTTCTTTTGGTGCCGCAGTAATTGCGAATCGACGTTTCCAACAACAAACGCAGCCAGCAAAGTCGCCTTATATTTCTCCGGCAATGATTTGTTGGATAGAAACGGCAGGATCTTTTGACTGATCGTCACAACGACGTCGTGACTCTGTTCCGTGAATTCCATTACGAGACCGCCTGCGCGACGGCCATCGTCTGATAATGGATCGGCCCGAAACATCACGATCGCGTTGAACGTCGCTTCCTTTGTAATCGTTTGCTTCGGCGCGGCGAGTGACGCAGAGGCGACGCTCAGAGCAAGGAGTAAGACGAATTTCATCGGGGAACGACGTTATGTAGCGGTTGACCTCCCTCGCTGCCAAGTCGAATTCTGACCGGTGTTTAAACTTCTTTCCCACGATCAGCAATCAAAGGCGCGACATGGGCGATTGAAGACTGCTCACGGGGAGATTGAGACGCCCGCGTTCATGCCGGTGGGGACGCAAGGTTCGGTCAAAGCCGTGAGCCCCAGCGAGCTGCGCGAATTGCACGCCCAGATCATCCTCGGAAACACCTATCACCTGTTCGTCCGGCCAGGGATTGAAGTGATCAAACATTTCGGTGGTCTGCATAATTTCATGAACTGGGATGGACCAATCCTGACCGATAGCGGCGGTTATCAAATTTTCTCGCTGGCGAAATTGCGGAAAATCACTGAGGACGGCGTGCATTTTCAAAATCACGTCGACGGCAGTCCGGCATTCATTTCGCCGGAGATCGCGATGGATATTCAGGCCGCGCTCGGAAGCGATATCGCGATGGTGCTCGATGAGTGCCCGCCCTGGCCGTGCGAACGAGATTACGCCGCGAAGAGTTTGGAGATGACAATCCGGTGGGCCAAACGGTGCAAAGAAATTTGGGATCGCGAGTTGGGGATTGGGGATTCGAGCTTTGGTCAGGTACGGGATTCTGAACAATCCGCACTCGGCAATCCGAAATCCGCAATTAAGCGCCCGCTGCTCTTCGGTATCATCCAAGGAGCGACGTTTCAGGATCTGCGCAAGCAGTCGGCCCAAGCGCTGGTTGACATCGAGTTCGACGGTTACGCCGTCGGCGGAGTCAGTGTCGGCGAACCGGAAGAGGAAATGATGAAAGCAGTCGAATCGAGCGAACCGTTTCTGCCCGCCAATAAACCGCGATACGCGATGGGACTTGGGACGCCCCCTCAACTATTGGAGATGGTCGCGCGGGGCATGGACATGTTCGATTGCGTGTTGCCCACCCGGTTGGCCCGTAACGGAACAGCATTCACCTCCGGCGGCACCCTGAATTTGAAAAACGCTGAGTTCGCAATGGATAAGCGCCCGATTGAGGACGATTGCGGCTGTCCCAGCTGTCGTGAATTCACTCGCGGTTACATTCGACACTTAATCAAAACCGAGGAGATCCTCGGGCTCCGCCTGATCAGCCTTCACAATCTGCATTTCTATTTAGAGCTAATGCGTCAGGCCCGCGAACAGATCGACCACGGGAGTTTTAATGAGTTCCGGCGGACGTTTGTAGCGAATTACAAAACGCGCGATGCCGAACCACCTTAATGGAGGGCCTTGCGCCGTCAGCGCCAAATACTTGGCGCAGACGGAGCATGTCCCTCCAATATTAATTGCAGCCGGAGCGTTCAGGATTAAAGTCCGACCTCCCTAAATTTCCCGATGTCGATCCTGATCGCGATTCTAGCTCAAGCCCAACCTGCGGCGCCTGCCCCGGCCTCCGCCCCCGGTGGCGGACTGATTTCCTTCGTTCCGTTCATTTTCATCTTTATTATTATGTACTTCATGCTGTTCCGGCCGCAGAAGAAGAGGCAACAGGAACAGCAGCGGTTGGTCGCCGCGCTGAAAACAGGCGACAAAGTAGTCACCAATGCCGGGATTCACGGATTGATCGCAAACGTGAAGGACACGACGGTCATGTTGAAGGTGGCCGATAACGTGAAGATTGAAGTGGAAAAATCGGCGGTGACGAACGTCGTTAAAGAAGGTTGAGTGGTTGAGGTGTTGGGATGAAAATCAAAAAGCGCACCGAGGTTGCCTTTGAATCACTGAACCCCTCAGCGCCTCAACGTCCCCAATGAGTCCTGCAGCCACATTTTTTGCCGGCATCGGCCTGTTGATTCTGTTCGGATGGTACTTTGCCACCGACAGCGACCGGATTCGCAGGCTTTTAGGAACGGTGCTGACGATCGCGATCACGGCATTTTGTTTGGCGTCGACCTATCCTCCGTTCGACCAGAAACGTCCCGACGGGACGATCGCTCAAGCGGGTAAGATCCATCTGGGTCTCGACCTGCAGGGCGGAACCTCCTTCTTAATTCGATTGGAACCGACGGCCGCGGCCGACGGCAGCAAACGCGCAATCACCAAATCGATGGTCGACCAGGCAATCGAAGCGATTCGAAAACGGGTCGACCAATTTGGGGTGAGTGAGCCAATTATCACTCCGCAGGGAACTGATCGTATTCTGGTGCAAATCCCAGGGCTCGACGCGGGAAAAATTCAGGAGGCACGCGAACAACTCTCAAAGGTAGCCAAGCTTGAGTTTCGAATGGTTTTTCCTGATAACGGCGAACGCCTTTCCAAGATCGATCAGGGCCAGGAAGTGATTCCGCCGGATTATCGCATCGAGACTTACACCATGCGCGGAGAAGACGGCGAAAAGCCGCGCGAAGAACGCTTGCTCGTGAAAAAGAAAGCCGACCTCGGCGGTGAGCGTGTCCGCGAATCGCACGCCTATTACGGAAACGAAGGCTGGACCGTCCAGCTGAAGTTCGACGGCGAAGGCGCAAAGAAGTTTGGTGAGATCACCGCGGCGAACAAAGGCCATCGCTTTGCGATCGTCCTCGACGGCGTAATTCAATCGGCGCCCGTGATTCGCGATGCGATTTACGGCGGCGACGCCATCATCACCGGCAAGTTCGGCGAAACGGAAGCGCGCGGTTTGGCCAGCGTGCTGGAAAATCCGCTGCAGACGCCGGTAAAGATTGAAGAGGAACGCCAAGTCTCAGCCAGTCTGGGCAGTGATTCTATTAAGAGCGGCATTTATTCCGGCATCGCCGGCTTCGCCTTGGTCGTGGTCTTCATGATCATTTACTACCATCTGGTTGGCCTCATCGCGGACATCGCGTTGGCCATCAACTGCATCATGGTGGTCGGCGCGCTCGGCATGTTTAACAGCGTGCTTACCCTGCCCGGTATTGCCGGATTGATTCTCAGCTTGGGCATCGCGGTCGATGCCAACGTTCTGATTTACGAACGGCTTCGCGACGAAATTAAACAGGGCAAGACGTTGCGGACGGCAATCGATACTTCCTATTCCAAAGCCTTCAGCGCCATTTTCGACGCGCACGTCACCCAATTTCTTACCGCGGTGATTTTGTTTTGGCTGGCCAGCGGTCCGGTCAAAGGTTTCGCCCTCACCCTGACCATCGGCATCGTCGCTTCGATGTTTTCGTCATTGCTCGTCACCTACACCTGTTTCTCGTGGGCCTTTGCGGCGAATCTTTTGAAAAAGGTGACGATGTTGCACCTGATTCGCTCGAAGGATTTCGATTTCCTCGGCAACGCCAAAAAATTCATGCTCATCTCGGGAATCGCGACTGCGGTTTGTATCGCGGTCCTGTTTGCTCGAGGCAATCGCAATCTGGGGGCGGATTTTCGCGGTGGCGATCTGATGGTCCTGTCCGCTGCGCAGAAGCTAACCCCGGATCAAATTCGCAGCGCGCTCGCGAACACCGGACTCCAGAACAGCACCATCCAATCTGAGCACGTGGCGAATCGCGATCTCATCAGCATCCGATCCGACGCTGGAAACGCCGACAAAATTAAGGCGCGATTGCAGGAAGCCCTCCCGAATGCGGGGCTGAAATTCGAACAAACCGATCATGTCGGCGCGCTCGTCGGAAGCGAGCTCGCTCGTAATAGCGCGTTGGCTTTGGCTCTCGGTTTGGTCGGTATCTTCATTTATGTCAGCATGCGATTCGGCACTTCGTTTGCGGTCGGTTCGATTGCCGCGCTGGCGCACGATCTCATTATCACTCTCGGCATTTTCTCTCTGAGTGGCCGCGAGCTTTCTTTGATCATGGTTGCGGCTGTCCTGACCATCGCCGGTTATTCGATTAACGACAAAATCGTCGTATTCGACCGGATCCGCAGCGGTCTCCGGGATCGCCTCTCAGGTTCAGTGGCCCAGGTGATGAACCATTCGATTAATGACACCTTGTCCCGAACAATTCTGACCGGCGGTACAGTTTTGCTCACGGTTCTCGCGCTTTATTTCTTTGGCGGCCCAGTGCTTAACGATTTTGCCTTCTCGTTCCTGGTCGGGGTGATCGTCGGCACTTATTCGTCGATCTTCATCGCCTCGCCTATTGTCCTTTGGTGGACCCGGGCTCGCGGCAAAGACACTGCTTCGCTTCGGCGCGAGGTTACCCAGGCCGCAACCAGCGCAAATCCCATCGCGCGGTAGGCTCCCGTTTGACAGCAATAGGGTTCGAACTTAAGGTCGGCGCGCCTGAAAAAGGGCACAAAATCTGCAGATCTAGGAGTTGATTATCGATGCCAGAAGTACTCGTTCGCAAAGGTGAGCCAGTCGATCGCGCTTTAAAGCGGCTGAAGAACAAGCTCGACGCCGAGGGTATTCTCGAGGAGGTGCGCCGTTTGCGCGCTTTCGAGACCCCTTCGCAAAAGCACCGCCGCAAGATGAAGGCAAACGCCAAGCGCGGCCGGACGAAGTTCCGCTTTAATCCCTAAAGGAATTGCGGATTGCGAAACGCGGATCGCGGATTGACGAAGCAGCACATTGCTTCGCTTAAGTAATTAACCCGCGCGCACGAAACTGACCGACCTGAAACCCGTAGGTCGTGGGGTATTGACGGTTCCGTCTGGAAAAGACAACCCCATTCCGTCTAGTCTTTTCCGCGCATGAAACTGTCGGTCGTCATCCCGGTTTTCAATGAACGCAACACGGTCGAGCAGATCGTTAAGGTCGTTCGCAGCGCCGATGTCGGCGACATCGAAATCATTGTGGTCGACGACGGGTCGACCGATGGAACGCAGGACGTCCTGAAAGAAAAAATCGCGTCCCTGGCGAACCAGGTTATTTATCAGCCGCGCAACATGGGCAAAGGCGCCGCCGTTCGTGCCGGATTCGCCGCCGCCACCGGAGATGTAGTCCTGGTCCAGGATGCGGATCTTGAATACAACCCGGCGGATTACCCCACCCTGCTCGAGCCAATTCTTTCCGGCAAAGCCGACGCCGTGTTCGGATCGCGTTTCATGGGCGGCCGGCCCCACCGGGTTCTTTATTTTTGGCACATGGTCGGCAACCGTTTTCTCACTTTGCTGTCAAACATGTTTACCAATTTGAATCTCACGGACGTTGAGACATGCTACAAAGCGTTTCGCGCGGACGTGATAAAAAAACTCGATCTCCGCGAGAACCGGTTTGGCTTTGAGCCGGAAGTCACCGCCAAGTTAGCGAAAGCCAAGTGCCGTATTTACGAAGTCGGCATTTCTTACAATGGCCGGACCTATAGCGAAGGTAAGAAAGTGAATTGGAAAGATGGTTTTCGCGCCATCTACACGATCATTCGCTACAATTTGTTCGCCTAAACTCGGAGCGAGGCGCGAAATCCTCTGCCGCTGTAGTAAGATTGGGCGCCGTTATGACCGACGAATACGCGGTTGTAGCGACGGTCACCATAGAGGGCACCGCCAAGCTTTCTAATCTCGTCCGGCGTTTTGACCCAGCTCGACGATTTGGTGTCGAATTCCCCCATTTTCTGTAGGTCCATGTATTGCGATTCGGTCAACACCTCCACGCCCATAGCCGCGGCCATATCCATCACGCTGTTTTTCGGCTTGTGTTCCTTTCTCGAATCCAACGCTTCCCGGTCGTAGCAAAAACTCACCCGGCCAGTTGGACTTTGCGGCGAACAGTCGAAAAAAATATATTCGCCGGTCTTTTTATCCTGACCGACCACGTCCGGTTCGCCGCCGGTTCGTTCCATTTCATTGAGCGACCAGAGCTTTTCAGGGTTTTTCTCCAACCTCGCCTCTACTTTGGCCCACTCTACATCTTGATGACGGCCTTTGTTCTTTTCGAACCGCGTTTTCAATCCTTTGACAAGCTCTTCGCGCTGTTTCGCGGACAATTCCTTTTTACTGCCCTTCATATTCAGTCAGATTATTGCGCCGCAGCGGGTCGTGCAGCAACCCTCCGCCAAATCTTTCATGCGATGAAGAGGGCAAACCGACTCACGCTCGACGGGGAAAAAAACTATGTCAGGCGAAAGGGCCCACTAAGCGGCCAAGTCCATTCGCTGATCTTTCTTGACGCGTCGAATCCGACCGGGCAAAACGGGCAAGCCGCCGCAAAGGGGCGAGTCGCTGTGCCACAAGATCGGGTCAAATTTTTAGCCGCCTTAACCTGCGTGGGGATGTCATTCCTCGCACCGCCGACTTTTGGCCAAACGGTTACTACCGGAGCCGACCGCGCAAGTGTCCTTCAGCAAGAAACCCAACCTAGCTACGGATATCCAGGCAACGGTTTTGTCGACGGACACGCGGTCGCCAGCCCGAACGATCCTGACATCGGCCAGCAGGAAATTTTGAGGCCGGAAGCGCGGTATCAACCTTTCACTTTTTCTATCGCGACGCCTATTTTCTACACTTCCAACGTCGCCCTCACTCCGAACAATGAGAAAGGCGACGTCGTGTTCGCCCCAACAGCCGGCCTCTTCTACGACCCGAAAGTTGCCCGGTCGCTTTATCTGCATTTCGGCGCGCGGGAACAGGTTTTTTATTACGGAAAATACAATTCATTTAATTTCGGCAGTCTCGATTGCGAGGCTGGCCTAACCTATATCGTGCCGGAATGGCACAATTTGCTGCTGCGCGCCTGGTACGATTTCAATCGGCTGACTTTCGATGACCGCCTCGGTGACGAATTCTTTTCCAATCATCAAATCCTTCTAAACGTCGAGTTGCCGTTCCGTTTTGGCCAATCCCAACAAATTGCGGTGGGCGCGGACACAAATCTCAGCGTGGGGGCGGACCATCAATTTCCACGGAAGAATGATTACGAGGGCTACATTGGCTACTCAGCCGATCTGACCCGATCATTTTCGATTCAGGCCGTCGGGCGGGTGGTGGTGCGCGATTATCATCAAAACGGCCGGACCGATACCAGCCAGATCATTTCTGCCGGTGCGACCTATCGACTAACCAACTGGATCTCGGTGAGCGCGATCAGCTCGTTTGCCCACAACGATTCCAACCAAAATGTCTTCGATTACGACGTGGGAAACGTTGGAGGGGCGGCGCAGCTCTCGGTAAAGTTCTAAGATAATAATCAAAGCCATGCATCCAAAACCAAGTCTTCTGGTCGCCGTCAGTCTCGCAGCCATTTTGATCGTTACGGTTATGTTTGGGGCCGAGCGTAAACACGCCCGAGTAACTGAAGTGATCAGGGACGTTCGTTTGCTCGCTTCCCAAGCGGCCGCGCGCGCCGCTGCGGTGAACGACCCGGTGACGGAAGGCACCGCGGTTCGCACTGGGACCGAGTCGCGAGCGGAGTTGACCTTCGCCGATGAGACAATCACACGTCTGGGCGCCAACACTGTTTTCAGTTTTGGCGGGGCCGCTCGCACTTACAATCTCGGTAGCGGCGCAATTTTAATGACCGCTCCCCCCAATGCCGGCACGGTCAAGATTTCATCGGGTGTGGCGACCTGCGCTGTCAGCGGCTTTACCGGGATCTGGGAATCTCACAGCAAATACGCGAATAAAGTCCTCATCATCGAAGGTGACGGAGACGTATGGTTGAACAAAAACCCCGGTGACCATCGACACATGCATTCGCGCCAGATTTTGGTTTTTCCGCCAAACGCAAATGTCTTGCCCCAGCCTCAGGAATTCGACGTTTGCAAAGTCATCAACAACGGCCTTCTGGTTACCGGTTTTCTAAAACAGCTGCCGAGCTGGCCGCAAATGGTGGCTGAATGCGAGGCTCAACGCAATTCGCCGGTGGCGCCTCAACTGGTCGATCCAACCGGCCACGACGCAACTGACCAAAGTGTCTCGGCCCGGCCCGAGGAGTCACGGCCCCCGATGCCGACCCCCCGGCCGACCGACGATGGCGAGTTGCTGAGGAGACGGCAGCGCCCGTAAGAGTTCGATCCGGTTACAGCAAGCTAATTCTCGAGCGGAATTTTCAGTTTCTGGCCCGCTTTCAGATTGTCAGGGTCGTCAACTTTCGCTTCGTTGGCGTCGCGAATATCTTTCCAATGTTTCGACGTTTTATAAAACCGCCGGGAGATGGAAGCCAGGGTGTCGCCCTCCTGGACTGTGTAAGTTTGCGAATCGACCGACTTTCCTTTGTGCTTTGAGGGTGACTTGGCGGCAATCGGCGACTTGGTCGCGGCAGCATGTGGTTTACCCTCGTCGATTTGCTTGCGCAAATTAAGATTTTCATTTCGAAGACGAGCCGCTTCGGCGCGGGTCACGACGGAATCGCCGGACAAACTAGTGCCAAGCGCAACTTCATCCCGCTTCATAAAATCTCTGACCTCGGCCGCGTGGGCGCCGTCCGGATTAAGGATAAGATAACGTTTAAAATGATGGAGCGCGTGGAGCGGGTCGTTCAGCTTGTCGTCGTAAAGTAAGGCAAGCTTGTAATGGACGTCAGCCGACTGGGGCGTTCCATCGAGCGCGGACTCGTAGAGGTTGATTGCCCACAGATAATCGCCTTGGGCTGCTTTCCAATCCGCTTCTTTAATCCTTTGGGTGTGGCGAGAAGTGACCATTCGCTCGCAGCCGCCCAGCTGTAAGGCGGTTACGACAAAAAACGCGATACATTGAACTGTCCGATGGCTCGGCATTTAATGAATTAATGGTTTAGCGAATCAGCGATTCTGTTACTAATTCAAAGACGCGTTTGGTCTTCAACTTCTTCATTTGTCATATCCGCTCAATTGGTAAATCACTAAATCGGCAGCTCGTTAAATGAGGACGTCCGTTCTTGTTGCATCAGGGGTGCTTTTCCTTTTCTCCGCGCTGGTCTTCGCTGACCTGACGATCGGCCAAATTTACAAGGTGAATTTAGCCGACGTTGACGGAAATCCCGGCTCAACCGCCGACGGTCATATCACCACGCTCGTTGTCACCACTCAGTCCGGCACCGACAAAGCTCGCGCGGTCGGCGACCGAATCCCCGATTTTTGCCTGGGCAATCCAACTTATAGAATGATCACCGTTTTGATCTTCGAAAAGAAACACAGCAGACCGACCCAGGCGATCTTTACTGCGTTGATCCGGCGCCGCCTCGACTCCGAGGGTCACCGGCTTCAAAACCGCTACAACAAGCTGCAAATTTCGCGGAACGCCCGGCAGGATGTTTCGGCAGTCGCGGATTTTGACGGCACCATTGCGGCACAACTCGGGATAGAGCCTACTGCCGGCGCGTTTCACGTTTTTATTTTCGGGAAGAACGGCGAACTCATTAAACAATGGAACGAGGTGCCTTCAGCCGAAGAATTATCAGCCGCGATGAAGCCATCTAATTAGGGCCGGCTAATATTGGGGGACGTCGGAGTCGATTTCATCCGACCATCGCGCGATGCCTCCCTCGAGGTTGAATACTTTCGCGAAACCAGCATCGCGCATTAACCGCACTGCCTGCGCGCTGCGCTGGCCGCTATGGCAATGCACAATCGTCAATGTTTCGCGGTCCAATTCGCCCAAACGTTCGGGCAATTCTCCGAGTGGAATTAGTCGCGCGCCGTCGATGTTAGCTAGCTCGTATTCGAGCGGTTCGCGCACATCGATTAGCTGGAAATTTTCGCGGGCGTCGAGCTTTTGCTTCAACTCACGCACTGAAACGGTCGGGATTTCGTTCATTGAAACTCCGCAGAATTGTTCATAATCGATTGGTTTCGTAATTGTCGGCGAATCCCCGCAAACCGGGCATTGTGGATCGCGACGAAGATTAAATTCGCGAAATTTCATTTTCAAAGCGTCAAAGTAGAGGAGGCGGCCAATCAAGGGTTCGCCCGCGCCCAGGATCAACTTGATCGCTTCACTCGCTTGGATCGTGCCGATAATCCCCGGCAAAACTCCGAGGACGCCAGCTTGCGCGCAATTTGGAACCGATCCAGGCGGGGGCGGTTCGGGAAACAAACACCGGTAACACGGCCCGCCAAGATGAGGCGCGAACACCGTACTCTGTCCATCGAATCGGAACACTGAGCCGTAGACATTCGGTTTCTTGGCGAAGACGCAAACGTCGTTCGAGAGGTAACGGGTTGGAAAATTATCGGAGCCATCCACTACCACGTCATAGTCCGACACAATTTCGAGCGCATTCGCACTACTCAACCGGCAATCAAAGCTTTCCACCTCAACGTTCGGATTGAGATCGCGCAAACGCTCTTCCGCCGACTGGAGTTTTTTACGGCCGACATCCTTCGTTCCGTGCAAGATCTGGCGCTGCAAATTGCTCAAGTCGACTTCGTCAAAGTCGACCAGGCCGAGCTTGCCGATACCAGCCGCCGCTAGATACATCGCTGCCGGCGAGCCGAGTCCGCCCGCACCAATGCATAAGACCTTCGCCGAATTCAATCGTTGCTGTCCAGGTCGCCCGACCTCCGGCATGATCATGTGCCGCGAGTAACGCATTTGTTCGTCCTTGGTCATTCGAGCGAATTTAGCATGTTGGGTTTGGAGGGACGACTTCGTGTCGTCCGATTAAACGCACGACGAGACCCAGCCCGTCCCTCGTCATCGCGTTTTCACTAGGTCCCAATTGATTCCAACGATTCGATTATTCTCGAACCGCTTCAGTGATTTGGGAAACAGAAGGTAAATCGCGCCCTTTTGTTCCTTGAAGCCAACCAGGCCGAATTCTGTTCCCGTATCGGTTTTCAAAATTGTCATGACCCGATGGTTCTTGATTTCCGATTGCAGGTGACGGTCTTGTGAGGGCTTCTGCCAAAGTGTGTAAGGCTGGGGTTTACTGGCTGCTTCAATTACATCAGCGAACCGTTTGGTCTTTGTCTTGAGCAATTTCATGAAGACGTCGAGCTGTTGAGAAGTTAAGGAGTTGAGAAACGGCACCACTCTTCTCACCGCCTCAACCCTTCAACTCCTCAATCCCAGAAAGTCCGCCAGAGAACTACGGCAAGGAGGATCAAACTACCGTTGCTGCATTCCTGCCCTGGCGGGGTTCGTCAGTCCTCAATCCATAGCCCCTGACGGAAAAACAACATCGTCGTAGCTGAGAGAGCTGCAACGATGAAATGACAACCCGAAACCCGGTTGCGAGATCGATTAAGCGAAAGGCAGGTTGGCTTTGACCCGCGCTTCGTCAGTGCGGTCGACCCGGGCCATTTTGCTAAGCTGGCGCTTCCGCTTAGCTCGTTTCGAGGCCATGAGATGGCGTCGGGACGATTGGGCGCGTAAAACCTTGCCGCGTGCGGTAATTTTGAATCGCTTGGCGACGGCTTTTCGGGTCTTACTGCGAGAGATAGGCTTGGGCATGAGGCGCGAAAGATAGCATATTTAGCGATTTAGCGAATTAAAGATTTAACGATTGTGAAATCGCTAAATCACTAAATCATGAACTCGTTAATGAACGCGAAGCCCAGAGTGGTGATCATAGGCGCCGGCTTTGGCGGCCTCGAAGCAGCCAAGAAACTCGCCTGTGAGAACGTTCAGCTCACAGTAATCGACCGGACAAATTATCACCTGTTTCAGCCTTTGCTTTACCAGGTCGCTACCGCGGCGCTTTCTCCTGCGGACATCGCCGCGCCGGTGCGCGGTGTTCTCAGTAAGTGCAAAAATGTCGAGGTGATGTTGGCGGAAGTGCAATCAATCGACGTAAATACCAAGTCGGTGAAGCTCACCGACAGCGGCGAAGTAAAGTATGATTATCTCATCGTCGCAACCGGCGCCCGGCATTCTTACTTTGGGCATCCCGAATGGGAGAAGCTCGCCCCGGGACTAAAGAGTTTGGAAGACGCGGTCGAAATCCGTCGCCGCATTCTGATGGCCTTCGAATTCGCCGAAAGAACTTCTGACGAAGCAGCGCGCAAAGGCGCCATGACTTTCGTGATCATCGGCGGCGGACCGACTGGAGTGGAAATGGCCGGGGCAATTGCGGAGATCGCCCGCTATACTTTGGCGAAAGATTTTCGCCACATCGACCCTTCCCAAGCACGGGTCGTTTTGGTGGAAGGCGAACCGAAAGTGCTGGCAGCCTATCCGGAAGACTTGCGAGACAGTGCAATGAAGCAACTGGCCGATCTCGGGGTCGAGGTCCGAGCAGGCGTGCATGCGACCAATCTCTCCGAGGAGGGGTTACAAGTTGGCGATGAATTCATTCCGTGCCGGGTAAAAATCTGGGCGGCCGGCAACAACGCGTCGTTTGTAGGCAAATCATTAGGCATGCCGGTTGATCGAGTGGGTCGCGTCATGGTTAATAAAGATCTGACGATTCCCGATCACCGCGAAGTTCAGGTAATCGGCGACCTCGCGAATTTTCCCTATCAAACTGGTCAACCTTTGCCGGGAGTTTCGCCAGTGGCGATGCAGCAAGGCCGCCACGCAGCCCGCAACATTCTAATGATGATTGCCGGCGATGAGCCGCAGCGGTTCTGGTATTTCGACAAAGGGAGCATGGCCACGATCGGTCGAAACAAAGCGGTCGCCGATCTGAAACTGGTTCATTTGACCGGCCTGCCAGCATGGCTCGCCTGGCTGTTCGTCCACGTTTTTTTCCTGATCGGGTTCCGCAACCGGTTCGTCGTGATGTTTCAATGGGCCTGGGCTTATTTCAGCTTTAGTAAAGGCGCGCGTTTGATCACCCGAAACTTCCAGTCAGAACAGAGGCCCCCGGTCTGAGCCATTTAGTGATTTAGCGATTTAATCGAAGCCCGTTCCATGGTTCAACGGTCAGCTATGAATTTGTTCAGCCACTAATGTCAGAATGCGAAGAACTCTTGAAGATTTCCTCAGCATCCGTCGCTACCGCGAAGCGCAATCGCTAAATCGCTAAGTCGCTAAATGGGATTCAAGATTGGGATAATCGGTTCTGGCGCCGTCGGCACTTATTACGGAGCCAAGCTGGCGCATGCAGGAAGTAACGTACACTTCTTGATGCGCGGGGATCTGACCGATGTTCGGCGGGATGGAATTTTGGTTCGTGGCGAGGACGAGAATTTTCGCGTCGCGCGGGTCAACTGTTACAATACGACTAACGAGATCGGGCCGTGCGACCTGGTGATCATCGCCGTCAAGACAACCTCGAACCCCGATCTCGTCGAACTGATTCCCCCGCTCCTTCAAGCGAAGACAATGATCCTGACTTTGCAAAACGGCCTGGGTAACGAAGAATTCCTGGCGAAACATTTCGAGGCTGAGCGTATTCTCAGCGGCCTTTGCTTCATCGCAGTCGACCGCCACTCCAGAACCGAAGTGGAACGTTATGATTACGGTTTAATCATTCTGGGAGAATTCCGTCGGCCGGCACAGCCGCGTACTCAGAAAGTGGCCGCCGAGTTCAGGCGCGCCAATGTGAAGTGTTCAATCACCGATGACATTGCCCTTGAGCGATGGCGTAAGCTGATCTGGAACATTCCCTTTAACGGATTATCGATCGTCGCCGGCGGAATCGACACTGCCGCGATTGTAGCGGACGACAATCTACGCGAGCTGACGGTCGCTCTGATGAAGGAGGTGATTGTGGCGGCAAATAAGTGCGGACACGAGTTGCCCACCAATGCCTGGCTCGAACACATGAGACGCACAGATTCCATGACCGGTTATAAACCTTCTACTCTTCAGGACTGGGAACGCGGCAAACCGCTGGAAATCGAAGCGATCTGGGGCGAACCGGTCCGCCGGGCAGCCGCCGCGGGATCAAAAATGCCAAGGACCGAAATGCTTTACGAGCTTATCACCACTATGGATGATCATCGCCGACGCGGATGAAAAAGGCCAAGCCGCCGCAGTTCGATATCCGCAATCTTCAGCGCAGGATTCAGGTCAACATTGGCGGTCTCCGAAAATTCGGCCAAGAAGCGGCAGGGCTGTGCCTTGGATTGCCGGCAAAGAGGCGAACCGAGCTCCAAACGTTAACCCAAGTTTCGGTCTTGATTGTATCGGACCGGCGCATGACATCGCTCCATCGCCGCTTCATGAACGAACCGGGCCCGACTGACGTAATCACGTTCCAGCACGGCGAAATTTTCATTAGCGCGGATACCGCAGTGCGTAACGCCCGGCGATTTGGAAACTCGCTCGACCGGGAGCTGCGGCTCTACATTGTTCACGGTTTGCTTCATTTGCATGGCTTCGAAGACACAGACGCTGAGAGCGCAGGAAAAATGAGGAGGGCGGAACGAAGCATTTTGACTAAGGTCGGTAGGCCTAGGGTTTGAAGTGAGAGCTTGGTGTGATAGCATTTTTTGATGATCGCGCAGCCATCTCGGGAAAGGCTGATCGCAAGGAGGGATTCTCAACCGTGACCGTGGTCGGGATCGAACGCGGCTCTGCTTCTACCGTTGAAGCTCCAACCCATGACACTGAAACGAGGGACAAGGATGAACTCGATGCGCCCTGGCAAGTGATTGTCCACAATGATCCAGTTAACTTGATGACTTATGTGACCATGGTGTTCCAGCGAGTGTTTGGTTATCCCCGCGAAAAAGCGGAACGCCACATGCTCGAAGTTCATCAACAAGGCCGGTCGATATTATGGTGCGGCGTCCGCGAGCGGGCAGAGTTCTACGTTCAGCAACTTCACGGCTATCTCCTGCTGGCGACGCTCGAGAGGGTCGGCTAAGATGGAAATCAACCGGAAAGGCGAATCGTTAGAGATTGCAGACCTCGATCCCTTTCTCGCTGAACTGCTGCGCCAGATTCCAGAAAGCGCCAATTCTGCCGGCGCATCCGAAGCCGAAGCGCGTTTGTACACCCAGCCGTCAACCGAAACGGAAATGTGCGCGGAGTGGAAAACTTACGTCGAACCAGAATTGCGCCGCCTGTTTCGCAGCGCCACCGAAACCGTGGCCGATGATCTAGCGCAGCTGAATGGAAACGAGAAATCGTTTCAGAATCGCTCCCTCGCTATCCCGTTCGAACACGCCGATGCCTGGCTCAATGCCTTGAACCAGGCCCGCTTGGTCATCGCCGCGAAATATAAATTTTCCGACGAGGAGTTAAATGATCACGACCGTTCGCCAATTGGGTCGCGCCGCGACCTTGGACTTTTTCAGGTCAACTTCTACGGCTTTATCCAGGAATTTATTTTGCGCGAAATGCAAATGGGCTAGGCGCTCGGCGCTGATCCGGACTGACGATTGCTACGTTCCCGAACCATTGACATTAACCGGTCCTTGATCGCAGCCGAGGCTTTGGCTGGCTTGAGGCTGAGAGCGAAAGCTTCGTGCAGGCTGTAGCACTGATTGATGAAGTCCTCGGCGGCTGCGCCGTACTTTTTGCGCGACGCTTCAAAGTTTTGAAGCTCATCCGGTTCAAGCGCGCCGATCACATACAATCGGGCGCTGTTCTGGAATTCTTCAAAGCTCATCTTTCAACTCCTTCAGGCTGTCGTAGATCTTTTTCAAGCCTAGTTCGAGCCGGGTTTTTACCGTGCCCAAGGGTATATTCGTATGAGCGGCGATTTCGCGCTGGCTCATACCCCGAAAAAATGCCAAGTCGATCACCTGCTGCTGGGCCTCCGGCAGCGAACTTATCACCTTTGCCATCAGTGCGCGAGTGTCGCCTGCTGTAATCTCCTCAGCGGTGGTATTTTGGACCCAAGCTAGTGGTTGCCGCTCCGGTTCCGCCTGCAGCCGTTCCTCGGCCCGGGCATAAGCCTGCTTTTTCCGCAGCGCGTCAATCGAACGCCTGCGGGTGAGCGTCACCATCCAACCCAGAGGCTTGCCTTTTTCCGCGGAAAAGTTCTTCGCCTGGTTCCAAATCTCGAGAAAAACCTCCTGGAGCAAATCGTCCGCTTCGGTGTCGTTGTGGATAATCCGCAGGATGAGCGCCTTCAAAATTCCACTATATCGGTCATAAAGATGGGAAAGGGCATCGGCATCGCCGGCTTGGATAGCCGTCATTAGCTCGACGTCGCTTGGTGCCCCTGGTTGAGTGCCGATGGAAACGGTCACAGGCTCTTGCTTTGGGCCCTCCACTTCCGACGCCGGCCCAAGACCTGAAGACATGCTCCAGTTCTAATTCCAGCCGGCAGTTGCGTCCATCGATTTCCGTTAAGGGCTGATTGTTCAATCGGCGGGTCATGGCGCGAATGCTTGTTCGAAAAGCTGAGATCCTTCCAAAGCCTTCTGCGATAAACCTTGACCATTCGTGCATTGCCCGAATAGCATCTCGCCCCAACGCACCGCTAAATCGCTGCAACCAACCAAGTTAAATCACATGAAAATCATTGTCCCATTTCTCGCATCCCTTTTCCTCGCAGCCATGACGTTCGCGCAGGAAGAATCACCGGCGCCAACTTTCCAGCACATTGGGATCCTAAGCTTAGAATTCCACGTGGACAAGTTGTCGCG
>JADMIO011721422.1_pt1 | contig 63955 bp, 47 predicted proteins | sample 8958161 | NCBI WGS metagenome assembly JADMIO01 (sample SAMN16585339, study PRJNA669376) | soil metagenome | isolation source: Crop rotation soil | place: USA: Cullars Rotation, Alabama | collected 2011
CGCGACAACTTGTCCACGTGGAATTCTAAGCTTAGGATCCCAATGTGCTGGAAAGTCAGCAATCCGATCCGCGCGAGATCGAGCGCCGACATCCGGATCTCGTACGCTGGATGCTGCGATGCCGGCTCGTGGATCCATTTGGTATGCAGCGTGTAGCTGAAGTCCTCGAATTGAAGCGGCGTTGCCAGATCGTCGCGCAGCGCCTCGAATACGTTCTTTCCCGTCGCCTGCCTGAAGATCGTGCCGAGCGCGTTGAAGTCGAAGTTGTTGTAGTACCAAGACTCGCCGGGTTTGTGGCTGCCGCGCTGCGGGCGCCTGTTTGCCATGTCCGCCGTTTCGTACGCGGCCGGATGGTAGATCCCGGAGCGGGCCTGCAGCAGGTTTTGCACCGTCGCCTGCAGCTCGACATCGGACAGCTCGCTGCGATCGTTGATGCCGAGCTCCTTCATCGTCTTGCGGATGTCGATCTCGCCGCGATCGACATGGATCCCGTAGAGGAGGCTGAGGATGCTCTTTCGTCCCGAATGCAGGTTGAACGCGCGGTTGACCGGTCCGAGCTTGTGAACGATGACGCCGCGATCTATCACGGCGTACGCAGTCGTGCCGATCGTTCGCGCGACTTCGTCGGCTGCCGCGAGCCTGGCCGCCGACCAGTCGGGCGAATCGAGCCGCTCGGCCCATTTCCCGGAAGGGAAAGCGGGATCGGCCGCATGCGCAACGCAAGCGGCGCACGCCAGCCACAGCAACAGCAACAGCGCGAGCCATCGCGACTTCGCATCGGGCAGCGACATGACGACCTCCCGCCTAGATCCAGCCTCCGAGATGTTTCCACGCAATCGACGCCATCGCGTCGTACCACGTCGGATGATCGTTGAGCGCCGGAATGTACTGCAGCTCGCCGCCGCCCGCGGCGACGAACGTGTGCTTGCCTTCGATCGCGATCTCCTCGAGCGTCTCGAGGCAGTCGGCGACGAAGCCGGGACAGAACACGTCGACACGGCAGAGCTGCTGCTTGCCCAGATCCTGCAGAACGCTCGCGGTATACGGCTTCAGCCACTCGGTGCGGCCGAATCGCGACTGGAACGACAGCTGCGCTTCGGCCTCGGTCAAGCCGAGCTCGGTGCGCAGCAGTTGCGCGGTGCGATGGCACTGATCGTGATACGGATCGCCGCGATCGACGGCGAAGCGCGGGATGCCATGGAACGACAGCAGCAGCTGGTCGGGGCGCCGATGACGGATCCAGTACTCGCTGACCCGCGTCGCCAATGCGCGGATGTAATTCGGATCGTCGTGGAAATCGTCGATCGTGCGGACGCCGGGCTGCCACCGATAGCGTGACAGATGCGCGAACGCGGCGTCGCACACCGTTGCCGTCGTCGCCGATGCGTATTGCGGATACAGCGGAAAGATCAGGATCCGGTCGCAGCCGGATTTCTTCAGCGCATCGAGTCCCGCTGCGATCGACGGCTTGCCGTAACGCATCGCGAGCTCGACCTTGACGTGATCGGCAGGCAGCCCTGCGGCCTTGCATCTCTCGCCGAGCGATCCCTGCAGCACCGATGCCTGGCGGCGCGACCAGACCATCAGCGGCGAGCCGTCGGGCGTCCAGATGCTTGCGTATTTCTTCGCCGACTTCGCGGGGCGCGTGCGCAGGATGATGCCGTGCAGGATCGGCTTCCACGCGATGCGCGGGATCTCGACGACGCGCGGGTCCGATAGGAACTCGGCGAGATACGGGCGGACGGCGGAAGCGGTGGGGGCTTCGGGCGTGCCGAGGTTGACGGCGAGAACGCCGATGCGTGGACGCGCTGGTTGCGCGCGCGCTGGCTCGTCGATCAGGCGCATGATTGCTGCAACGCTAAGACGCTGGGTTCCCGCCTGCGCGGGAACGACAATGCCGTCACGTCTCGCTCAGCTGCAGCGACAGCGCGTTCGACAGCAGCCGCGCCGTCACGTCGACGATCGGGATCACGCGCTCGTAGGCCATTCGTGTCGGACCGACGACGCCGAGCGTTCCGACGATCCGGCCCTCGACTTCATACGGCGCGGTCACGATGCTCATCTCGTCGAGCGGAACGACGCCTGAATCGCCGCCGATGTAGATCTGCACGCCGTGCGCGCGCTGCGTCAGGTCGAGCAACTGCAGCAGCGACGTCTTCTGGTCGAACATGTCGAACAGGCGCCGCAGCGTATCCATGTTCGTCGCGAGGTTGTCCGATTGCAGCAGATTGCGCTCGCCCGACACGACGACGACGTCGCTCGCATCCGCGGCGGCTTGCGACCCGGCATCGACCGCGGCAGTCATCAGCTGCACCATGTCCTCGCGCAGCTTCTTCAGCTCCTCGGAGAGCGAGAGGCGGATCCGGCTGAACTCGTGCCCGGCGAAATGCTGGTTGAGGAAATTCGCCGCCTCGATCAATTGCGGCTGCGTGAACGAATGCTCGGTCGCGAGGATCCGGTTCTGCACTTCGCCGTCGGGCGTCACGATGATCAGCAGGATCCTGCGCTCGGAGAGCCGCAGGAATTCGAGATGGCGGAACGTCGCGCCCTGCCGCTTCGACAGCATCACGACGCCCGCGAAGTGCGTCAGCTCCGACAGCACGTTCGCCGCGTTGTTGACGAGCTGCTTTGGCGCATCGCCTTGCAGGTGATCCTCGAGCTGATGCACTTCCGCTTCGTCGAGCGGCTTCGTCACCATCAGCGAGTCGACGAAGAAGCGATAGCCGCGCGGCGTCGGAATGCGTCCGGCCGACGTGTGCGGGCTCGAGATGAAGCCCATCTCCTCGAGGTCGGCCATCACGTTGCGAATCGTTGCCGGCGAAAGCTCGAGCCCCGATTGCCTCGACAGCACGCGCGAGCCGACGGGCTCTCCGTCGAGGATGTGACGCTCGATCAGCGTCTTCAGGATGATCTGTGCCCGGCGGTCCATGCTCGTACGAGTATAACTGTGGTTAAATCGTGCGGCTATGCCATCGCGTCCGCAACCATTCGACATCGCCCGTGTCCGCCGCGTCGGCATCGTCGGTCGCTACAACACGCCGGGCATCGCGCAGCCGTTGAAGCGGCTCGCATCGTTCCTTGCCGCGCGCAAGCTCGACGTGCTGATCGAGGCCGAGACGTCGTCATTGATCCGGACACTGCGCGAGCATCCGTCGGCGACGCTCAAGGAGCTGGGCGAGAGCGCGGACCTGGTGATCGTCGTCGGCGGCGACGGAACGATGCTGTCGGTATCGCGGCAGCTCGCAGTCCACGGCGTGCCGCTGCTCGGCATCAACCAGGGACGCCTCGGATTCCTGACCGACGTGTCGCTCGCCGACATGGAGACCGCGCTCGCGGCGATGTTCGATGGTCGTGTCACGGTCGAGGAGCGGATGCTGCTCCGCGCGCAAGTGCATCGCGGCGACGAGAGCCTCGATTCGAGCCTCGCGTTCAACGACGTCGTCGTCAATCGCGGCGGCTACGGCGGGATGATCGACCTGTCGGTGTCGATCGGGGATTCGTACGTCTGCGACCTTCGCTGCGACGGCGTGATCATCGCGACGCCGACCGGCTCGACCGCGTACTCGATGTCGGCGAACGGACCGATCGTCCACCCGTCGGTTCGCGCGTGGTCGCTGGTCCCGATCTCGCCGCACGCGCTGACCAACCGGCCGATCGTCATCGGCGACGGGGAGCGCGTCGTCATCACGCTGACGCGGGCGCGCGACGCGGCGATCCATTGGGATGGGCAGGCGCAACAGGGCCTGCAGGAAGGCGACCGCGTGTTCGTCGAAGCTGCACAGTGCAGCGCGCGCCTCGTGCATCCCGAAGGCTACGATTACTACGCGATGCTGCGGAAGAAGCTGCACTGGAGCGAATCGCCGCAGCTCGCCGAAAGCCGCTCGCGCAGCGCCGACGCGCGCGCGTCGCGCATCGACATCGCGCAACGCAGGACCGCCAACCGCCGTGCCTGACAGGGGATCGCATGGATGACAAGCCGCACAAGGACCGCTTCGATGCGGGATTGAAGACGCGCCGCGAGGTGCTCGGCGCCGCGTACGTCGACAAGTCGATGTCGACGACCGACGACTTCAATCGCGAATTCCAGGAGCTGCTGAACACGTATTGCTGGAACGACATCTGGAACCGGCCCGGACTGTCGCGCCAGACGCGAAGCATGCTGAATCTCGCGATGCTAACCGCGCTCGGCAAGGGACCGGAACTAAAGCTGCACATCCGCGGCGCGCTGAACAACGGTCTCAGCAAGGATGAGATCAAGGAAGTGTTCCTGCAGGCGGCGGTGTATTGCGGCGTGCCGGCGGCGGTCGAGGCGTTCCGATCCGCGCGTGAGGTCTTCGAATCCGAGGGCAAGTAACGCTCAATACCGCCCGACTGGGTGTGCTGCATCCGCTAGGCTGCCCATTGCCACACTAGTTTGTACCGATGCTAAGAACCCTGGCGATCCGCAACTTCATCCTCGTCGACCAGCTCGAGCTCGATTTCGCTGCGGGCTTCACTGTGCTGACCGGCGAAACGGGCGCGGGCAAGTCGATCCTCGTCGACGCGATCGCGCTGGTGCTCGGCGCGCGCGGCGAGGCGGGCGCGGTGCGGCCGGGCGCGGACCGCGCAGAGATCAGCGCCGAGTTCGACCTGTCGAAGCGGCCGGCCGTCGACCAGTGGCTGAAGGCGAACGACCTCGGCAACGACGAGCGGACGCTGCTCGTCCGCCGCGTGATCGACACGCAAGGCCGCAGCCGCGCGTACATCAACGGCAGCGCCGCATCGCTGACGCAGGCGCGCGAAGTCGGAGAGATGCTGGTGGACATCCACGGCCAGCACGCGCATCAATCGCTGCTGCGTCCCGAGGCGCAGCGCGCACAGCTCGATGCATACGGTGGCTTTTCGGCGTTGTCGGGACTGGTCGGGGATGCGTATCGCGGCTGGCAGAAAATTCGCGCGCAACGCGAGATGGCGGCGCGCGACGCGGCACAGGTCGCGGCGGAGCGCGATGCGATCGAGGCGCGTGTCGAAGACCTGCGTAAGCTGCAGCTGAAGCCTGACGAATGGGCCGCGTTGAGCGCGACGCAATCGCGTTTGGCGCATGCGGCGGCATTGATCGAAGGGACCCGCGCGGCAGCGGGCGGGCTCGACGACGACGGCGGAATCCTGTCGCAGCTCCACGCGATGACGCAGCGGCTGCAGGGCCTCGCGACGTACGACACCGCGCTGTCCGAATCGCTGGCGATGCTCGAATCGGCACAGACCGAATTGTCGGAGCTTGCCAACACGCTGAACCGTTACGCCGACCGGATCGACATCGACGAGACCGAGCTGAAGCAGGTCGAGGACCGGCTGTCGACGATCCACGAGACGGCGCGCCGGCATCGCGTTCGCCCCGAGGGATTGCCGGAGCTGCTCGGGGCCGCCGAGGCGCGTTTGTCGGAGCTCGCTGCGACGCTCGATCACGATGCGCTGGCGAAGCGCGAAGCGGAAGCCGAGCGTGAGTTCCAGCGCCTCGCCGCGGAGCTGACGAAGAAGCGAAAGCTGGCCGCCGCCGACCTGTCGGCGCAGGTGACGGCAAAGCTCGGCGCGCTGGCGATGCCGGGCGGCGAATTCCAGATCCACCTTACGCCGCTCGACGAGCCTGCGAGCTACGGGCTCGAGCAGGTCGATTTCGTCGTCAGCGCGCATCCAGGCCAGCCGCTCGGCGTGCTGTCGCGCGTCGCATCCGGTGGCGAGTTATCGCGGCTGTCGCTGGCGATCGAAGTGGTGCTGGCCGGTGTCGCTCAAGTGCCGGTGATGATCTTCGACGAGGTCGACGTCGGCATCGGCGGCGGTGTCGCCGAGACGGTCGGCCGACTGTTGCAAGGGATCGGTCGCCGCTGCCAGGTGCTGTGCGTGACGCATCTGCCGCAGGTCGCGGCGTGTGCCGATCATCATTACGCGGTGAAGAAAGCAGAGTCGACCGGAATGCTCGCCAGCAGCGTCGAGGCGCTGTCAGGCAGCAGACGGATCGAGGAAATTGCCCGGATGCTGGGCGGGGTCGAGATCACCGCCCGGACCCGCGCGCATGCGCGGGAAATGCTGTCGACGTCGGCGCGCAGTTAGCGCGCGATCGATTTACGCGCGGCCGCGCGGCGAATAACGGTGCTTGGTCAGCGCCTTCTTCTTCGACGGCCCTACCTTCGCTTCGGCGAGCGATTCGCCGGTCTCGAGCCAATGCCGAATCCGGTTGGCGTCGCCGACGCGCGTCAGCTTGCCGATCGAGTCGAGCAGAACGATGACCACCGGCTTGCTCGCGACGTTGGCCAGCATCACGACACAGCGGCCCGCTTCGCGGATGAAGCCGGTCTTCTGCAGCTGGATGTCCCAGTTGCCGGCGCGAACCAGCGAATTGGTATTGGTGAACGCGACCTGGCGGCCCGTCGGCTGTGCGTCGACCATCGCGGTCGGCGTCGTCGAGAACTCGCGGATCAGCGGATACTTGCTCGCGGCGAGGACCATCTTCGCGAGATCCTTTGCTGTCGACTGGTTCTCGCTGGTCAGGCCGGTCGGATCGGAGAAGTGCGTGTTGCGCATGCCGAGCGACAACGCTTTCGCATTCATCGCACGGATGCACGCATCCCACCCGCCCGGGTAGTAACGGCATAGCGCCGACGCGGCACGATTTTCCGACGCCATCAGCGCCAGGCGGAGCATCTCGGTGCGCGGAAGCTCGACGCCGAGGCGCAACCGTGAATGGCTGCCCTTCAGCATGTCGAGATCGGCGATGTCAACGGTCAGCAATTCGTCGCCGGGCTGCTTCGCATCGAGGACGACCATCGCCGTCATCAGCTTGGTGATCGACGCGATCGGCGTCACCGATTCGGCGTTCTTCGCGTAGATCGTCGATTCGTCGGCACCGATCACCAGCGCGTTCGCCGACTGCAGCCGAAGCTTCGCGGGGTCGAGCGGCTGCGCGGCCGCGGTGGTTGCGGCGGCGGCGACTGCGACCGTGAAAACGGCAGCGAAAACAGGGTGTAAGAGGTGCTTCATGAGTAATCGAATCAGTTCGGTGATCTTATAGCATGGATTTTCGGCAAATTCCAATATTCCTACTAGGGGGGATCAGCCGAACGGGGGCTGGCGGGCGACGAAGTGTATGCGCCATGCATCATCGGCCGATGAACGGCCAGGATTGTCGTTCCTGCACAGGCGGGAACCCGGCGGCTTTCGACCAGCGACAGTGGATTCCCGCCTTCGCGGGAATGACATTGTTTACGCCGTCGCCGCTTCCACAGCGGCTTCCGTCTTCCTCGCCTCTTCCTGCTGCAGTGCCCACATCCGCGCGAACACGCCCTGCGCCGACAGCAGCTCGCCGAAGGTTCCGCGCTCGACGATCCGGCCCCGATCGAGCACCAGGATCTGGTCGGCGTCGACGATCGTCGACAGCCGGTGCGCGATGACCAGTGTCGTCCGGTTCTCGGCGATCCGCTTCAGCTCCGCCTGGATCGCCTTCTCCGAGCGCGAATCGAGCGCCGAGGTCGCCTCGTCGAAGATCAGGATCCGCGGATTCTTGAGTATCGCGCGCGCGATCGCCACGCGCTGCTTCTCGCCGCCCGAGAGCTTCAGGCCGCGCTCGCCGACCATCGTGTCCATTCCCTGCGGCGTCGACGCGATGAAATCGTGGATGTGCGCCGCCTTCGCCGCGGCGACGATCTCGTCCTTCGTCGCGTCGGGCTTTCCATAGCCGATGTTGTATTCGATCGTGTCGTTGAACAGCACCGTGTCCTGCGGAACGATGCCGATCTCGGCGCGCAGCGACGTCTGCTTCACCGACCGGATATCCTGGCCGTTGACGGTGATGCGTCCTTCGTTGACGTCATAGAAGCGATAGAGGAGCCGCGCCAATGTCGACTTGCCCGACCCGCTCGGCCCGACGACCGCGCACGTCTGGCCCGGCGCGATCTCGAAGCTGACGTCGAACAGGATCTGCCGGTCCTTCTCGTAGCCGAAGTCGACGTGCTCGAATGCGACCGGCGCTGCACCGGGGTCGAGAGGCCGCGCATCCGGCGAGTCCTGCACTTCGGCGTGCTCGTGGATCAATGCGAACAGCCGCTCCATGTCGGCGATCGACTGCTTGATCTCGCGATAGACGACGCCCAGGAAGTTGAGCGGAATGTAGAGCTGGATCATGAATGCGTTGACCAGCACCAGGTCGCCGATCGTCAGCCGTCCGGCGACGACGCCGGCGACCGCCTGCCACATGATCAGCGTGACGCCGACCGCGATGATCGACGACTGACCGATGTTGAGGAGGGACAGCGACGACTGGCTGCGGATCGCCGCGCGCTCGTAACGCTGCATCGACTCGTCGTAGCGCTTCGCCTCGAAGTCCTCGTTGCCGAAGTACTTGACCGTCTCGTAGTTGATCAGCGAGTCGATCGCGCGCGTGTTCGCCTTCGAGTCGAGCTCGTTCATCGTCCGCCGGTGATTGGTCCGCCACTCGGTGACGGCGATCGTGTAGGCGATGTAGACGATCAGCGTGCCGATCGTGATGCCGACGAAGATCGACTCGTAGCGAACGAGCAGGATCCCGGTGACCAGCGCGATCTCGATCAGCGTCGGCAGGATCGAGAACAGCGCGAACGAGATCAGCGTCGAGATGCCGCGCGTCCCGCGCTCGATGTCGCGCGTGAGGCCGCCGGTCTGCCGCGCGAGGTGAAACCGCAGCGACAGCGCGTGCAGGTGACGGAACACCTCGAGCGCGATCTTGCGGACCGCGCGCTGCGTCACGCGAGAGAACAGCAGCTCGCGCAGCTCGGTGAACAGCGTCGTCGACAGCCGCAGGAATCCATACGCGACCAGCAGCGCGAACGGCAAAGCGATGACCTGCTGCGTCGCGCTCAGCGAGTCGACGATGTGCTTCAGGACGATCGGCACGCCGACGTTGGCGAGCTTCGCGCCGATCAGGCAGGCAAGCGCGAGCGTCACGCGCCACTTGTACTCCCACAGGTACGGAAGCAGCTTGCGGATCGTCGCCCAGTCGCGTTCCCGCGATCGAGCGCCGGTGATCGGCGCGGGGAGGGGCAGTGTGGAACCGTGGCGTCGCATCATTCTCCAATTCGTATCCGGGTCTCGCTGCCGTAGCCGACGATACCCTGCATCATTCGCACCAATCCATAGACGACCCAGACGCCGGCTTTCTTCCACGCCGAGCGCTTCAGCCAGTCGCCGGGCGCGACGCGGCGGGCGCCGTGTTGCGCGATCTCGAGGATCTCGGTGCGCAGCTCATCGGCGAACGCCGGGTTGCGCACGACGATGTTTGCCTCGCGCGACATCAGCAGCGAGAACGGGTCGATGTTCGACGAGCCGACCGTCGCCCAGCGCATGTCGATCACCGCGACCTTCGCATGGAGGAAGCCGCGATTGTGCTCACGGATGTCGACGCCCGCGGCCAGCAACTGGCCGTACAGCGCGCGCGATGCATAACGCAGCAGCACGTACTCGACTCGTCCCTGCAGCACGAGCAGCACGCGGACGCCGCGCCTCGCCGCCTCGAGCAGCGCGCGGCGGAAGCGGCGCCCCGGCAGGAAATAGGCATTGGCGATCAGGATCTCGCTGCGCGCCGTATGAATGGCCGTCAGGTACGCCTGCTCGATCTCGCGCCGGTAACGCAGGTTGTCGCGAATCACCAGCTTTGCGCTCTGGTTGCCGACCTTGGCGGCCGGCGGCGCCTTCGGGAACAGGTTCTCGCCCGATTCGAGCATCCGCGCGAACTGGATCAGCGCCCACAGGTGCTTCATCGTCTGCGCGACCGCGGCGACGACCGGTCCTTCGACGCGAACGGCGAAGTCGATCCGCGGCGGCGTCTGCCGCGGCGTGTTCATGTCGTCGATGATGTTGATGCCGCCGATGAACGCGACGCGCTCGTCGATGCACGCGAGCTTCCGGTGCAGACGCCGCAACCGGCGCGGCCGGAAATGCCACGGCGACACCGACGGCCGATAGCGCTCGAACTGGATTCCCGCATCGCGCATCCGCTCGACCAGCGCCAGCGTCAGGTATTTTTTCGCGCCCCAGCCGTCGACCATCACGTGCGTGGAGACGCCGCGCATCGCCGCGTCGCACAGCACCTCGGCGATCCGCAGCCCGGTCATGTCGGCGGCGAAGATGTAGCACTCGAGGTAGATTTCCTTCGTCGCCGACGCGATCTCGGCTTCGAGCGCGGGGAAGTATTCGGTCCCGTTCCTGAGCAGCGTGATCCGGTTGCCGGAGTGGAAGCGCCGCATCGGGGCTCGACGACCCCGCTAGGAGACCGCGAGCATCCGGTCGAGCGCCACGCGCGCCTGCGATGCTTCCGGCTCGGGCACCGTGATCCGGTTGACGACGCGGCCGTTGGCGAGGTTCTCGAGCGTCCAGCACAGGTGCTGCGGATCGATCCGCGCCATCGTCGAGCACATGCATACCGTCGGCGCCATGAACTGGACGAGCTTGCCCTGCGGCTTGAATTCCTCGGCGATCCGCGTGACGAGATTGAGCTCGGTGCCGACCAGCCATTCGGTCCCCTCGGGCGCCGCGGCCACCGTCTTGATGATCATCTCGGTCGAGCCGACGAAATCGCTCGCCTTGCACACATCGAATCCGCACTCGGGGTGCGAGATCACGAAGCCCTTCGGATGCGCGGCGCGCCAGCGCTCGATGTGCTGCGGCTGGAACATCTGATGAACGGAGCAGTGGCCCTTCCACAGGATCATCCTGGCGTTGCGGATCTGCTCCGGCGTAAGCCCGCCCATCTCCTGGTCGAAGTCCCAGACCACCATCTGCTCGAGCGGAATTCCCATCTTGTAGCCGGTCCAGCGTCCCAGATGCTGGTCGGGGAAGAACAGCACCTTCTCGCGACGCGAGAACGACCACTCGAGGATCGCCTTGGCGTTCGACGACGTGCAGACGATGCCGCCGTGCTCGCCGCAGAAAGCCTTGAGATCTGCGGCCGAGTTGATGTAGGTCACTGGCGTGCACGTCTGGTCCGGATCGAGCACCGTCGACAGCTCGCGCCAGCAGCGCTCGACCTTGACGAGGTTCGCCATGTCGGCCATCGAGCAGCCGGCCGCCATGTCGGGCAGCACGACGATCTGCGTCGGCTTCGACAGGATGTCGGCGACCTCGGCCATGAAGTGGACGCCGCAGAACACGATGTACTTGCTGTCGAGCTGCGCGGCGAGGCGCGACAGCTTCAGCGAATCGCCGGTCAGGTCGGCATAGCAATAGACGTCCGGCCGCTGGTAGTGATGGACCAGCAGCACCACGTCCTTGCCGAGCTTCGCCTTTGCTGCCTTGATCCGCTCGGCGCATTCGGCATCGGAGACGTTGCGGTACAGGCCGAACGCGCGGTCGAATGCGATGGTAGAGGTGCGGGACTGGGACTCGGTGGCAGCGGAGCTCATCGGCGAATGGGCCTCACCAAAAAAAGGCGGACATTAAGCGTAGCACAGGGTCCCGGATGAAGCCTTCGGGACGACAGGCCCCTGATTCGGGCCCACAAACCCAGATTGGGGCGACCGGCGCGTTCGCAACTGCCGGGCGCTCAACGGTGCCCGTTGATGCGCGGGCCGATATACCGATTCTCGCGACCCGGCGTACGGACGAGCGTCGGCTCGACCAGCGATGCCTTCAATGCGCTGTCGCCGGTGCCCGCCGGGCAGGCGCCGTTCGCACGATGGTAGAGCGCCGCGGCCAGCCGCTTTTCGTTCGCGTCGCCGAGCTCGTGCGTGTAATCGTCGGCGACGGTGCACGTCGGCGCAAAGCCGTCGTCATAGTCGGCGAAGCCCTTGTTGTTGGCGCCCTTGAACTCGACCGAGAAATAGGTGACGGCACAGTTGTCCTGCGGTGCGAACCCGTACGGCTTCCCGTACGTTGTCGTGCCAATGCGGATCACCGGAATGTCGATGCCCTGGAGGCCGTTGATGATCGCTTCGCTCGCCGATGCGGTGCCCGCGCTGGTCAGCACGTAGAGCCGCTTCAGGTTGAGGAACGGCAACGGCGCATCCTGCGTCGTGTTGGTACCTGGGTATCCGCTCGCGGTGTCCCAGAACGGCGTGACGCTGTCCGGACTGTTGGTGTCGGCGGCGCGCTTGTCGCTGTACGTCTCGCGTTCCATGATCTTGTTCTTCGTCGCTGCCGGTCCGGCGATCATGTACGCGAGCTCTGCGGCAATGAAGAGGTAGCCGCCGCCGTTGTAGCGCAGGTCGAGGACGAGATCGGTGACGTTGGCGCTGGCCAGTTGCTGGACCGCCGACATCAGCTCGCCTTCCGCGGGCAGGAAGTGGTCGTTGAACAGGATGTAGCCGACCCGTCCCGTCGGCGTGTCGATCGTCCGCGTCACGGGCACGGTCGCGACCTGGACGTCGGCCGAAACCAGCGTCACCGTCCTCGGCGTGCTGGAATTCACGTCGAGAATCCGAAACGTGTGCGACTCGCCGGCAACCGACGGAAACAGGCCGGCATTGAGCTTGTCGATGTTGTTGCCGTTGGTCACGTCCTCGCCGTCGACGGTCAGGATCTTCGCGCCGCGGCCGACGCCCGCCATGCCGGCCGGAGAGTTCGGCTCGGTGTAGACGACGTAGATTGCGCGCGGCGGCGCCGACGATTCGATCGCGATCTGAAAGCCGTAGCCGGATTGCGTGCCGTTGATGAGCGCGTTCCACTCGTCGGTGGTGTACCAGAAGTGGAAGCGGTCCTTGTATTGACCCGACGGGAGCTTTGCGTAGGTCTGGTAATCGTCGAAGAAATCGGTGGGCGTCGCGTATGACGCCGGATTGATGTCGGGCAGCTCGTTGTACCAGAGATACGTGTCCCAGACGTACGACTGGGCCCACGCCTTCTCCGACGTGATATTGCCCTTGGTGTCGCCGTACTGCGGATCGGCGCGCGGCGCGACACACAATCCCTTGAGAGCGCTGTTGCTCTGGAACCGCAGCGCGGTCGACGAGGTCGGCGCGCAGAACACGCCGCCTTCGTCCTTCCAGCCGAGCGCGACCATCGAGTTGATGTCGGCCTGCGAGCGGACGAAACGATGATTCGAGTCCCAGGGATTCTTCGCCCCGGTCGGCCCGAACGCATTGTTGTAGGTGCGGAGCACCATCGTCGTCCCGGCCGGGCACGACAGCGCCGACGTCGCCTGGTCCGACGGCTCCGACGGCGTCTTTGTCGTCACCGTGGTGTTGAATCCGTTGCCCTCGAAGTTCCATTGCGGCACGGTTGCCGGCGTCGGTACCACCTGCGCCGCCTTCAACCCCGCGCATTCGCCCGGGTCGACGGTGAAGAAGTGCGAGTTCGGCCCGGGCGTCACCGACCCGTAGAAGCGGCACACGGGCGTCGCGCCGCCGGCGGCAAACGTCCGGCCCGTCCGGAAGAACTGGCCCGCGCCGCCGCGGTCGACGCCGAGCTGCTCGGACGGGTCGGCCGAATAGAAGAAGAGCCCTCCCGGCGCCTTGGTGAAGTCGGCCTTGTTCACGTATTCGACGACGGTGCCGGTCTGCGCGGCGGCGGGCACGGCGGCGAAGAGCGACGAGGCAAGCGAGAGCAAGGCGATCGTCACGCGCGCGGCACTGCGGTCATTGGCAAAGGTCATCGAAGTCCCCAGGAAAGCCATCGGCGATACCGACCACGACTGAAGGCAAGGGTTCCCTGCATAGTGTGGATGCCGATGAACGGATCAATTCGTCCGTGGCTCGCCGTTCGGCAGCACCACGTTGCACGGCTTGAAGATCCGCGCCTTGCACGCGCGGCAGATCGCCGGATCGAGCTTCGGATAGATCGCCGCGATCGCGTCGTCGGTCGGCATGAAAAGATTTTCCTCGCCGATCTCCTCCAGGTAGCCGCCGCGGCGGAGAAAATCGCGGACCGCGTCCTTCATGAAGTGGAAGTAGAGCCCGCCGCCGAGCGCCCGTCGTCGCCGCGCCTCGCGCACCAGCATCTCGGCGCCGGAGATGTCGACGATGTTGATCCCCGACGACGCGATCAGCAGGTGCTTCTGCTGCGGATGGCCGCGGTCGACCGCCTTCATCGCCGCTTCGGCATGCTCGACGGCGCCGAAGAAGATCGAGCCGTTGATCCGCAGCATCTTGAGCTGCGGACAGTCGGGGAGTCCGGTGTCGGCGTCGAGCAGGAACGTCGTCGCCCGCGGGTCGGGCTTCACGTCGCGGACGCCCGGACGCGCCGCGCGATTGAGGAACAGCATCAGCGACAGCAAAACGCCGGCGTAGATCGCCGTCTGCAGCCCGAGGAACAGCGCGGCGAAGAACGTCACCAGCATCACCGCCGACTCCGACCGGCTCGTCTGCAGCACCTTCCGGATGTTGCGGACGTCGATCAGTCCGTACGCGATCAGGAACAGCATCGCGGCGACCGATGCGAGCGGCAGGTAGCGTCCGAGCGGCGCGACCAGCAGCACGATGACGATCAGGAACAGCGACGAGTACACCGATGCCATCGGCGTCTTCGCGCCGGCGGTGTGATTCGCCGCGGTGCGATTGAACGATCCCGCGGACGGAAACGACGAGAAGAAGCTGCCGACGAGATTCGACAAGCCCTGCCCGATGAACTCCTGGTTCGAGTCGACGTGCTGGCCGGTGCGGATCGCCATGTTGCGGCCGACGCTGACCGCGAGCGTGAGCGCCAGAATGGTCGTGGCAAGCGCGACCGGTGCCGTCTTGCGGAACGTGTCGAGCGACCAGTCCGGATGCGACAGCGGCGGCAGTTGCGACGGCAGCACGCCCACCGTCGCGATCCGCGTCACGTCGGCGCCGAACAGGTGATCGAGCAGCAGCGCGAACAACGCGCCCAGGATCGTCGCGCTGATCATGAACGGAATCTTCGGCACGTATCTCCTGCACAGGATTCCCGACACCAGTGTGAACACGCCGACCGCGGTGACGTACGGGTTCACGTGACCGATCTGCAGCAGCACCGTTTTCAGCATCCCGAAGAACGACGCATCGGCCGGCACGTCGATGCCGAAGAACGCCTTGACCTGCGTCGATGCGATCAGCACCGCGGCGCCGGCGGAGAATCCGACGATCACCGTGTGCGACACGAAATTGACCAGCGCGCCGAGCCGCGCGAGACCCATCGCCAGCTGGAACACGCCGGTAAGGAACGTGACGGTGAGCACCAGCATGATGTAATCGGCCGAGCCCGGCGTCGCCATCGGCGACAGGCTGGCGAAGATCAGGATCGCGATCGCGTTGGTCGGGCCGGCGATCATGAACAGGCTCGATCCGAACAGCGCCGCAAGGATCGGGGGGATCATCGCCGCATAGAGCCCATACTCGGCCGGCAATCCCGCAAGCAGCGCGAACGCGACGCCCTGCGGCAGCCCCAGCAATGCGCCGGTCAGTCCGGCGATCAGGTCGTCTCGCGTCGTCCTCCGGTTGACGAGCGGCCACCATTGCAGGAACGGCAGCAGCCGCGACAGCGCCGGCCGGGTCGATGCAGGCTCGGCCGGGCTGTCACTGTCGTCGCGATCTTCGCGATCGTCAGGGGCTGTCAGCACCGGCAGTGTGCTCGGCGTATTGCCGCCGCAGCTCCTTCCGCGCAACGGCCGCGCGATGGCGGCGGATTTCGTCGGGCGTCTGCGGCGTCAGCGTCGGCACCGGAGCGCCCTTGCCGTTGTCGTCGACGGCGACCATCGTGAAGAAGCAGCTGTTCGCGTGCCGCGTGGTCTGCGTCCGGATGTTTTCGGTCAGCACCTTGATGCCGACCTCGATCGACGTGCGGCCGGTGTAGTTGACCGACGCGAGGAACGTGACCAGCTCGCCGACGTGGATCGGCTGCCGGAACGTCACCTGGTCGACCGACAGCGTGACGACATAACGGCCCGCATATCGGCTCGCGCACGCGTACGCGACCTGGTCGAGCAGCTTGAGAATCGTCCCGCCGTGGACGTTGCCGGCGAAGTTCGCCATGTCCGGCGTCATCAGCACGGTCATCGCGAGCTGATGCGCCGGAAGCTGCGGGATCGGACGTTCGATCGCCGTCTCCCTTGCCAATGAAGACGGGCGCGCTTACGCGCCCTTTCGCGCCGTCCTTTTCGCAGCGGATTTCTTCGCCGGTGTTTTCTTCGCTGATGTTTTCTTCGCGGGAGCTTTCTTTGCTGCCGGTTTCGTTGCGGGCGTCGCTGCGCGCGCCATGGCACCGCCACCACCGCTGCCGCCACTACCGGTGCTGCTGCCGCCGCCACCTGCGCCGCCGCCGCCCATGCCGGCCGATCCGCCGCCGCCGCGCGAGCGTCCCTGCTTCAGTCCCTCGGACATTCCCGACAGCGCGCTGCCGACCAGCGTCGCGTAGCTCGACTGCATCGCATGCGCGACCTTCGTCGCCGCCGTCCGCGAATCGCGCAGCGCGTTCTGCCACTGCGTCCCGTACTGCTCGAGCGTCGCCGCGACGCGCTCGCCGGTGTCGGTGCCTTCCATCTTCATGTTCTTCATCGCCGACGCCCATTGCGTCCGCAGCCGCTCGTTGGCTCCGGCCGATGCCTGCTTCACCGTGCGGAACATCGTGTCCTCGTAGCGCTCCAGTTCGTCGAGCGCCTTCTTCATCTTCGATTCCTCGAAGCTGACGTCGCCGCCGGTGACCTGCTGCAGCACCGACCGGTTGGCCTCGACCGCCTTCAGCAGCGCATCGTCCATCCCGGCCAGCGCATCGGACAGCAGCTTCTCCGCGTTCGCCGACGCGTTCGCCGCGGCGCCCATGTTGACGCCCTCGGTGACGGACTTCAGCGCGTTCTTGATCTGCGACAGCGTGACATCCCGCCCCTGCAGCGATTTCAAAGTCAGGTCGCGAACGGTGGTGCGCACTTCCGCGCCCCGCTTGACCGCTTCGCTCGCCATTTGCTTCAGCATCTCGTCCTGGTCGATCGGCAACTTCAGCATTTCGAATCCCCTTCACACGAAATGGCGACGGGCGTCGCCGGAACAGCGTTTAATGTACTCCGTTCGACGTACAGACACGCGAAATCATCGCGCGCATCGAGCGTCGAGCGGCTCCAGATCCCGGGTGTGCCGGGGCACTCGCATTCTTCGTCAGGCCTTCTGCAGCACGTATGACCCCGGCGCCGGCTCGATCACCTTGTATTGCCGGTTGCCCGGCTTCTTCGGCGCGGCACTCATGTCGCCGGCGCGCGAGCGCAGCCATTCGCTCCATTCGGGCCACCAGCTTCCGGGAACGTTTTCGGCCGCATCGAGCCAGCGATCAGGATCGTCGACCAGCCGTGCGTTGCGCCAGAAGTTGCGCTTCTTCTTCGCCGGCGGATTGACGACGCCGGCGATGTGCCCGCTGGCGCCGAGCACGAACGTCATGTCGCCGGACAGCAGCTTCGTCGATTCGAACGCGCTCGTCCACGGGACGATGTGATCCTCGCGCGACGCGTAGACGAATGCCGGCATGTCGACGTCGGACAATTCGACGGGAACGCCGCACTGGACGGTGCCGCCGGGCTCGCGCAGCCTGTTCTCCGAATACATGTTCCGGACGTACCAGCAGAACATCGGGCCGGGGAGGTTGGTCCCGTCGGAGTTCCAGTACAGCAGATCGAACGCGGGCGGCGCCTTGCCCTTGAGATACGAATTGACGACGTACGGCCAGATCAGGTCGTTCGCGCGCAACGCCGAGAACGCGAGCGCGAGATCCTTGCCTTCGAGCACGCCATCCTCGCCGATCGACGCTTCGCGCTGCGCGACCATCTCCGGCGTGATCAGCGCACCGATCTCGCCCGGGATCGCGAAGTCGAGCATCGTCGTCAGCAGCGTCAGGCTCTCGACGACGTCTTCTCCTCGCGCGCGCATCACCGCGAGCGCCGACGACAGCAGCGTCCCGCCGATGCAGAATCCGAGCGTGTTCACCTTGTCGGCGCCGGTGACCGATCGAGCGACGTCGATCGCCTTCATTACGCCCATCGTCAGGTAGTCGTCCCACGTCAGCCTGCCGAGCTCCTTCGTGATGTTGCGCCACGACACGAGGAACACCGTGTGACCCTCGGATACCGCGTAACGGACGAACGAGTTCTCCGGCGTCAGGTCGAGGATGTAGTACTTGTTGATGCACGGCGGGATGATCACCAGCGGCTTCTCGTGCACCTCGTTCGTCGTCGGCGCGTACTGGATCAGCTGGATCAGGTCGTTCTGGAACACGACCGATCCCGGCGTGACGCCGACGTTCTTGCCGACCTCGAACGCGGCCTCGTCGGTCATCGTCACGCGGCCCTTCGCCATGTCCTTCGCCAGCAGGTTCATTCCCTCGACCAGGCTCTGGCCGCCGGTCTCGAGCGCCAGCTGGATCGCTTCCGGGTTCGACGCGAGGAAATTCGCCGGACTGATCGCGTCGATGTATTGCCTGACCGCGAAGCGCAGCTGCTCCTTCTGCCTGTCGTCCATCGCCGCCGATTCGATCGAGTCGCGCAGGAACTTCGAGTACGCCATGTAGCCGTCGGCGAGCGCGCGAAAGCGCGGATCGTTGCGCCATGCGTCCGATGCGAACCGGCGGTCTTCGCCGGGCGCCGACTGTGTTCCGGCGGCTGGTGCGAGGCCCGTCATCGACAGCCACATGTTCGTCATGTGCTTGATGTACTCCTGCTGCATCCCGGTCATCATCTGCGTCGCCGCATTGAACGCGGCGAGCGGGTCGCCCATCGTGCTCATCATGTTGCCGAACGAACCGGGCACGTCGGCTGCCGACGGCTTCTGCGCGTGATCGGTTGACGATTGCGGCGCGTTTGCCGCAGCGGCGTCGAGGAACGGCTTCCACATCTGCTGGCCGCTCTCGATCAGCGACGACAGGTATTGCGTGGGATCGATCGGGGGCTTCGTCTGCGTGACCATCAGTGCTTCTCCTTCAATCCTAATGCAACTTCACGTGCGGCTCGGTCCGCCGCGTGATCATCCGCGCCAGCGTTTCGAGCGCCACCTTCATCGTGCCGTGCAGCGCGAGCTCGTGCATCTTGTACAGCGACACGTACATCACCCGCGCGAACCAGCCTTCGATCACCAGGCTGCCGCCGACCAGCGCGCCCATCATGTTGCCGACGGTGCTGTATTCGCCGAGCGACACCAGGGAACCGAAGTCGCGATAGCGATACGGCTTCAGCGGTTGACCGCGCATGTGCTTCTTCAGCTGCGAGACCAGGTGCGACGACTGCTGATGAGCCGCCTGTGCGCGCGGCGGGACCGTGCCGTTCTTCTCGGGCCACGGGCATGCGGCGCAATCGCCGATCGCGAAGATCGAATCGTCGCGCGTCGTCTGCAGCGTCTGGCGGACGACGAGCTGGTTGATCCGGTTGGTCTCGAGGCCGATGTCCTTGAGAAAATCCGGGGCCTTGACGCCCGCCGCCCACACGATCAGCTCCGACGGAAATTCGCGCCCATCGGCAAGCTTCACGTTCTTCGCGGTGACCTCGGCGACGCGTGCCTTCGTCAGCACGATGACGCCGAGCTCCTCGAGCAGCTCCAGCGTCGCCTGCGACAGCCGCTCGGGCAGCGCCGGCAGGATCCGGTCGGCCGCCTCGATCAGCACGATCCGGAGGTCCTTCTCCGGATCGATGCGGTCGAGTCCGTACGCGATCACCTGCCGCGTCGTCCGATGCAACTCGGCCGCGAGCTCGACACCCGTTGCGCCCGCCCCGATGATCGCGACGTGCAGCTGCTCCGGCATCAATGGCTCGGTCTGCACGTGCGCGCGAATGCACGCGTTGACGAGATTGCGGTTGAACCGCGACGCCTGCGCCGGCGTCTCCAGCTTCAATCCGTACTCGGCGACGCCCGGCGTTCCGAAATCGTTCGACTGGCTGCCGACGGCGATCACCAGCGTGTCGTACGGAATCCATCGCTCCGGCGTCACCTGGTTGCCTTCCTCGTCGATGAAGGGCGCGACGTGGACGAGCTTCGCGTCGCGATCGAGGCCGATCATCTCGCCGATCCGGTACCCGAAGTGATGCCAGTGCGATTGCGCGAGATAGTCGAGCTCGTGCGCGCCCGGATCCATGCTCCCCGCGGCGATCTCGTGCAGCTTCGGCTTCCACAGGTGCGAGCGCGCGCGATCGATCAGCGTGATGTCGGCTTGGCCGCGCTTGCCGAGCGTGTCGCCCAGGCGTGTCGCGAGCTCGAGGCCGCCGGCGCCGCCGCCGACCACGACGATCCGATGCAGTGCCGCCTTGACCGGACTGGCGACGGGGAGGGATACCGTTGCGTCCATTTCACATTGGACGTTGGGTGCCGCAGTTATCGAGGATGGCGACGGCGTCCGGTCGTCAGATCCTCGTCCCCGTCGCCATGTGCGCTTCCTTCTGGTCGAGGACTTCCTCCGGCTTGTCTGCCTCGATGTCGGTCTCGCGATTCAATGCGTGATCGAGCTTCGCGGCATCGAGGTCGCCGGTCCACTTGGCGACGACGATCGTCGCCACGCCGTTGCCGACCAGGTTGGTCAGCGCGCGCGCTTCCGACATGAAGCGATCGATGCCGAGGATCAGCGCAAGGCCGGCGACCGGCACGCCGCCGACCGCCGACAGCGTCGCCGCCAGCACGATGAAGCCGGATCCGGTGACGCCGGCCGCACCCTTCGACGTCAGCAGCAGCACCGCGAGCAGCGTCAATTGCTGTGTCAGTGTCATCGGCGTGTTCGTCGCCTGTGCGATGAACACCGCGGCCATCGTCAGGTAGATCGACGTGCCGTCGAGATTGAACGAGTAGCCGGTCGGGATCACCAGGCCGACGACCGATTTCTGCGCGCCGGCGTTCTCCATCTTCGCCATCATCCGCGGCAGCACCGATTCCGACGACGAGGTCCCGAGGACGATGAACAACTCTTCCTTGATGTACTTGACGAACTTCCAGATCGAGAAGCCGTGGATCCGCGCAATGATGCCGAGGATGACGAAGACGAACACCAGGCACGTCAGGTAGAACGTCCCCATCAGCTTGCCGAGCGATACCAGCGAGCCGACGCCGTACTTGCCGATGGTGAACGCCATCGCGCCGAACGCGCCGATCGGCGCGACGCGCATGATGATGCCGACGATCGCGAACAGCACGTGCGAGGTCTTCTCGATCCAGTCGAACACCAGCGTCCCGCGGCCGCCGAACTTGTGCAGCGCGAAGCCGAACATCACCGAGAACAGCAGCACCTGCAGGATCTCGCCCTTGGCGAACGCATCGACGACGGTGTTGGGAATGATGGCAAGGATGAACTCGGTCGTCGACGCCATCTGGCCGGGCTTCGTATAGGCGGCGATGCCCTTGGTGTCGAGCGACGCCGGATCGACGTTCATTCCTGCGCCCGGCTGCACGACGTTGACGATGATCAGCCCGACAAGAAGCGCGACCGTCGACACGATCTCGAAGTAGAGGAGGGCCAGGCCGCCGGTCTTGCCGACGCGCTTCATGTCCTCCATCCCGGCGATCCCGACGACGACGGTGCAGAAGATGATCGGCGCGATGATCATCTTGATCAGCTTGATGAAGCCGTCGCCGAGCGGCTTCATCGCCTCGCCGGTATGAGGAAAGAAATGCCCGAGCAGGACGCCGATGACGATGGCTACCAGTACCTGCACGTACAACGATTGCCAGATCTTCTTCTGCGTTGCCATGGGACCTCCTCCTTTGCCGTTATTGCGCCGCCGCCTGGACCGACGCGAGGGCCGACATGTTGACGAGCCTGCGGACAGTCGCCTTCGGGGTCAGGATATGGACGGGCTTCGCCGCGCCCAGCAGGATCGGGCCGAGCGTGATGCCGCCGCCCGACGCCGCCTTCAGCAGGTTGAACGCGATGTTCGCCGCGTCGAGGCTCGGCATGATCACCAGGTTCGCTTCCGCGGTCAGCCGCGAGTTCGGGAACACCGAGTCGAGCATCGTCTTCGAGAGCGCTTCGTCGCCGTGCATCTCGCCTTCGACCTCGAGCGACGGGGCACGCGCATTGATCAGCGCCAGCGCTTCGCGCATCTTCGTTGCCGACGGCGAATCGGCGTTGCCGAACGACGAGTGCGACAGCAGCGCGACGTGCGGAACGAGCCCGAAGCGGCGCACTTCGTCCGCGGCGAGGATCGTCATCTCGGCGACCTGCTCCGCTGTCGGATCGTAGTTGACGTAGGTGTCGCAGATGAACAGCGTCCGCTGCTGCATCATCAGGATGTTCAGCGTCGCCAGCGACTTGACCCCCGATTTCATCCCGATGATGCTGGCGACCTGCTTCAGGTGCGGCGCAAAGCCGCCGACCAGGCCGCAGAGCATAGCGTCGGCATCGCCGCGCTGGATCAGCATGCAGCCGATCGTCGTCGGGCTGCGCCGCATCTGCAACCGCGCTTCGGCGAGCGTCACGCCCTTGCGACGCGTCAGCTCGTGGAGCTCGCGCGACACCTGGCTGTAGCGCGAGTCGTTCTCCGGATCGACGATTTCGAAGTGGACGTCCCGCTTGAGCCGCAGGCCCATCTTCTCGATCCGGCTGAGGATCACCGACGGGCGGCCGATCAGGATCGGCTTCGCGAGGCCGTCGTCGGCGACGACCTGGATCGCGCGCAGCACGCGATCGTCTTCGCCATCGGAATACACGACGCGCTTCGGGTTCTGCTTGGCCGACCCGTAGACGGGCCGCATCATCATTCCCGACTGGTAGACGAAATGCAGCAGTTGCTCGCGATACGCGACGAAGTCCTCGATCGGCCGCGTCGCGACACCCGAATCCATCGCCGCTTTCGCGACTGCCGGAGCGATCTGCACGATCAGCCGCGGATCGAACGGACGCGGGATCAGGTAGTCGGGACCGAACGAGATCTGCTCGTCGCCATACGCCGCTGCAACGATGTCGGATTGTTCCGCCTCCGCGAGCGCCGCGATCGCGCGCACGGTCGCCAGCTTCATCTCCTCGTTGATCGTCGTCGCGCCGACGTCGAGCGCGCCGCGGAAGATGAACGGGAAGCAGAGGACATTGTTGACCTGGTTCGGATAGTCCGAACGTCCGGTGGCAATGATTGCATCCGGCCGTGCCGCGCGCGCCACGTCGGGCATGATCTCGGGTGTCGGATTGGCAAGCGCCAGGATCAGCGGACGCGCGGCCATCTTCTTCACCATCTCCGGCTTCAGCACGCCCGCCGCCGACAATCCGAGGAAGATGTCGGCGCCTTCGATGATGTCGCCGAGCGTCCGCGCCTTGGTGTCCTTCGCGTAGCGCGCCTTGTTGTCGTCCATCTCCTCGACGCGGCCTTTCCACACGACGCCCTTGATGTCGGAGACGAAGATGTTGTCCATGCTGACGCCGAGCGACACCAGCTGGTCGAGGCAGGCGAGCGCGGCCGCGCCGGCGCCCGACACCGCGATCTTCACTTTCGCGAGATCCTTGCCCACGACCTTCATCCCGTTGAGCACCGCGGCGCCGACGATGATCGCCGTCCCGTGCTGGTCGTCGTGGAACACCGGGATCTTCATCCGCTCGCGCAACTTGCGCTCGATGTAGAAGCATTCGGGCGCCTTGATGTCCTCGAGATTGATCCCGCCGAACGTCGGCTCGAGGCGCGCGATCGTGTCGACCAGTGCGTCGGGGTCGTTCTCGGCGATCTCGATGTCGAACACGTCGATGCCGGCGAACTTCTTGAAGAGGCAACCCTTGCCTTCCATCACCGGCTTCGATGCGAGCGGACCGATGTTGCCGAGCCCGAGGACCGCGGTGCCGTTGGTGATCACCGCGACCAGGTTGCCGCGCGAGGTCATGTTGCGCGCCTCGTTCGGCTGCGCGGCGATCAGCTCGCACGCGGCGGCGACGCCGGGCGAATACGCGAGCGACAAGTCGCGCTGCGTCGCCATGCTCTTCGTCGGCATCACCGCGATCTTGCCCTGCGGCGCCTGGCGGTGATATTCGATTGCTGCTTCGCGGAGCTTCTCGTCCATCTGGATCGCCCTTCTATGCAGTCTTGGAGTCGGGGACCCGCCCCCGATGCCGTTACTTCTTCTTCACTGGCGGCAGGTCAGTGCAAACACCTTCGAACAGCTCGGCCGCCATCCCGATCGACTCGCACAACGTCGGATGCGGATGGATCGTCTTGCCGATGTCGACGGGATCGGCGCCCATCTCGACCGCGAGGCACACCTCGCCGATCAGATCGCCCGCATGCGTGCCGACGATGCCGCCGCCGATGCAGCGATGCGTCTTCTCGTCGAAAAGGAGCTTGGTGAAGCCTTCGTCGCGGCCGTTGGCGATTGCGCGGCCCGATGCGGCCCACGGGAACGTTGCCTTGCCGTACTTGATCCCCTCGGCCTTGCATTGGTCCTCGGTCTTGCCGGCCCACGCGACTTCCGGATCGGTGTACGCGACCGACGGGATCTGCCGCGCATCGAAGAACGCCTTCTCGCCGTGCGCCGCTTCGGCCGCCACGTGCGCTTCGTGCACCGCTTTGTGCGCGAGCATCGGGTTGCCGATGATGTCGCCGATCGCGTGGATGTGCGGGACGTTGGTGCGCATCTGGTTGTCGACGTTGATGAAGCCGCGATCGGTGACGGCGATGCCCGCTTTCTCGGCGCCGATCTTCTTGCCGTTCGGGCTGCGTCCGACGGCGACGAGCACCAGGTCGTACAGCTGCTCTTCCTTCGGCGCATTCTCGCCTTCGAACTTGACCTTGATGCCTTCCTTGGTCGCGGTGGCGCCGACGGTCTTCGTCTTCAGCATCACCTTGTCGAAGCGCTTCGCGTTCATCTTCTCCCACACCTTGACGAGATCGCGATCGGCGCCGGCCATCATGATGTCGAGCATCTCGACAACGTCGATCCGCGCGCCGAGCGTCGAGTACACCGTCGCCATCTCGAGCCCGATGATTCCGGCGCCGACGACCAGCATCCGCTTCGGGATTCCGGTCAGCAGCAGCGCGCCGGTCGAGTCGACGATCCGCGGGTCCTCGGGCAGGAACGGCAGCTTCACCGCCTGCGAGCCGGCGGCGATGATCGCCTTCTTGAACTTGACGACCTTCTTGGTCCCGGTCGCCTTCCCCGAAGCGTCGCGCACCTCGACTTCGACGTGATACGGATCGAGGAACGAGCCATAGCCCTGGACGACCTCGACCTTTCGCATCTTCGCCATGCCGGCGAGACCGCCGGTCAATTTCTTGACGACGCCGTCCTTGAATGCGCGGAGCTTCGCGATGTCGATCTGCGGCTTGCCGAACGTGATTCCGTGATCGGGCATCGTCGCCACTTCATCGATCACCGACGCCGTGTGCAGCAGCGCCTTCGACGGAATGCAGCCGACGTTGAGACACACGCCGCCCAATGTCGAATAGCGCTCGACGAGCACCGTCTTCATTCCGAGATCGGCCGACCGGAACGCTGCCGAATAACCGCCGGGGCCGGAGCCGATGACGATCATGTCGCATTCGATGTCGGCCTTGCCGCTGTAGCTCGCGGGCGGCGGGCCTGCGACTGCGGCGGGGGCGGGCGATGCAGGCTTTGCTGCTGTCGCCGCTGGTGCAGGTGTCGCTGCGGGCGCCGCGGCCGCAGTTGCGGGTTTCGCAGGCGCACTCGACGCGCTCGCTGACGCGCCGCCGGCGGCCGGCGCCGCCTTCGCGCCACCCGCGTCCGCGCCTTCCAGCGTCAGGATCACCGACCCTTCGGCAACCTTGTCGCCGACCTTGACCTTGATTTCCTTCACCACGCCGGCGCTCGGCGCCGGCACGTCCATCGTCGCCTTGTCCGATTCCAGCGTGACCAGCGGGTCCTCGGGCTTCACCGTGTCGCCCGGCTTCACCAGGATCTCGATGACCGGCACGTCCTTGAAGTCGCCGATGTCCGGTACTTTCACATCCGTTGCCATGACCCGAGCTCCTTAGAGAACGATGCGCCGCATGTCGGCCATCAGCGATGCGAAGTAGTTGTTGAAGCGCGCCGCGGCGGCGCCGTCGATCACGCGGTGATCCCACGACAGCGACAACGGCAACATCAATCGCGATTGCCAGTTCTTGCCGTCGCTCGACACCTGCTTCCAGAACGACTTGCACACGCCCATGATCGCGACTTCGGGCGCGTTGATGATCGGCGTGAAATAGACGCCGCCGATGCCGCCGAGTGACGAAATCGTGAACGTGCCGCCCTGCATCTGGTCGGGCTTGAGCTTCCCGTCGCGCGCGAGCTTCGCCAGGTCGCCCATTTCCTTCGCGATGTCGAACACGCCTTTCTGGTCGGCATTGCGGATCACCGGAACGACGAGGCCGTTCGGCGTGTCCGCAGCGAAGCCGATGTGCCAGAAGTTCTTCAGCATCAGGTTGTCGCCGTCGAGCGATGCATTGAACTCGGGGAACTTCTTCAAGGTCGCGACCGCGGCCTTGATCATGAACGCGAGCATCGACACCTTGATGCCGGCCTTCTCGTTCTCCTTGTTCATCTGCACGCGGAAATTCTCGAGCTCGGTGATGTCGGCGTCGTCGTGATTGGTGACGTGCGGGATCATCACCCAGTTGCGATGCAGGTTCGCGCCGGAGATCTTCTTGATCCGCGACAGCGGCTTCACTTCGATGGGACCGAATTTCGCGAAGTCGACCTTCGGCCACGGCAGCAGGTCGATACCGCCGACGCCGCCGCCCGCGGGCGCTGCAGCCTTCGCGGCAGGCGCCGCTGCACCGCCGCCCCTGGCGAATCCTTCGACGTCTTCCTTCAGGATCCGTCCGTTGTCGCCGGAGCCTTTCACGCGACCGAGATCGACGCCCATCTCGCGCGCGAGCTTGCGCACGCCCGGGCTTGCATACGCGATCGCGAACGCGGCTTCATCGACGCCGCCGCCACCGCTTCCACCACCGCTCGGGGCCGCACCAACCGACGCCGACGTCGGCACGGGCGCCGGCGACGCACCGGGCGTCCCTGCCGCCGCCGCCACGGCAGCCTGTGCGCTCGGCGCCGCGGTCGCCGCGCCGGTCGACAGCGTCATGATCACGGTGCCTTCGCTGACCTTGTCGCCGACCTTCACCTTGACGTCGGCGACCTTGCCCGATAACGGCGCCGGCACGTCCATCGTCGCCTTGTCGGACTCCAGCGTCATCAGCGGATCCTCGGCCTTCACCGTGTCACCGACCTTGACGAGAATCTCGATCACAGGCACGTCCTTGAAATCGCCGATGTCGGGGACGCGAACTTCGGCGACGCCGCCCGGCGCCTGTGTCGGCGCAGGAGGCGGCGACACGGCCGGCGGTTTCGCAGCCGCGGGCGCCGCGGATGCGGATGCGCCACCGCCGGTGTCGAGCAACAGCACGACGCTGCCTTCGCTCAGCCGGTCACCGATCTTGACCTTGACTTCCTTCACCGTGCCCGCGGCGGGCGCCGGCACGTCCATCGTCGCCTTGTCCGATTCGAGCGACACCAGCGGGTCCTCGGCCTTGATCGTGTCGCCGGCCTTGACCATCACTTCGATGACGGGGACGTCCTTGAAGTCGCCGATGTCGGGGACTTTTACTTCGGTGATTGCCATCTGTTCCTCACGACGTTTTCGAATTGTTCGATTCGGACCGGGTCGATGGAAACGAATCCGCTGCTGGGGATTCTTCGAAGGCCGGTGCCGCCGGCTATCCGGTCCCTCGCGCGAGCGCGAAGAACCGGCGCGTTCACATCACACCGTCCACGGATCGGGCTTCGTCGTATCCAGCCCGTACTTCTTGATCGCCTCCGACACGACTCCGACGTCGATGTCGCCGTCGTCGGCCAGCGCCTTCAGTGCGGCAACCGTCACGTAGTAGCGATTGACCTCGAAGAACTGCCGCAGCTTGACGCGATAATCACTGCGGCCGAAGCCGTCGGTCCCGAGCACGTTGAAGCGGCGCGGAATGTAATTGCGCAGCTGGTCGGCGAACGCGCGCATGTAGTCGGTCGATGCAACAACCGGACCGTCATGGCCTTCGAGGCATTGCTCGACGTACGACTTGCGTCGCTTCGCCGCCGGATTCAGCAGGTTGTGGCGCTCGGCGCTCATCCCGTCGCGACGCAGCTCGTTGAAGCTGGTGACGCTCCAGATGTCCGACGTCACGTTCCAGTCGTTCTTCAGCAGGTCGGCGGCGGCGATCACTTCGCGCAGGATCGTTCCGGAGCCCATCAGCTGGACGCGCAGCGCCTTCTTGCCTTTGCCCGCTGCAGCCTTGCCGCCGTCCTTCAGCAGATACATCCCCTTGATGATTCCGGCTTCCGCGCCTTCGGGCATTCCGGGCTGCGGATAGTTCTCGTTCATCAGGGTGATGTAATAGAAAACGTCCTCCTGCTCCTGGTACATCCGCCGCATTCCTTCGCGGATGATCACGACGACCTCGTGCGCGAATGTCGGGTCGTACGTCACGCAGTTCGGAATCGTGCCGGCGAGGATGTGGCTGTGGCCGTCCTCATGCTGCAGGCCTTCGCCGTTCAGCGTGGTGCGGCCGGCGGTGCCGCCCAGCAGGAAGCCGCGGCAGCGGATGTCGCCGGAGAGCCACGCGAGGTCGCCGACCCGCTGCAGCCCGAACATCGAGTAATAGATGTAGAACGGGATCATCGGCACGTTGTTCGTGCTGTACGACGTCGCCGCGCAGATCCACGACGACATCGCGCCGGCCTCGTTGATGCCTTCCTGCAGCACCTGGCCATCCTTCGATTCGCGGTAATACATCAGCTGGTCGGCGTCCTGCGGCTTGTACAGCTGGCCCAGCGTTGAATAGATGCCGAGCTGGCGGAACATGCCTTCCATTCCGAAGGTGCGCGATTCGTCAGGGACGATCGGAACGATCCGCTTGCCGATGTTCTTGTCGCGAACCATGATGCCCAGCATCTGGACGAACGCCATCGTCGTCGAGTTCTCGCGCTCGCCCGAGTCCTTCAGCAGGCGCTCGAATGCCGACAGCGGCGGGATCTCCAGCGACTCGGACTTGCGGCGGCGCGCGGGCAGGTAGCCGCCGAGCGATTCACGGCGGGCCTTCAGGTATTGCGCTTCTTCCGAACTGGGATCGAGCTTGATGAACTCGAGCTTCGGCACGTCCTCGTCCTTGACCGGAATCTGGAAGCGGTCGCGGAATTTCATCAGCGCGTCCTGCGTCATCTTCTTCGCCTGATGCGCGATCATCTGGCCTTCACCCGATTCGCCCATCCCGAAGCCCTTGACGGTCTTGGCCAGGATCAGCGTCGGCTGGCCCTTGTGCCGCACCGCCTGCGCATACGCGTTGAACACCTTGACCGGGTCGTGGCCGCCGCGATTCATCTTCCAGATCTCGTCGTCGGTCATGTCGGCGACCAGTGCCTTCAACTCAGGCGAGTTGAAGAAATGCTCGCGGACGTACGCGCCGTCCTTCGACTTGAAGTCCTGGTACTGCCCGTCGACGCACTCTTCCATGCGCTTCAGCAGGATGCCATCCTTGTCCTTGGCGAACAGCTTGTCCCAGCCGGAGCCCCAGACAACCTTGATCACGTTCCAGCCGGCGCCGCGGAACACGCTTTCCAGCTCCTGGATGATCTTGCCGTTGCCGCGGACCGGACCGTCGAGGCGCTGCAGGTTGCAGTTGATGACGAAGACCAGGTTGTCGAGATTCTCGCGGCCGGCGAGCGAGATGGCGCCGAGCGACTCGGGCTCATCGCACTCGCCGTCGCCGAGGAAGCCCCATACCTTGCGTCCTTCGGTCTTGGCGAGGCCGCGGCCCTCGAGGTACTTGAGGAAGCGCGCCTGGTAGATCGCGAGCAGCGGACCCAGGCCCATCGATACCGTCGGGAATTGCCAGAAGTCCGGCATCAGCCACGGGTGCGGGTACGACGAGATGCCCTTGCCGTCGACTTCCTGCCGGTAGTTGAGCAGCTGCTGCTCGGTCAGCCGCCCTTCGACGAAGGCGCGCGCATAGATGCCCGGCGACACGTGACCCTGGATGAAGAGCAGGTCGCCGCCATGGTCATCGGTCGGCGCGTGCCAGAAGTGGCCGAAGCCGATGTCGTACAGCGTCGCCGACGACTGGAAGCTCGCGATGTGACCGCCGAGCTCCGATGATTCCTTGTTCGCGCGCAGGATGATCGCGACCGCGTTCCAGCGGATGACCGAGCGGATCCGATGCTCGATGTCGCGGTTGCCGGGAAACGCGATCTCGCGCTCCGGCGGAATCGTGTTCTTGTACGCCGTCGTCAGCGTTTGCGGAATGAACAGTCCGTCGCGTCGCGCTTCCTCGAGCAGCTGGCCGAGGAGGAAATTCGCGCGCTCGGGTCCTCGAACGGCGACCACCGCCTTCAACGATTCGAGCCACTCTGCGGTTTCCAGGGGATCCAGGTCGCGATGGATGTCCATCGTCTTCTCCTTTTTGGTTTGAGCTTGTCTGCGAATGCTTTCGAGTACGGGTACCTTTACGCACCAACTGAACGCGCGATGATTCCACGACTTCCGCAGCGGACCCTTGTGGGGTCATCGGTCACCCGGCAGGCTGACTTGAACGGCCAGCGGCGCATCGGCGCGCTCGCGGTAGCGCGGAAGCGCTCGCAATGCAACGGGACCATCGGCGGATTCTAGTGCGATATTTTTGATCGCGCACGACATTTATCGGGACGTTGCGCAACGCGAACGTGCGAGCTCGCACAGACCGCGCGCGGCGCGCGACAGTCTCGGCTACCCACGCGCCGGTTGGCAATCATTCAATTCTGGATATACATTCACAAATTATGAACATGCGCCAGCTGCGGTACTTTTGCGAAGTGGTCGAGAGCGGCAGCGCCGTCCGCGCTGCGCGCACGCTGTTCGTCGCGCAGACCGCGATCAGCATGCAGCTTGCGCAGCTCGAGGAGACGCTGGGCGGCGCGCTGTTCGACCGCTCGCGTCGGCCGATGGAGCTGACGGCGCTCGGCAAGTTCTTCTATCCGCGCGCCAGGGAGCTGCTGCTCGAGGATCGTCGTCTCGAAGAGGAAGCGCGCGGCCTCGCCGCCGGCAAGCGCGGCTGGATCGGCGTCGGATTCGTGCGCTCGGTGATTTACTCGGTGCTGCCGGGCGCGGTGCGAGCCTTTCGCGAAGCTTACCCGGACGTGCAGCTCGATCTGGTGGAGCTGCTGTCCGAGCATCAACCCGCGCAGCTGCGCAGCGGACGGCTGCACCTCGCGATCTCGCGCTTCATCGGCTCGTTCGACCGGCACGCAGATCTCGCGTACACCGAGCTGTTCGACGATCCGTTCGTCGCCGTCCTTCCGCGCGACTCGAGCCTTGCGACGCGCAAGTCGGTGAAGCTCGCGGAGCTCGCTGCACTTCCTTTCATCAGCTACCCGAAGGATCCGCAAACGCCGTTCGCGCTGCAGGTCCTCGCGATGCTGCATAACGCGGGCGTGAAACCGAAAATCGCGTACGAGACGATCGAGATCAGCACGGCGTTCGCGCTGGTCGCGGCGGGTGTCGGCTTTGCGCTGACGGGCGCGTCGGTGACGCACCACAATCGGACCGACGTCGCATTCGTTCCTGTGTCGGACCTGAAGACGAGCGCAACAGTGGTCGCCGTCACGCGGGCAAACGAAGAAAGCAAGCTGGTGGCGGCGTTCCTGTCGACTCTTCGGCCGATGAAGCGCAGCCGTCGCGGCGCGCGGCCGCCGGGATGAAGGGATGCCGCGTTCATCCCGGATGCCGTACGATACGAGACTCGCCGCACCTGCAGGAATGCTGCATCGTCGGCCGCAGGACGTTCAGGAATAGACACTCTGCCGCCCGGCCACAGGGCGCAATCTTTGGAGGAATGTTGATGGATACCGGACGCATGTTGCAACGGTTGGCGCGGTTCTGTAGCTTGGGGTCTCTCCTGGCAGCGCTCATGCTCGCGCTGCCCGGCACGCCGGCATTTGCCGCCGAGACGCTCAACGTCTACTCGATCTGGCCCGAGAACTGGGCGCGGCCGATGTTCGAGGAGTTCGAGAAGGCCACCGGCATCAAGGTCAACTTCGTCCGCTTCTCGTCGGGCGAAGCATTGGCCCGTGTCACGGCGGAGAAAAACAATCCGCGTGTCGACGTGCTGTTCGGCGGACCGGTCGAGACGTTCTCCGCCGGCGTCAAGGACGGGATCTTCGAGGCGTACAAGCCGGCGTCGTTCGACAAGCTGCCGGCACGATTCAAGGACAAGGACGGGGTGTGGATCGCGATCGCCGACGATCCTCTGGTGTTCATGTCGAACAACAAGTTCCTGAAGGACGCGAACCTGAAGCCGCCCGCGTCGTGGAACGACCTGCTCAATCCCGCATACAAGAACATGCTGCAGATGGCCGATGCGCGGACGTCGGGCACCGCGGTCACGCGGATCTTCTCGGTGCTCGAGGTCAACGGCCGCGACGAGAACAAGGCATTCGACTACATGAAGAAGTTGCGTCCGAACGTCCAGCTCTACACGAAGTCCGGTGGGGGCGGGACGCTGCCGGTGGGACTGGGGCAAGCCGGCGCCGGCATCTTCTTCATCGTCGACGCGCTCGACACCAAGGCGAAGGGCTATGACGTGACGATCAGCTTCCCGTCCGAGGGAATCGGCACGTCGGCCGAGGCGATCGCGCTGATCAAGGGCGCAAAGAACCCGGCGAACGCGAAGAAGCTGATCGACTGGGCGACGTCGCCGGCGATGCAGGGCCTGTTCGCCAAGCATCAGATCAACTTCGTGCCGGCGCATCCCGACGTCGCGGTCGAGGCGTCGCTTGCCGAGCGGCTGAAGGGCGCGAAGATCTTCCCGATCGATGCGGACTACGCCGGCGCCAACCGGAAGCGGATCGTCGATCGCTGGGTCGCGGAAGTCCTGAACGCGCAGTAGATGATTTCTCGCCGTCGCGGCGGGATCAACGCGGCCGATCCGGCGACGCTCGCCGTCGTCGTCGTGCTGTGGCTGCTGCTCGGCCTGTTCGTCCTGTTCCCGCTGGCGATGCTGATCGGACGCGTCGCCGATGTTCAAAACGGCGGCGCTGCATTCGACTGGGCGGCGGTCGGGAAAATCCTCACCGACCGCAACCAGATCCATGCGTTCTGGAACAGCCTGCTGCTGGCAACGCTGGTCGGCATCTGCGGGACGGTGCTCGGCTACCTGTTCGCGTTCACGGTGTCGCGCGCGCGATTGTCGCCGACGCTGGTTGCCATTCTCGATGCGGCGATCCTGCTGCCGCTGGTATCGCCGCCGTTCACGACGGCGATCGCGATGATCTTCTCGTTCGGCGCGCGCGGGCTCATCACGTACGAATTGCTCGGCATCAAGGGCTTCACCGTCTACGGCCTCGGCAGCACGCTGTTCAGCGAGACGCTGACGTACTTCCCGATCGCATACCTGACGCTGAAGCCGATGCTTGCGGCGATCGACTCCAACGTCGAGAGCATGGCGGCGTCGCTCGGCTCATCGCGCTGGCGCGTATTCCGCACGGTGACGCTGCCGCTGTCGACGCCGGGAATCGCCAACGCATTCCTGCTGATGTTCGCCGCATCGCTCGCCGACTTTGCGACGCCGCTGATCCTCGCCGGCAATCAATTCCCGGTGCTGCCGACGCAAGCCTATCTGCAGATCACCGGCCTGTTCGACTTGAAGGGCGGCGCCATCCTGTCGCTGGTGCTGCTGGTTCCGGCATTGATCGTGTTCCTCGTCCAGCGCTACTGGGTCGCGCGCCGCTACTACGTAACGATCACCGGCAAGGGCGCCGGACAGACGCCGTTCGACAGCGTCGCGCCGTGGGCGCGATGGCCGCTGATCGGCGCGTGCTTCGCCGTTGCGCTCGTCGTCGTCTACCTCTATGCATTGCTCGTCTATGCGTCGGTCGTCGTGGCGCTCGGCGCGAACCACGCGTTCACGCTCGCGCACTACAAGGTGATCTTCACCGACGGACTGAAGGCGATCGGCGACACGCTGATCATCGCCGCGTTCGCGACGCCGCTCGGCGGCCTCTACGGGATCCTGCTCGGCTATCTTGTCGCGAAGAAGCAATTCCCTGGTCGGCGCAGCATGGAGCTGACGTCGATGATCAATTACGCGCTGCCGGGAACGATCGTCGGCATCGCGTACCTGATCGCGTTCAACGATCCGCCGATCGCTCTCGCGGGCACTGCCCTGATCATCGTCGCGTGCTATGTGTTCCGTTACGGACCGACCGGCATCCGCGCGACGATCGCGCTGCTGCAGCAGATCGATCCGAGCCTCGAGGAAGCGTCGCACGGGCTGGGCGCATCGAGCATCGCGACGTTCCGGCGCGTGACGCTGCCGCTGATCGTTCCCGCATTCTTCGCGGGCCTGGGCGTCGTGTTCATCCGCTCTATGACGGCGATCAGCGCGACGATCTTCCTGGTCTCGATCGGCTGGACGCTGATCACCGTTCGGATTCTCGAGAACATGACGGAGCTCTCGCTCGGGCCGGCCGCGGCGTTCTCGGTGTTCGTCGTCGTGATCGTATTCATCGTGATCGCGCTGATCGGCCGCGCGCTGAAGCTGTTCCGGGCGCCGGGCGCCGCGCCGGTGACGAACCTGCTGGGTGGTTAGCGCAGGAAAATCCAGGCCGCGCAGGCCGACGCGAATACGTTCGCGGCCGTCACCAGCAGCATCAGCTTGACCCCGGGCGCGGTTGGCTGCGCCAGCGCAAGCTGCTTGCGTCGCGAATTCCCCATGACGATGGCTGCGACCGAGAATGCGGCAAGCACGATCCCGGCCGCGAGCAGCGCGCGCTCGTCGCCGAGCACCCCGGCACGTATCACCAGCGCCGCGATCGCCACCTGCAAGAGCGCCGTGCGCGACCACGCGAGCTCCGTTCGCTCGGGCTGCAGGCCGGGATCGCGCGCGCGTGCATGATCCCCCCGAAGCGTCGCTTCGCGCCGCCTCCCCCCAAGGGGGCGAGCGCCTGGGGGCGGCCCGGCGGCGCTCATCGGTGCGTCAGCATCAGCACGACGGTAACGACGGCGAGGATGGTCACCGCCGCGGCCAGCAGCGGAATCAGTTTCGCCAGCGGCAGCGGACGCGAATGCCGCATTGCGATTTCGTTGCTGCGCCATTGCCAGAATGCGCCGGCCGACAGCACCGCCGAAAGAACCGCCAACAACGACGTCGCGGCCACCAGCACCCACCGCGGCTCGAAGCGCGTCGCGACCTGGTGGATCACCAGCGCGCCGGCGAGGATCGCGAGCGCAGTCCTGGTCCACGCGAGGAACGTTCGCTCGTTGGCAAGCGTGAATCGGTAGTCGGGATCCTTGCCTTCCTTGCTCCAGTGCATGGCGATTCGCGTGCGGGTTTCGAGGCACGGCAGTTTGCTGCTTCGAGCCGCCGATAACAAGCCATTCCGGAGTACGATCGCGCTTTACCTCCGCATCGACCATCGAAGATGACGGCTGTCGCGATCAGGCTCGACCATGTGTCGAAGGCATTCGTCCACAACGTCAAGGGCGGTGTCTACGCGGCGAAGAACGTCACCCTCGACGTTGCGCCGGGCGAGTTCGTCACGCTGCTCGGGCCGTCGGGATGCGGAAAGACGACGACGCTGCGGATGATCGCCGGCTTCGGCGTTCCCGACAGCGGAAAGATCTTCATCGGCGACGACGACGTCACCTACACGCCGGTCAATGCGCGGAACATCGGCTTCGTGTTCCAGAACTACGCGCTGTTCCCGCACCTGTCGATCTTCGAGAACGTCGCGTACGGATTGCGCGTTCGCGGCCAGACCGATGACACGATCCGGAAATCGGTGGGCGACGTGCTGGCGCTGGTCGGGCTCGCCGGCTACGAGCAGCAGTTTCCTGCGCAGTTGTCGGGCGGCGAGCAGCAGCGCGTCGCGCTCGCTCGCGCGATCGTCATCCATCCGCGCGTCCTGTTGTTCGATGAGCCGCTGTCGAACCTCGATGCGCGATTGCGGATCCAGATGCGCGACGAGATCCGCGCGCTGCAGAAGCGGTTGTCCATCACCACGGTATATGTGACGCACGACCAGGAAGAGGCGATGGCGGTGTCGGATCGCATCGCCGTGATGAGCCAGGGCTCGATCGTGCAGGTCGGCACGGCCGAGGACCTGTATTACCGGCCGGCGACCGAGTTCGTCGCGCGATTCGTCGGCAAGGTGAACCTGGTTCCAGGCCGGATGACCGGTGACAACGCCGACGGGTGGCGCGTCGACACGCTCGGCAGCCACATCCGTGTCCGCCATTCGCCGCCCGGCGTGCAGTCGGGTGACAGCGTTCATGTCGTGCTGCGTCCGGAAGCGATCTCGCTCGCCGCCGCGGCTCCTGTGGAAAAGCCTGTGGATGACCTGTTGGCCAACGCGGTAGGAAATGTGGACAGCGCAATCGTTCGCGGCCGCACCTTCCTCGGCGAGAAGCTCGAGTACGTTGTCGAATGCGATGGGGAGCTGTTGCAGGTGGTGATGCACAGCACGGTCGACGAGCCGCTCGCTGCCCCGGGCGAGCGCGTGAAGCTCAAGCTGCCGCGCGAGGGCGTCACGGTTCTGCAGAAGACAACGCAATGAGCACTTCACGCTTTTCGAGTGCGCGCTTCTTGACGGCACCATGGCTCGCGATGGTCGCGCTCGTCATGTCGATCGCCGCCGGCGCCGCCGGACCTGTTCCCGAGCTGCATGGCCACAGCGATGGCTTCATCGGACCCGGCGTCGCGATCGCGTGGGCGATTCTGCGCGGACCGACCGAAAGCGAAACGAAGGTGGTGCTGCGCATCGAGGTCGAGCACATGAAGTACGAGAGCGTCGCGATCGATGGCATCGATCCGTTCGGTGGCGCGCGCACACAGCGGTTGCCGCGAACGCCGCTCGCGACGCCGACCGATGTGCAGATCCCGCGATCGCAATTTGCCGATGCGCCTCGCACCGAGCTTCGCTTCTACCCGCCGAAGGCGAACGAGCCGGTGCTGGTCGTTTATTACGCCGGCGTTCCCGATACCGTCCCGGAATTCAACGACGCGAAGAAAATGGATGCGTTCCTCGGCCCGCGAATCGGCGAGCTGTTCCGGCAGGCGTTGAAGCAATAGTGATCCGGCCCCTCCCCGAAAGACGGAGGGGGTGAGGGTCAGCGAACTGCCGCGATCTTCGACGGATCCTCGAGCAGGAATCGCGGATTGATCCGCGCGCCGTGCCAGCGCACGCCGAAGAACAGATGCGGTCCGGTCGACCGGCCGGTCGTCCCGACCTTGCCGATGACGTCGCCCTTCTTTACCGTGTCTCCCGCTTTCACCGACATCTCGGAGAGGTGAAACGATTCGCTGATCAGTCCGTCGCCATGATCGACGAACACCGCGTTGCCGGGATTGAACAGGTCGTCCGCGAGCGCGACGGTCCCATCGGCGACGGCGATGACCGGGTTGCCCGGTCCAATGGGGTAATCGATGCCCATGTGCGGCTGCGACGCGGGCTTCCCGTCGAACACGCGGTTGACGCCGAAAGCCTTGCCGGCGGGAAGCGGCTTCGCCGGCGGACCGAGCGGCAGCGTGAACTGGCGTGGTCCTTCGCGCCGCTGCCACAGCTTTGCGAGCAGCTGGCCTTCACGGGCAATGCGCTTCAGGTCGGCGCGCGACGGATCGCGCTGCGGAATGTCGGGCAGCTCGACCGCCTGCGTTCCGTAATCGAACGGATCGATCCGGACTTTCGCCGACTCGGACTTGCCGGCGCCGATCCGCGTCACCGTGATCAACCCTGGCTTCTGCAGGATGTCGATCGGGTAGTAGCACGTGTCTCCGAGCGCCGGCCACGATCGCTTGCCCATCCTGCAGCTGCGCGTGCCGGTCTCCGACCAGCGCACGATGCCGCCCGGAATCGCCGACCCGGCGGTCCTTGCGTCGGGATTGTCCTTGAACGGTGCTGCCGGTTTTTGCGGCGCCGCGCTCTTTGCGGCGTCGGCCGCTTTCGGCGGCGCCTGCTTCGTCTGCGCCGCGGCGGAAATCGGAATGACGGCGATCATCGCCAGTGCCAACCACGAAGCGCCGACCGCCAGGCGATCGACGATATTGAGACGAGTGGAGATCATCGACAACTCCATGGTAAGGGCGTGACGGAGAGAATCCGCGATTGTCGCGGACCGGCGGGACAAAAGTCTGTGTGCGTGCGCGCGATCAGGCGCGGCGCAGTGCCTGCTCGAGATCCTCGATGAGGTCGCCTGCGTCCTCGATCCCGACCGACATCCGCAGCAGATCCGGCGGAGCCGGCGTTCCGGCGCCCTCGACGCTGGCGCGATGCTCGATCAGGCTCTCGACGCCGCCGAGCGACGTCGCGCGCTTCCATACGCGGACGTTGGCGGCCGTCGCGATCGCGGCTGCCTGACCTGCCTCAGCGCTTCGATCGTGGCCCGCACCGCTGCTTCCGGGGCGGACGCGTATCGACAGCATGCCGCCGAAGCCGCCGTGCATCTGCCGCTTCGCGACATCGTGGCCGGGGAATTGCGGAAGCCCCGGATACAGCACCTGCTCGACGCGCGGATGATTGGCGAAATGTTCGGCGATCGCCTGCGCGCTCGAGCACGCGGCGCGAACGCGCGGGAACAGCGTGCGCATTCCGCGCGTCAGCAGCCATGCCTCGAGCGGTCCGGCGATGCCGCCGATCTGCTGGCGCACGGTGCGGATTCGCGCCCAGTAGGCCGAGTTTTCACGCGCGGTCAGGGTTCCGGCGATCACGTCGGAATGGCCGTTCAGATACTTCGTTGCAGCGTGCATCACGACGTCGGCGCCGAGCGCCAGCGGTTGCGTCAGCACCGGCGTCGCCGCGGTCGAGTCGACCGCAAGCATCGCGCCCGCATCGTGCGCGATCTTCGCCGACAGCGCGATGTCGGTGATGCTCCACAGCGGATTGGCCGGCGTTTCGATCCACACGATTTTCGTTCGCCCCGGTTGCACCGCCGCGCGCAACGCATTCGCGTCCGGCATGTCGATGAACTCGACTTTCAATCCCCAGTGCGTCGCGAAATTCAGCAGCCAGTTGCGCAGCGACCAGTACATCACTTTCGGGGCTACGACATGGTCGCCGGGCGTCAGCGCCTGGAACACCGCGGTCGCCGCCGCCATCCCCGACGCGAACAGCAGCGATCCGTGCCCGCCTTCGAGCGCGGTGATCACGGCCTCGGCCTGGTCGTACGTCGGATTGTTGTCGCGGCCATAGGTGCGACCCGAGCGGAACTGGTTGTCCGCATCGCGGATGAACGTCGTCGACGTGTGGATCGGCGCGACGATGCCCTTGGTCTTCTCGTCGACCCAGCCGAGCGCTTGCGCGGCGATCGTTGCGGGTTTCAGCGAATCGGTCATTTATCCTCCGGCGTGTGCGCGTGCGCGAAGTCCGGCGCGCCTTCATCGGATTCTGGTTTATCTTCCTGCACGCGCGCCGGCTTCTCGCGCGCTTCCTGCTGCTCGGCCGCGATGATGCCCTGCTGCAGCAGCGTCAACGCCGTCTGCGGATCGTCGGCGAACTGGAAGAGGCCGAGGTCGTCGGCGCTGATCGTCCCGTGGCGCACGAATGCGGAGAAGTCGACCACTTCGTTCCAGTACCCGGAGCCGTAAAGGATGACCGGGATCCGCCGAGCGAGCTTGCCGGTCTGCTCGAGCGTCAGGATCTCGAACAACTCATCGAACGTGCCGAAGCCGCCGGGGAACACGATCAGCGCCCGCGCAAGCGACGCAAACCACAGCTTGCGCATGAAGAAGTAGTGGAACTCGAACGACAGCTCGCCGGTGATGAACGGATTGGGGACCTGTTCGTGCGGCAGCCCGATGTTGAGTCCGATCGTGCGCCCGCCGGCATCGTATGCGCCGCGGTTCGCCGCTTCCATGATTCCCGGACCGCCACCGGTGCACACGACGTAGCGCCGGGCATCGGTCGGCAGCGACAGCGACCATTGGGTAACCAGTCGCGCCGTTTCGCGCGCCGCGTCGTAATAGCGGCCGAGCGGGCCGTCGGAGCGGATTCGCGCGGAGCCGAAGAACACGATCGTGTCGCGGATGCTCTCGCGCTCGAATGCGTGCAGCGGCTGCAGGTACTCGGCGAGGATCCGCAGCGGGCGCGCATCGTCGCTGTCGATGAATTTCTCGTCCTTGTACGCGAGCTTCGCCGCTCGCGTTGGATCGATCGGGCTCATCGCCATCTTCGCTCCCCGCGCCGATCGCCGCCTCGATCTTCGACGCGTACGAAATCGATGAAGCCGCGCTCGACGTCGATGTGCTTCAATTCGACACGCGTGCGGTCACCGACGTCCAGATCCTCGAAGCCCTTGACGACGCGTCCTTCGACCGCCGGATGCGCAATTCGCACCCACGTTCCTTTTTCCGACGCGCCGGTGACGATCGCATCGAAACGCTCGCCGATCCGTCGCGAGAGCAACAGCGCCGCCGCCGACTTGCGAACCTGGCGCTCGACCTTGTTCGCGTTGTCCTCCTGCTCGGTGCAATGCGCGGCGAGCTTCTCGAGCTCGTCGTTCGCGTACGGAGAAGGGCGCTTGTCGATCGCCGCTTTCAGCAACCGTTGCGCGACGAGGTCGGGGAAGCGCCGGTTCGGTGCCGTCGAATGGTTGTAATCGCGGACCGCGAGACCGAAGTGTCCCTCGCCTTCGCGGCCGGGCAGCTCGAGCGCATATTCGCCCGAGCCGAGCAGCTTGACGACCGACAGCGACACGTCGGGAAAATGGTCGGGATCGACGCGGCGGCGCTCGTCGAGGAACGCATCGAGCGCGACTGCATCAGGCTTGGCAGGCAGCTTCGAGCCGAATTCGGAGGCGAGCGCGACGATCCGGTCCCATCGTTTCGGCGTCTTCAACACGCGGCGGATCGACGGATAGCCATGATGGTCGAGATAGCGCGCCGTTACGCCGTTTGCGCCGACCATGAAGTCCTCGATCAGGTCGCGCGCGCGATTCTTCCGATCCGGCTGCAGGTCGACGAGCTGCTCGCCGTCGAACACGGGACGGGCCTCGATCGTCTCGAGCTGCAGCGCGCCTTGCCGGTGACGAAAGCAGCGCAACCGCTGCGCTGCTTCGTCCTGCAATCGCAACTGTGCCTCGAGGCCGTCGACGCGCGCGAGTGCGGCAGGCGCCGGCCCGTTGCCGTCGAGCCACGCGGCGACGCCGTTGTACGCGAGCTTCGCGTAGTTGTGGACGACGGCGCGGCGGACGTCGCCGTCGACGATCGTGCAGTCTTCGCGCACGACGTAATCGATGACGATCGCGACGCGGTCGGCATCCGGATTGAGAGACGTGAGATCGGTCGACAGCTTCTCGGGCAGCATCGGGAAGATCTGCGCGGCGGTGTACACCGACGTCGTGTTCGTCCACGCATGGCCGTCGATCGCGGTGTTCTTCTTCACCAGCGCGTCGACGTCGGCGATCGCGACGAGCACACGGATGTCGCCGTTCGACAATTGCTCGCCGACCGTGAGCTGATCCAGGTCGCGCGAATCGTCGTTGTCGATCGAGCACCAGGGCAATGCGCGCAGGTCGACGATCTCCGGCGACGCTGAAGCAGGCCCGCCGATCGCTGCCACTTCGCGCATCACGACGGCCGAGAAGTCCGGGAGCATTCCGCGCTCGAGCATCGCTTCGTGCGCGATGTGCCGCAGGTCGTAATTGCCGCGGTCGCGCGGAGCGTGTCGATTCGTCATGGCCAAATGATATGCGACAATCCCGTCGACGTCGTGAAGGAGAAATTCGATGCCGGATCCCGCGCGCGCACTGACGCTGCAACTCCTCGAATGGATCAGCGATCGTCCGCGGCGCTACAGCGAAGTCGTCGACGCGTGGCGGAGCACCTGTCCGAGGCTGTCGATCTGGGAGGACGCGTGCATCGACGGGCTGATCGATTGCGACGATGGTCCGGGACACATCGTGACAATCACCGATAAGGGCCGCCGACTCTTGCGAGAAGCGATCGCGATCTGATCGGCGGAAGAATTCGCGCAGCCTTCAACGGGAGGGAGGGATATGATGCGGACTGGTGTGTTGATTGCAGCCGTCGCGCTTTCGAGCGCAGTCATCGCGCAGGACAAGACTCGCGACATCACGGCGTTGCTGGCCGATGCGTACGGATTGGGCTATGAACCATCCTTCTTTCAGAAGTCCCGATGGAACTGTCCCGAGGGTCGAGTGGTCAAGCCGACCGCGAACATCACTCGAAATTGGGTCTGCTCCCGCCAGGACCCGAGCTTCTACCGGTCCGTGATCTGGCGCGACAGCGATGATCGTCGACAGCAGGTCGAGACCGATAATTTCATCACCATGGCGAGCGGGCGAAAGGACTATCCTGAGACCAGCTGCAAGGAATCACCGCTCGCGCTCGGCAGCGGCAAGGTCACGGGCGTAATACACGACTGCAAGCTGCCGCTGGCAAACGGGGAATTCTACGCATCGTTTGCTCACTTCAAGTATCGCGACAGCTTTCTCACATTCGCTGTCAAGAACGCAAGCCCGCAAGGCAGCACAGCGAAGGTCGCGGATGACCTGCGTGAGTGGCTGACCGAAATCAAGTTCAACTAGCAGGCCGCCGGGCAAATCGCGTCAGTCGCACAAGGCAGGCATAGGGAAGTCCTCGAGCTGTGTCGGATTGCCGCATCGCCGGTTCGATTGACGGCCTACCGACGACCCACGATACTTTTGCGAGCATCTGATCCGACCACCCCGTAACAACGACGCATACGCCGTCCGGGACACGCGTCGCGGAAGTAGAACAAGGAGGGAGCATGCTTATCCGTTCGAGGATGCGCCTCAGCCGCCGCGTCCGGCATGCGACGTCGGTGCTGTCGTCCCTGCTGCTTCTCGTGGGGGCACTTGGCGGGCTTGTGCCGGTCACGGTTGCCGCCGCGGATACCATCGTCTACTCGTACGTGGTCTTCAATTCGATGGTATCGAGCAATTGCTCGAGACAGACCGCAACCTCGCCCGTCGACAAGCAGGAATACAACTGGGAGGAATGCTATCCGGCCCCGTCGGCACAGTTATTTGCACTGGATCCGGCTTGTACAACGACGCCGTACTGCGCTGACCACACTTTCGACGACGGCATTTGCTATTACAGCCTGACGACGTCGGACGGTCGTACTTCGGTCGGACCAGTGACTCTGGGTGAATTCCAGATCAACCGTGGAACCGTCAAGTCGTCTCCGCGTGGCGAATATAACCAGTTGACGAGCGCCTATTATCAAACGGTCTTGAGCGCTGGGGTACCACCCCCGGGCATGGTATTCGCAACCGCGGTGGACATTTCATGCCCGAACCTGTCGGTGTCGGATGGCAAGACACGGAGATACCTGTCGTTCGATCGCAATGGGTTCGAGATCCCGAGGGTTGCGGCGTGCGACGCGGCTGCGCCGGACAGTCCAGAATGCGAGAAGGCCAAAGCAAACAATGTCGACTGCAGCGTCAAGGTCAACGACCCGGTCGATGTCGCGAGCGGCGCGTATTACTTCGATCGCATGCTGCTATCGATGCCGAGCACCGTCCCGATGGACTTCGAGATTGCATATTCGTCGTTGCTGCCTGCTGACCTCGGCATTGGTTTCGGTTGGTCGCATCGCTTCGGGATGCGGCTGGCGGAGCGGGCCGATAATTCGGTCGCGATTCATTGGCCAAACGGCCGCATCACTCGATATCGACCCACGGGAGCTGGCGCATACGACACGACATTGGGCGACGCCATCGACGTATTGGTCAAGAATGCCGACGGCACGTTCGATCTGACGGATATGTTGCAGCGGCGCTATCACTTCCTCGCCACCGGAGAGTTGCAAACCGAGACGCGGAACGTGCAGGGGCTCGCCGTCGCGCTCAACTACAACTGGACCGGTGGAAAGCTGCAAAGCGTTTCCGATCCAGTCGCGGGCAAGCAATTGACGTTCACATGGAATTCGGCCGGCCGGCTCGCGACCGTCAGCAGCGTGGAGGACGGCACGACCACGGCGACGGCAGCGTTGGCGTATGACGCAAACGGCAACCTCGTAAAGCTGACCGATGCTCGTGGCAAGGCAACGCAGTTCAGCTATGACAGCGCACATCGTCTGCTCACGAGTGTCAATGAGCTTGGCCAGACGACGCTCACCAACGATTACGACTCGAGCGGGCGGGTCTCGACGCAGCGTGATTTCTTCAGCGCTACCAGCGCCCTCGCCTACGGCAAGGATGCCGACGGAAATTACGTGACCTCGTATCTCGACCGCACCGGGCAGTATCGTTACTTCACCTATGACACCCAGCTTCGTCTCGTGAAGTACAAGGACGCGCTCGGCAACGTCACCGTCTACAGTTACGACGCTGCAGGCAACCGCATCTCAAGCACCGATGCGGCGAACCGGAAGACCGTGTATCAATACGATGCACGAGGCAACCTGACGGGCATCGTCGATCCGCTGAATCGGAAGAGCAGCTTCACGTGGAATTCCGCGGACCAGGTGACGAGCGTGACCAACCCACTCGGCGAAACTGTCAGCTATCAGTATGCCGGACAAGCTTTGCAACAGCTCACGGACCCTCTCGGTCGAAATACAAGCTTCGGCAGCAGCATCACCTATCAACCGGGAACAACTCTCGAGACCAGCATTACCCTGCCGCGGAGCGGAATCGTCCTGGCCCGGCGCAATCCGGAACAAACGGCCGGAAGCTTCACCGATGCGACGGGCCGGGTTGTGACCTGGACGTACGATCCAGCTACCCGCACGCGAACCGCAGCCTTTGCCAGCGCGCCGGCGGAGAAGCAGGTGACGACATTCGATCCATACGGCCGGCTTCTCAGTTACACCGATGCGCTAGGTCACGCGACGACATTAGGGTACGACGACCGCGGCCGTCCGTTGACTGTTACCGATCCGCGCGGTGGCGTCACGACGTTCACGTACAACGAAAACGATCGCGTCGTCGGCGAGCGCAATGCGCTGAACGAGCTCACGACATTTACATATGATGCCGAAGATCGGATCAAGACGATCAATGATACGGTCGGGGTGCACAAGCTGACGTACGACGAGACAGGCCGCCCGACCAAGATCGATTCGGCGTCGCTGCAGACGGAAGAGATTGCGTACACGGTCACAGGTGCGGTTGCGACACGGAGCACCGGCGCCACCAAGCTGACGTATGCCTACGATTCGCTCGATCGTCAGACACAAGTCAGCAATGCGCTGGGACAATCATTTTCCTCGACTTACGATGCTGCGGGTCGTCCGAAGACACTCATCGATGCGCTCGGCAGGCAGACGACACTGTCGTATGACGCTGCCGGCCAGCTCGTCAGCGTCGCCGATCCGGCACTGGGCGTTGCTTCGCAGAGTTTCGATGCGGACGGAAACCAGACAACTCTGAAGGACCCCAAGGGGCAAATCACTACGTTCAGCTATGACCTGATGGGAAGGCCGGTAGCCAGTACGACGCCGGACGGGAGTACGGTGGCGCTCGCATACGATGGGAAGGGTCAATTGGCTACCTTCACCAACGGGCGCGGCCAAGTGACGACTTACTCGTACGACGCCGCCGGCCGGCTCGTCCGCCTCACTGATCCCGCGGGCTCTGTCGCATACACATACGATGCCAACGGCAATCAACTCACCGCGACAGACGGAGTAGGGACGATTACTCGGGTCTACGACGCTCTCAACCGGGTGACTTCGTTCACCGACGTATACGGCAACCAGATCCAGTACGAGTATGACACTGCGGGAAATCTGACCAAGATCACATACCCCGGCGCCAAGGCCGTCGCGTACACCTACGACAATGCCAGCCGCCTGAAAACGGTCGTCGATTGGGCGTCGCGAGGTGCGAGTTACGGCTACGACAATTCGGGGCGCCCGATTTCCGTTTCGAACACGAACGGCAAGAACGTGACTCTTGAATACGACGTTACAGGTCGGCTGACCTCGTACAACGACGGCGTGACCACGACGACGTATCAGTTCGACGCCAACGGCAAAGCGATCCAGGAATCGTCCGCCGGGCTCGCGAGGCCGACGACCGCTCCGACTTTCACGTACGACAGTGCCAACCGACTTTCATCGGTAAACGGCCAGGCCGTAACGCACGATGCCGACGGCAACCTGCTCAACATTTGGAATGGCACAGGGCTTCAAACCGCAACCTATGACGCCCGAAACCGGTTGACACAGCTCGGCAATACGACATTTGTCTACGATGCGGAGGATCGTCGCGTCGCGCAGGTAATCGGTGGCGTGGTTACGCGTTATGTCGTCGATCCTCGAGACGCGCTGTCCCAGATACTCATGGAGACGGACGGAAACAACACGCCGACAGCCTATTACATCTACGGCCGCGGCCTGCTGATGCGACGCGATGCGGCCGGCAACTATGCCATCTACCATCACGACCGCCGGGGCAGCGTCACTGCCCTAACGAACACATCTGGAGTTGTCACCGACAGCTACCAGTACGGACCGTTCGGTGAGCTTGTCGCGCATACCGGTTCAAACCCTCAGCCCTTCCGCTTCAACGGGCGTGATGGCGTGGTGTCCGATCCAGGCGGACTCCATTATCTTCGCGCGCGGTACTACAGCCCCAATCTCAAACGGTTCGTGCAGCGTGACGTGATTACAGGCACGGCGGTCCTGACTCCAAGCCTGAACCGCTATGCATACGTGAACGGGCAACCGATCGATCTCGTAGACCCGTTTGGACTAAAGCCTATCGACTGGGACGACATTCGCCGGGATTACATCGAGCGCCTCAATGAGGCGGGGGAGCCCTTTTTTGCGGCGTACGTCGGCTTTGCTGAACGAGACGAATATCTTTCGGCGTCCGGGGATCTCGCGCTTGGAGTAATCGGTGCCGCGGATGTCATCAATCCGTTCTATTACCTCAAGCACGCGATTTCGGCTGCCGCGGGCCCACTGGCAGAGCAAGGAATCGGCAGTTGCTATCTGAATCGGCGAATCGCCGACGCGGCGAATCTCGTCGTCAGCTTACTTACCATCCGATACAGCCTCCGCAAGGCGAATGAGATTGCCGCGAAAGGGGGTCGACAGGCCAAGCGATTTGCCGAAAGGGTAATTCGGAATCCTGTCCGTACTCACCGGCAGGCGAAAAGCGGAGCGTATCGAAAGGGGGGCGAGTACGTCTTTCGCGAGCTGCGACATGTGGGCAAGGATGGCTTCGACTTCGGGAAAGATACGGGCAAGGCTCTTGAGAACGCCTTCGACAAACACCCTGAAAAACACCCGCCGCGCCCGTCGTCGACTACCCAGGTCGAGCTTGGGGGCCTCAATTGATGTTCGCGGGTGATTCCCGTCACAACCGTCCGCGCCGGGCGTCTTCTGCATTGTGCGTGGTGGTGATCCTGCTCACCATGTCGCCGCTGCCGGCGTTGGCCAGCACCTATGTATCCGACTCATTGGGCAGGCTGGTGACGGTAGTCTTCAATGACAACACAAAGGCGTCCTACGCTTACGATTCGGCGGGCAATCTCCTCGGAGTTACGCACGCTGCGGCCGACTCGAAACCGGATTCATTCGCCTTTACGCCGCTTTCGGGCGTGGCGCGCTCCAGCGTGCAGCAATCGAATGCAGTCACGGTCTCTGGTATCGATACGCCAACGCTGATCGCTGTGACCAACGGGCAGTACTGCATCAGCAGTCCCTCCGGCTGCGGCTGTGACGTGCTCGCTTACACAACCACCCCGTCGATGATCATCAACGGTCAACGCGCATGTGTCCGCCACACCTCGGCCGCAACGGGCGGGACGGCAATGGTTACGACGCTGTCGATCGGCGCGGGCGCCAATCTCGTCAGCGCCGCGTTCCAGACCACGACGGCAACTGCGGGTCCCAATCCGCCGCAGGCCGTAAACGCGGTCAACAACAACGGCCAGATCGTCGTGACCTTCGCCGCGCCGAACAACGGAGGAAGTCCGATAACCGGATACACGGTCATATCCGCACCGGCCGGCGGTGTCGACTCGCAGGCCGGAACGACCGCGACATCGCACACCATCACCGGAGTCGCATTGGGAACCCAGTATCGCTTCTCGGTCACTGCGACCAACGCGATCGGAACCAGTGCTCCGTCGTCACCGTCATTACCCGTGATTCCTTCAACGCCGCCCGGCGCCCCGACCGGCGTGATCGCAGCGGCATTCAACGGCGGCGCTGACATCGCTTTCGTGCCACCCGTCAATTCGGGCGGGCAGCCGATCACCGGCTATACGGTGACTGCCACGCCGGCAGCAGGATCGGACGCCAACGCGAATTCGACCGACACGATGCACACGGTAACGGGGTTGACCAACGGTGTCGCCTACACGTTCACGGTGAGGGCAAAGAACGCGGTCGGCACGGGACCTCCATCGTCCGCGTCGAACAGCGTGAAGCCCGCCGCATCGGCAGCCATCGGGCTGACACCGACGGCGCTGCCGGCGGGCTCTGTTGGTGCCGCCTACAACGTGACCTTGGCGGGGACAGGCGGTGTCGCGCCGTATTCGTTCACTGCGAGTTCGTTGCCTCCGGGGATGACCTTGAGCGCGGCGGGCGTTCTCGCAGGAAGCCCGACGGAGGGCGGCAGCTACAACTTCACGATCGCGGCAGCAGACAACTCACCATCAGGAACCGGAGGCCCATTTGCCGGCCACCGGTTCTACGCGCTGACGATCGCGAAAGCGAATTCCACGGTTTCGGTTGCGGCCAGCCAGAATCCATCCGCAACCGGCGCCAGCGTGCTCCTTACCGCGACCGTGTCTGGAACGAACGGAATTCCCAACGGTGAGGTCAACTTTGTCGATGGCGGGCGCTCCTTCCTGTGCATCGGCATGCCGATCGCGGCGGGCAAGGCGACGTGCAATGTTCAGGGGCTTGTGAGCGGAAGCCATGCCATAACCGCCACTTATGGCGGCAATGCAACATACAACGGCGCAGTGTCCGCGCCGCTGGTTCAGGTCGTCACAGGGCCTGACACATCGACGCCGGTATGCAGCCTTATCGCGACGCCGGCAACGGTTGTTGCAGGCGGCGCGTCGCTGCTGAGCGCAAGCTGCTCGCCGGCAGCCACTTCGTACGCCTGGACTGGGGGCACCTGTGTCGGCAACACTTCCGCGACCTGTTCCGTGACGGCAGCGGTGACCACGACATACACCGTCAAGGGCACCAACGCCGTCGGCACAGGCGCGGCCGCCAGCGCAACGGTGACAGTCACGTCGGCACAGGTGATCGAGTTCTACAACACGATCCTCGATAACTACTTCATCACCGCGGATGCGGCGGAAGCCAAGGCTATCGACAACGGCAGTGCAGGTCCCGGCTGGATTCGAACCGGCAACACGTTCGCGTCAGGGGGCACGACACCGGTTTGCCGTTTCTATGGCAGCCAATCGCCGGGACCCAACTCGCATTTCTACACTGCAGATGCCGACGAGTGCGAAGGCTTGAAGCATCTCCAGGCCACGACGCCGTCCACGCAGAAGCGCTGGAACTTCGAAGGACTCGATTTCCTGACGACGCCGGCGATCGACGGGAATTGCCCGGCTGGATTGCTTCCTGTGTATCGCGCCTATAACAACGGATCGACAAGAGGTGTCGACAGCAATCATCGGATCACGACGAATCCGGCAGCGTTGAAAGAGGTTGTCGATCGCGGTTGGGAAGACGAGGGCCTCGTGATGTGTGCGACGAGCGGCACCACTGCGGGCAATCAGGCAACGGTGGAATACAACCTCTTCTGCAGCGTGATGCCGGTGCTCGAGTCGCCCGTGCCCGCTGATCAATACATCGTGGCCGTCGTTCGGACTGAATGAAGTGAGCGCCTGCGGGAGGGAAGCCATGTCCGTTCACCCAACGGTGAGTCGGCGCAATGCGTGCCGTAACGGTAACGGGTCCGCAATTGAGCGAAACGCCTTGTCGCTGCTTGCGATCGTGCTTTTTGGGTGGACCTCGGCGATCCACGCTGCGATTCCCGCTTCGGAACGGACAGTGTTGACGAACCTCTATTCATCGACCAACGGGGCATCGTGGACGACGAGGACGAATTGGAACGCTGCGTTCGGCACCGAGTGCACATGGTTCGGTGTCTCCTGCGATGCTGCGAAGGAGCACGTCGTCGCAATCACCCTTGCGGCGAACAAGCTGTCGGGTTCGTTGCCTGCGCTCTCCGCACTGACGTCGCTGCAGACCTTCAGCGCACCGGCGAACCAATTGACCGGCGCAATACCGTCGCTGGCCGGCTTGGCGGCGCTGACGCTGTTCGATGTGAGCAACAACCAATTGAGCGGGTCGATTCCGTCACTTGCCGGACTGTCGAATCTCTTTACGCTGGCCGTTTCCGGCAATCAGCTCACGGGCTCCATCCCTTCGTTCAGCGGCCTCGCGCGGCTCGCCTATTTCTACGCCGACAACAATAAACTCACTGGACCGATCCCGGCCTCGCTCAGCGATCCGACTAGCGGGCCTAATTATTTCAGCGCCTCGAACAACCAGCTGAGCGGCCCTATCCCGTCGCTGGCGCAGTCGAACATCAACGAACTTCATGTCGCCAACAATCTGCTCAGTGGACCGGTGCCCTTACCGCCCGGCTATCAAGGCGGAATCGGCTTCAGCCGGCTGATCGATGGTTTCAGCACCGTTTGCGGTAACAGTTTGCTATCCAGCGGTAACGCGAGTGTCGACTATCTGTGGCAGCGCGCGCAGAACAGTTCGGCCATCGCCGAAGGGTACTGGCTGGCCTGTCAGAAAGGCGGAGGCCCTACGACATGTACGTTGACCGCGTCACCGCCCGCGATCACCTCCGGCGCATCTTCCGTCCTCACCGCAAATTGCGGCCCCGCCGCAACGCTGTTCAGCTGGTCCGCCAATAGCGGGTCCAGCGCCACGACGGCATCGATCACCGTGTCCCCGACGGTAACAACCACCTACACGGCGACGGGCACCAACGCAGGCGGGAAGGCCACTGCGTCGGTCACGGTGACCGTGACGCCAACGGTCGCGCCCGCGTGCACATTGACCGCAGCGCCGGCGACGGTGTCGGCCGGCGCCGCCGCGGTGCTTACCGCCGTTTGCTCACCGGTCGCCACGTCATACGCGTGGACTGGCGGAACGTGCGCCGGCAATGCTTCTGCGTCATGTTCGGTCACAGTGTCGGCTACCACGACCTATACAGTAAAGGGGATCAACGCTGCCGGCACCGGCGCCGCCGCGAGCGCAACGGTTACGGTAACGTCGGCGCCGGCCGCGCAGGTGGTCGAGTTCTACAACACGATTCTCGACAACTACTTCATCACCGCTGACGCCGCGGAAGCTTCAGGTATCGACAAGGGTGGCGCCGGTCCCGGTTGGACGCGAACCGGCAATACGTTCGCTTCGGGTGGCACGACGCCGGTGTGCCGTTTCTACGGCAGCCAATCACCCGGCCCCAATTCACATTTCTATACGGCGGACGCCGGCGAATGCGCATATCTGAAACAGCTGCAGGCGACGACCCCGGCGACGCAGAAGCGCTGGAACTTCGAAAACCTCGATTTCGTCACAACGCCTGCTGTCAATGGAGCCTGCGCCAGCGGACAGGTCCCGGTTTATCGGGCATACAACAAGGGCACAACTCGCGGCGTCGACAGCAATCATCGGATCACCTCGAATCCGTCGGCGCTGCAGGAGGTCGTGAATCGCGGTTGGGAGAACGAAGGCGTCGTCATGTGCGCGACCAGCGGAACGACTGGCGGCAGCGGCTCGACAGGAAAAGGGGCCTTTTGCACCCTGACCGTTGTCTCCGGCTCACTGTCTGCGCCTGCCGGATCCAATTTCGTGCTGCGTGCCGACTGCAGCGGCGTCGCGACCGAGACGCTGTGGTATGCGAACAATTTTTCCACGACCACGTTGCCGCAGAACAATTATTCGCTCATCGGCACAGGGCCGACGATCACCGTCCAGGTGCCGCAGGCGATCGGCAATACGAGTCTCGTCACCAGTCCGTTCAACTGGATGCTGGTTGCGAGAAATGCCTATGGCGCACATGCGATAAGTTGGAGCGCGTACCCGGTCACCGCCAAGATCCCGAAACAGACAACTTGCTCCCATATCGAGATCAACCCCGCGAATCTCTACACATCCGACGGAGTGACGCGCCAGCTGGACATTTCCGGCACCTGTGATGCGAGCGCAACGTATACGGCGAGCTATGGCGGATGCGAGGCGGCCGGAACGTCCGACATGCCCACTCCGCATCGCACCTTCAACTGGACTCTTTACCCAAGCTACACGATGTACGACGCTGCAAAGACCGACGAGTACTTCCTCAAGGACTGCTCTGTCGGCGGCGGCCTGCACCGGAGTTATTTCGGCCTGGCGCCCGGTAATGGCGGATATCCGAATCCGAGCGGCTACGGTTTCTCTTACATCCTTCTCAACCTCAGGTTTCCGAATTGAGGTCGCCAACGGCGAGCCTGCGCGCTTCGTTGTCGGTCGCGCTGACGATTCTGGCAACCAGTGGCGTTTGCCAATCAACAGGCGATCGTTCGGACGGTCTCACGGAAACAAAGGGCAGCGGTGACGTCACGGTGGTGACGAACCTGTCGTCTTCCTGGCCGTGTGCCGGTCGATCGCTGGGCGCCGAGCTTGAATACGCGCGTGGCGGCAGTACCGGCATTCCGACAGTGAAGCTCGGCTATAACGCGGTTGGCTCAGATGACGTGGCGCAGGAAGCCGAGTTGCGCGTCGACATCGATGGCGCTTCGGTCGAACTCGGTCCGCTCGCGGAGCGCGACTTCGCGTCCCCGCGCATGTGTCGCAACCTCGCCTACGCGATCGGAGTGAGGGTCAGTCCCGCAACATTTCTTCGTATCGTCAATGCAAGGTGGCCGGTCTTCTTCGCGGGCTCGAAGCGACTGGATGTTCGCGAAGAAGACCTGCACGGTTTGCGGAAGCTGGCAAGACGACTCGAATAGAAAAACGTGCACCCACGACGGCGGCACCGCACAGCGGCCATTACGCAGTTAGATTGTCGATCGTCACCGGCTCGATTGAATCCGCCGGCACGAATCCGAAGATCTTCCCGTAGAAATACAGCTCCGCCTCCAGCGCGCGCACGATGTTCTCCGCGCGGCGGAAGCCATGTCCTTCGCCTTCGAACAGCACGTAGGCGACCGGCAATCCCTTGCGCCGCACCGCATCGTGCATCGCTTCGGCCTGGTTCGGCGGGACCATTTTGTCATCCGATCCCTGGAACAGAATCATGGGACTCGACAACCGGTCGAGGTGATGGATCGGCGAGCGCTCGACGTACAGCGCGCGGGCTTCCGGGTACGGACCGATCAGCGAATCGAGATAGCGCGACTCGAACTTGTGCGTGTCGCGCGCAAGCGTCTCGAGATCGCCGATCCCGTAGTGGCTGGCGCCGGCCTTGAAGTAATCGCGAAACGTCAGCGCGCACAGCGTCGTATAGCCGCCGGCGCTGCCGCCGCGGATTGCGACGCGCTGCCCGTCCGCTTCGCCGATCGCGACCAGGTGCTTTGCCGCGTTGACCGCATCGTCGACGTCGACGACGCCCCATTGCCCGCGCAACCGGTTGCGATACGCGCGGCCGTAGCCGGTGCTGCCGCCGTAATTGACGTCGACGACGGCGAATCCGCGACTGGTCCAGAACTGGATCGTCCAGTTGAACGACGCGCCGGTCGATCCGGTCGGTCCGCCGTGCGACATCACGATCAGCGGCGGACGCTCGGCGTCGGCCGGACGGTAATCGGCATTGGTCGGCGGATAGTGGAACGCATGCGACTCGACTCCGCCCGTCGTCGGAAACGAAAACGGTCTGGCGACCGACACGTATCGCGGATCGATCGTCTCGCTGCTCGATGCCTTGACCACCGTCTCGGCACCGGTCGCCAGATCGATTCGCACGAGCCGTTCCGGTGCGAACGGGCTTCCGCCGACAACGAGCAGCGTGTCGCCTTCGACCGCAACGCGACGCATGCTGCGCAATGACGTCGCGATCGGCTGCGGCGGCTGACTTAGCAAAGGCAGGCGCGCGATCTGCCATTCGCCGGCGCTCGACCACGCGGCAATGACCTCGCCTTGCGCGTCGAAGCCGTACGTGCGCATCGCGAACTGCCATTGCGGCATTCCGAATTCGGCATCGATCGGATACACCCCTTCGATCGCGTTCGACGCAAGCCGATAGAGGTTCCACCACCCCGAACGGTCCGACACGAAATGCAATTGTCCGGACGGCGACCATGAAGGCTGGAAGATCGATTCGTCGCGACCGCCTGCAATGTGCCGGACGTCGACGACGTCGCCATTCGAACCGATCGAGGCGAGCCACAGGTCGGTCCCATCCCACGGCATGTTCGGATGATCCCAGCTCAACCAGGCGAGCTGACGGCCGTCGGGACTCACTGCAGGCGAAGAAAAGAAGTCGTGTCCTTGCGCGATCACGCGCTGCTCGCCGGACGCAACATCGATCGACACCAGCGCATTCACCGCCTCGGCGCCGCTGGTCGAGTGGTCCTCGCGAACGGCGATCAGCCGATTGCGCATCGTGTCGTGGATCGCGTCGGCGAACCGCATCGACGTCGCGGACGTTACAAGCGCCGGCGGTGCGTCCGCGGCGATCCGATAGAGCTGCTGGTCGTCGAACGATGTGCAGAACACGCCCAGCGGCCCGACGCTGAATGCGCCGCCGCCGTACTCATGGACGCGGCTGCGGACGTTGAACGGCACCGGCGTCAACTCATCGACGTGACCGTCGGCCGACATCCGCATCAACGTCGTGCGGCCGCGCTCGAGCGGGCGGCGCTCGGTCCAGAAGATGTCTCCCGCGAACATCGCGATCTCGTCGATCGGCGTCGACGCTCCGACGATTCGATCGGCTGTGACGGGAGACGACCAGGTCCCGCACGGCGCGGGCGTTGGCGCGTGCGGTTCGGTGCGTGACGATGGTATAAACATGGGGTGGCTGCGAGGTAATCGATTTTGTCTTGAGGGGAGGTCGCAGTGAAAGCGAAATACGCATTCGCGATATTGGCAGCGTTGGCGTTCGCCCGTTCCGTGCACGCGCAGCCGCTGGCGCAGGATGTGGTCACCGTCGGGACCGTCTCGGCGGCCCCGGGCTCGATGATCGACGTGCCTGTTTACGTCCGGGACGTAACGGGGACGCCGCTCGGCATCGACCAGCCCGCCAGTTTCAGGATCCAGGCCTACAGCCTCAAAGTCAATTATGCCCCGGCTGCCGCAATTCAATCGGTGACGTTCACGCGTGGCGGCATCACTACGGCACTGACTCCCACGTTCGAAGTAAGCCCCTCGGCTGCAGGCACGATTACGCTGATCGACACTTTTGCCGAGGGGACGAACCTCATTCCGTTCGTGTCGAACGCCCCGGCGCCGGGCAATCAGGTCGCGACGCTTCATTTCACCCTGGCGGCGTCGGCGACGCCGGGATCCGCAATTGCGCTGACATTCGACCCCGTGCTCACGCAGTTGACGAACGAACCGGGAACCGTTCAGGAGACAACCGCCAACGGTTCGCTGGCGCTGGTCAATGGCGCGATCAACGTTCTTGCAGCGCCGTCGATCACGAAAGCATTCGGCGGGGCGACGATCGCACTCGACGGATCGACGAGCCTGACCATCACCATCAGCAACCCGAACGCGGGGGCGGCGCTGAGCGGCGTTGCATTCAGCGACCCATTGCCCGCGGGGCTTATGGTTGCGTTGCCGAGCGGATTGTCGTCGACGTGCGGTGGAAATACGACCGCGATCGCCGGACCGCCGTCGACGCTCAGCCTCACCGGCGGGACGATCGCAGCCAATGGCTCGTGCACAATTACCGTCAACGTCGTCGGCACGAGCACTGGGACAAAGGTCAACACCACCGGCAACGTGTCCGCAGCCGGCGGTCTCACGGGCAACACCGCTACGGCGAGCATCCTCGTTGTCGCACCGCCGAGCATTGCGAAAGCGTTCGGCGCAGCGACGGTCGCGCTCAATGGCTCGACAAGCCTCACGGTGACCATCGGCAATCCGAACACCGGGACTGCGCTGAACGGCGTTGCATTCACCGATCCTTTGCCGTCCGGGCTTTCGTTCGCATCGCCGAGCGGGTTGTCGTCGACATGCGGCGGCGCTGCGAGCGCGGTCGCCGGATCGCCGTCGACGCTCAGCCTCACCGGCGGAACGGTTGCCGGCAATAGTTCGTGCACGGTCACCGTCAATGTCGTCGGAACCGTGGCAGGACCGCAAGTCAACAATACCAGCGCCGTAACCGCGAGCGGCGGTCTCACCGGCAATTCGGCGACGGCGAGCATCGTCGTTGTTGCACCACCGAGCATTGCAAAAACATTCGGCGCAGCGACAGTTGAGCTCAATGGATCTACCAGCCTCACGGTTACGATCAGTAATCCGAACACCGGGACCGCGCTGAGCGGTATTGCATTCAGCGATCCGTTGCCGGCCGGCCTTTCGTTCGCGTCGCCGAGCGGATTGTCGTCGACGTGCGGTGGGACTGCGAACGCGATCGCGGGATCGCCGTCCACGCTCAGTCTCGCCGGCGGCACGATTGCAGCCAATGCTTCGTGCACGGTGACGGTCAACGTCGTCGGCACCGCCGCGGGGCCGCAAGTCAACAACACCGGCAACGTGACCGCAGCGGGCGGACTCACCGGCAACGCTGCAACGGCGAGCGTCGTCGTCGTTGCGCCGCCGAGCATCGCGAAAGCATTCGGCGCAGCGTCAGTCGCGCTCAATGGATCGACGAGCCTCACGGTGACCATCACGAACCCCAATACCGGGACCGTGTTGAACGGCGTTGCATTCACCGATCCGCTGCCGGCAGGTCTTTCGTTCGCGTCGCCGAGTGGATTGTCGTCGACGTGCGGCGGCGCTGCGGGCGCCATCGCCGGATCGCCGGCGACGCTCAGCGTCATCGGCGGAACCATTGCCGCCAACGCTTCGTGCGCGGTGACGGTCAATATCGTCGGCACTAATGCAGGAACGCAAGTCAACAACACCGGAAACGTGACCGCGGCCGGCGGTCTGACCGGCAATTCGGCGACGGCCAGCATCGTCGTCGTTGCGCCGCCGGTGATCTCGAAGGCGTTCGGCGCCACGTCGGTGCTTCTCAACGGATCGACGACGCTCTCGTTCACGATCGCCAATCCGATGGCGAACGCTGTTGCGCTGACCGGAATCGGATTCAACGACAACATTGCGCCGCTGATCGTCGCGACGCCGAATGGCCTGGCCGGCGACTGCGGAGGCGGCGTCATCACTGCGGTGGGAGGTTCCAGCCAGGTCTCGCTGACCGGCGCATCCCTCGCGCCGGGGGCGTCGTGCACCTTCTCGATTGTCGTGACCGGCGTGACGCCCGGGGTGACCGTGGTCAATTCGGTGCAGGTCACGTCGACCAACGGCGGCGCGGGCAATACGGCGACCGCGACACTAAACGTCGGCCCACGGATGATTCCGACACTCGAAGTGTGGGCCCTCGTGCTGCTGAGCCTGATGCTGGCGTGGCTGTCGCGAACGGCAACCGGACTGCGCAAGCGCCGCTGATGCGGACCATGCAGTCAAGCAGCGTCGCCGCGCCGATCATCGACGCAAGGCGCGTATCGAAATCGTTCGGCATGCAGCGCGTGTTGCGAGGCATCGACCTCGACGTGCGCGAGGGTGAGGTTGTCGTGATCTGCGGCCCCAGTGGATCGGGCAAGAGCACGTTCCTGCGCTGCTGCAACCGCCTGGAATCGATCGAAAGCGGCGAGCTGGTCGTCAATGGCGTGCCTCTGCACTCGGACGGCGTCGACGTCAATGCGCTGCGTCGCGACATCGGCTTCGTGTTCCAGCAGTTCCACCTGTTCCCGCACATGACTGTCCGCGAAAACATCACGCTCGCGCCGCGCCGGTTGCGGAACATGCCCGACGCCGACGCAAACCGGCTCGCCGACGAGCTGCTCGCGCGCGTCGACATCCCGGAGAAAGCCGGCGCATATCCGGCGCACCTGTCCGGCGGATAACAGCAGCGCGTTGCCATCGCGCGGGCACTGGCGATGCAGCCCCGGCTGATGCTGTTCGACGAGCCGACGTCGGCGCTCGATCCCGAGATGATCAACGAAGTCCTCGACGTGATGCGCAGTCTCGCAGGCGACGGAATGACGATGGTGGTCGTTACGCACGAGATGGGATTTGCGCGCGAGGTCGCGGATCGCGTCGTGTTCATCGACGGCGGCGTCGTGGTCGAGCAGGGAACTCCGCATGAATTCTTCGAAAGCCCGCGCGAGGAGCGGACGCGCCGCTTCCTCGGCAAGATCCTTACCCACTAATAATTCGACACTCCTGGAGACCCGACGATGCGCAAGATCCTCATTACCATTCTGCTCACGGCCGCCACGCTGCTCGGCGCCGACGCATTCGGCCAATCGAAGCCGTCATTCCCGCCCGGATCGCTCGGCGACAAGATCGTCCAGCGCGGCAACGTGATTGTCGGCGTCCGCTACGACATACCGCTGTACGGTTTCCAGAATCCGAAGACCGGGCAGGTCGAAGGGTTCGAGATCGACATCGCGCGCGAGCTAGCGCGATCGCTGTTCGGTTCACCCGACAAGGTCGAGCTGCGGCAGGTCGTGTCGCGGACGCGGATCCCGATGCTGCAGGAAGGCGTCATCGACGTCGTGATCGCCAACCTGACGCAGACCAAGGCGCGGATGCAGGAGATCGATTTCACCGACATGTACAACCTGGCCGGGATGCAGGCGATGGTGCCGGAAGCGAGCCCGATCAAGACGCTCGCCGAACTGAAGACCGCGACGATCGCCGTGGCCAAGGGCGGCACCGGCGAGCAGGCGATGCGCGAGATGTATCCGGAAGCGAAGCTGCTGCAGCTCGACAATCACGGCGACTCTTTCCAGGCGCTGGTGAGCCGGCGCGCGACGGTGTTCGTCGCCGACGACACGACGCTGCAGGGAATGCAGGAAAAGCTGAAGGGCTTTCGCGTCATTCCCGAGCGCCTCACGTTCGAGCCGCATGCGATGGGCGTCGCCAAGGGTCATCCCGAATGGGTCGCGTATCTCAACGGATTCATCCGCGAGCTGAAGGCCAGCGGCAAGTGGAAGGAGCTGTACCGGAAGGACGTCGGCGAAGCATCACGCGAACCGCCGCCCGGAACGCCCGATCCGAAGTGGCTGCGCTGATCCTTCGCACGCCAGCGTGACCGGCGCCGGCATCGGCGCTATCGTCGGGCAGCTCCTCGAAGGGCTGCGCGTCACGCTCGAGTTGTCGGCGCTGTGCACCGCGCTGAGCCTGGTCGCCGGCACGCTGATCGGCATCGCGCGGACTGCGCCGCTCGCGATGGTGCGCGCGGCCGGCGCGATCTACGTCGAAGGCTTTCGCAACGTTCCGCCGCTGATCCTGCTGTTCTTCTTCTTCTTCGGCTTGCCCGGGATCGACATCACCATCGACGGCTTTGCGTGCGGCGCGTGGGCGATCACGCTATACACCAGCGCATTCGTCGCCGAGGCGGTTCGTGCCGGCATCGGCGCCGTCGATCGCGGCCAGGTCGATGCGATCCGCTCGCTCGGATTCGGCTACGCGGGCGCGTTGCGCCATGTCGTGATGCCGCAGGCGATCGCGATCGTACTGCCGGCGCTCGGCAACATCGTGATCGGCATCGTCAAGAACACCGCGCTCGTCGCATCGATCGGCGTCGCCGACCTGATGCACCAGGGCGAGGTCGTCGAGTCGCAAACGTTCCGGACGTTCGCGACGTTCGGCGCCGTCGCGGCGCTCTACCTGGCGATCATCGTCCCGATCGGCATCGGGTTTGCCGCGCTCGATCGTCGACGCTTGCGGAAGGTGCGCTGATCGTGGACTTCGCTGCGCGCATCGCCGCGCTCCTCGATCCGGCGATCCTGCGGTTCCTCGCGGGCGGGCTGGGCCTGACGGTCGCCGTCGCAATCGGCACGATTGCATTGAGCGTTGTCGGCGGAACGCTGCTGGCGCTCGGCCGGCTCTCGCCGTGGCGGCCGGTGTCGCTTGCGGCAGGCGCGTGTGTCGAGGGATTGCGCAGCCTGCCGTCGTTCCTGGTTCTAACCTGCGTGTACTTTGCGATCTATCGCGCGAAGCTCGAAGTCGGCACCGTCGTCGCCGTCGTGCTCGGGCTCGCCGTGTATCACAGCGCGAAGATGGCGGAAGTCATTCGCGCCGGCATCCAGTCGATCGATCGCGGCCAGGTCGAGGCAGCGCGGTCGCTGGGATTGGGCTTCGCACGCACGATGGCCGATGTCGTGCTGCCGCAGGCGTTCCGCCGGATGCTGCCTCCGCTCGTCAGCGAGCTCGTCCTTTGCATCAAGAACACGTCGATCGGATCGATCGTCGGGCTCAACGAGCTGCTGCGGCGCGGAACAATCGTCTACCAGCAATACTTCAATCCGATCGAAACGCTGGTGCTGATCGCGCTCGTCTATTGGGCACTGTGCTTCGGATTGTCACGGCTCGGCCGAAGGCTCGAGGCGAGCGGCGCCGATCGGGCAGAGCAGATGCGCCGCGCGACCATCGAAATCTGACTAGTTGCCGGATTCGTCGCCCGCATACTTGCGCGCGAGCTTCTCGTAACCGGCAAGGTCGAGCAGCTTGTTGCGCTCGTCGAACCCGGCGATCTTCGCGTGCAACCCGCCGGTCGATTGCGCATCGTGCGCGGCGGCATAGAAGTCGCTGAGCGCCCGCATCACCGCGCGGATCGCCGACGCGCTGAACAGCACCAGGTCGAATCCGAGCGCGTGATACTCGCTCGCCGACAACGCCGGGCTCTTGCCGCCTTCGGTGACGTCGGCGATCAGCAGCGTATCGGGCAGCGCGCGGCGGATCTCCGCATATTCGTCGACCGAGCGCGGCGTCTCGACGAAGATCGCATCGGCGCCGGCGGCGACATACAGCTTCGCGCGCCCGATCGCGTCGGCGAGTCCGGTGACGGTTCGCGCGTCGGTCCGCGCGATGATCAGGAAATCCGGATCCTCGCGCGCATCGATCGCCGCGCGGATCTTGCCGGCCATCTCGTCCGCGGGAATCAGCGTCTTGCCTTCGAAATGCCCGCACTTCTTCGGCATCGATTGATCTTCGAGATGCATCCCGGCGATGCCGGCACGGCCGTACTCGCGAACAGTCCGCATCACGTTGATCGCGTTGCCGTAACCGGTGTCGGCGTCGGCGATCAGCGGGACTCCGGCGATCGCGGTCATCCGCCGGATCTGGTCGACCATCTCGGTGAACGTCACCAGTCCGATGTCGGGCTGTCCGAGCAGGCTGGCCGCGATGCTCGAGCCGCTCGCATAGACGCATTCGAATCCCGCCATCGCCGCGAGGCGCGCGGACAAACCGTCGTATGCGCCCGCGGCGACCAGCGGCTGGTCGCGCGACAGCAACTCGCGAAGCCTGCGCGCCGGCGTCACGCGCGTTCCGAGAGCACGAGGTCGCCGTGCCGGCGCATGTATTCGACGAGCCCGCCGGCATCGAGGATCGCCGACATCATCGCGGGCATCGGAAGTCCCTGCATCCTTTCGGTCTTCGTCAGGTCGTCGACCGTGCCGTGCTCGACATCGATGGCGAGCTCGTCATCCTGCTCGACGACTGCGGTATTGCATTCGATCACCGGCAGACCGACATTGATCGCGTTGCGAAAGAAGATCCGCGCAAACGACGTCGCGACGACACACGAGATGCCGACCGCCTTCAGTACGCGCGGGGCTGCCTCGCGCGCCGAGCCGCATCCGAAATTCCGACCGGCGACGATGACGTCGCCCCGCCTCACGGCTGCGACGAATTCCGGCCGGTAATCGGCGAACGCATGGCGCGACAGCGTGTCCACGTCGGCCGACGCAGCCTTGTAGTGATCGGCGATGATGTAATCGGTGTTGATGTCGTCGCCGAACCGATGCGCGCGCCCCCGAAGGATCATTGGAGATGCCTTGGGTCGGCGATCATCCCGGCAATGGCCGACGCCATCACCGTTGCCGGCGACGCGAGATAGATCGAAGCGCTGTTGTTGCCGGTTCGGCCGCGGAAATTGCGGTTCGCCGTCGTGATCATGTTGATGTTGTCGGCCGGTATCGCAAATCCCGAGCCTCCGGTGCAGCCGCCGCAACCGGGCGTACCGATCACCGCGCCGGCAGCGACGAACGCGTCGAGCAAGCCTTCGCGCATCGCATCCTGCATCACGGTCCTCGAGGCCGGCGTGACGAACAGCCTGACGTGCGGCGCGATGTGGCGGCCCTCGAGAATCGCGGCCGCCTCGCGAAAGTCCTCGATCCGTCCGTTGGTGCAGGTGCCTATGACGGCCTGGTGGATCGGCGTTCCCGCGACCTCGGCAACCGCTGCAGTGTTGGCCGGCGAATGCGGTTTGGCCACCTGCGGCTCGAGTGACGACACGTCGATGTCGATCCGGCGGGAGAACGCGGCATCGGCATCCGATGCGGTCTCCCGAAACGATCGATCAGTGCGCTTCCGCAGCCATTCGCGCGAGACGTCGTCGATCTCCATCAGTCCGGTCTTCCCGCCCATCTCGACTGCCATGTTCGTCAGCACGAACCGGCTCTCCATCGAGAACGTGGCGATCGCGGGTCCGCTGAATTCGACCGCCTCGTATGTTGCGCCGTCAGCGCCGACGCGTCCGAGAACATGCAACGCGACGTCCTTCGAGAATACGCCGCGCTGCAATCGTCCGCTCAACTCGATCCGCAGCGTGCGCGGCACGCGGAACCACAGCTTGCCGGTCAAGAGGGCGGTCGCGAGATCGCTCGACCCGAATCCGGCCGCGAACACGTTGATCGCGCCTGCGGTGCATGCGTGCGAATCGGCGCCCGCAATGATGTCGCCGGGAACGGCGAGACCCTTCTCGGGAATGAGCTGGTGCTCGATTCCTTCGCCGGTTTCGTACAGATGGATCTGCTGCTCGCGGCAGAACGCGCGCATCGTCCGATGGATCGAGGAGATCGCCAGGCTGTGCACTTGCGCGCCATGATCGAGAAACGCTGCGATCTTCCGCGGATCGAATACGCGCGTTCCGTTCATCTGGCGGAAGACGTCGCATGCCTGGGGCCGATTCGAATCGTCCCAGAACACGAGGTCCAGCGGCGCGACGACGATGTCGCCCGCCCTCACGTCGCGACCGACGTGCGCGCTGAAAATCTTCTCGGAGATGGTGCGTCCCACCGGTGGATTATAGAGGCGGTGGGACACGCTGAAGTTGGGGTGGCTGATGGGACTCGAACCCACGACAACCGGAATCACAATCCGGGACTCTACCAACTGAGCTACAGCCACCATCGACCCGCCGGCAGGACGTCGGCGGGAGCGGAATTATAGCAGCGCGACGTAATCGCTGCGGCGATGCCAGACAGCCTGGCGCAAGCTTGCCGCAACGACGTTCGCTGCCGTGCATCCGTGTGGGACAGCCGTTCATTCCGGCAACGCGCTGCCATCGTGTCGGGCGGGCATCTGCGTCCGACGGAAGGCATCTTGCACCACTGCCCGCTCACCGAGAATGCTCGCAAACATCAAGACAGGTCATGCGAAAGATGCGCACTCATCTCGCGTCAGCCAGAACATTGCGTGCGATGCCGGTACTGATCGCATTCCTCGCGCTGCTCATGCTCGCGCATCCGGCGCGAGCCGGCAATCCGGCGAACCCGATCCTGTTCGTCACGCAGGTGCCGATTCCCGAGGAAGTGAATTCGCGCGACATGAACGTCAGCTTCATGTCGAGTGTGTCGCCGTTCTCCAATCATCTCGCCGACACCACGCACGCGGGACGCAGTGGCTCGCTGTACATCCGCTTCAGCAACGGACAGGTGACGAACCTGCTGCAGATCGCGGACTGGACCGCAATCCCGGGCGGGAAGCCCGCCGACGACGCAATGGCGGTCCGCAATCCGCGCGTCGACTGGACCGGCACGAAGGCCATCTTCAGCATGACCTACGGCAAGCCAGCGGGCCCGTCGGACACGTCGACCTATCTGTTCCAGCTCTACGAGATCACGCTGCCGACGCAGGCGCAGCTCGCCCAGAACGTGAAGCCCGTGCTGACGAAGATCGCGAACCAGCCCTTTCCAGCACAGTGGGATCCGAAGCTTGGAATTCACGTGACTTGAAGTCGCGGC